>WNGB01001601.1_pt1 | contig 38998 bp, 40 predicted proteins | sample 5400681 | NCBI WGS metagenome assembly WNGB01 (sample SAMN13153367, study PRJNA577476) | soil metagenome | isolation source: 115 cm soil or saprolite under grassland replicate 2 | place: USA:California | collected 2016-06-15 | reverse complement strand
TGATCGTCAGCCGGTTCAGGACGGTGACGCCGAGCGCGACGCCGTTCGAGCTGACCGCGAGCAGCAGGCCGTACATCGAGGCCTCGCGCACGCCGAGCCCGGAAGGCGTGATCAGCGAGAGGAAGGCGACGATCGCCGACACCGCGGCGACCCCGCCCAGGTAGGGGATGTCCTCGACGGCGGGATCACCGCCCAGCGAGCGCAGCAGGAAGAAGAGCGCGGTACCGCCGACGAGCCACGTGCAGCAGTAGTAGGCGAGCAGGCCGAGGAGCGTCGAGTAGCGGAGGCGCGGCAGCAGGGTCGCTCCGAACGGGCGCAGGACCCGTCGGATACCCGGCGTGAAGACGCGCGGATGGAGCCCGACGATCGCGATCACCGCGAGCACGAGCAAGGGGACGACCGGCGCAGCGCTGAAGCCGACGGTCGTCAGGCTGACGAAGAAGACGATCATGCCGGCGAGCCCCGAGAGCCCCGCCTCCATCACCATCGAGCTCAGCACGAGCGGCGTGTCGCGCACAGCGGCGCGCCGCAGGGACGCGATCCGCGCGGCCGGGATCCAGACCGTGCCCGGCACGTACTTGGCGAGAATCGACGCCATCTCCGCCTGGAGCGCGATGAAGTACGGGATGCGCAGGCCCCAGGCGGCGAGCATCCGCTGCCAGGCGACCGTGAAGAGCAGGTAGTAGGCGGCGAGGATCGCAGTCGAGACAACGAGGTCGGTGAAGTTCGCGTCTTCCAGGCGCGGCCGCGCGTCGTGCCAGGCCCCGCGGAAGGCCCAGCCGAGGAAGAAGAGCAGTACGCCGACCGCCGTCAGCTGGATCGCGATCAGCGCCCAGCGGCGGCGCGTCAGCGCCTCGAATGCCCTCCGCAGCCTCCCCACGGGTGCAGTGTCGCCAAACCGGCACACTCCAGGCACAGACACGTGTGCCCGCCGCTGCTTCGATAGTCACGGTGGAGAAGCGCGGCAAGCCCACGGTACGGCAGGTGTACGCCCTCGCGGCCGCGCTCTGCGAGCGGATGGGCGAGGAGTTCCCCGAGTCGCGCGGCGCGGCCTCGGAGCTGATCGAGCGCCTGCGCATCGAGAACGGGCACCCGGCGCCACGGTTCGAGGACACTCGGTCAAACTGAGACCCGTGATCGTCTCGCTCCACGTCGCAACCGGCGCAGCCGGGGGCGCGCTCACGCGCTCGCGGCCTGCGGCGATCGCGCTCGGCCTCGTCCTGCACGCGCTCGGCGACTACATGCCGCACCAGGACATCGCCTCGCGACGCTTCGAGGTGCGGAGCGGCGTCGTCTGCATGCTGGCGCTCATCGCCCGCCATGGTCTACTGAGCCCCGTCACCCTCGGCGCGCTCGCCTCCTCGGTGCCCGACGTCGAGCACGTCTTCCACCTCCCGCGCCCGGGCGGGCGCAAGCTCTTCCCGAGCCATCGCATCCCCGGCTGGCATCGGGAGGGCGGCGTGCCCGCGTGGGCGCAGCTGCTCGCGGCGGGCGTGATCCTCGGCGTCGTGCTCGGCTCGCGCCGTTGAGAGCGTTCGCGCTCGCCGTCCTAGTCGCGGTCGTCCTCGCGGCCTTCCTCTGGTTCCGCCGCGACGCCTCCTCGTCCTCGAGCGCGGTCGTCGCGCGGGTGCTCGACGGCGACACGATCGTCCTCACCGGCGGCGAGCGCGTCCGCCTCGTCCAGATCGACTCGCCCGAGAAGGGCAGCGAGTGCTACGGCGAGGCCGCAAGCTCGCTCACCCGCCGGCTGCTCCCCCCGGGCACGCGCGTGCGCATCGAGACCGACCCGAGCCTCGATCGGGTCGACCGCTACGGCCGCGAGCTCGCGTACGTGTGGACAGGCGACGAGGATGTCAATCTCACGCTCGTGCGCGAAGGCGCGGCCGCAGCCGAGCGTGCCCGCGCCGACCGCGAGGGCCTGTGGGGCACCTGTCCGCTCGCGCGCTTCGATCCGACCGCTTCGCTCGCGAGCGGCCCGCCCTAGGCGATCACCGCTTCTGATCGCCGGTAGAGGAGCAGGCTGACAACGATCACCCAGAGCGGGAAGGCGGAGATGAGCGCGGCCCAGCCGATCGGCGGGATCAGGAGCCAGAGTCCGATGCCCAGGCTGACCCAGCCGAGCCAGACGGGCAGGGCGCGGGTCCGCAGGACGACCATTCCGGTCGCGAGGATGAGGACGCCCACGGCGGGCTCGGTCGCATAGAAGAACGCGTCGCCGAGCCCGCGGTACACCTGCGCCGCCTCCGGGGAGAGGTTGGCCTTGTTGAGGGCTCCGGCCGCCTGCGTACTGCCCATGAAGAGCAGAGAAGCCGCAGCGACCAGACCGCCGGCGTAGCCGGTCCCGGTCAGTCTCCGGGTGCCGCCCTCGGCCAGGTAGAGCCGCGCCCTCAGGGCGCCGACGAACCAGAGGAAGAAGACCGCGCCTAGCATGAAGAAGAAGGTGCCGGCGAGGATCGCGTGCTCCTCGCCTTCAAAGTAGGCGAGGGCGCGCGCCGGGGTCGCATTCGTGCCCGGCTGGTCGGCGATCGTCTCGAGGACGACGAGGCCGACCACCCAGAGGGCAACAGCCGTGATCCCCGTCAGCGCCGCTGATCGCTCCCGGCGATCGGTCATGACGTCTCCTTTTGCTCGCAGGGAGAGCGATCTTATGAAGCGAGGCGGCCGGGGACGGCCTGCGCCCCCGACCGCATGGGGAGTCTCAGCCTTAGCTCAGCGGGCAGACGAAGTGCGTGCCGGTGTCGACGAGCGAGCTCGCCTGGTCGACGACGTCCTCCGCGTTCGTCAGCTGGGTCGTGATCCCGAAGGCCTGTACGACCCGCCACCGTCCCCCGTTGTAACCGGGGTGGCCCGGCGCGGCCTCGGAGACGGACGCGCACGTCGCGCAATCCGGGAAGACGTAGATCGTGTCGAACGGCCCGTTGTCCGGAAGCGACGTAGGCGTGGCGATCGTTTGGTAGGCCTGGTCGAACGCGTAGATCGTCGAGCCCGGCGGGCCGAGCCCGGCCGACATCGAGGGTGCGGCGAGAACGGCGACCGCGACCGCCGAGGCCAGGATCAGAAGCAGGAAGCGCCTCATTGCTCTCCTTTCGCCGATTGCCCAGGCGAGGCTAGGCGCGAAAGATTGCGCTCGCCTTAAACGCTCATCAATCGTGCGATGATGACCGCCCGAAGAGGAGGAGCGATGGCGGACATTACGAGTGCCCTCGACGAGGCCGGCGTCGACTACGACGTGCTCGAGCACGAGCACACGGAGCGGGCCGCCGACGAGGCCGCGGCGCTCGGCGTCGCGCCCGACGAGGTGGCAAAGACCCTCGTTCTCACGACTCCCAGCGGGACCGTGCGGGCCGTGCTCCCAGCCTCTGAGCGAATCGACTTGCCGAAGGTCGCCGACGTGCTCGAGGCCCCGCACAAGCAGGTGCACCTGGCGACCGAGGACGACATGAAGCGCGACTACCCGGACTTCGCCCTCGGAGCGGTCCCGCCCTTTGGCGGCAGGGAAGGCGATCGGGTGATCGTCGACTCACGATTGGCCGGGCGCGACTCGGTCGTGCTCGAGGCGGGCTCGCACGAGCGCTCGGTGCGGCTGAAGACGGCCGACCTCATGCGCCTGACGGGAGCGCAGGTGGCCGATATCGCCAAGGAAGAGGAGCGCACCGCCGGCTAGCGTCAGCGCGTTTCTGCGAGCGCCTTAACCAAATCGGCGCTGAGACGGCACACCGGCGTATCTATTGGGCCGTCTCAATATGCTCGTGCCCGACAAGACGATTGCTCGGGGCAAGTGTCTAGTCTTGTTTACAATTAGCCCGTGCGATTAATCCGTGACCGGGCGTCAGCTCATGAGGCGTCTCAGGAAGCTCGGCTGTCAAAAGGTCAGACAGCGTGGCTCGCACGTCCGCGTGCGTTGCGGGCGCTGCGAAACGACGGTTCCCATCCACGCCGGCGAAGACCTGCCGCCGGGAACGTTACGAGCAATCGAGCGCGACCCTGAGCCGTGTCTAGGCAAGAAGTGGCTCCAATAGGAACCGGTAAGTATCGAGTGATCTTCGAGCGCGACGACCGCGCGTGGGTCGCGCGTGTCCCAAGCGTCCGCGGCTGCCATACGCACGGGCGGACCCTGGAGCAGGCTCGCAGACGCATTCGTGAAGCCCTTGGCCTCTGGGTCGAGGATGCCGACACGGCCGAGCTCGTCGAGGACATCCGTCTCCCGGCTCGCGTCCGCGAGGAGCTCGACCGCTCTCGGTCATCCCGCCGCCAGGCCCGGCGCGAGCGGGATCGGGCGCAGGAGGCGATGAGAAAGGCTGCGCGAACGCTGGTCCAAGAGTTAGGGCTCGGCCTTCGCGATGCCGGCGAGCTCCTAGACGTTTCCCACCAACGCGTACAGCAGCTTGTGCGACCGGCTACGAGAGCGCAGCCGCCAGCCGCTCGAGCCCGGTCTCGAGCACCTCGTCCGTGACCGCGAGCGAGAGCCGCGCCCAGCCCGCCCCGCGCGAGCCGAAGCCCTCCCCGGGGGCGACCGCGAGGCGGTGCTCCGCGAGCAAAAGCTCCGGCGTGAGCCCGTCGGGGAGTTCCCACCAGAGGTAGAAGGAGCCCTCGCACTCGAGGTCAGGAAGAACCTCGCGCACGCGCTCGCGCCGGCGCCGGTAGGTCTCGACGCGCTCGGCGACCGACCCCTGCGGCCCGGTCAACGCCGCGATCCCCGCATGCTGGATCGGCGTGAAGATCCCGACGCGGTTGTGGTCGGCGAGCAGATCGAGGCGGGCCACGATCTCCGCGTTGCCGACGACGAAGCCGAGCCGCCAGCCGGCCATGCCGTAGGTCTTCGACATCGAGAACATCTCGACACCGACCTCGCGCGCACCCGCTTCGGCCAGGAACGACTGCGGCGCGCGCCCGTCGAAGACGATGTCGCCGTACGCGAAGTCGTGGACGATCGCGGCGCCGGTCTCGTGCGCGTAGGCGACCGCAGCCGCGAAGGTCCCCGCGGGCACGCACACGGCGCAGGGGTTGGAGGGGTAGTTGAGGAAGACGGCGGCGACTTCGTCGCGCGGCGCGGCGGCGAAGTCCGGCGCCCAGCCGGCGTCTCTATCCAACGGCACGAACCCGGTGCGAGCCGCGGCGAGCGCGGGCCCGGAGGGGTAGTCCGGGTAGTAGGGGTCGGGAAGGACGATCGTCGACCCGCGCTCGGCGAGCACGAGCGCAAGCTCGCAGATCGCGGTCTTCGTCCCCGGCACGATCGTGACCTCGGAGTGCGGGTCGAGCTCGACCCCGTAGAGCGCGGAGTAGCGATCCGCAATCGCCTCGCGCAGCGCGGGCAGCCCGCGAAAGGGCGGGTAACCGTGCGCCGAGGGCTCGTTCGCGGCCGCAGCGAGAGCGTCGATGACGTGCTGAGGCGGCCCAACCTCAGGATTCCCGCGCCCAAGGTCGACGACCGGCTCCCCCCCGAGTGCCGCGTGCCTGGCAACCTCAGCGAGCAGCGCAGTGAAGTACTGCTGGGGCAGCCGTTCGACGCGGTGTGGGGCAGGGCGCACGGCGCGATCGTATTCAGTCGAGCGTGCCCGGCTGGGCGAGCCATTGTGCCGGCTGGCGGGTAACGGCGGCGATCGTCTCGAAGTGTTTGTCGTAATGGAGGAGCGTCGCGTCATGCGTCTCGGCGATCGCGGCGATCAGGAGATCGGCCGGCTTCGGGCCGCGATGCTGGCCCCGGGCGACGAGTGCCGCCTGTGTGCCTCGAGCGAGCGACTCAGCGCGCCGGTCGAGCGTCAGCGTGCGAAAACCTTCGAGCCCCAGGGCGATCCGGTCGAAATCGGCTTGGTCGCGCGCCGAGTAGAGGAGTTCGAGGGCGACCGGCGTGCACAGCGCGAGCTCGTCTTCGTCGACCAAGCTCGACCATCGCTCAGCGACCTGGTGTTGCCGGTGCCAGGCACTTGTATCGGCCAGAAAGACCGGCACCTACGGCGTGCGGAGCCGCCGCAATTCCTCCGGGTCTGGGCCGATGCCCCCGCGTTCCCGGATGTAATTCATCAAATTACGGCGCTTCTCGCGGCGGACGACCTCGTCGAGCGCAGCGTCGACCGTGTCGGCGATCGTCTTGGTGCCGAGGATCTCGCGCGCCTCCGCGAGCTTCTCGCGGTCGATGACCATTGAGGTCTTGTCCGGCTTGGATATCTGTTTACCCATCAGCAGATATCTTAGAGCAGCGCACAGCGCAGAGGCGCCGAGCACCCCAAGTTTGTGACGTGCACCGGTCGGGCTACGCCCGGGTCTTCTGCCTCTGGCGCTTCTGGACGATCCGCGCGGCCCCGGCGGAGGGCGAGAAGATGCTGGAGTGGCCGTCCTGCCAGCGAACCTGGTAGCGCGGCGGCTGCTCCTGGAGCACTCCCTCGATCACGCCTGTGCGCGCGGGCGTGGCGACCCGCTCCGACTCGACGACGATGGTGTCTCCGACGTTTCCCTGCATGCGAGCGAGCCTAGCGCGTCGGAGCGCGAAACGGTAGAAAGGTGCGGTGGCCGACTTCGAGCTGACGAGTGGAGCGTTCGCGCAAGGGCAGCCGATCCCGCGCCGGCACACCTGCGAAGGCGAAGACGTCTCAGCGCCGCTCGCCTGGAGCGGGGTCCCAGAGGGGACGGTTTCTCTGGCGCTGGTGGTCGACGATCCCGATGCACCGAGCGGCACGTTCACGCACTGGCTGGCATGGGGAATCGATCCGGCCGCGGGCGGTCTCCGCGAGGGCGAGGCGGCTCCGGTCGAGGGGCGGAACGACTTCGGCTCGGCGGGGTGGCGCGGTCCGTGCCCGCCGCCGGGCCACGGTCCCCACCGCTACTTCTTCAAGCTGCACGCGCTCGACGGCGCGTTGGACCTCCCAGCCGGAGCCGGAAAGGCCGAGGTCGAGCGGGCAATCGAGCGTCGTGCGCTCGCCGTCGCCGAGCTCATGGGCACGTACGAGCGCTAACGGGCGCGACTATTAGTTGCAACTTGGACGCAGGGATGCGATAACACCTTGCCCCTGCGGCTCGACAAAGGAGCTGAACCAATGGAAGATCGCCCAGTGGAAGAGGCCAGGGCAGCGGCCGAGGAGCCGCGTGACGCGCGGAGCCGCGCGGACGTCGGCAGCAAGGTGAACGCGATCATCGAGGCAGCCGAGACGGCTGCGGAGCAGATCGGCCAGGACGCCCGCAGCAAGGCGCGCGAGATTCTGGAGCAGGCGGAGACGATGGCGGCCTCGCGGATCGAGGAGCTCACGAACGAGGCATCGCAACTCCGCGAGGAGGCAGACCAGTACGCGCGCGACATTCGCGAGGCGGCCGACTCGTACGGCACGCAGCATCGTCAAAGCGTGGAGAAGGAGGCTCGGCGACTGCTCGCCGAGGCGGAGGAAGAGGCCACGAAGATGCGCGAGGCGGCGCGGAGGAAGGCCGAGGAGCTCGAACGCGACGTCGGGCGGCGGCACGAGACGCTCCTGAGGGAGGCGAAGATGCTCGAGGCGCGGAAGCAGCGCGTGCTCGAGAGCCTCCGCGACGTGGCCGCCCAGCTCCAGGACGCTCTTGTGGAGCCTCCGGAGACGGCGCAGGAGGAATCGTTCGCAGACGCGCTCGACGTCGAGCGCCGGCGCTAACCCGTCCCGAGCTCTGCGCAGGCCTCGCGGAAGCGACGCCTGATCCAGGCCGCCTCCTCGCCGCGGGCAAGGCGCGTGTAGGCGAACTCGAGCTTGAGCGGCACGGCCTCGATCCCGTGCAGCCCGTTCGGATCGAGCTCGACGAGGAAGAGCAGCCCGTAGTCGTTCCGCAGCTGCGGGTGGACGGCGTAGTCGTCGAGGAAGTCGCCGAGGTCGTAGAGGACGTTGCCCTCGACGCCCTGAAAGACGTGCGCTGAGGTGCCGGCGACGAGCGCGGCGCCTGACTCGCGCAGCTCGCGCGCGGCCGCGCGCACGTACGGCAGCGGCGCCGGAGTCATGTTCGGCCCCCAGTGCGGGCAGACGAGCGTGCCCGGCGCTCGTTCGCGGAGCCAGTCGGGGACGCCGCGCCTGACATCGGCGTAGGCGATCCCGGGGCGGCTGGGGCCGGCGGCGAAGTCCGGCTCGTGGTCGCAGAACGCAAGGATCGGCAGGCCGGCGACGACAACCGAGGCGCGAGCCTCCTCGACGCTCTCGCCCGCCCCGGCCCAGGCGATCCCGCCCCCGCGCAGGTGTTCGAACGTGTCGAGCAGCGCCTCGACCCCGTAGTCGAGCGCGTGGTTGTTGGCGAGCGTGACGCAGTCGACGCCGAGGTGGAGGAGCGTCTCGACCGCTTCCGGCGGCGCGCGGAAGTTGAAGGTCTTCGGCACCGGCTTGCCCCGCTCGGAGATGCAGCACTCGAGGTTGAGGACGAAGAGGTCGGCGGCGCGCGTGAGCTCGGCGAGCGCGGGCTCGACGAGCGACTGCGGCGGCCGCCGCTCGAGCTCCCGCGCGACCCCGCGGCCGAGCATCGTGTCGCCGGCGAGCGCGAGTCTCACGGGAACGCGTGCCGGCCGTGGAGGCGCACGAAGTGCGCTCCGCTGACCGACCGGACTCGGCGCAGCTCGCCGCCGCGCTTCTCGAAGAGGACGACGTCCTCGGCCCCACCCGGCCCGAGCGGCTGCACGAGGCGCCCGCCTTCGGCGAGCTGCTCGGCCAGCGGGTCGGGCACGCTCGGGTAGGCAGCGGCGACGACGATCGCGTCGAAGGGCGCGTGCTCGGAAAGTCCCTCGCTCCCGTCGCCGACGAAGACCTGGACGTTCTGGTAGCCGGCGAGCGCGGCGCGGGCCGTCTCGGCGAGGGCGGCGAACCGCTCGACGCTGAACACCTCCCGCGCGAGCCGCGCGAGGAGCGCCGTCTGCCAGCCGTAGCCGGTGCCGATCTCGAGCACGCGCTCGTCGCCCTCCAGCGCGAGCGCCTCGACCATGCGTGCAACAAGCGACGGCTGCGTCGTCACCTGCTCGTGCGGGATCGGGATCGGCGTGTCGATATCCGCCCGGTCGGCGCGCTCCGTGGGAACGAACTCCACGCGCGGTACCGCCGCGATCGCCGTCAGGACTCGCTCGTTCTGCACGCCCGCCTCGCGCGCCGCTGCGACCAGAGGGTCTGTCAGCTCAGACACGGTCACAAGCCGGAAGCCGCGCTCGGCGAGCTGCGGCAGGGCGAGCCGAACGGCCTCCACCGTTGCCTGCCGCGGCGCGTTCGGCCGCCGAGGCGTGAACCCGTCGTGCAGGTCGACGATCGCGCCCGGCCGCGCGTAGCGGAGGATGGCGCGCGCGAGCCAGTCCGCGGGCGGCTCCAGCCAGTCGCGTGGGTTGACTGTCCAGAGCACGGTGCGGAGCCCGAGGCCGGCCGCAACGCGCGCGAATCGCTCCTCGTCCGCGCCGTACGGCGGCCGGGCGAGCCGCGGCCGCATGCCCGCCACCTCCTCGATCCGCGCGCTCGTCCGCGCCAGCTCGTGCCGCAGTTCGTCGTCGGAGAGTTCGCGCGGCCGGTGGTGCGACCAGGTGTGGTTCCCGACCTCGTGCCGCTCCGCGACCGTCCGGCGCAGTGTCTCCTCGCGCCCCTCGACCATGCGTGCGAGGACGAAGAAGGTCGCGCGCGCGCCGTGCTCGGCAAGCAGGTCGAGGAGCGGCGGCGTAACGGGTCCAGGCCCGTCGTCGAACGTGAGCGCGAGCTTCAATCGAGCCAGTATGCGCGTGTGCCCGCCTGGCCGCGTACGCGCGAGGAGCTGATCGAGGAGCAGGAGTGGCTGGCCACGCTCGTGCCGGAGCCGTGGCTGTTCGAGCCCGGCGTGCGGATCGGCGGCGTCTTCGTCTGCTTTGCCCGCGGCAAGAGCGGTCCGGGCCAGGCCGGCGACAAAGCATGGGCGGCCGCGAATGTCGGCCGCGACACGGTTGCCGTAGAGGGCCAGGCTGGCGCCCCTTACGAGCCGGGGTTGCTTGCGTTGCGCGAAGGCGCCCTGCTGGAAGCAGCCGCCCGTGCCCTTCCGCAGCGGCCGGATGTCCTCCTGGTCGACGCCACGGGCCGCGGCCACCCGCGCCGGGCGGGGCTCGCGCTCCAGCTCGGCGCAGTTCTGGATCTCCCGACCGTCGGCGTCACCCATCGCCCGCTCAACGCGGAGGGCGAGTGGCCGCCGGACGAACAGGGCGCCCGCAGCCCGCTGCGACTCGAAGGCGAGCTCGTGGGCTATTGGCTCCGAACGCGAGCAGGCACGCGTCCGCTGGCCGTCCATGCCGCATGGCGAACCGCTCCGGCCGCCGCCGCGGAGGTCGTCCTCTCAACGTGCCGAGCGCGCACACCCGAGCCGCTGCGCCAGGCCCGCCGGCGAGCCCGCGAGGCGCGCGCAGTGTGAGCGCCTCGGCGAGACGAAGGGTCGCAACCCTCGATCGTCGCGATTTCTCGGTGTGCGGCCCGCGACACTGCGAGTCGCTCCGCCTCCTACCGGCCTGATTACAGTGCGTATATGGCTCGTGCAAAGGCGACTTTCTATCTCGCTCCTGATGTGCTGCGCGCGGCGCGAGTGCGCGCTGCTCGCACAGGGAAACGGGAATCGGACGTCGTCGAGGAGGCGCTGCGCAAGTATCTCGGGCTTGCGGGGCTAGACCGGATCCGCGCCAAGAGCGACTTGAACGAAGACGCCGCCGTGCGCCTTGCCTACGAGGAGCTCCACGCGATGCGCCGCGAGCGGCGCCGCACTGCGAACTAGTTCGTGCTTCGGTCGTCGCTGCCGGTCCTGATCATCGGGGAAACCGACGGGAGCAAGAAGGCGCCAACCCTCGGTGTCCGTGGCCCAGATTGAGGTCACCAGGCCACTCTATGCGAGCACTTGTTGACCGGCAAAGTGGGCTTTCGCGCGTAAGGCACGATCTGCGTCAGGGAGATACTTAAGTAGTGAAAGCAGAGAACGGCGCCCTGAGCTTCTCTCCGTCCGATGTGACGGCCTACCTCGCGTGCGAGCACCTGACGCAGCTCGAGCTCAAGGTCGCTCGCGGCGACATCGTAAAGCCGCATGTTGCGGACGCTCAGGCCGAGTTGATCCGGCGTAAGGGGGAGGAGCATGAGCGCGCTTACCTCGCGCAGCTGCTCGCCGACGGGCGCGACGTTGTCACGATCGAGGTTGCCGGCGATGACGGCGAATGGGACTTGGAGCGCGCTGCACGTGAGACCGAGGAGGCCATGCAAGCCGGGCGCGAGGTCGTCTACCAGGCCGCCTTCCTCGACGGCGAATGGCGCGGGCTCGCCGACTTCGTCATCCGCGGGGCCGACGGCTCCTACGAGGCCTACGACACCAAGCTCGCGCGGCACGGGAAGCCGGCGAACGTGCTCCAGCTTTGCTTCTACTCCGAGCAGATCGGGCGCATCCAGGGACGGTTGCCCGAGCGGATGCACATCGCGCTCGGCTCCGGCGCGACCGAGAGCTACCGCGTGCTCGACTTCCTCGCCTACTACCGGCGCGTCCGCGAGCGCTTCCTCGACGCGGTTCACCACCCGCGGCCGACCGAGCCTTGGCCGGTTGCGCACTGCAAGATCTGCGATTTCCGCGCGCTCTGCGAGGCCTGGTGGGACGAGCACGACCACTTGACGCGCGTCGCCAACATCCGCCGCGAACAGATCGTTCGGCTCGGCGAGGCTGGGATCACGACGCTCGCTGAGCTCGGCGACGCGCCGCGCGAGACCGCTGTCCCGCGCCTCCCCGCGACGACCTTCGAGAGCATCCGCCACCAGGCCGAGCTCCAGCTCCGCCACCGGCGCACGGGCGAGCACGCCTTCGAGACCCTCCACCCCGAGGACGAGCGCGGTCTCGCGCTGCTCCCGAAGCCCTCGCCGGGCGACCTTTTCTTCGACATGGAGGGCGACCCGTACTGGGATCCGAGCGGCGGGCTCGAGTACCTCTTCGGCGTCCTCTGGCAGGAGAACGGCGACGAGCAGTTCCGCGCCTTCTGGGCGCACGACCGCGACGGCGAGCGGCGCGCGTTCGAGGACTTCATGGACTTCGTCTACGAGCGGCTCGAGCGCTACCCCGACCTGCACGTCTACCACTACGCCTCCTACGAGCAGACCGCGCTCAAGCGGCTGATGGGCGAGTACGCGACGCGCGAGGACGCCGTCGACGACCTCCTCCGCGGCGAGGTGCTCGTCGATCTGTTCGCAGTCGTGCGCCAGGGGCTGCGGATCTCGCATCCGAGCTACTCGATCAAGAACGTCGAGCAGTTCTACATGGAGCGCGAGGCCGAGCTCCGTTCCGGCGAGGATTCGATCATCCTCTACGAGCGCTGGGTCGACGAGCGCGACGACTCGATCCTGGACGGGATCGAGGCCTACAACCGCGAGGACTGCCACTCGACCTACCTGCTGCGCGAGTGGCTGCTCGAGCGGAAGGCCGAGGCGCAGGCGGCGTGGGGGACGGAGATCGCCTGGCGCGAGCCGCCGGAGGTGCGCGAGATCAAGGCGGAGGTAGAGGAGGAGCTCGCCGAGCGGGAGGCGCTCCGCGAGGAGCTGCTCGCGCGCGACGAAGAGACCGCTCGGCTTGCCGGGCTGCTGCTCGAGTACCACCGGCGGGAGGCGAAGCCGGTCTGGTGGGCGTACTTCCGGCGGCAAGAGATGACGAGCTCGGAGCTCGTCGAAGACGCGGAGTCGATCGGCGGCCTCGAGTGGGACGGCGAGGAGCCGGAGGCTCATAAGCAGTCCCACATCTACACGCTCTCCTTCCCGACCCAGCAGCACAAGCTCGACGCCGGCGACGAGGTCGTAGACCCGCGGACGGGCAAGGGCGCGGGGTCGCTCGTCGAGCTCGACGACGTCGCCGGCCGGCTGAAGCTTCGGCGCGGGCCGAAGTTCGAGGGGCAGCCCCTGCCGCAGGCGCTGATCCCCGGCGGGGCGTGGAACACGAAGTACCAACGTGCGGCGCTGATGCGGCTCGGCCGCTCGGTGCGCGACGGCGATTCACGCTACGCCGCACTCGAAGGCATCCTGCGGCGCGAGCCACCGCTCGGCGGGGAGCGCGTGCAGGTCGCCGAGCTCGAAGAGATGAAGGAGCTCGTCGATCGCGTGGAGGGGCGGCACCTCTTCGTCCAGGGGCCACCAGGCTCCGGGAAGACGTGGAAGGGGGCTCGGCTGATCCTGCACCTGCTCGAACGCGGCCGGCGGGTCGGGATCGCGGCGACGAGCCACAAGGCGATCCACAACCTGCTCGACGCGATCGTCGAAGCGGGCCTGAGCGCGCCTGGGTTGAAGAAGTCGAGCGGCGGTCCCGAGTCCGAGTATGAGCGCGGGCCGATCGAAAGCGCGGAGGGACTGGAGCTGTTTCTCGACCCCGAGCTTCGTCTCCTGGCCGGGACGGCGTGGCTCTTCGCGCGGCCCGAGCTCGACCAGCAGCTCGACTACCTGTTCATCGACGAGGCCGGCCAGATCTCGCTCGCCGACGCGCTCGCGATGGGCACGTCGGCGAAGACGCTCGTCCTGCTCGGCGACCCGGTCCAGCTCGCTCAGGTCTCGCAAGGCACGCATCCGGGCGGCTCGGGCGCGTCGGTGCTCGAGCACCTGCTGGGCGATGCGCAGACGATCCCGGAGGACCGCGGGCTCTTCCTCGAGCACTCGTTCCGCATGCACCCGGACGTGTGCCGCTACATCTCGGACGCGTTCTATGACAGCCGGCTCGAGGCCGCGGAGGAGTGCGCGGGCCAGTCGACGGCGCTCGGGACGGGCCTGAGATTTGTCCCGGTCGAGCACGACGGTAACCGCCGCTCGTCAGCGGAGGAGGCCGCGCGAGTGCGCGAGGAGTTCGAGCGGCTCCTCGGACAAGAATGGACGAATGCGAAGGGGGACACCGCTCCGCTCGGTCTGAACGACATCCTGGTCGTGGCGCCGTACAACGAGCAGGTGAAGTACCTGGCCGAGGCGCTGCCGCGCGGCGCGAGAGTCGGCACCGTGGACAAGTTCCAGGGCCAGCAGGCGCCCGTGGTGATCTTCTCGATGGCCACCTCGAGTGCCGGGGACGTGCCGCGCAACCTCGAGTTCCTGCTCTCGCGGAACCGCCTGAACGTCGCCGTGTCGCGAGCGAAGTGCCTAGCCTATGTGGTGGCGAGCCCGAAGCTGTTGGAAGTCGGCTGCCGCTCGATCGAGCAGATGCGCATGGCGAATGCGCTGTGCCTGTTCGTGGAAGCGGCCAGCCAGTGATGACCCGGGCTATGAGAGAGTCGCTAGTCGGACAGCCGCTCCAAGAGCTCTGCTGGCGAAATGACCTCGACTTCCCGGGCGGTTAGCCAGGCCTTCAGCTCCTCGTCCTCGAGCAGGTCACGGTCGCCCGTAACGATCGCCTCCGCGCGTCCTGCGATCGCCGCCGCGACGACCGGGGCATCGCGGGGATCGCGCAGCTCGACCTCGACATCCACGTCGGGCAGGTCGCGGCCGACCAGGATGAGCAGCTCGCGGATGTCCTCCGCGGAGATCTCGTAGCGCCGGAGCTTGGGCCTCGGAAGGACGGCGGCGAGCTCGGCAGCGAGGTCCCAGGAGCCGACGACCTCGATTCTCCGCTCTCGCACCGCGTCGAGGATCAGCCCGGGGGGGCTCTCGCGGACGATCAGGCCTGAGATCCAGACGTTCGTGTCAACGACGATGCGCAGCGCGGGCTTTCCGGACCTCGCGGATCGCCTCCATCACGTCCCGCTCCACTTCCTCCTCGGTGAAGCCGTGCTCCGTGGCGATGCGATCCCTGCGCCTCAGCAACGCGTCGAAGCGGCGTTCCCATTCGTCACGGGGGATCTGGCGGGCGCCCTGCGCGCTTAGCCAGGCGTCGACGGCCTCGCGGACGAGCGCTGCGACGGGCTCACCGCGCGACTCGCCGAGGCCGCGAAGGAGCGCCAGTTGGTCGTCGTCGAGATAGATGTTCATCCTCTTCATCGCCTATACATCATACACCAAGTCTCCTCGGACTTCTCAGCCGCTGGTTCGTGGCGATTGGGCGCCTCAACGCTCGTCGATCGGCGCGTACTGCGGGGGAGCCTCCCCAAGGCTCTCCACTACTATGGCCTTCGTCCCGAGCTCGGGACGAATCTCGTCGACGCGCAACATGACGTGCCACTCGTCTCCGAAGTCGAACAGGTACGCGATCTCCTGCCCGGGGCGGAGGTCGACCTGCTCCACGGCGACATCCGCGGTCCTCGCGTTCGGCTCCGCCCCCACCGGCGACGTGTACTCCGTGTCGGGGCCGCTCCAGAACTCGCCGTTCAGCCAGAAGGAGTAGAGGTGATCTTCGTCCCAGCCGAAAGCGCTTCGGAGCAGCTGGTGCAGATCATCCAGCGTGTCGTTCCCGGGCACAGCGAGGCGGCGAGTCGCCCCGGGGTAGCTGGCAAGCTCCGCGGTGAGCACGTACTCGGCGATCGGCGGAGCATAAAGGGCGCGGGTGCCGTCAATTGGAGGCGTCTCTCGTGGGCCGTCTAGCGGCCAAACCTGCGCGGTGGGGCTTCCACTCCTTGCCCCGCTCTTTGGTGCAGACAGACACCCGCGCCCAGCGCCCAGAATACCCTGAGAAGTTGGCACCCTGCTCGAGCGGCTGGGGAGGTACGCTCGTGCACTCGTCGCTGCGATGCGAGAGGATCTTGTGGCGCGTGACTCCCCTCATTGGAGGGCAAGTGCTTAAGCCCAGGATTCGTCAGGCCGATGCAGAAGCTGTGCGGCGTATCGGGGCGGGTCATTTGCTCGTTCTAAAATCATGAGCATCCAAGCTTTCGTGCTGGTTGAGGCAGTCGGCGCCGCCCTCTTGGCGCTCTGGCTGGTCGTCAGATACCCCGGATCCGGCCCGACCTCCTTCCGCGGCGCCTCGGTCCACATCGGCGCCTCGATGCTCGTCGGTTGGGCGCTTGCCCCGATCACGACGCTGGTTGTCGGAAGCGGCGTTCCTGCGGCTGCGGTTCTCGCCGCCCTCCTCGTCGTCCTCCCGGGTCTGATCTACATCTTCCTGGCCTGGGCGTGGATGGTGAAGGTCTTGCAGGGCGCGCTCGGCCAAAGTCACCGCTGAGCGAGATCGGTCGCGCGCAGCCGCGTGCCCCAACGGCGCGAAAGCCCGCTGCCCGCCCGACTGAGACCCTCGGCATGTTCAGGCTGTGCGGCTCCGAGGAAGGCGACGTTCGCGCTGCTGAGGGCGAACGGCAAGCCGCCGGTCTCCTCACCGAGGCGGTGCAGCAGCCGAGCGATGTGCGCCTCGCGCTTTTCTCCGGCGAAATGCTGCAGGACGACGACTGAATGGCCGCGCCTGAAAGCCTCGGCGATCTCGTCCCAGTACACGTACTTGGCGGAATCGCGACGGCCTCGAGGCGTGCTCGGGACCTCGAAGCCGTTGTCCGGATCGAAGAAGAGGACCGACTCCGGCTCCGCTGCTTCCCACAAGCCGCGGAAGAACACGAAGCGCGACGATGTGTCGTCCTCGAGGAGCCGGCCGTAGTAGCGCGCGCCTGACAGGAGCCCCGACTCCTCGATCGCCGAGACTCGCCGTTCGTTCGCGGACACGATCGCGCCGAGGCTGGTGAACACGCTGCGATCGAGCTCACCGAAAATCGAAGGCTCCTCGAGATATCGGAGCTTTCTGCCGTCTTGGCCTTGGTCGTCGTCGGTCAGCATCCAGCAGACCGTGAGTGGAAGGCCCTCGCCGAGGATGGCACGCAGGACGGCGTAGTTCACGAAGTCGTTGTAGTCGCCGACGTACTGGTTCTTCATGGGCCTCCATCTCCAGCCTGGCCTAGGAGCGCACCTTGTGATCTTCGCGCTCGTTCCTCGAGCATGCGAGCCTAGAACCGGAGGTCAGATATGCCGAAGGCGTCGAAGAACAGTGCCTCGCAGGTGCAGCACGTCGAAGGGATCGTGGATGACCGCGCTGAGGAGCTCGGCGGCTACACGGTTTCGTTCGACTCTCCTCGGTGACCTGGATGGCGCGCCCATGCTCAAAGGTGCGCCCAACGATCAGTGCCAGTGCCCGCACTGGGGCTATGTGTTCAAGGGAAAGATGACGTTCCGATTCGGCGACCGCGAGGAGACGTACGAGGCCGGAGACGCCTTCTACGCCCCGCCCGGGCACACGCCGATCACCTACGAAGGCGCTGAGGTGCTGATGTTCCAGCCGACCGAGCTGGCGAAGACGATGGAAGTGATGATGAAGAACATGAGCGAGCAGGCGTAGCCGGCCCGGCTACTTGCGGCCGACGACCAGGTTGACCTTGGTTCCGGCTGGGCGCGTCTTCCCGCCTCCCGGGGCCTGAGCGATCACGCGGCCGATGTTCCGCCTGCGGGCATGCGCGTGGCGCACGCGGCCGACGGAGCAGTTGAAGTGCCGGATGGCGGCTTTGGCCGGCGGCAGTCTGAACCCGATCACCCTCGGTACGAGGCAGCTCGGCGGAGCCGGGGGCGGAGGAGGGGGCGGTGGAACAGGCGCTGGAAGTGGAGGCGGCGCGAGCGGAAGCGAGAAGCGCAGGACTTCTCCGGTGCCCGCGCTTGTGCCCCGGTTCGAGACGTAGAGCCCGTTGTCGGGGCCGAAGACGACACCGCCCGGCGACTCGAGGCCGCTCACGACGAGCGTCTTCGTCCCGTTCGACTCGACCCGGAAGAGCTCGCCGGGCCCGGACAGGCCCGTTGCGCTCGCGAGCTGGAGGACGTAGAGGTGCCCGTCCGGGCCCCACCCGAGGTCGCTGATGAAGCTGAAGGTCGGGCCGTACGGCTGCGGGGCCTGCCCGGGCACGACGCGATAGACGCGCGCGCTATCGAGGAAGTACGGCGCTCCGGTCAGCTCGCCGACGTAGTACGCGCCGTCGGGCCCGACGACGACCCCCGTCGGCACTGAGTCGGTCGGCCGCCCCTGCGGACGCGACGGCAAGACGACGAGCGTCGAGATGGTGCCGTTCGAGGCCACCCGCAGCAGGTCGTTGCCGCCGGCGTCGGTGACGACGCGCCCGCCCGCCTGAGCGAGGAGGCCGTACGGATTGCTGTCGGGCACCGGGCTCTGGTCGGGGTTGTGCGTCGCCTCATAGGCCGAGATGTCGGCGTCGAGGCGCCAGCTTCCGTTCGGCTTCAGCCGCGCGAGGTGGCCGAAGTCCTGGCCGAAGATCGCCCGGAGGGCCGGATTCGCCCCGAGCCCGATCGTTACATAGGCGCCGCCGCGCCCGTGCAGCGAGATGTCGTGCGGGCCTGTCGCGCCGGCGCCGCCGGCCGGCGCGTACGAGGGCAGCCCGGTCGCGATCCGCGCCTGGGCTCCGTGCCAGAGCCGCGAGACCGCGCCGCTCGGACCGACGCACTGGAGCAGGCCGAGGACCACGGAGCACGGCGGGCCGGGCCCGCCGCGTCCCGCTTCGGCGACGTAGAGGCCGCCCTCGGGGCCGGAGGCGAGACCGCGCGGGTTGTCGAGGCCGCTCATGACGACCGTTCCGGGCGGGGAGGTCGCGGCTCCTGTTCCGGCCAGTGCACTGACGAGGGCGAGGAGCCCGAGAATCAGCGCGAGAAGCCTTAGGTTCCTCCTCAAATCTCTCCTTTTCTTACCCTCAGCAACGATAACAGCCGGTTCCAGGCTTGCCTAGAGGGCGATTGCGGCTCTCTAATTATGATCGGGCCGTGCCGGAAAACAACCAGTCTGGCTGGCGGATCGTGGTCATCTCGGCGGTGCTGCCGGTCGCCGAGCCGCTGATCGCATACCTGCGCGAGCTCGGGCACGACCCGGTTGCCTGGTTGATGGCCCGGGTGCCCGAGGAGCGTCCGATCCCGCCCTGGGGCGACGTCACCGATCGGACGGCTCCTGACGGCGTCAGTCTCATCTTCGCCCGCGACAAGTTCGCGATTGCGCCCCTCCTGCGCGGGCTCGCGCCCGACGTGGTGCTCTGCTGGGGCTTCTCCTGGAAGCTGCCCCAGGAGGCGCTCGACGTTCCTCGCCTCGGTGCGGTCAATCAGCACCCGGCGCCCCTGCCCCGCTACCGCGGCCCCGTGCCGATGGCCTGGGCGCTGCGGGAGGGCGACCGCGAGCTCTGGCTCACCTGGCACCGCATGGACGCCGAGCTCGACACGGGCCCGATCCTCGCCCAGGCGACCGTGCCGATCGAGGACGACGAGACGACGATCGAGCAGATCGGCTCGAAGCTGATCCAGGCCTCGCTCGACCTGCTGCCCAAGGTCTTCCGGCGGCTCGAGGCCGGGGATCCCGGCGACCCGCAGTCCGCCGAGGGCGCGACCTGGGCCGGGTACTTCGAGGAGGATTACGCAAGCGTGGACTGGTCGCAGCCGGCCCGCAAGATCCACGACCAGGTGCGCGCGTGGCACCTGACGTTCGGCATGGGACCGGTCGTCGGGCCGATCGCGGAGCTCGACGGCGAGCGGCTCAAGCTCCTGCGTACGAGCCTCACCGACCGGGGTGACGGCGCGCGCGCTGTGGACTGCGGGGATGGACGCCTATGGATCGTCGAATCCGAGCCCGTCGAGTAGGCCCCGAGGGGAAGCCCCGCCTCCGGGGCATCTCGCACGCGCTGGCCTTCGTGGCCTCGCTCCCGCTCGGACTCGTCCTCGTCCTGGAAGCGGAGAGCGGTCGGGCACGGGTCGCGGCGAGCATCTTCGCGGCCAGCGTCGCCGCCATGTTCGGTGCCAGCGCGCTCTACCACTGCCTCGACTGGCCCGAAGCCCGGCGCCGCTGGCTGCGCCGTCTCGATCACGTCGGCATCTACGGGCTCATCGCCGGCACCTACACGCCCTTCGGCCTGCTCGTCTTGCGCGGTCACTGGCGGCCCGTCGTGCTCGGGATCGTCTGGAGCGGCGCGCTCGTGGCCGCGCTGCTCAAGTTCGTCTGGCTCGACGCTCCGACCTGGCTCTCGTCGGTGATCGGGGTCGCGCTCGGCTGGACCGGCGTGATCATCGCGCCGCAGCTCTTCGACGAGATCGGGGTCGGCGGCTCGTCCCTCGTCCTCGCGGGCGGGCTCGCGTACACGGCGGGCGCGATCGTCTACGCGCTCCGGCGCCCGGACCCCTACCCGGCCGTCTTCGGCTTCCACGAGGTCTTCCACGTGCTCGTGATCGCGGCCGTCGCCTTGCAGTACTCGGCGGTCGCGTTCTGCGTGTTACCTAGCTGATCGTCGGGGCCGCGCCCTAGGATGTGGACACGATGACGACGAGGAGGCCCCGATGAAAGGCTCGGAGAAACCGAAGAAGCTCCAGAAGAAGACAGCGCAGAAGTCGCTGAAGGAAAAGCGCGCGGAGAAGAAGGCCAAGAAGAAGTCGGGCGGGTACTAGGGAAGGGATTGGCGAAACGGCGTAGACTCACCCGATGGCCAGCCTCATCGCAAAGATCCGCAAGTGGTTAAGGATCGGGAAGAACCCTTAGCCCGCGCCGCGCTCCAGATGAGCTAGGGTGTCTTAACTGGCCCTGTGGCCAGAACCCCGGCCGAAAGCCCGCAATCTCCCGACGCGCCCGAGGCGCGCGAGACGTAGGAGCCTAGGCGAACAGGATTCGACGTGCAGGGCCAGTTCTTGTGCCGGGCAAACTCTAGGCGCACGCCTCGTCGTGCGATCACTCCGGCGACTAGCTGTCGCTCAGGGAAACCGCTTCGGTGCTGCCGCGATCGCTTGACCGGGTGGCTACGCAGCGAAATCAAGTCGTCGAGTCCGAGCGGCTCGCGGCTTTCGCCGACCGGCTCTAGTGCAGGGCTAAGGAAAGCCCGACCTGGCCGGATGCAGGTCTTCGGAGCCACCGTCGTGACATCCGCTTGGGACGACGTACTCCGTGTTGCTGCCCACGTCTGACGCATTCGTGGCGAGCTGCTCGCGCATCATCGCGCGCGCCTTGCCCTCCTCGAGGCCCAGCCGGACGCCGATCTCGACGCCGCTCTGAAACCCGTAACAGTTCGCGAGCCCTTCGTTGGTCACGCCCTGTAGATGCCACGACTCGTGCGCGAGGACCGCGAGCGCGCGCGCCGTGCGCGAGAACGACTGCACGCGATGCTTGAACGCGAGCTGGTACAGCGTGTCGCAGATCGACGGCGTCACGTAGGCCTGCTTGCCGCCGACCGCCGCCACTCCGTCTGCATCCTGGGTGAAGCCGACGTACTCGCCGCTCTTGTCGCAGCCGACTTGCGCCGGATGCCCCGCGATCCGGCTCGCCTCGCGCGCGAAGACGGCTTCGGCGCGCGCCTGGTCGGAGGCCGAGACCGCGTCCCAGCCTTGGGGGCGCGAGGCGAAGAAGAGGATCACGGCGACGAGGGTGAGACCGGCGACGGCCTCCAGGACGTAACGCCCATAGGGACGACCGCCCTCTTCCACGGGAACCTGCCACCACCACGGGCTGCCGAGCTCGGCGAGGTCGCGCGGCTGCGGCCCGGGATCGGGGCTCGCGGCCGGCCGTCCTCGCTGTGCCTGCAGGTAGCCGCCGAGGAAGAACTGCACCTCCAGCCCGAGCGCGGCGAGGAAGACGAGCCAGACCGGGATCCACGCGCGCACGCCGTACGGCAGGAAGAAGTAGCCGATGACGAGCGCCAGCACGGCGATTCGCGCGCGGCGGAAGACACGCGCACGCTGGCGGGGATCCTGGCTCATCGACGACGAACGTAGCTGTTCGCCGACGGCCGCTAGTCATGCGAACATATGTTCGTGCCGAGCGAGGGAACGATCTTGCACGCCGACCTCGATGCCTTCTACGCGGCGGTCGAGCAACGAGACGACTCTCGCTTGCGCGGGCGACCGGTGATCGTCGGTGCGGGCGTGGTGCTCGCGGCCAGCTACGAGGCCAAGGCGTATGGCGTCCGCACGGCGATGGGCGGCGCACAGGCGCGTCGGTTGTGCCCGCAGGCAGTCGTGGTCGCGCCGCGCATGTCCGCCTATGCCGAGGCGAGCAAGGCGGTCTACCAGGTCTTCGACGACACGACGCCGCTCGTCGAGGGTCTCTCGATCGACGAGGCCTTCCTCGATGTCCGTGGGCTCGAGCGGCTCTCTGGCTCACCGATCGAGATCGCGGCGCGGTTGCGGCGAGCAGTGCGACAACGAGTCGGTCTGCCGATCACGGTCGGCGTGGCGAGGACGAAGTTCCTCGCGAAGGTCGCAAGCGGCGTCGCCAAGCCCGACGGCTTGCTGGTCGTGCCGCCCCAAGCTGAGCTGTCGTTTCTCCACCCGCTCCCGGTCGAGCGACTGTGGGGCGTGGGGACCGTCACGGCGAGGAAGCTCCGCGACCGCGGGATCGCCACCGTCGGTCAGGTGGCGTGGCTCGACGAGGACGAGCTCGTGGCGATTGTTGGCCGGGGGACGGGCCGGCACCTCTACGCCCTCGCCCACAACCGTGATCCCCGGCCAGTGCAGGTGGGGCGCCGTCGTGGCTCGATCGGATCGCAGTGCGCGCTCGGCCGGTCTCCGAAATCGCCCGAGTCCATGTACGCCACCCTCGCCGCACTGGTCGACCGGGTGACGCGGCGGATGCGGACCGCCGGGCGGGCCGGCCGCACCGTCGTTCTGCGGCTGCGGTTCGACGACTTCTCGCGGGCGACCCGCTCGTACACCCTGCCGCACGCGACCGCCCACACCGAGACGATCCTGACGACGGCGAGGGGCCTCCTGGCGACGGCGACCCCGATGATCGAGCGTCAAGGGCTGACCCTCATCGGAGTCGCAGTTGCCAATCTCGACAACGAGAGCGGAGCCCAGCTCGTCCTGCCGATCGACCGTCAAAGCGACGGCGGGCTCGATCGCGCTCTCGACGAAGTGCGCGCTCGGTTCGGCGCCGCCGCGGTTACGCGGGCGGTCCTCCTCGGACGGCACTCGGGACAGACCGTGCCCCTGCTTCCCGACTAGGACATGCAGCTCGCCCTCGATGCACTCGATCGGCTGGTCGAGACGCTCGAAGAGCGAGGCCCGCTCTTGGCCGGCGAAGCGGCGAGCGCTCTCTTCGCCAGCGCGTCGATTCCGGACGGGCTCGCCTGCTCGCTCCTGACCGAGGTCATCGCCGGCGACAGCCGTCTGACCCTGAGCGGCACGACCGTCTCCCTGGTCGGCGGCCGGCCCGACCCGCTGCTCGAGGAGGCCGAGCTCGTCGTCTTCGACCTGGAGACGACCGGGCTTTCGGCCGAGCGCAATCGCATCTGCGAGGTGGGGGCGGTGCGGGTGCGCGCGCTCGAGCTCGAGGATTCCTTCCAGGCGCTCGTGAACCCCGGTCGTCCGCTTCCGGAGCAGATCGGGCGCTTAACGGGGCTGCAGGACCAGGAGCTCCGCGTCGCTCCCTCGGCCACGACCGTCGTTAGGCGCTTTCTCGCCTTCGCCGGAGAGGCGGCGCTCGTTGCTCACAACGCTCGCTTCGACCAGCGCTTCCTCGAGCGCCAGCTCGATCGCATGCAGGGTCGGCGGCTGGCCGAGCCGCCGCTGGATACGGCCGCGCTCGCTCGCCGGCTGTTGGAAGGCCGCCTGAGGCGGTGCAGCCTCGCCTCCCTGGCCCACTACTTCGGGGTCTCGACCATGCCCTGCCACAGGGCGCTCCCGGACGCGCAGGCGACCGCCGAGGTCTTGATCCAGCTGATCGGACTTGCTCAGGAGCTCGGAGCCAGGCGCCTGTCCGAGCTTCGAAAGCTCGCCGCTCCGCGCAGGCGGCGGGTCTACGGGAAACGCTCCCTTGCCCATGGGGCTCCCACGGGGCCCGGGGTCTACCTCTTCCGTGACCGACACGAGCAGGTGCTCTATGTCGGCAAAGCACGCGACCTGCGCGCCCGCCTGCGCTCCTACTTCCGAAGCGAGCGCCAGCGCCCCTCAGTCGAGGCCGCCCTGCTCGCGCTGGAGCGAATCGAGTGGCGCCTGCTCGGCTCCGAGCTGGAGGCGGCATGGGAGGAGCTGCGGCTGATTCGCGAGCTGCAGCCGCCGGCCAACTCGCGCAGCCGCCGGGGCGAACGGGGCGTCTACCTCAGGCGCCGCGGAGAGGAGTTCGTCGTCTCCAAGACGCAGAGCGACCTTGGCCCGATCGCCGGTCGCCGTCAAGCGGCGCTTGCAGCCCGCGCGCTCTCGCTCGCCCGTCCCGAGGAACTGGAGCACCTGCTCGAGGGCGGGCCGCTGCCCCGCCTGCGTGCCCGGCTGTCCGAGCTCGCCGAGTGCCTGCGCTACGAGGAAGCGGCTCGGCTGCGCGATCGCGTCGAAGCCTTGGAGCACCTGGTCGAGCGTCTATGCCGGCTCGAAGAGCTGCGTGCGATCGAGGTCTGCCTGGTCGCGCCTGCGCTCGAGCGCGGCTGGCGACGGGCCTTCTTCGTCGCCGGCGGAGGCATGTGCATCATCCGGACGCTGCCGCCGGGGTCCGGCGCCCGACTGGAGGTCGCAGCCGGTCTTGCGATCGCCCGCGCTGCCCGGGAGCGCCCACGAGAGCCACTCAGCTCGCAGCAGGCTGAAGACCTGCTCCTGCTCGATGGTTTCATCCGGAGACCGCCGCCCGAGCTTGCCGTCCTGCCGCTCGACCTCGAGACGATCGTTGCGCACCTGGAGCGTCGCCCCGGTGCGCAGGCGGCTTAGGCCGGAGTGGGGAGCCCTTCGATCGCGTGCAACGCGCGTTGCATCTCGTCCTCGTCGAGCGCGACGTCCTCGAGCTTGCCCGCGAAGTAATTGTCGTAGGCGGCCATGTCGAAGTGGCCGTGGCCCGAGAGGTTGAAGAGGATCGTCCGCTCCTCGCCGGCCTCGTCCGCGGCCTTCGCTGTCTCGAGCGCACCGTGGATCGCATGCGCCGCCTCGGGCGCCGGGATGATCCCCTCGCTGCCCGCAAAGAGGACGGCCGAGGCGAAGACGTCGTTCTGCAGGTACGCCTCCGCTCGCATCAGCCCGTCGCGCACGAGCTGTGAGATCAGCGGGGCGACGCCGTGGTAGCGCAGTCCGCCGGCGTGGATCGGAGCCGGGATGAAGTCGTGTCCGAGCGTGTGCATCGGGACGAGCGGCGTCAGCTTGCCCGTGTCGCCGAAGTCGTAGGCGAAGAGGCCGCGCGTCAGCGTCGGGCAGGCGGCCGGCTCGCAGGCGAGCACGTCGATCTCGCGACCGCCGATCTTCTCGCGCAGGAACGGGAAGGCGAGCCCGGCGAAGTTCGAGCCGCCGCCGACGCATCCGATGACGACGTCGGGCCAGGCGCCGGCGAGCTCCATCTGCGCGAGCGCCTCCTGGCCGATGACGGTCTGGTGCAGCAGCACGTGGTTGAGGACGGACCCGAGCGAGTACGCGGTGTCCTCGCGGCTCCCGGCGTCCTCGACCGCCTCCGAGATCGCGATCCCGAGGCTGCCCGGCGAGTCGGGGTGCTCCTCGAGCACGGCGCGGCCGGATTGCGTCTCCTCCGACGGGCTGGCGACGATCGTCGCGCCCCAGGCCTGGATCAGCGAGCGGCGGAACGGCTTCTGGTCGTAGGAGATCTTGACCATGTAGACCTTGCACTCGAGCCCGAAGAGCTTGCAGGCGAGCGCAAGCGCGCTGCCCCACTGCCCGGCGCCAGTCTCGGTCGAGAGCCGGGTGCGCCCCTCCTGCTGGTTGTAGAAGGCCTGGGCGACGGCCGTGTTCGGCTTGTGGCTCCCCGCCGGGCTGACTCCCTCGTACTTGTAGAAGATCCGAGAGCGGGTCCCGACCTCCTGTTCCAGCCGCCGCGCCCGGTAGAGCGGCGTCGGGCGCCAGAGGCTGTAGATGTCGAGCACTTCCTCCGGGATCGCGATCTCCGCCTCCTCGCTCACCTCCTGGAGGATGAGCGCCATCGGGAAAAGCGGCGAGAGATCGTCCGGCCCGACAGGTTGCCCGGTGCCTGGATGCAGCACGGGCTGCGGCGGGCTCGGCATGTCGGCGGCGATGTTGTACCAGCGCCGGGGGAGCTCGGATTCGTCCAGCAGGAACTTCGTCTGCTCCACGAGCTCGAGGATACCGCTAGGTGGTCTACGAGGCGGGAGCGGCCGTCTGCTCGACGAGCAGAGCCTCAGTCTCGGCGAGCGCCGGCTTGTAGCCCATTCCTGCAAACAGGTCGCGGGCCGCGCGCAGGGGGTCTTCGGCTTCCGGCCGGCCGAGAGCGTGCAGACATCGGCCCTGCCCGAGCAGGGCATAGGCGCGCTCGGGCACGCTCCCGAAGTCACGCCAGCGCTCGGCCGCCTCGGCGTAAAGGGCGGCGGAGTCGACCTGGTCGCCGGCAGCTTCGGTGAGCTGGGCGCGGCAGGCGCAGAGTGCGTGCTCGGAGAGCGGCGTGGTTGGCTCGAGCCCGTCAACGAGGCGGGCGGCGAGCGCCGGCTGCTCAAGGGCGAGCGCGCAGCGCGCGAGCTCGGGCAAGAGCGAGGCGTAGTAGGGGTCGGCGCCGATGTCGACGACCTGCTCGAGCTCGACCAGCAGGGATTTCGCCTGCGCGCAGTGGCCTTGGGCGAGCAGAAGCTGCGCAGCGGCCGCGAAGGAGAGGGCGATCACCTGCGGCTCGCCGCTCTCGCGGGCGGTGGCGACGAACTCGTCTGCCGCGGGGGCGTGCTCGTGCGCGCCGCGCTGCGCGAGCAGGCGCAGCTGCAGCGAGCGCGGCTCGGTGAAAAAGATGTTGCCGGCCGCCTGCATGCGCTCGGCCAGCGGCTCGGCCTCGGCTAGCGCCTGCTCGGGCTGGCCGCTCTCGGCAAGGAAGTCCGCACTCATGCAAGCGATCACGAGCGCGAGCTCGGCGATGCCGCGCCGCTCGCAGAACTCGATCCCTTCGCGGCAGGCAGCGAGGGCTGCCTGCGGCCCCTCGTACTCCCAGAGGGCGAGAGCGAGGTTGTTGTGCAGGACGGCTGCGGCGCGGCCCTGGCCCTGCTCGAAGGCGAGCTCGAGCGCGTGGCGCAAGTCCTCCAGCCCCTGAAGCTCGCCCAGAGAGCTGCGGGCCGAGCCGCGGTACCCGAGTGCGCGGGCAGGCTCGGGCAAGCGGAGCTCGACGGCGAGGGCAAGCGCCCGCTCGGCGGCCGTGATCGCCTGCGGGTACGCGGCACGTATGGTGCGCAGCGCTGCGAGCTCGGCGTAGGCGGCGACGAGCTCGGGGCCAGGCGGCTGCGCCTCGAGCAAACCAAGCGCCTGCTCGATAGCCTCCTCCTGGCGCGGGTCGCCCAAACGCTGCAGCACGGTTGAGAGCGCGGCCAGCACCCGCCCGGCGGGCACGCTCTCGCCCTGCTCCCGGTAGAGGGCGAGCGCCTCCTCGAGCGCCGCCCGCGCCTCCTGCGGCCGGCCTTGCTGCTGCGACGCCTGTGCCCACCGCTCGAGCAGCGACGCACGCTCTGGCTGTCCGGCCGGGGCAAGCGCGAGCGCCCGGGCCAGGCTCTGCTCGGCCCGCTCCACGTCGAGCGCGAGCGCCCGCTCGCCGGCGAGAGCGAGGTAGCGGCGCGCTGATGCCTCCAGCTCTTCCGTCTCCTCTGCCTGGCCGGCGGCGCGGGTGAGCTCGAGTGCGGTCACGAAGTGATCGGCGAGCACGTCGGCGAGGTCCTCTGCGCGCTCACCCGCCTTCCGTTCAATCCACGTGGCGGCGGAGCGATGGCGCGCGGCGCGTGCGGCGCGCGGGATCTGGCCATAGCAGACGTCCCTGACCAGCAGATGCCAGAAGCTGTACTCGGCCTCCCCCTCCATCGAGGAGGTACGGGCGGGACGCACGAGCTCCTTGCGTGCCAGCTCGTGTAATGCCAGCTCGACATCGCGTGGCTCGCGGCCACCCATCTCCGCCACAGCGCCTGCCCAGAAGAGCTTGCCGACGACGGCAGCGTCTTGGAGCATGCTCTTGCGCTCCGGCGAGAGCGTGTCCAGGCGGGCCGCGATCAGGGCCTGCACCGAGTCGGGGAGAGGCACGTCCTCGAGCGTGCCCGCGAGCAGTTCGCGGTCGGCGAGCAAGCGAACGAACTCCTCCGCGTACAACGGGTTGCCGCCGGCACGGTCGAGCAGCGCCTGCTGCGTCTCCACCGGCAGCACCGCTCGCTCCAGCAGCGAGGAGAACAGGCGGGCAGTCTCGTCGGCCGAGAGCGGGGGGAGATTGATCGTCGTCGCGTTCCGCAGTCCGGCGGCCCAGCTCGCATGCCGCTCGTAGAGCTCCGGGCGGGCGGTGCAAATGAGGAGCAGCGGCATCCCCTCCGACCAGTCGGCCAGGTGCTCGAGGAAGGAGAGCAGGGCCGCGTCGGCCCAGTGCAAGTCCTCGAACACGAGCACGGTCTCGCGCTCTGCCGCCCACGACCCCAGGAAGCGGCGCCAGGCCGTGAACGACTCCTCCTGGGCGGCGGGCTCCCCGCCCGCACCCACGAGCGGGGCGAGACGCGCCAGCAGCCAGGCGCGGTCGGGGTCGTCCGCGGGCAGGGCCCGCTCGAGCTTCGACGCCGCCTGTTCCGGCGAGTCGGACTCGAGGATGCCGCACTCGGCCTTCATGATCTCGCCCAGGGCCCAGAAGGCGATTCCCTCCCCGTAGGGCAGGCAGCGCCCCTGCCGCCAGCGGACGAGGCCCGGTCGCTCCTCGATGTACTGGAAGAGCTCTGCGCAGAGGCGGCTCTTACCGACTCCGGGCTCACCGACGATCGTCACCAGCTGGCAGGAGCGCTGCTGGATCGAGCGCTCGAGCGTCCCAATCAGCAGCGGCTTCTCCAGCTCCCGGCCGACGAACGGCGTCGCGTGCGCGCGGGTGACGTCCGTGCCGAAACGGGAGTGGGCTTCGAGCGGCCGCCAGATTGAAAGTGGCTCCGCCTTGCCCTTGACCTGCACGGGCGCCAGCTCCACGTAGCTGAAGACGCGCTCGGTCTGCCGGTAGGTCTGCTCCGAGACGGCGATCCCGTTCACCGGCGCCGCCCCCTGCAAGCGGGAAGCGGTGTTGACGACGTCGCCGGTGACGATCCCCTCGCCCTCCTCGGGGCGTACGCCCAGCGCCACCACCGCCTCGCCGGTGTTGATCCCGACCCTCACCTGCAAGGAGAGAGAAGGGTCGTGCTCGTTCAGCTCCGCGATCGCCTCCAGGATTCTCAGTCCGGCCCTGACAGCGCGTTCGGCGTCGTCCTCGTGCGCGACCGGCGCGCCGAAGACCGCCATCACGGCATCGCCGACGAACTTCTCGACCGTGCCCCCGTAGCGCTCGATCTCGTGTCGCAGGCGGGTGTGGTAGGGCCGGATGCGCGCGCGCACGTCTTCGGGGTCCTGTAGCTCAGAGGCGGCGGTGAAGCCGACCAGGTCACAAAAGAGCACGGAAACGACCTTGCGCTCTTCGAGGGCGGGCGTCGGCGCGACCTCGGCAAGCGGTGCCGCGCAGAAGGGGCAGAAGGGAAACTCGCCGGGGAGCTCTTTGCCGCAGGAAGGGCAGGTTGCCACGAGCCGAGTCTAGGCGCCCTTAAGGAGATACACCTAGCAGGGTCGGCCCCAGATGAAGGATCAAAAAGGCCAACGGCCGCGCCCGCGAAGGTCGGCACAAACGCGAGCAGCCGGTGTCACAACTTCCGTTGGGGTCAGACCCCGAAGATAGGTGTGACAACTTTCGTTGGGGTCAGACCCCACTAGGTGTGACAACTTTCGTTGGGGTCAGACCCCCACTAGGTGTGACAACTTTCGTTGGGGTCAGACCCGCGTGGTTTCGTCAGAGCGAAGTGCAGGATCATGCTGCGGTCCCAGAAGACGAGGCCGAGGTAGACACCGGGCGAGACCTCGCGGATCTCGTCCCTGATCTTCTTCGCCACGAACGACGTCTTCGAGTAGTCGAGGACGATCGTTTCTTGCTGGTCGAACCAGCTCGCGTCCTTGTACACCTTGGCCCGAACGGCCTCGATCCCGAAGGGCAGGATCAGGTTGCGCAGGTCGCCATGCACAGGATCGAAGACCTTGCCCTGCCACGCGAGCAAGCGAGCGAACCTCATGGCCGGCCCGGCGATCTGGGTACCGGGAGCGATAAGGACCGTGCCATGCATCTTCCCGACTGGGATCTCGCCCGCGTTGCTGCTCCGGAAGAGCGTGGCCAGCTCGTCTGGCGACATCTCGAGCAATTGCGGCGCGTCGACAACAACCATGTGTTCGCTCCCTTCGAAAGCGTTGGGAGGGTCGAGCCGCCCCGCGAACCTAGCACTGTCGACTCGCATCGGCCAGAGGCGGAGGGAGCCCGCTCGGGGCTCCCTCCGCTGTTTGCAAAGCGCCGGCGGCCTACGGGCCGACGGTGAGCTTGGCCTCGTAGATGTTCTGGTTCCGATTGCCGGTGCTGCCGGACGGCGGGCCGGGCGCCGGGTCGAGGTCACAGGGAGTGACGTCGCGGTTGTCGGCCCAAGCGACGTGGACGATGTTGTTCGCTCCGTTCCAGAAGGCGTCCAGCTCGATGTAGTCGCCGTGGAACGCAGCCGTCCCCCCGCCGAACAGTCGGCATTCGGGGTTGTGCGAGATGTTCGTAACGCGCTCCGGCGTGTCGAACGACGGCCAGCTCGCGCCGTTGCAGTTCGTGCACGAGTAGTAGACGTCGAGCGCCTCGTTGTCCGGCGTCACCGAGTTCCGGAAGTCGTACCAGGCGACGTGCAGGGCGTGGTTCGACACCTCGATCGTCGGGAAGATCTGGTGCCGGGCGCCCGGATCGTCGTTGACCTGGACGGCGGAGCTCCACGACCCGCCCCCGTTGGTCGAGCGCTGGGCGTAGATGTCGTAATCTCCGGACAGGCTCTGGTAGGCGGCGTAGACGAGGTTCGAGTCCGTCGTGTCGGTGGCGAGGAACGCGAACGTCGGCGTCCGCATTGCGACACCCGGTGCCTGCGGCGTGTTGATGGTGTTCACGATCGCCGGCTGCGTCCAGTGCGAGCCGCAGTCAGTCGATTTGACGAAGTTGATCGTGTCGAGCCCCTGCTGGCTGACGGCCTCGAACGCGACGTAGATCGTCCCGTTCGGAGCCACGGCGATGTCGGCGCCCTGGTTGTGCGAAGCGCCTTCCGCTCCACCGCTCGAGAGCGTCCGCGGGGACGACCACGTCGCGCCGCCGTCAGTCGAGCGACTGAAGACGACCGGTGAGCCGCCGCGAGCGCCGTGGAAGTCCGTGTCCGCCAGGTAGACATTGCCCGAACATGGGCTTGCGGCCGGCGAGTTGAGGTCGACCTCCATCCACGGCTTGTCGGTGAAGTTGCCCGCGAAGCCGACGCTGGGCGAGACGGCGAAACCGACGGCGCCGCGATCGACGATCGTCGTCCCCTGGTAAGTGAAGTTGGGCGGTGTGCCGGCGCTCGTCGCCGTGCTCGCAGTCGCGGCCGTGCCGGGCGTGTACTGATAGCGCGCGACGAACGAGACGGTGTCGAGCGGGCGCTCGCCCTGGTCGAAGTTTCGGTTGAAGGCGATCCCGCCGACGAGCAGGTTGCCCGCGCGGTCGAAGCGGATCACCGGGTCACCCGCCCCGTCGAGACCAAAGAGCGGTGATGCCTGCCCATCGGCCGACGTGTCGGTCGGGAAGCCCGGAACCATCGTGTTGTAGCCGTTCGGCAGGGGCGGAGCACCGGACCAGGTCGTCCCGCCGTCGAACGAGAGGTAGATCGGCATCCACGTGTCGCCGAAGTGCGGCGCCATTCGGTAGTCGTTGGCGGACTCGGCAATGGTGTCACCGACTTGGCCGGTGACCGGCGAGGCGACCGTGCTGATCGCGACCGTCGTCTCGTTCGCCTGCCGGTTTTGCGCGTCCTTGCTCGGCGTGACGTTGCCGATCCCGCCGTCGACGTTGTTGTTGTCGTCGGTGACCTTGACGTTCGGTCCCACGACGGCATGACTCCCCAGGACGCTCGGTACGAAGACGAGCGTTCCAGCGAGCAGTGCGAAGGCAAGTGCCAGTGGTAGGCGATGCTTCATGAGCAAATCCCCTTTCCTGAACCCCTTTTCTCTCCCTGTGACGTTGGGGTCCTAGCTGATCTAGAGAACTCAATCAAGGCGAAGCGCGAACGAAGCGCCGCAGGAGCAGCACGAGCGGGATGCCGAAGAGGGCAGTCACCGCATACTTGACCACGATCTGCCCCTCGATGAACTCGAGCGAGCCGAATGCGACGAGCAGGAACACGATGCTGTCGAGGGGGGCGCTGACGGCGTTCGTCGCGACCACTCGGAGCGCGTCGTGCACGCGGTCGCGCAGCCAGGCGCCGAACGAGTTGTCGATCGTCTCGGAGATTGCGAAGGCAACGAGGCTGCCGGCGACGATCCGCCAGGTCCCGGCCAGGCGGTCGAAGAGCCGGTCGTCCGGTGACATCACGTTCAGGATCGCCAGGTAACCGGCGAGAAGGGCCGAGGCGCCGAAGCCGCAGACGACCATCACCTGCGCGTTGACAAAGCCTTCGCGGCGACTCGGTGCCGTGCGGTGGGCCAGCTCGATCAGCGACAACGCGATCCCGATCAAGTAGGTGCCGCCGGGCGCAGTGAGGTCGGTCCAGGGAACGTCGACGATCTTGTTCGCCCCGACCTGCGCCGAGCAGACGACCCCGACGTAGAGGCCGGTGAGAACGGCGAGCCGCATGGGCGCTACGCGGTCGCGGTGATCGTGATTCCGCCGCGCGCCTTTTGCTTCAGGGTCACCCGAACCTTCTCGCTCGGTAGTTGGACGGCCTGGGCGACGTCGTCACGGATCTTGACCGCCAGCGCCTCGCAGAAATGCCCTTCGTTCCGGTAGCCGCTCAGGTAGAGCTTCAATGACTTCGACTCGATGCAGAGCCCGCCCGGCCAGTACTCGATCGTCGCGACGTAGAGATCGGGCTGACCGGTGACCGGGCAGACCGCGGTCAGCTCGTCGCTCGTCATCTCGACCTGCGATACGCCCGGGTTCGGGAACGTCTCGAGCCCCGCGTAATGCTCGGAACCGGCGTGGCCTAGTGCGACGAACTCGGTCGAGGGCGATGACGATTCCACGGCCCTTACTGTAAGGGGCCATCGGCTAAGGGGCTTACCCGGGGCGGAGAAAGCTACAAGGGCGGACCTGCTACCGGGCGCTTGCCGGACGAGATCGCCGGAGGCTCGCAGCCGCACGCCGCAAGCTGCGGACCACTGCGTCCCCGGAGCGATTCATCTCCTTGCCAAGGGCCCTCGACTTTTGAAGCTCCCGGCGGACATCGTCGGCTGTGTGCTGCTTTGTCATTTCTCCTCGGATCTTAGAGGTCGCGGGCGCGTAATGTTCCTTCGCCTTTGGCAATTGCATCTACCCTCTGGTTGAGCTTGTCAATCGCGTTTTCGATGTTCTGAAACCGCTTCTCATTCTGCGACTCGTATCGAGAGAACTCGTTGGCGGCGGTCTCAATCTCTTCTGCTGGTGCCTCGACGCCTGCCCCGCCCGGTACTTGAAAACGACGAAAGGTCTCACCGCGCCAAGCAAGCACAAGCGCGACTAGCGGCAGATAGAGGAGTCCGATGACACTCGAACCAACTTCCGCCCGATAGACCCAAGCGGAGCGAAGAGCCCAGACTGGCTCCTTTGAGTCCACGTTGGCGGCCACTAAGACGCCAATACCAACCGCCACTAGTACAAAACCGAATAGCGGGTGCGGACGGTTGACCATACAGACAACATAGATGACTGCGAGGACGGACTCCGGTCGCGAGTGCCGTCTCCGGCGCTCCCTACAATGGCCCAGCTGTGAGTGCCGAGTTCGTCCACCTGCACGTCCACTCCGAGTTTTCGATTCTCGATGGCGCCTGCCGCATCCCGGCCCTTGCCGCCCGCGCCGCCGAGCTCGAGATGCCCGCCGTCGCGCTCACCGACCACGGGTCGCTCGCGGGCGCGGTGCAGCTCTACCAGCAGGCAGGCAAGCAGGGCGTCAAGCCGATCATCGGCTGCGAGGTCTACGTCTGCGACGACTCGTCCCGGCAGGAGAAGGGCTATGCCCACCTGACCCTCCTGGCCGAGTCGAGCGCAGGCTACGGCAACCTCATCAAGCTCGCCTCGGCGGGCTATTTGCAGGGGTATTACTACAAGCCGCGCGTCGACTGGGAGCTGCTGCAGAGGCACTCGGCAGGTCTGATCGCGCTCTCCGGCTGCCTCTCGGGACGCGTCTCGAAGGCGCTCGAGGAATCGCGCGAGGCCGACGCGGCGGGTGACCTCGACCGGCTCCTCCAGGTCTTCGGCCGCGACCAGACCTACGTCGAGATCCAGAACGCGGGCCTCGAGCCGCAGGCGCGAATCAACCCCCAGCTGGCCCGCCTCGCCGAGGGCACGGGCCTGCCGCTCGTCGCCACCGGCGACGTCCACTACCTCCGCCACGAGGACGCGCGCGCGCACGAGGCGCTCCTCTGCATCCAGTCCGGGGACTCGCTCAAGAACCCGAACCACTGGCGCTTCGACACCGACCAGTTCTACTTCAAGACCCCGAACGAGATGGCGCACGATTTCGCGGCGTACCCGCACGCGCTCGCGACGACGCTCGAGATCGCCGAGCGCTGCAACGTCGAGATCGAGCTCGGGACGATCCGCCTGCCGAAGTTCCCCGTGCCCGAGGGCCGCGATGCCTTCGATTACCTCGTCGAGCTCTGCGAGAAGGGGATGGCCAAGCGTTACGAGCACGTGACCCCGGAGCTCCAGGAGCGCCTCAAGTACGAGCTGAAGACCATCCGCGAGATGGGCTTCGCCGACTACTTCCTGATCGTCTGGGACTTCGTCAACTTCGCGAAGCGGAACGGGATCTCGGTCGGCCCGGGCCGCGGCTCGACCGCCGGCTCGCTCGCCGCCTACTGCCTCGAGATCACCGACGTCGACCCGATCCGCTACGAGCTCCTCTTTGAGCGCTTCCTCAACCCCGGCCGAAAGTCGATGCCGGACATGGACATCGACTTCTCGGTCGCCGGCCGCGACCGGGTCATCAACTACGTGGCTGAGAAGTACGGGCGAGACCGCGTCGCCCAGATCATCACCTTCGGGACGATGATGGCCCGCGCGGCCGTGCGCGATGCGGGCCGCGTGCTCGAGGTTCCCTACGGCACCGTCGACAAGATCGCGAAGCTGATCCCGGAAGGGCCGAAGGTCTATCTCGACGAGTGCCTGAAGCCCGGCGCGGAGTTGAAGGCGGCCTACGACGGCGACCCGCAGGTGCGCGAGATCGTCGACCTCGCGAAGCCGCTCGAGGGCCTCGTCCGCCAGGACTCGATCCACGCCGCCGGCGTCGTCATCTCCGACCGGCCGCTGACCGACGTCGTCCCCCTCCAGCGCAAGGGCGAGGGCGAGGAGACGGTGACGCAGTTCGGGATGTGGGACGTCGAGGCGCTCGGCCTGCTGAAGATGGACTTCCTCGGGCTCCGGAACCTCGACGTGATCGACAAGGCCGTCGACCTGATCGGCAGTGGGCTGGATATCGCCAAGATCCCGATGGACGACAGGAAGACCTATGAGATGCTGGCGCGCGGCGACTCGATCGGCGTCTTCCAGTTCGAGTCGTCGGGCATGCGCGAGGCGCTGAAACAGGTGCGCCCGACGGAGTTCGAGGATCTGATTGCACTGGTCGCCCTCTATCGGCCGGGGCCGATGGGCTACATCCCGCTCTACGCCAAACGCAAGAACGGGCAGGAGTCCGTCAATTTCATCGACCCGCGGCTCGAGGCGATTACGGGCACGACTCACGCTATTTGTATCTACCAGGAACAGTACTTAGAAATCGCAAAACAGATCGCCGGCTTCACGCCCGCCGAGGCCGACGACCTGCGCAAGGCGATCGGCAAGAAGATCCACGAGCTGATGGCGTCCCTCAAGGAGAAGTTCCTCGAGGGCTGCGCGCAGACCGGGACGACACCGTCGGTGGCAAACCAGCTCTGGAAGGACATGGAGTCTTCGCAGGACTACTCCTTCAACAAGTCGCACGCTGCCGGCTATGCGTTGATCGCCTACCGCACCGCCTGGCTGCGCGCGAACCACCCCCGCGAATACATGGCCGCTCTGATCTCGTCCGTGATGAACACGAAGGATCGGGTGCCCTTCTACGTGAGCGCCTGCCACGAGCTCGGGATCGAGGTCGAGCCGCCCGACGTCAACACCTCAGAGTGCGACTTCGCGGTCGTCGAGGGCAAGATCCGCTTCGGCCTGAACGCGGTCAAGAACGTTGGGGACTCGGCGGCGAGGGCGATCGTCGCCGGGCGTGCGAAGGGCGGGCCCTTCACCTCGATCTGGGACTTCACGGAGCGCGTCGACCCGCAGGTTGCGAACAAGCGCGCGCTCGAGGCCCTCGTCCGCTGCGGCGCCCTCGACTCGACCGGCGCGACCCGCGGCGGGATGCTCGCCGTGCTCGAGTCGGCCGCGGCGTGGGGCGGTCGCTTCCAGGCCGACAGGCTCACGGGCCAGGGGTCGATCTTCGACCTCGGCGGCGGAGAGGAAGAGGCGTCGCGTCCCGAGCAGCATCCAGTGGTGCCCGCGATCGAGCTCGACAAGAACGAGCTGCTGCGGATGGAAAAGGAAACACTGGGCGTCTACGTCTCCGAGCATCCGCTGCAGGCGATCCGCGAGCAGCTGCGGCGTAAGACCGACTGTCCCCTGGCAGAGGTCGAGCGGCGACGTGACGGCGAGGTCGTCACCGTCGGCGGCATCGTCGGCGCGATCAAGCAGCTGACGACGAAGAAAGGCGAGCCGATGGTCTTCATGCGGCTCGACGACCTGACCGGCTCGACCGAGGTCGTCGTCTTCAACTCGGTCTACGGCGCAGCGCGCGACCTACTCGAGGTCGATGCCGTGCTCGTCGTCAAAGGCCGGGTCGATCACAAGCAGGAGGGCGAGACGAAGCTGATCGCAATCGAGGTGAGCGCGTTCGAGGCGACCCCGGAGCGCCGCGAGGTGCGCCTTCGCGTCGACGCGCGTCGCGCGCGGGCTGGGCTCGTCCGGGAGCTCGCCGACGTCACGCGGCGCTTCCCGGGCGAAATCCCGGTCTACGTCGCGCTCGAGACCTCTCAGGGCGAGACGACGCTCGCCTTCGGCCCCGACTATTGCGTCAAGCCGGAGCCGGACTTCTTCGCCGAGGTGAAGTCGCTCCTCGGCGAGGCTGCGGTCCACTGAGACTCAGCCCCGACCGAAGAGCTTCCACCACCATGGCCGTCGCGGGCAGAGCTCGTCGACCAGGAGCTCGAGGCTGTCGCCCGTCGCCGTCTCGAGGAACGCGCTGTCGTAGGTCTCGCCCAGCCGCTCGTACAGGGTCGCGAGCTCACGCGCGAATGCCTCGGCCAGCGTCCGCGTGACGCTACCCGGCCGCAGGGCGCGGATCATCGTGCGCTCCGCGAAGCCCACTTCGATCAGCGCTCCGCCACCGCGCGAAACTGGGCGGCCACTCGCAGCAAGCTCCTCCAAAGTTGTGTCCATCTGCCGATTGTCCGTCACACGACTTTGCGGCTTCGTCACCAACCGGGCACCATGTCGGGGACAAACGAGAAGGCCCGATGCTCGAGATCGGCAGCACGCTCCAAAAGGCGCGGACGCGCCAGGGGCTCGAGTTGCAAGATGCTGCGGAGGCGACGCGGATCCGCGTCAAGTTTCTCGCTGCCCTCGAAGGAGAGCGCTTCGGTGAGTTGCCGGCGGAGGTCTATGCGAGGGCGTTCCTTCGCACCTACGCCGACTACCTCGGCCTCGAGAGCGAGCTCTTCGTCGCGGAGCTGAACGCGCGGATCGAGGCGAGCAAACCGCCGCCGCCGCCTCCGCCGCCCGAGCCGCGTTTTACCCTGCCCCGCCTCGACCGGCGGCTCGCGGTTGTGCTCGGCGCCGCTGCTGCCCTCCTTATCGTCGGCCTGGTCGGGTGGCACTTTGGCGACGGTTCCTCGAAGCGGACAGGTTCGCCCTCAACGTCCAAGGTCGCCGCAGCGCACAAGACGATCGCCCGTCGGCCGACGACGCCGAAGATCGGCGGCAACCCCGCCATCGGGCGACTCGTCCTCGTTGCCGCACGCGGTGATTGCTGGCTCTCCGTGCGCACAGGGTCGCGGGAGGGTCGTGTCCTCTATGAGGGCATGCTCCGCGAGGGCGACTCGCTCCCCGTCGCCGGCAAGCGTCTCTGGATTCGCATCGGCGCTCCCTGGAACCTCGAGGCGAGGTTGAACGGGAGGGTGCTCTCGAGCCTGCCGACGGAGACCGGCAACGTCTTCGCGACGCCTGCTGGTCTCTCGCCTGCCCCCTAAACGCCGGCTTGCTTGGCGCCCCCCCGCGCCGCCGCTCCACTGGTCCCGTGTATGCGCGGGAAACGTCAGAGACCTATTGCGGCCGGAACTGCGAAATAATCGCCCCGTGGCGGACTGGCGGATTGCCGGCACCTATCTCGAGTTCTGCAACTGCGATCCCGGCTGCGGCTGCAACTTCCGCGGCGTGCCGAGCTCCCCCGAGGGCAATTGCCAGGCCGTGATCAGCCATCTGGTCGAGAGCGGCAGCTTCGACGGGGTCGACCTGGTGGGCGCCAAGGCCTCGTGGGCACTCTGGTGGCCGGGCCCGATTCACGACAAAGGCGGCCGCGGCCACGCCTACATCGACGCCAAGACCGACGAGCAGTTCGAGGCGCTCTCGCGCATCTGGCGCGGGGAGGAGGGCTACGGGCTCTTCGAGATCTTCAACTCCACGCTCGATGAGCCGACCGCGGTCGACCGGGCGACGATCGAGCTCACGGTCGACGGCCGCCGGTCACGGGTTGCAATCGAAGGCGTCACGCAGAACGCGATGACGCCCCTCACGAACCCCGTTACCGGCGACGAGAACGAGGTGCGGATCGTCAAGACGAGCGGTTTCATCTGGCAAGACGGCGAGATCGCACAGGGCGAGACCTTCCGTGTCGACCTGCCCGAGATGAGCTGGGATCTCTCGGAGCGGCACGCCGTCTTCTCGAGCTTCGACTACTCGAACGGCTGAGCGTTGTCTAGTTGTAGTTCCTCGATACGTTGTTCAGTCTCGAGCCCGGAGGCTGTTTGCCGAGGCTGGCGTGTGGTCTGACGTAGTTGTAGTACTTGAGCCAGAGAGGTAGTGCACGTTCCCGTTCCTTGCTGTTCGCGTAGAGGCGTGCGTAGGCCCAGCCGCCGAGCAGCGTCTGGATGAAGCGCTCCGCTTTGCCGTTTGTACGGGGCCGCCGTGGCTTCGTGCGGCTGTGGCGGAGGCCGAGCGCCCGACAGGCGAGCGC
>WNGB01001438.1_pt1 | contig 39051 bp, 35 predicted proteins | sample 5400681 | NCBI WGS metagenome assembly WNGB01 (sample SAMN13153367, study PRJNA577476) | soil metagenome | isolation source: 115 cm soil or saprolite under grassland replicate 2 | place: USA:California | collected 2016-06-15 | reverse complement strand
GCTTCTACTCAGGCGGCTCCGAGGCGGTGGAGGCTGCCGTCAAGCTTGCCCGCCACTACCACCTGCTCCAGGGGCACGACTCGAAGTACCGCGTGCTCTCGCGCCGTCGCAGCTACCACGGGGCAACGCTCTTCGCGCTCGGCGTCGGTGGAGTTCCCTCACGCCAGGCCCCATACGCCCCCTACATGTCCACGACTCCGAAGCAGGTCGAGTGCTATCCGTACAGATGCCCCTTCGGCCCCGGCCACCCATGCTGCGATCTCGCGTGCGCCGACGACCTGGAACGGGTGATCGGCGAGGTGGGCGCCGACTCCGTGTCCTGCTACATCGCGGAGCCGATCGTCGCGGCCGCTGGCCCAGGGCTGACGCCGCCGCCGGGCTATTACGAGCGGATCCGCGAGATCTGCCGGGCGCACGAGATCCTGTTCATCTCGGACGAGGTGGTCACCGGCTGGGGCCGAACGGGCAAGACCTTCGGCATCGAGCACTGGGATGCCGAGCCGGACATGATCGTCAGCGCCAAGGGGCTCTCCGGCGGCTACGTCCCGCTCTCGACGGTGATCTTCTCCGACGAGATCGCAGCGGTCTTCTCGGGCGCGAACACGCCGTTCCTCCACAACCTCACCTACGAGGCCCATCCGCTCGCAGCCGCCGCCGCCCTGGCGGTGATCGGGATCATCGAGCGCGACGGTCTCGTCGAGAACGCCGCCGCCCAGGGAGAGCACCTGTTCGACCGGCTCCGGCTCCTGGCGGAAACCGAGCCGCTGCTCGGGGATGTTCGCGGCAAGGGCCTGCTCGCAGCTTTCGAGCTCGTCGCCGACCGCAGGACGAAACGACCGCTCGAGCAGACGCTCTCGGTGACGAAGCGCCTGCACGCGCTCGCCAGGGCACGCGGTCTGATGATCTATCCGGGAGCGGGCGGCGACGGCATCGTCGGCGACCAGTTCCTGATTTCGCCGCCGCTGATCGTCACGCGCGAGGACGTCGATCTCATCGTCGACCGCCTCGCGCTCGCGCTGGCAGACCTCCACGCCGAGCTGCCTCGATGAGCGAGGATGCGCGCAGAGATGGCTAGGCGCGGGAAGGTGATCATCAGCTGTGCCGTGACCGGGTCGATCCACATCCCGTCACAGAGCCCCCACCTTCCGCTCACGCCCGAGCAGATCGCCGAGAGCGCGATCGGGGCGGCCGAGGCCGGAGCCGCGATCGTCCACCTGCACGCACGCGACCCGGAGACCGGCCGGCCGACGCCCGATCCCGAGGTCTTCGCTCGATTCCTCCCCGAGATCAAGGCCGGATGCGACGCGGTCATCAACATCACGACCGGCGGCGGTCACGGTATGACGGTCGAGGAGCGCACACGGGCGGCCCGCACCTTCGAGCCCGAGCTCTGCTCGCTGAACATGGGCAGCATGAACTTCGGCCTGTTCCCGGTCCTCGACCGCGTCACCTCCTTCGAGCATCCCTGGGAGCCCGAGTATCTGGAGATGACCCGCGACTTCATCTTCAGGAACACGTACAAGGACATCGAGACGATCGTTCGCGCCCTCGGCGCCGTGGGCACCCGGTTCGAGTTCGAGTGCTACGACGTCGGGCACCTCTACAACCTGGCCTACTTCCTCGACGAGAAGATCGTCGAGCCGCCGCTGTTCGTGCAGACGATCTTCGGCATTCTCGGCGGGATCGGCCCCGAGCCCGAGAACCTGTTGCACATGAAGGCGACGGCCGACAGGCTGTTCGGCGACGACTACTACTGGTCGATCCTCGGCGCCGGCCGCCACCAGACCAACCTCGTCACGATCGGCGCCATTCTCGGAGGCAGCGTGCGTGTCGGTCTCGAGGACTCGATCTACCTGGCCAAGGGGCAGCTCGCCGAGTCGAACGCCGACCAGGTCGCCAAGATCGTGCGGATCCTTCGTGAGCTCTCCCTCGAGATAGCCACGGCCGACGAGGCTCGGCAGATGCTCTCCCTGAAGGGGGCGGCCGCGGCCGCGATCCCCGAGCCCAGCCTCCGTTGAGCCGGCGCTAGACGATTGATCGGAACATCGTCGATCAATCGTCTAGCAGGTGACGTGGATCGACTGTTTGCGCGCCCGCTGCTGCCGTGCCGTTCGTTTCGTTGCTTGCCGGTCTCGAATTCCGGCTTCCGCTAGATGATTGATCGGCTTTATCGATCAATCATCTAGACCGGTGTTTCGCCCAGCGTTTCGATCGCGGCGTCGATTGCGCCCTCGAGCGGGATCAGCACGGGAAGCTCGATGCCTGCCCGCCGATAGGCATCGAGCCGCTCGCGGCACTCGTCGGGCGTCCCGGCGGCGGTCAGCGAGTCGACGACGGCATCGTCGATGAGCGCCGCACCCGCCTCGACGCCGTCGTCGCGAACCGCACTGCTCAGCCCGGCGAGGAGCTCGGCGGGCAAGCCCGTCTCGCGGGCGATGTTCGGGAACATCGCCAGGTAGACGGCGATGAACCTGCGCGCGCGATCTTTACCCGCGCTCGAATCCTCGTCGGGCGAGACGACGATCATCATTCCGAGCTCGATGCCGTCCACCCCTCTCCCGGCTGCGGTCGCGCCGCGCTCGATCAGGCCGCGTGCCCGCTCGACGTACGCCGTCGACAGGCAGACGTTGAGCAACACGCCGTCGGCAACCCCGCCTGCGAGCTCGAGCGACCGGGGGCCGGTGACGCCGAGGTAGAGCGGCACCTCGGTCGTCCGAGACGCGATCGCCTCCTCGGACAGCAGGTCCTCGACCCGCGCCGCCTCGAGCCGGATCGTCTCCCCGCTGTAGGTGACCTCCTCGCCCCGCATCAACGGTCTCAACACCTCGCAGTACTCGCGTAGGCGGGTCAGCGGTCGATCGAACGGCTGGCCCTGCGGAGCGAGGATGAGCGGGGAGCCTGTGCCGAGGCCCATCACGATCCGCCCAGGCGCGACCTCCTCGAGCCCGAGGAAGGTGATCGCGATCACGACCGGACCGCGGGTGAAGACGTTCATGATCGCCGTTCCGACGCGGATGCGGTCGGTCGAGCCGGCGATCGCCGCCATGGGGACGACGGCGTCCCGTGTGATGCGCGTCTCGGCGACCCACACCGACTCGAACCCCGCCGCCTCGGCTTTTCGAGCGAGCCTGACCATCTCGGGGACTCTGGGCGCGCCGAGGAAGGCGAGGCCGAGACGCCGCTCGTTGGGGGAGCTGGACGATGGCACGAAGGTGGATAATGTCAGCCGTGCCAACGCTCACCGCGGACATCGAGACGGCCGCACACTTCGGCGGAGAGGGCACGGGAGTGACGCGGCTCGCCTGGTCGCCCGAGCTGCGCCAGGTCCAGGAGTGGCTGACGGATCAGCTCGTGGAGCTCGGGCTTGAGGTCGAGCTCGACGGGGCCGGCAACCTGATCGGCCGCTGGCAGGCCGGCTCGGGCAAGCCGATCGCGGTCGGCTCCCATCTCGACACGGTTCCGAGCGGTGGCCGGTATGACGGCGCACTCGGCGTCCTCTCGGGGCTCCAGGCGATCCGGCTGCTCAAAGAGCGGGGCTTCGAGCCGAGCAGGCCGCTCTGGCTGATCTCGTTCATGGACGAGGAAGGCGCCCGCTTCGGCGCGGCGCTCTTCGGCAGCCGGGCGTTCGTCGGCAAGGACCTGCGCGAGCTCGGCGAGCGGCGCGACGCGAACGGGATCAGCCTGAAGGAGGCGATGTCCGAGCTCGGCTTCGACTTCGAGCGCGTGCCGTCCGCGCGGCGGGTCGACGAGCTCGCGGGCTACCTCGAGCTGCACATCGAGCAGGGCCCGGTGCTCGAGACCGAGGGAATCGAGATCGGGATCGTCACCGGAATCGTGGGGTTGATCGGCTTCCGGGCGCGCTTCGTCGGCGAGGCGAATCACGCCGGGACCACCCCGATGCGGCTACGTCGTGACGCGCTCTGTGGCGCGGCAACTGCCGTGCTCGCCCTCCGCGACGCCGGCCGGGCCAGGGACGACATCACCACCAACGTCGGCATCATCTCAGCCGAGCCCGGGGGCTTCAACGTCGTCCCGGGCGCCGCCGAGTTCACGATCGACGTCCGTTCCGCGACCGAGGATGGCTACGCGACGCTCGAGCCACTCGTGCGGGAGACCCTCGACCGGATCGCCGCCGAGCAAAACCTCGAGCTCGAGCTCAGCGAGGCCTACCGTCTCGAGCCGCTGCCGCTCGCGCCCGAGCTGATCGACGTGCTCGAGCGGGCCGCCGGCGCCGAGGGCGCGACGAGCATGCGAATGCCGAGCGGCGCCGGCCATGACGCGATGGAGGTGGGGCGCCACGTCCCCGCGGGGATGCTGTTCGTCCCGAGCCGGAAGGGAATCAGCCACTCGCCGGAGGAGTTCACGGAACCCGACCACTGTGAGCTCGGCGCGCGCGTGCTGGCGCGCGCACTCGAGAAGCTCCTGGCCTAGACGATTGATCGGAAAATCGTCGATCAATCGTCTAGCAGGTGACGTGGTTCCACTGTTGCGCGCCTACTGCTGCCGTGCTGTTCGTTTCTTTGCTTGCCGGTCTCGAATTCCGGCTTCCGCTAGATGATTGGTCGGCTTTATCGATCAATCATCTACCCGCTCGGATCCGGTGCGGCCGCGGCCCGACGTTCGGCGAGGCGCCGGCCGACGTCGAGCGCTTCCGCGCGAAGAGTCTCGATCGCGGTGGTCGAAGCGGGCGTCCAGCGGTAGAAGCTTCCGCCGGCCGCCGCCTTGCCGGAGAGCGACTCCGGCACGGCGCCCGTGCTCGCGAGGCGGGGGAGGAGGTATTCGGCCGCGCGCCGGAACGTGTCGACCCCGCCGAGGTCGACGGTCGCGAGCGGCCCGGCGGCGAGCCAACGGGGAGCGAGCCCATCCGAGACGGCGGCGTCGATCGCAGGGGCGTCCGCCACGCCCTCGTCCAGGATGTGCAGGCACTCACGGAGAACGGCAAACTGGATCCGGTTCCAGATGAATCCCGGCGTATCGCTCCGGAGGACGAGCGGCTGTTTCGACATCCGCCGGACCAGCTCGACGAGCCGCCCGACCGTTGCGGGGGACGTGGCCGGGCCGGGAACGACCTCGACCACGGCCGTGAGCTGCGCCGGGTTCAGGAAGTGGAGACCGGCGAAGCGGTCCGGCCGCCTCAGCGCTTCGGCAAGCTCGTGGATCGGCAGGCTCGAGGTATTGGTCGCGAGGACGGCCTCCTCGGAGAGCCAGCTCTCGATCGTTCCGAGCAACTCCTGCTTGACTGCCCGGTCCTCGATGACCGTTTCGATCGCGACAGTGGCTGCGGCGAACGGGCCCGCGTCCAAGGGAGCGCCGAGGACGGCTCTCCCTGCGAGCCGCGCCGCCGCCTGCGCGGCCGCCTCGACCCTGGCCGGGTTCCGTCCGCTGATCGTGACGTCGCTCCCTGCCAGTGCGCACGCTGCCGCGATTCCGGGAGCCATGTGGCCGGTGCCGACTACGACGATCGTTTGCACTGACTCTCGCTCTCTCCTCTTAGCGGGACATCAACGATGACTGGATGCGCCAGAGGCGAGCGACTCCGCGAGCGACGCGTACACACCGCCGTGCACCACCCCGAGGTGCTGCTTGACGGAGTCTGTGACCGTGAACCGGCCGGTCGCGCGGTCCTCGTGCAGCTCGAGGAGCTCCAGCCCGAGCGCCTCCTCGAGGGTCGTGGTCTGCTCGGCCACAGTTCGGTAGGTTAGCCGCCTCCGGCATGGACGACCACGATCTCTATTTCGCCGACCTGACCTGGCCGAGGATCCAGCAGGCGCTCGCCGCCGAGCCGCCGACGGTCATCCTCTTCCCCGTCGGGTCGACCGAGCCTCACGGCCCGCACTCGCCCCTCTCGACGGACGTGGTGATCTCCGAGGGCATCTGCATCCGCGCCGCCCGGCAGCTGGCCGACGACCCCGAAATGCGTGCGCTGATCCTGCCGAGCCTCGACTATGCGATCACGCGGTTCGCGGCTGCGTTCCCCGGCGCTATCACTGTCGGCGAGGAAGGGTTCCGGGCGCTGGTCGTGGACATCTGTGGCTCGCTCGTCAAACAGGGCTTTCGCCACGTCGCGATCGTCAACAACCACTTCGAGCCGAAGCACGTTCAGGCGCTCCACCGGTGTATCGACGAGGTCGAGTCCGAGCACGGCGCGCTCGTCGGCTACGTCGACCTCACCCGCAAGGAGCGCGCCGTCCGGCTGACCGAGGAGTTCCGCCGCGCAGAGTGCCATGCGGGGCGCTACGAGACGTCGCTGGTGCTGGCCGACCATCCCGAGCTCGTCGACGACGAGGCGATGCGCTCGCTCCCCTACGTCCCGGTCGACATGGCCAAGGGGATCGCCGGAGGCGCGAAGGATTTCATCGAGCTGGGCATGGATCAGGCCTACTGCGGGTCGCCCGCCGAGGCGACCGCCGCCGAAGGGGAGGACTCCTTCGCGCTGCTCACGGAGATGCTGATCGAGGCTCTCCGCGAACTGGTCGCCGGGGTCGGCGGACGCGATCTGCCCGGCCTCTACGGACGGGTCTGATGGAGCGCACGAGCGCCGGGCTCGCGATCGACCCCGTCACCTTCGAGATCATCCGGCACAAGCTCGTCCAGGTCACCGACGAGACGATCATCGCGCTCGAGAACGTCTCCGGCTCGCCGATCACGAACGAGGGCCACGACCTGATGGCGTCGCTCTACAGCCGTGACGGCGGGCTGATGATCGGCGGCGTCGGCTTCCTGCACCATCTGACGAGCGCCGCCCAGGCGGTCAAGCACATCATCTCCACCTTCTCCGACGACCCGGGGATCGACGAGGACGACGCCTACTTCTTCAACGACTCGTACACGGCGGCCCTCCACCCGCCTGATGTCTACATGATCTCGCCGATCCATTTCGAGAGCGAGCTGCGCGGCTTCGTCGCCAACTTCGTCCACGTCACCGACATCGGCGCGATCGACCCGGGCGGCTTCTCGCCGAACGCCAGGGACAACTACCAGGAGGGCTTCCAGACGAAGGGCCTCAAGGTGGTCGAGCGCGGCAAAATGCGCCGCGACGTCGTCGACACCTTCCTGAACATGGTCCGCGACCCCGGGATGACGGCGCTCGACCTCAAGTCGCAACTGGCCGCGAACCACGTGGCCAAGCAGCGGATGAAGGCGCACTACGAGGAGTACGGCGCGGACGTCGTCGAGGCGGTCGCGAACGAGTTGATCCGCCAGTCGGAGCAGCTCGTGCGCGAGCGGTTGAGTGCACTCCCGGACGGAAGCTGGTGCGCCCGTGAGTACATCGACATGCCCGGCGGGAGCTGCAAGGTCGAGCTGACCGCGACCAAGCAGGGCGACGAGCTCACCTACGACTTCACAGGCTCCAGCCCCCAGGTCGACCTCGGCATCAACTGCTGCTACTGGGCGACCTGGGGAGGCATGTTCGCGCCGATCTTCCCGCTCCTTGCCTGGGACGTGACCTGGAACGAGGGCGTGACGCGGCCCATACGGCTGATCGCCCCGGAGGGGACGGTCGTCAACTGCATCCGACCGGCGCCGATCTCGATCGCGACCGTCGGGACGATCCAGATCGTCAACAACCTCTCGACGCTCGTCCTGTCGAAGATGTTTGCGGCGAGCGAGGGCTCAGGCAACCGCGCGACCGCCGTCTGGCACGGAAGCCACGCCCACGTGGAGACGCACGGCGTCGACAGCGAGGGCGACTTCTTCGTCGCGCCGCTGACCGACACGTTTGGAGGGGCGGCGGGGGCGCGGTCGTTCCGGGACGGGGTGGACATGGGCGGTGAGATCCCCAACGTCGTCTCGCGCTGGGCGAACGCCGAGAGCCAGGAGCTGAACACGCCGCTGCTGTATCTCTACCGCCGCGCCGTCCCCGACTCCGGGGGCCCCGGGAAGTTCCGAGGCGGCGTCTGCCACGAATACGCGTTCACGCCCAACGGGACTCAGGGGCCGATGGGGCTGATCCTGTTCGGCAAGGGCACCCGTGCCCCGATGAGCCTCGGGATCTCGGGCGGCTACCCCGGCTGCAACGTGGGCTACTCGACCTTCCGCCGGGGCAACGTCGACGTGCTCCCGCGCAGCTTCGAGGAGACGAGAGGTGAGAGCCGCGAGGATCGGTTCTGGGGGGCCGTCGAGCTCGAGGAGGGCGACATCCAGTACGTCCGTTTCATGGGCGGGGGCGGCTACGGCGACCCACTCGACCGCAGCGCGGGCGCGGTGCTGGCCGACGTCCGGCTCGGACTGGTCAGCCTGGAGGCAGCAAGGGAGATCTACGGCACCGTGGTCGACCTCGAGGGCGACCGGGTGGACGACGACTCGACGCGTGAGCTGCGGCTCGAAATCCGCTCGAAGCGGGCCGGGCGTCCCGTCGTCTCGGCGGAGCGCGCGGAGATCGCCCCGACCGGCATGCGGCTGGCCGAGTACCTCCAGCGCCTCTCGTCCGGAGAGACCCAGTGCACCTTCTGCGGCGAGCTCGTCGCAGAAGCAGGCGTCGACTGGAAAGATCGAGCCGTCCTCCGGAGATCGCACGTGTCGAAGGCGGGTCCGTTTCGGGCCGACACCGACGAGTTCGTCCTCATTGAGGCGTTCTGCCCCGGTTGCGGAACGACCCTCGACGTCGAGCTCGCGGCCGGCGATGACCCGCCGCTCCACGACCGCGTCGTCTCGTGGCCGGGGGTTGGCCCGTGATCACGTACGACCGCATTCCGCGCGACCTCAACCTCGCCGGCTACTTCCTCGACCGCAACCTCGAAGAGGGCCGTGGCGACAGGGTCGCGCTCTCCTGTGGCTCCGAGACGTGCACCTTTGCTGAGCTCGCCGCACGCACCAACCGCGTCGGCCATGTGCTTCGCGAGCTCGGGGTCAGACCCGAGGATCGCGTCCTGCTCGCCCTTTCCGACGGCTTCGACTTCGTCGCGAGTTGGTTCGCCGTCCTCAAGATCGGCGCCGTCGTCGCCGAGGCGTATACCTTCCTCCAGCCGAAGGACTACGAGTACTACCTCCGGTACACCCGCGCCGGCGTCGCGATCGTCGACGGAGCGACGATCGACGCCTTTCGCAGCGTCGCCCCCGGCTGCCCGCAGCTCCGGCACCTGCTCGTCGTCGGCGCCGAGCCGGGGCGCGGCGGCGTCGAGGTCTCGTACGAGGCGATGACGGCGCAGGCGCCCGACATTCTGGCCGCCGAGCTAACCACGAAGGACGACGTCGCGCTCTGGAAATTCACGACGGGGAGCACGGGGTCGCCGAAGGCCGCCGTCCACCTCGCCCACGACCCGGTCGTCTCCTTCCACAACTACGCGCTGGACGTGCTCGGATTGACGGAAGCGGATTCCGTGCTGCCGGTCCCGAAGCTCTTCTTCGGCTACGCGCGAGACCTGACGGCGCTGTTCAACTTCGGCGTCGGCGCCGCCGGAGTCATCTTCCCCGAGCGGACGACGCCGGAGATCCTCTTCTCGCTGATCGAGCAGCACCGGCCGACCGTGATGGTGCAGGTGCCGACGATGATCAGCGCCATGGTCAACCACCCGGAGGCGCGGGACCGCGATCTCTCGTCGCTCCGTCTTTGCACATCCGCGGGAGAGGCCCTGCCCGAGGAGCTGCACCGGCGCTGGCTCGACGTCTTCGGGATCGAGGTGCTCGACGGCATCGGCTCGTCGGAGGCTTACCACGTCTACATCTCGAACAGGCCGGGCGCCGTGCGGATGGGCAGCCTCGGCCAGGCGTGCCCGGGGTACGAGGCGATTGTCGTCGGCGAGGACGGAGCGGAGGTGCCGACGGGCGAGCCGGGAGAGCTCCGCGTTCGGGGCGAAAGCACCGCCCTCTGCTACTGGGGCGACCACGAGAAGTCGAAGCAGACCTTCGCGGGCGACTGGATCCTGTCCGGCGACCTCTTCGTCCGCGACGCCGACGGCTACTTCTGGTACCGGGGACGGGCCGACGACCTGCTCAAGGTGGGCGGGATCTGGGTCGCCCCGGTCGAGATCGAGAACTGCCTGGTCGGGCATCCGGCCGTCGCGGAGTGTGCGGTCGCCGGCGTCGAGGAAAGCGGGCTGACCCGCATCAGAGCGTTCGTCGTTCGCGTTGAGGGTGGCGAGGCCACCGGCGACGAACTGCGCGAGCACGTGCGGTCCCGGCTCGCGGGCCACAAGGTCCCTCGCGAGGTCGTCTTCGTCGAGTCGCTGCCAAAGACAGCGAACGACAAGGTGGACCGCAAGGCCCTAAAGCTCATCGAGGAGAGCGCTGCGGCGTCCACGGCCTGATGGACTGCGTCGCCGGCATCGATATCGGCGGCACGTGCACAGACTGCGTCGTCGTCGACGACCGGGGTCATGTGGCGCTCGGCAAGGCCTTCTCGACCCCGCCGGACTTCTCGACGGGCATCCTTGCCTCGATCCAGGTCGCCGCGGACGAGTTCGGGCTCGAGCTTTCGGCCCTCCTGGCCAGCGCGCGGCTCTTTCTACACTCCACGACCGTCGCGGAGAATGCGGTCGTCGACGGGACGCTCTCGACCGCCGGAATGATCACGAACGGAGGTTTCGAGGACACGCTGTTCGCGATGCGCGGCGGCTACGGCCGCTGGTCGGGGCTCAGCGAGGACGAGAAGCGGAACCCGATCGAGACCGACAAGCCCCCGCCGATCATCCCGCGCAGCCTGATCAGAGGGATCAGGGAGCGGACGGACGTTCGCGGACGGATCCACGTCCATGCCGACGAGGCCGAGATCGAAGCCGCCGTCCAGAGCCTGCTCGAGAGCGGCGTCACGGCGCTCGGCGTATCGCTCCTGTGGTCGTTCGCGAATCCCGAGACCGAGAAGCTCGTCGAGCGCGTGGTCAGGCGACTCGCCCCGGACATCTTCCTCACGCTCTCGCACGAGATCGCTCCGATCGTCGGGGAGTACGAGCGGATGTCGACCGTGGCCCTCAACTCGCGCCTAGGGCCCGTCGTCGACCAGTACCTCTCGCGGCTTCGCGACGCCCTCGGTGAACGCGGGTTCCGCGGGACGCTGCTCGTCATGCAGGCGTACGGCGGCCTGCTGCCCGTCGACCAAGCCGCGGCGAGGCCGGTCGGCATGATCGAGTCGGGGCCGGTGAGCGGGCTTGTCGGCTGCCAGCATCTGGGGCAGGCGCTCGGCTTCGACAACATCATCGCGGCCGACATGGGCGGAACCACCTTCAAGGTCGGAACCGTTCGCAAGGGGCTGATCGAGTACCAGCGCGAGTCGATGGTGCTCCGCTATCACTACGCGCTGCCGAAGATGGACGTCGTCTCGCTCGGGCTCGCCGGGGGCAGCATCATCTCGATCGATCCGCGCACGCGCTCCCCGCGCATCGGCCCCCGCAGCGCCGGCTCCTACCCCGGCCCCGTCTGTTACGACCACGGGGGCACCGAGCCGACAATCACCGACATGGACGCGATCCTCGGCTACCTCAACCCCGCCTTCTTCCTCGGCGGCCGGGCCCGTCTCGACATCGGAAAGGCGGCGCGGGTGTTCGAGGAGAAGATCGCCGAGCCCCTCGGACTGCCCCTCATCGAAGCGGCCGCCGCGGTCTACAAGCTTGCCAACAGCCTCTTCTTCGACCTTCTCCACAAGACGACCGTCCAGCGCGGTCTCGACCCGCGCAGCTTCGCCCTTTTCTCGTTCGGGGGAACCGCCGGGATGCACGTCTGCGCCTACGGCGAGGACCTGGGGGTCTCGCACATCGTGATGCCGCATTCGGCCTCGGTACACGGGGCGTACGGCCTGATCACTTCCGACATCGCGCACGAGGACCAGATCACGCAGCCGCTCCGCTACCCCGTGTCGGAGTCCGTCGTGGCGGGCATCTTCGAGCAGCTCCGCGGACGGGTGATCGCCCAGCTCCGCGAGGAGGGCTTCGACGACGACTCGATCCGCTGGCAGCGTTCGATCGACATGCGGTATCGCCGCCAGGTGCACATCGTCACCGTGCCCGTCGCCGACACGGAAGACCCGGTGACCGCGGAGACGATCGAGCGGACGGTCGCCGGCTTCGAGGATCTCTACCGCGAGAAGTACGGCGAGGATTCCGCCTATCGCGAGGCTGGGGTCGAGCTCATCAGCTTTCGGTTCCGCGGCGAGGGCGTCGTGGGCAAGCCCCGACTCCAGCTCGAGGCAATCGGCAGCGAGAATGCCGACCATGCGATCGTCGAGCGGGTGCGCGCGTGGGTGGACAAGGCCAGCGCCGTCCAGGAGCTGCCTGGTTACGACTTCGAGCGTCTCGCTCCGGGGAACCGCCTCTTCGGCCCGGCGATCGTCTGGACGCCGATCACCACGCTCGTGGTCGCGCCCGATCAGCAGGCGCGGGTGGACGAGCATAAAAACATCGTCGTGGCGAGCGGGGCAGAGCGATGAACCGGCTCGTGGTCGTCACGGGGGGCGGCAGCGGAATCGGACAGTCGATCGTCGAGCGGTTCCACGAGCCTTAGGCGGATAGCTCGACGTCGCCGACGATCTCGATCAGAAACTCCGGATTGACCAGATCGGCGATCACGGTCGCCCGCGCCGGCTTGTGCTCGCCGAAGACCTCTGCGAAGGCGGAGTCGTACTCGGCGTAGTCGGCGCGATCGGTGATGAAGACGAGGCACCGCGCCACGGCGGCCAGGCTCGCGCCGTGCTGCGAGCAGATCTCTTCGATCGAGCGGCAGACGTGCAGCGTCTGCTCTCGGATCGAACCCGCGCCGACAAGCCGGCCGGTCTCGTCCAGCGCGACGAGCCCGGCAAGGTACAGGCGGTCGCCCGCGCGGACGGCATTCGACAGATGGCCGAGAGGCTTTGCGACTCGCGCGGGATCCAGGGGCTCGAGCGGCATGGTTGACCGCGGTCAACGCTAACCCGTCTCCTCCGACGCCGCAAGACGCGTTCGGTTGTCTAGGATCGGCTCTTGGACAGCCTGGCTCGCTTCTCGTCCAGACTGCCCGCTCTCTGCGTCCGGCGGACCGGATGAGAGCGCTGTCGTTGCCTGCCCGAGGCTCGGCAACGCTCAGGCGTTTCTCGACGAGGGCCGGCACCGGGTCCGGCACCGATACGAGCGTGCCGGGAGCGATGCTGACGGCCGCGAGTCTCGGCGCCCGCTACGGCGCGAGCAGGGTCCTCTGGAACGTCGACCTACATGTCCAGCCCGGCGAGATCGTGACCCTGCTGGGAGCGAACGGGGCAGGCAAGACCACCTTCCTCCACACCGTGATGGGCCTCGTCCAGATGACCTCCGGCCACATCTACTACGGAGAACGCGACATCGCGCGGCAAACACCTGAGGCGCGCGTGACCGGCGGCATTGCGCTCTGCCCGGAGGGAAGGCGCATCTTCGCGAGGATGACCGTCGAGGAGAACCTGAGGCTCGGCGCCGGCCTGAAGCACCAGCACACGTACGACGAGAACGCGGCTTACGTCTTCGAGCTCTTCCCGGCCCTCGAAGGGCTCCAGGACAAGATGGCCGGCCTCCTGTCCGGCGGCGAGCAGCAGATGCTGGCCGTCGGCCGGGCGCTGATGAGCAAGCCGAAGCTGCTGCTGCTCGACGAGCCCTCACTCGGGCTCGCTCCGAAGATCGTCAGATTGATCTTCGAGTTGATCCAGCGCCTCCGGGAACAGGGGGTGACGATCCTCCTCGTCGAACAGAACGTCCGGATGGCCCTGCTGATCGCCGATCGCGGCTACGTGATCAACACCGGCCGGATCGAGCTCTCCGGGACCGCCGACGAGCTGCGAGAGAACACCTCGGTCGAGGAGGCCTACCTGGGCCTCGCCGTGCAGACGTGACCGGCATGGTTGCCTACAGCGGCTCCGAGGCGGCGCAGCAGATCGTCAACTGGCTCTCGCTCGGCAGCATCTACGCGCTGCTGGCGATCGGCATCGCCGCGGTGTTCGCGGTCCTCGGCCTGATCAACTTCGCCCACGGCGAAGTGCTGACGCTCTCGGGCGTGGCGATGCTGATCGCCGGCGAGGCGGGGTGGCCCTGGGAGTCGTTCCTCCCGATCGCAGTCGCCACCGGGTGCGTCACGGCCGTCCTGATGGAGCGGATCGCCTTCCGGCCCGTGCGGAACGCGCCGCCGCTGACGCTCCTGCTCACCTCCCTCGGGCTGAGCCTGATCATCCAGAACGTCCTCCAGCTCTGGCGCGGTCCGCGAGCGGAGAGCATCAACATCCCGAACCTGACGGCGTCCACCTTCCATGTTGGCGGCGTGATCATCCAGTGGGTCGACGTCGCGACGGTTCTGACCACGTTCGCCGCGCTCGTGACTCTGAACGTCTTCTTGCGCAGGTCTGTCCGGGGGCTGGCGATGCGAGCCTCGTCCGAGGACTTCACGATGACCAGGCTGATGGGCATCCGCGCGAACACCGTGATCACGGCCGCATTCGCCGTCTCGGGCATCCTGGCCGGGATCGCCGCCTTCTTCTACCTCGGTGCGACGACGGGCCAGGTCGGCTACGACTACGGCTTCAACCCGCTCCTGAAGGGATTCGTCGCCGCGGTGATCGGCGGTCTCGGCAGCCTCAGCGGCGCCGTGCTTGGCGGCTTCATCCTCGCCGGCCTGGAGATCTTCTTCCAGGTCACCCTCCCGGCCGAGAAGACGCCCTTCTCGACCGCGATCGTCTTCGGCATCGCCGTGCTCGTCCTCCTGTTCCGGCCGCAGGGAGTGCTCGCGGGACGCAGCGTGAAGGTCGAGCGGGTATGAGTGCCCAGGCCCCGACCGCGAACGCACTCCAAGGCGCCAAGGGCAGCGAAAAGCTGACCGACCTGTGGATCGTGCGCGCCCTGGCGGGAGGAGGCGTGACGTCCGTCCTGCTCATCGCGCTGATGGTCGGTCTCTTCCAGACCGGGTCCGGACGCACGCAGCAGGTCGTGTTGATCTTCCTCGCCTACCTCCTCGTGGTACTCGGCCTGCAGATCTTCACGGGCAACTCGGGCGTGATCTCGTTCGGGCACGTCGCGTTCATGGCGATCGGCGGGTACACGGCGATGCTGATGAACCTGAGTGTGTCGTCGAAGGCGAGCCAGATCGGAGGCGCCCCGGGTTTCATCAAGAACGCGCATTTCGACTTTCTGCCCTCGACGTTGATCGCGATCGTGGTGACGGCTCTCATTGCGCTGCCGTTCGGGTTCGTCTTCGCACGGCTCTCGGGCACTGCGGCGGCGATTGCGACACTGGCCGGCTACGAGATCGCGATCACGGTGATCGCCAACTGGGACACGGTCACCCACGGGACGTTCACCCTCTACGGCCTCGAGACCTACCCGACCCACACGCTCTTCTGGTGGATGATCGGCTGGGCCGCGATCGCGGTCATCGTCGCGCGCCTGTTCCGGGACTCCGGGTTGGGGCTCTCATTGAGGGCGACGAGCTCGGACGAGCTCGTCGCGCGCGCAGTCGGCGTCAACCTGCCGCTCGCACGACTCGCCGCCTGGGTGCTCTCGGCCGCGGTCGCCGCCGTCGGCGGCGCCGTCTACATGAAGTTCCTGGGCTCGCTGGCGCCGACGACGTTCAGCTTCAACCCGGTCATCGTCGTCACACTCGTGATGTTCATCGTGGGTGGGCGAAGCGTGTCCGGGGTGATCGTCGGGGCCGCCTCGATCGCGTTCATCGACGAGGTCCTCAAGCGGGTCGAGAACAGTCTTCAGCGGTCCGGGATCGAGATCATCGGACTGGCTGCGATCTTCACGCTGATGATGATCTTTCGATCCGAGGGCCTCCTCGGCCGCTGGGAGATCGACGAGTTGGCGGTGCGGTGGTGGCGCTCCGCCAGGGGCGGCAAGCCGGCCGTCCGGGAAGGAGGGACGACCGGGCAGACGACAGACGGTTCGTAAGGGTCGGCGGTGCAGCCGCCGAGAGCGCGTAATCGATCCACGAAAGGGAGGTTGCAGTGCCCAAGCTACGAGCAAGGTTCCTGCTCCCGCTTCTCGTCGCGCTGATTGCGTTGGCGGTCGGGACGGGGCTAGGCGTCGCCAAGTCAAAGGGCCGGAGCGCGCTCCCGTCCGGCACCTACAAGATCGGCTTCGTCGAGAGCAAGACAGGGCGCCTCGCGTTCTACGATCCGCCGTTCTACCAGGGCCTGAAGCTCGCAGTCGACCAGATCAACGCCAAGGGTGGGGTCGGCGGCAAGCTCAAGCTCCAGGTGGTCACTCAGGACGGCAAGAGCGATCCGGCTCAGGGCGCAGTGGTGGCCAGCGATCTGATCAGCCAGAAGGTGCAGTTCGGCATCACGCCGTGCGACGCAGACATCGGGATCCCGGGAGCCGCGAAGTTCCAGGCCGCCAAGATCCCGGTCGTCATGGCCTGCGGCTCGGGGTGGACGTTCCCGCAGATCGTGGGCGACTACGCCTTCATCAACGTGTACGGCACGGCTGCGCTCGGTGCGGCACAGGCCGAGTTCGCAATGAAACAGGGTTGGAAGAAGGCGTACAACCTGTCGTCGACGGAGTACTTCTACGGCAAGAACATCGGTGACACGTTCGCGGCTCGCTACAAGCAGCTCGGCGGCAACATCGTCGGCACGGGCTACTACAAGTTCGCCGACACCGACTTCCGCGCCCTGGCCACGCAGATCGCAGCGCGGAAACCTAATGTCGTCACCTCCACGATCGTGCTCCCCGGCTCCACGACCTTCCTCAAGCAGCTCCGGGCAGCGGGCTACAAGGGGCCGGTCCTGGGCGCCGACTCGTTCGACACGGGCGCGATGCGGGGGGCCGGCAGTGCGCTCAACAACGTGTGGTTCACCACCCACGCCTGCCCGTCTGCTCCAAGGACGGCGGCGTTCTTCGCAGCGATCAAGAAGGCCACCGGCAAGGCTCCCGACGGAGCGATCGTCTCGACCGGCGGCGACCTGGGTCTGCTGATCCAGGCGGCGCTCCTCAAGGCAGGGAGCGTCGATCCGACCGCTGTTCGCAATGCGTTCGCGAGCCTGAGGAACGTCCAGGGTGTCAGCGGCGTGATCAGCTATGCGGGATCGCCGCAGAGGGGCGTCCCGAAGAAGGACGTCTTCATCATCAGATACGTCGGAGGCAAGCAGAAGTGCCTCACGCACTTCTACCCGAGGAAGGTCAACTCACTGAAGTAGCGGGACAAGGCGGTTGATGGCTGACAGGACACGATGAAGCTCGAGGTAGACACAGTCACGAAGGACTTCGCGGGGCTGCACGCGCTGCGCGAAGTCAGCGTCGACCTCGAGCAGGGTGAGATCCTGGCAGTGATCGGGCCGAATGGCTCCGGGAAGACGACGTTGATCAACGTCATCTCGGCAGTCATTCGGCCCACCTCCGGGGAGGTGCGGATGGACGGGACGACACTCACGAACCTCGCCTCGCATCAGGTCGCCCACGTGGGCGTCGCCCGCACCTTCCAGAACATCCGCCTGTTTCGCGACATGACCGTGATCGAGAACGTCGAGGTCGCCGCCTCGCGAAGTCCGCGTGCGAAGGGCTTGCTGCGGCCGCGCCGGATCAGCCGTGAGGCGCTCCAGATCCTGGGCCTCGAACGTCATGCACACACGGTCGTCGCCACACTCGCCTACGGCCTCCAGCGTCGGGTCGAGATCGCCCGCGCGATCTCGATCAAGCCGCACTTCCTCCTCCTCGACGAGCCGGCAGCAGGTCTCAACGAGTCGGAGTCGGACGAGCTGCTCGACGTGATCCGCTCGCTCCGGGACCGCCTCGGCGCGGGCATCCTGATCGTCGATCACGATCTCCGGCTGATCATGCGCCTCTCGGAGCGGATCCTCGCGCTCAACGGAGGTCGCATGCTCGCACAAGGCACGCCGGAGCAGATCCGGCACGACCCCGCGGTGATCGAGGCCTACCTCGGTTCGGACTTCGCCGAGAGTTCCCAGGATGGGCCGGCCGACACGCAGAAGATCGTCTCGGCCGACTCGTAGCTCTGGTCAGGTCTGCTCGGCAGCCGACGTCGCCAGCTCCGGAAACCGCTCGTCCTCGGTCCCGGTCCCGGCGACCAGCAAGCCACGGGCAACCTCGTCGCTGGCGGTCAGCGGCCCGTACACCTCCGGTCGCCGGTCGCGCAGCATCGGCCACCGGCGGCGGGCCGCGTAGACCTGCTCCCGGTCGAGCTCGGCGACGATCGTGTCGTCGCCATCGTCGGTCGCCTGTGCGACGATCTCGCCGAACGGGTCGACGACCAGCGAGCGCCCGCCGAACACCCACTCGCCTTCGAGGCCGACCTTGTTGCAAGGAGCCATGTAGACGCCGTTCTCCCATGCGCGCGTGATCATCAGCTCGTCCCAGGTCGGAAAGCGCGGCGCCGCGAACGGTCCCAGTATCACCTCGGCGCCGTTGACGGTCGCACACCGGGCGGTCTCCGGAAAGCAGTGGTCGTAGCAGATGACCACTCCGACCCGGAAGCCATTCACGAGCACAACGGGGAAACGGATCCCGCCTCTGAAGTAGATCTTCTCGAGGCTCTGGACCGCCGCAGGGTGCGTCTTCCTGTACTTGCCGAAGATCTCGCCGTCGGGCCCGACGAAGAAGGCCGTGTCGAAGTAGAGCCCCGGCCCCTGCTCCTCGAAGATCGTGGCGCAGATCGTCGTCCCGTGCTCCCTCGCCTTCTCGCGGATCGCGGTAATCGTGGGACCGCTCTGCGGCTCGGCGCAGTCGATGTACGCGTAGTCGCGGTACTGGAAGACGTACTCGTGGTTGAAGAACTCGGGCAGGACGATCAGGTCCGGCTTCTCGTCCGCCACCTCGTCGATGTACCGGCATGCCTTGGCAACGTTCTCGTCGCGCGCGTCCGCCTTGCTCTGCATCTGGATGAGTGCCAGTCGCAGCGTGCTCATTGCTCCTCCCCTCAGACGGCGACGGACGGCGCGAGCTGCTCGCCGACCCGTGCGCGCTTGACGAACTTGCCGGCCCCCGGCTGGGCGACGAGCTCACCGTTGTCGACGATCAGCTGCCCGCGGACGAGCACGGTCTCGGGGACGCCGGTCACCTCCGTGCCCTCGAACAGGTTGTAGTCGCACGTCGAGTGGTGCGTCGCGACCGAGATCGTGTGCTTCTTCTCGGGATCGAAGATCACCAGGTCGGCATCGCTGCCGACCGCGATCGTGCCCTTGCGGGGGTAGAGGCCGAACAGCTTCGCCGGGGTGGTCGAGAAGAGCTGCACCAGCCGGTTCAGGTCGAACCTGCCGGCGCGGACGCCGAACTCGTGCAGGATCTTGAGCCGCTCCTCGATCCCGGGGGGCCCGTTCGGGATCTTCGAGAAGTCGTCCGTGCCGCCCATGTCCTTCTGGCCCTTGAAGTTGAAGGGCGCGTGATCGGTCGAGACGACCGAGAGCTTGTCGGTGCGGATCGCGTTCCAGCACGCCTCGACGTGCCGCGCGTCTCTCGGCGGCGGCGTGTAGACGTACTTCGCGCCCTCGAAGCCGGGCTGGTCGATCTTCGAGAAGTCGACCATCAGGTACTGGGTGCACGTCTCGCCGACGACGTCCCAGCCCTTCTCGCGGGCGAGCTCGATCGGCTCGATCGCGTCCTCGCAGGAGACGTGGACGACGTAGAGCGGGCAGCCGGCGATGTGCGCCAGCTGGATCGCCCGGTTCGTCGCCTCGCCCTCCGTCTCCGGCGGCCGGGTGAGGGAGTGATACTTCGGAGCGCCGTTGCCCTGGGCGAGCGCCTCCTTGACGAGCACGTCGATCACGTCCCCGTTCTCGGCGTGCACCATCACGCGCGAGCCGTTCTCGGCCGCGACCTGCATGGTCTTGAAGAGCGTCTCGTCGTCGACGTGGAAGTCGGTGCCCTTGTAGGCCATGAACAGCTTGTAGCTCGTCACGCCCTCGTCCGGCAGCTTCGCCAGGTCCTCGAGCGAGCCGCCGTTCTTGAGGTCCGTGACGATCAGGTGGAAGCCGACATCGATCACAGGCTTGTTCGTCTCGAGCTTCGTGTGCCAGTTTCCGAGCCCCTCGACGAAGCTCTCACCAGGGTACTGAGCCGCGAAGTCGACGATCGTCGTCGTCCCGCCGAACGCACCCGAGACCGTTCCTTCGTAGTGGTTGTCGGCCGTGGTCGTCCCACCGAAGAAGGTGTCCATGTGCGTGTGGACGTCCACTCCGCCCGGCAGGACGTACTTCCCGCCCGCGTCGATCTCGCGGTCGGCGCTCACGTCGAGGGACTCGCCGATCAGCGCGATGTGCTCGTCGTCGATGAAGATGTCACCGACGTAGTCGTCGGCGGCGGTGATGATCCGGCCACCGCTGATCAGGGTCGACATCTCTGCTCCTCCTTCTCGTCGAACTCGCTCTACGGGGCAACCAGCGCCGAATACGCGTCCGGTCTCCGGTCGCGGAAGAACCCCCACTCGTCGCGCATCGTCGCGCTCACCTCCGTGTCGATCTCGCACTGGAGGATCGCATCCGGCTCGCTGCCGAGCTGGCCGACGATCTCGCCTTGCGGATCCGAGAAGAAGGCGCGCCCGTAGAAGTTCGTCGGGCCACCCCCGTCGTCGATGCCGACGCGGTTGACGCCGCCCACCCACATGCAGTTGGCGACCGCGTGGGCTCGCAGCTCGAGCTCCCAGAAGGAGCTGCCCGCCGCCGTCGCCGTCGGCACGAACATCAGGTCGCAGCCGGCGAGTGCCAACGCCCGTGGGCCCTCCGGGAAGTGCCGGTCGTAGCAGATCACCGTGCCGACCTTGACGCCGGTCTCGGTTGGCCAGACGGGATAGCCGAGGTTGCCGGGCCGGAAGTAGTACTTCTCGATTCCGGTGATCGCGGGCATCTTCACGAGCGGGATGCTGTTCTTGCGGTACTTGCCGATGATCGCGCCGTTCGGGTCGAAGAAGACGGCGGTGTTGTAGAGCTCCCCGTCCTGCTCCTTCTCGTAGAAGGGGAAGAGGACGTACGCGTTCGCGTCCCGTGCAGCCGCCGAGATCGCCTCGGTCGAAGGACCGGGGATCCGCTCCGCCAGCTTGAGCCACTTCGCATCGATCTCGAACGGGAAGTACACGTTCGTGGCCAGCTCCGGCAGGCAGATGATCTCCGCGCCCTCGCCCGCCGCCTGCTTGATCAGCCGGACACCTTTGTCGACGTTCTCCTCCGTTCGATCGGAGAAGTTCATCTGGATGACGGCCGCTTTCGCTTTCACGGTGTCTTCTCCCCCTCTCGCTTACGTCGCCGCAACCTGTGTGAACACGGGAACGATTTCGCGCCCGTACGTCTCGATCACGCGCTCGGGCTCGGGAATCGTCGTGTAGATGTTGTACTCGCTCACGCCCAGCGCCTCGAGCTCCTTCAGCTTCTCGGTGCACTCCTCAACCGTCCCGAGGACGGTGAAGCGATCGACGATCTCGTCCGGTACGTAGGCGTAGTGGTCGGCCTCCTGCCTGGTGTGCCGGCGGTAGTCATAGTCACTCCTCCCGTCGACGTAGGCCCGAAGCTCCTCGGGCAGCGTCTCCGGGTCGTGGTGTCGCAGGATGTCGGCGATGTGGTTGCCGACGAGCGCCGGGAACCAGCGCAGCCGGTCGCGCGCCTCGGCGTGGTCGGCGGAGACGTAGCTCGGGGCAGCCACCTGGACATGGAACCCGGACGGATCGCGCTCCGACTCGCGGAGACCCTCGAGCACGCGCTCCAGGCACCATTCGACGAAGAACGGGTCCGCGACCTGGAGGATCACGCCGTCCGCGATGCGCCCGGCCAGCGCGAGCGCCTTCGGCCCGTACGCGGCGACGAAGACGGGGACCTCGCCCCCTTGTGCCCAGTCGAGCCTGACCGGGTGGCCGTCGATCTCGATCTCGTCGCCTCTCGTCAGCCCGCGGATGATCCGAACGGCTTCCTCCAGGTCGGCCAGGTTCCCGGGCCTGGCGCGGCGGATCCGGACGGCGCTGTCGCCCCTGCCGATCCCGCAGATCAGCCGGTCGCCGCCGATCATGTTCGCAAGCGTGGCGAAGAAGCTGGCGACGACGGTGGGGTCGCGGGTGACGGGGTTGGTGACGCAGGATCCGACGACGACGTCTTGCGTCCCTGCCGCGATCAGAGTCATCTGCGGCGAGTACTCCTGCATGAGGATGTGGGTGTCCCAGCACCAGACGTGCGTGAATCCGCAGGCCTCGGCGAGCTTGGCCTTCCCGACCTGAAGGTCGATCGGGGGGTCGGTTGGAAGGCTGATCCCGAAGTCCATCTTGTGTCCGCGGGTCGTCCGTGGGCCCCTCCCCGCGTCGCACAGCGATCGTACGGCATTCGGTCGCAACCGGAGTGGCCTACAGTTGACCGGTGCTCGAGCCCGCCAGGACAGTTGCAGAGTTAAAAGAGCTGCGCTCGTTGACCGGGGACGCGGAGGGTGCGCAGCGCGTCTGCTGGACGGAGAACTGGGCGACAGCCCGCACCTGGTTCCGGGAGAAGCTCGAGGACCTGCCGGTCGACATCGAGACGGACGAAGCCGGGAATCTCTGGGCGACACTGGCGGGCGACTCGGAGCGCGCGGTGCTGATCGGCGGGCACCTCGACTCGGTCTCGAACGGGGGCTGGCTCGACGGCTGCCTGAACGTGCTCGCGGGGCTGGAGGTTCTGCGCCGCATCGCAGGGGAAGGGCGTCCGAGTGCGACCGTCCGGCTCGTCGACTGGGCCGACGAGGAGGGCTTCCGCTTCGGCCGCAGCCTGTTCGGCTCGAGCGCCGTTTCGGGCAGCCTTGACCCGGACGAGTTCCGCATCCTCCGCGACTCGGAGGGAGCGTCTCTTCCCGAGGTCCTGGCCGGCTACGGCATCGAGCTCGACCGTGCCCTGGAAGCGGGCAGGGAGCTGGCAACCGCCGCGGCGTATCTCGAGCTCCACATCGAGCAGGGACCGGTGCTCGAGCGTCTCGGGGTTCCGCTGGCGGCAGTGCTCGGCACGTACGGCGTCGAGCGCCACATCGTCCGCTTCCGAGGCCAACGCGCGCACGCCGGCGCGACGCCGATGGACATGCGCCGCGATCCGGTCGCTGCGGCCGCCCGCTTCCTCCTCGAGGGGCGTCGAATCGCCGACGAGTCGGGGAGTGTCACGACCGTCGGCACGATCTCCGCTCCCGGCGGAATCGTGACGGCGGTCGCTCCGGTCTGCGAGCTGTCATTCGACCAGCGCCACCTCGACGACCCGACGCTGCATGGCATGGTCGCGACGGCAAGGAAAGCGAGCGAGCGGATCGCCGCCGAGGAGGGCGTCGAGGTGGAGTGGGCCGTCCAGTGGCGCATCGCGGCGCGGCCGTTCCACCCGGAGCTGATCGGCTTCGCCGAGGCTGCGATCGACGAGACGGTCGGCACCGTCCACCGAATGCCGAGCGGCGCCCTTCACGACGCGGCGGAGATGGCAAGCGCGGGCATCCCGACGGTGATGCTCTTCGTCCAGAGCCTCCACGGCCTGAGTCACACGAAGGAGGAGGACACCCGGCCGGAGGACCTCGAGGCCTCGGTTCGGGCGCTCGACCGGCTCGCGGCCAAGACGATCGACTGGGTCAGCACGCGGTAACGGCTCAGGCCATCGAGAGCTCCGGCACCGGATGCTCTGCGTGCACCGCCAGCACCGCATTCCGTACGCCGTCGAGTGCCTCGTCGACCTTGGATTCGTCCATCGCCGTCGAGATCGAGATCAGGCCACGCCCCGCGGGGAAGAGGCCCTCGTTCAGGCAGGCGAGATGGAAGAGCCGCGCGTGCGTGGGGTCGGTACGACCGACGTCGCGCTTCGTCCTGATCGGCCCGTCGACCAGGTGGATGTTCAGCAGGGAGCCGGTCCCCGAGGCCTGAATCGCGAGGCCGAGCTCGGCCCCGAGCGTGTTCACCCCTTCGCGGAGGCGGTCGCCGAGCGCGTTGATGCGGTCGTACTCATCCGGCGTGTACAGCTGCATCGCCGCAACGCCGCCGGCCATCGTCGCCGGGTTGCCGTTGAAGCTGCCGTAGTGCGGAACGTGACCGGCTTTGCTCGGATCGCAGATCTCCATGATCTCCGCCCGGCCGCCGAATGCGCCGACGGGAAGGCCGCCGCCGATGATCTTCGCCATCGTCGTCAGGTCGCCCTCGATGCCGTAGAGGCTCTGTGCGCCGCCCGGTGCGAGCCGAAGCGAGATCACCTCGTCGAGGACGAGCAGGGCTCCGACCTCGCTGGTCAGCTCTCGCAGCCCGGTCAGGTACTCCGGCTCGCACGGGATCATGCCGCCGGCGCCCATCACCGGCTCGACGATCACGCAGGCCAGCTGGTCGCCGATCGGCTCGAGGACCGCGCGCGCACCCTCGATGTCGTTGAAGGGGATGACGACCGTCGTCTCGGTCGCCTTCGGATTCAGCCCCTTCGAATCGAGGTACGGCGTGGGCCGTTCGACCGGACCAGCCTGGTCGGGCGGCGGCGCGACGCTGACGGTGATGTCGTCCCAGGTCCCGTGGTAGCCGCCCTCGGCCTTTGCAATCAACGGTCGGCTGGTGAAGGCGCGGGCGACGCGGATCGCCATCATCACGGCCTCCGTGCCGGAGTTCGCGAACCGGACCAGATCAACGGAGGGAATCCGCTCGACGAGGATCTGCGAGAGACGCATCGACGCCTCGTGCGGTGCGGCGAACGCGCTACCGCGGGCGACCTGCTCCTGGATCGCCTCGACCACCGCCGGATGCGCGTGGCCGTGGATCAGCGACGTGTAGTTGTTGAGGAGCTCGATGTAGCGGTTGCCGTCGATGTCGGTGAAGAAAGCGCCCTTTCCTTCGGCGACGAACGGGGGGTACGGTGGAAACCAGGCCGTCGACCGCGTGTCGCCGCCCGGCATCGACTTCGCGGCCTCGGCATTTCGCGCCGCCGAATTCGGCGTGCGGGCGAGGTAGCGCTCGATGATTGCCGATCCCTGTGTCATTCGAACTCCTTTCGGTTCCCTTGAGACTAGAAGGCTCGCCAGCCCCCGTCCACGACAAGCGTGTGCCCGGTCACGAACGACGACTCGTCGCTCGCCAGAAAGCGAACGGCCCCGCGGAGGTCGGCGCTCCGCGGCAGCGACGGCAGGGCTGTCCGGGGGCGCAGCACCTCACGGCGAAGCCGGTCGCCGAGGTCGCCCTCCGCGAACATATCCGTCGACATCGGCGATGGGAAGAAGCCCGGTGCGATCGCGTTCACGCGGACGTTGTGTGGTCCGAGCTCGACTGCCAGCGCCTTCGTCAACCCCTCGACACCGCCCTTCGACGCGTAGTAGGAAACAACCGGGTACTCACTCGTGGCTCCCTGGGCGAACACCGAGCTGATGTTCACGATCGAGCCGGAACGCTTCGCGACCATCACCCGCGCGGTCTCGCGCGCTGCGAGGAACGCGCCGGTCAGGTTGACGTCGATCACCTGCTGCCAGTCGGCGAGTGTGTGCTCGAGCAGCGGCCTGAGTAACGAGGTGCCGGCGTTGTTGACCAGGATGTCGACAGTCCCGAACGCATCGACCGCCGCTGCAACGAGCCCCGTGACGCTGCGCTCGTCGCAGACGTCTGTCGGCACGGCCACCGCCTCGACGCCGTAGCCGTCACGGAGCTCGGACGCGACCTGCTCCAGCAGCTCCGCCCTCCGCGCGGCGACGACAACCCTCGCACCAGCTTCCGCAAGACCGTGCGCGAACTCTTTCCCAAGCCCGTCGGAGGCGCCGGTGACGATCGCGACGCGACCGTCGAGCCCGTTCTGGTTCATCAGCGCGCCGTGACCTCCGCATACGCCTCGGGCCTGCGGTCGCGGAAGAAGCCCCACTCCTCGCGCAGCCGCTTGCTCAGGTCGGTGTCGATCTCGCAGTAGAGGATCTCGTCTCCCTCCGTGCCGGCGACGGCGATCAGCTCGCCGTTCGGAGCGCTCCACAGCGAGCGTCCGTAGAACTCGAGGTCGAAGCCTCCCCGGTCCTTGCCGACGCGGTTGACGGCGCCGACCCAGTAGAGGTTGGCGATCGCGTGCCCGCGGAGCTCGATCTCCCACATCTCGCCGCCGAGCGGCGTGGCCGTCGGGACGAAGATGACGTCGGCTCCGTTGAGCGCGAGGCAGCGCGGCCCCTCGGGGAAATGGCGGTCGTAGCAGATGGTGACTCCGACCTTGATCCCGAGGTCGGTGTCCCACACGGGATAGCCGAGGTTGCCCGGGCGGAAGTAGAACTTCTCGTTGCCCTCGACGCCGTTGACGCTGACCAGCGGGATCATGTTCTTGCGGTAGAGGCCGACGACCTCACCGGACCGGTCGAGGAAGGCCGCCGAGTTGTAGAGCTCGCCCTCCTGGACTTTCTCGTAGAACGGGAAGACCACGTAGGCGTTCGCGTCTCTCGCCGCCTGCGCGACCCTGGTCATCGACGGGCCTCCGAGCGGTTCGGCGTACTCCATGAACGCGCGGTTCATTCCGATGCAGAAGTACTGGCTCGTGGCCAGCTCCGGCAGGCTGATGATCCGAGCCCCGTTCTGTCCGGCCTCGCGGATGAGCTCGGTCGCTCTCGCCACGTTCTCGTCGACGTCCGTCGAGAAGTTCATCTGCACGAGCGCGCACTTCACCTTCATCGTGTTCCTCCGTCTCTCAGGGGACGGCCGGCGCCGTGGCCTTGATCCTCGGCGCGATCGTGCGGCCGTACAGGTCGATCGTCTCCAGTAGGTTCGGGATGTAGGGATAGATGTTGAACTCGGAGACGCCCAGCTCGGCGAGCTCGCGCAGCTTCGCCTCGCACTCCTCCTCGGTGCCCAGCACACAGAACCGGTCGCAGATCGCGTCCGGGACATACTTGCTGTGGTCCGCGCCGGGATGGCCGTGCTGGCGGTAGTCGTACTCCGGCCGGTCGTGGACGTACGTGAACAGGTCCTCCGGAAGGTCCTGCGCGTCGTGGTGCCGCAGGACATCCGCGATGTGGTTGCCGACGAGGGCCGGAAACCAGCGCGTCTGCTCGCGCGCCTCGTCTAGGTCGCTCGAGACGTACGTCGCCGCCGAGCAGTGGATGACGATCTCGCTCGGGTCTCGACCGGCCTCGGCCGCACCCTGCCGCACGAACTGCATGCCCCACTCGATGAAGTACGGATCGGCGACCTGAAAGACCACGCCGTCACCGAGCTTGCCCGCCAGCGTGAGCGCGCGAGGGCCGTAGCCCGCGATGTAGATGGGCACCTTCGCCTTCGCCCAGTCCAGCTCGACCTCGACGCCCTCGAGCGTCATCTTCTCGCCGCTCGAGAGAGTGCGGATCAGGTTGACGGCGTGCTCGAGGTCGGCGAGCTTCGCCGGCTTTCGCTTCATCACCCGAACGACGCTGTCGCCTCGGCCGATGCCGCAGATCATGCGGTTCCCGGTGATCTCGGCAAGGGTGGCGAAGGCGCTCGCGGTCACCGTCGGGTCGCGGCTGACCGGATTCGTGACCAGCGTGCCGAACTCCATCGTCTCGCTTCGAGAAAGCCCGATCAGCCAGCCGAGGACGCTGTAGCAGTCCTGCCAGATCACGTGCGAGTCGTACATCCAGAACTGGTCGAAGCCCGCATCCTCGGCCGAGCGCATGATCTCGAGCGACCTCGCGGCCGGGGCGTTTCCGTGCGCGACACCGAACTTCATCGAACTCCTCCCCTCCTCGACGGGCACCAGCCGGCTTCGTCAGCCGATTATGACCCGCTCATTCAGTCAGGGAGCGCGCTGTAGACGGGCGCGCTCGAGGCGAGCGCGCCCGTCCGCCCCAGTCCTGGGGCAGCATTCCGCGCGAGGCTGTCCTTTTCCCCCTCCGCCGTTCGTCTTAGAGGCGACCATTCCGACAAGGAGGAAGCGCGATGAGGTACATGCTGCTGATCCATCAAGGCGACGCCCCGACGCCGTACTCGCCGGAAGAGTGGGAGCGCCTCTCGGAGGACGAGCAGAAGGCGATCTACGGCGCGTACCAGGCGCTCAACGAGACGCCCGGCGTCAGCGCCGGCGTCCAGATGCAGCCACCGGAGACGGCAACCACCGTCCGCGTGCAGGACGGCAAGACGCTGACCACCGACGGGCCGTTCGTCGCCGTCAAGGAGGCGCTGGGCGGCTACCTCTTCTTCGAGGCCGACGACCTCGATGCCGCGATCGAGCTCGCCTCGCGCATTCCGGCGGCCCGGATGGGCGGTGCGGTGGAGGTGCGCCCACTCGTTGAGCACTAGCGCCCTCGAGCAGGTCTTCCGCGACGAGTGGGGCCGCGTCCTCGCCGGTCTGATCGGCTTTCTCGGCGACTTCGACCTCGCCGAGGAAGCCGCCCAGGAGGCGTTCGCGGTCGCCGCCGAGCGCTGGCCCCGGGACGGAACGCCCACCGACCCGCGTGCCTGGCTGGTGACCACGGCGCGCAACCGCGCGATCGACCGCATCCGCCGCGATCGCACGCTCGCGGCGAAGACCCGCTTACTCGACGTGCCGGAAACCGTGGAGGACGATGTGGACGAGACGACCATCCCGGACGAGCGCCTCGAGCTCGTCTTCACGTGCTGCCATCCGGCGCTTGGGCTCGATGCCCAGGTCGCGCTCACGCTGCGGACGCTGGGCGGGCTGAGCACGGAGGAGATCGCCCGCGCCTTCCTCGTCCCCGAGGCGGCCATGGCCAAGCGGCTCGTGCGCGCGAAGCGCAAGATCAAGGCCGCCGGGATCCCGTTTCGCGTGCCACCGGCCCATCTGCTCCCCGACCGCCTCGCCGCCGTGCTCGCGGTCGTCTACCTGATCTTCAACGAGGGCTACGGCGGCCGCGGAGACCTCGCGGCCGAGGCGATCCGGCTGGGGCGCGCGCTCGCCGAGCTGATGCCCGACGAGCCGGAGGCGCAGGGGCTGCTGGCGCTGATGCTGATCAGCGATGCCCGGCGCAATGCGCGATTCGCCGACGGCACGGTGGTCCTCCTCTGCGATCAGGATCGATCGCTCTGGGACCTGGACCAGATCGCGGAGGGACGGGCCGCGCTCGATCGCGGGCTGGCGCTCGGCGGCCGCGACCCATACGTGCTGCAGGCGGCAATCGCGGCCCTGCACGTGGATGAGCCCCAGGACTGGGCGCAGCTCGCGGCCCTGTACGGCGAGCTCGCCCGCCTCACCGGCTCATCGGTCGTGGAGCTCAACCGGGCCGCCGCCCTCGCCGAAGCGGGCGACGTCGAGGCCGCGCTCGCACTGGTGGAGCACCTCGAGCTCGACCGCTACCACTATCTGCACGCGACTCGCGCGGAGCTGCTGCGCCGGCTCGATCGGATCGAAGACGCACGCGCGGCCTACGACCGGGCGCTCGAGCTCGTTCACTCGGACGCCGAGCGGCGCTTCCTCGAGCGGCGGCTGGCGGAGCTCCAAGGCTGACCGGCGGCCGTCAAGGTGTCCTTTCCGCCGCCGGCGGCCCTACCAGCGCACACTCGCCACTCTTCGCTGACGAGTCGAGCTGAGTACGCTGTCGCAGCTGTGAAGACGAACGAGCTTGTCCGGTCGCTGCGTGTGGAGCCGGGCACGCCCGCCGGGCTGGCCGGACGTGATCCGGGCAGCCGGCTCGGGTTGCGCGACAAGCAGGCCGGGCTCCGGCGGCTGGACGAGCTGATCATCCGGCTCGGCGTGCTGCACAGCCGGCTCTGGGCCGAGTCACAACGGTCGCTGCTGCTCATACTGCAGGGGCTCGACGCGTCGGGCAAGGACGGGACGATCCGCCACGTCCTGACGGGTGTGAACCCGCAGGGCTGCAGAGTCGTCTCCTTCGCGGAGCCGTCGGCGACAGAGTTGGCCCACGACTACCTGTTGCGCGTGCACGCCGCCTGCCCTGCCCGCGGGGAGCTCGGCATCTTCGACCGCTCCCACTACGAGGACGTCGTCACGGCACGCGTACACGGACTCGCCCCGAAGCCGGTCTGGAAGCGCAGGCCTCACCACATCCGCGAGTTCGAGCACATGCTGACCGACGAGGGCACACACATCGTCAAGGCATTCCTCCACGTCTCGAAGGACGAGCAGCGGAAGCGGCTGCAGGAGCGTCTCGACGATCCCGAGAAGGCGTGGAAGTTCCGGCGGAGTGACCTCGACGATCGAGCGCGCTGGGACGACTACATGGATGCCTACGAGGACGTCGTCTCCGCGACCTCCACCGACTGGGCGCCCTGGTACGTCGTCCCGGCCGACCACAACTGGGTGCGTAACGCGGCCGTCGCCGAGCTCCTCGTCCACGCGCTGGCAGAGCTCGACCCGGAGTTCCCGCCGCCCGATCCGTCGCTGGCACACGTGCAAATCACCTGACCGGCACCGGAAGCGGCCCAGACCACCCGGCGGCAGCTAGCCTCGGGACCGTGGCGACTCAGCACGTCCGCGATCACTGCCTCGCGCCGGGCCGCGCTGTCGATGCGCCGATGTACGCCGGCCGCTACGGCCGCCTGTTCCCCGGCCTACCGCCGCTGGCGACGGAGGCCGAGTTCCTGCGGATGCTCGGCCGCCGCGGCGGCGCGTGCGACGGCGGCCTTGCGGCCGATGCCGGCGAGAGCGACGACGCGCGTGAGGCGGCCGGTTGGCCGTTCTTCGGGCAGTTCATCGCCCACGACATCACCGCCGACCGCTCGCCGCTCACCCACCACGCCGATGCGGAGCTGATCCGCAACTACCGCACTCCTCGCGTCAACCTCGAATGCGTGTACGGCGGTGGCCCGGTCGGCAGCCCGTATCTCCTCGACCGAGACGACACTGCCAAGCTGCTGCTCGGCGTCAACGACGCCGGACGGTCCGACGACGTGCCGCGCAACCAGCAGGGCATCGCCCTGATCGGCGACCCGCGCAATGACGTCCATCTGTTCATGGCGCAGCTGCACGTGGCGATGCTCAAGCTCCACAACCTGCTCGTCGACCGGCTGCGCGAAGACGGCGTCGCCGAACCGGACCTGTTCAAGGAGGCGAGGCGCGCAGCAACCTGGCACTACCAGTGGATCGTTCTCCACGACTTCCTTCCGCGTCTGGTCGGAACTCCTCTGACCGACGAACTGCTCGTGCACGAGCCCCGCTACTTCGGCGGAGAGAACGACGACGGCGAGCCGTTCATCCCGTTCGAGTTCGCCGATGCCGCCTACCGCTACGGCCACAGCCAGATCCGCCACCGTTACCTGGTGGCGGGCGAGCAGGTGCCTATCTTCCCCGACCTCGTCGGGTTCCAGCCGGTGTCTGCTTCCCGGGTGGTCGATTGGGCCAGCCTGTTCGACGTGCCCGGGAGGCCGCCGGCGCAGAGGGCAAAGAAAATCGATGGACGGCTCCCCCGCTCGCTGATCGAGCTCCCCGTGGCGATCACCGGAGACGTGGACGACGACCTGCACTCCCTGGCGGTGCGGGATCTCGAACGCGGCAGCGGCGTCGGCCTCCCTTCCGGCGAAGCCGTCGCTCGCGAGCTCGGAGTTGCGCCCCTCAGCCCCGCCGAGCTCGCACTGCCCGACGTCTGGCTCGGCGAGACTCCGCTCTGGTATTACCTGTTGAAGGAATCCCAGAGCCGCGCCGGCGGAGACGAGCTGGGACCGGCCGGCGGATTGTCGGCGAGGTCCTGGTTGGCATCGTCAAGCGCGACCCCGAGTCCTTCCTCAGCGTCGATGCCGACTGGCGGCCGACGCTGCCCGGTGCGCACGAAGACGGCTTCGCGCTCGCCGATCTCCTGATACTGGTGACGGAAGGGAGCTGAGCTTGCTCATGCCGCTTCCTCGAAGGCCGCCGATCCCGCAAAGGCGGGCTCGGCGATCGCTTCCGGCTCCTCGTGGCGCGGTCTGCGGACGGTGAGCACAGAGATGACGGCACCGGCGAGCAGGATCGCCGCGCCGGCGTAGAGGGCGCGGTGGTACCCGTCGACGAACTGGACCGCGTAGCGCGGGTCGACTGAGCTCACGCTCACCCGGGTCGCGACGAGGGTGCCCATGATCGCGATGCCGAGCGAGCCACCGACCTGGCGCATGCTGTTGATCACTGCCGAGCCCACGCCGGCTTTGTCGACCGGCACGGATCCCATCGCGGCCGCAGTCGTGGGTGCCATCGTGATCGCCATCCCGAGCCCGCCGACGAGCAGCCCGGGCAGGATGTTCCAGAACGACGACTCGGCGTCGAGCGTCCCGAACAGCAGCAGGGAGCCGGTGAGCAGTGTCATCCCCGCTCCCATCAGCCAGCGCGGCCCGATCCGGTCGCTGAACCTTCCTGCAACCGGGGCGACCAGCATGATCAACACAGTCATCGGCAGGAACGTGGCCCCGGTCTGGGTCGCGCTGTAGCCGAGGACGTTCTGCAGGAACAGCGAGTTGTAGAAGAAGATGCCGAACATCGCGAGCCCGACGAGCGCCATCGCCGTATTCGCCCCGACGAATGTCGGATTGCGGAACAGGGACAGGTCGAGCATCGGGACGCGCTGCCGCAGCTCGAGGAGCACGAAGACCGTCAACGCCAGCGCGGCGAGGGCCAGCAGCGAGAGGACCCGAGTCGAGCCCCACGCGTGGGTGTTCGTCTCGATCAACCCGTAGGTCAGGGCGAAGAGACCGACAGCGGAGCTGACCAGCCCGGGCAGGTCGAGACGCTGCTCGCGCGACGTGTCCTTCGTCTCGTCGATGAAGGCGCGCGCGGCCAGCACTGCGACGACGCCGACGGGAACGTTGACGAAGAAGATCCAGCTCCAGCTGATCCGCTCGGTGAGCACCCCACCGACCAGCGGGCCGATCGCCAGGGCGAGCGCCGAGACGCCGGCCCAGATCCCGATCGCGGTTCCCCGCTGTCGCGCCGGGAACGTCGCCATGATGATCGAGAGCGTCGCCGGGTTCATCAGCGCCGCGCCGACACCCTGGACGGTGCGTGCGGCAATCAGCGACGCGGGGCTGCCGGCAAGCCCGCACCAGAGCGAAGCGGCCGTGAAGATGACGAGCCCGGCGATGAAGATCCGGCGCCGGCCGAGGAGGTCGGCGAGCTTGCCGCCGCTGAGCAGCAGGACGCCGAACGTCAATGCGTAGGCATTGACCACCCACTCGAGGCCCGAGATTGAGATGCCCAGGTCATCGCGGATCGAGGGCAGGGCGACGTTAACCACCGTATTGTCGAGCATGATCATGAACAGGCCGAACGAGACGGCGACCAGCGTCCACCACTTCCGGTTCTCGTCCGTGAACAGGCGTGCTCTCATCCGTCTGTTCCCCCGGCAGTTGCTTTCACGAATCGCGCCAGCTCGGCACGGACGCGAGTGATCTCGTCGCTGTGCGCGGTGAGCTCGGCAGTCGAGGCGCCGTAGGTCTCGAGCAGCGCCCTCACATGGACGAGCCCTTTCAGTTGCAGGACGAGGTCGTCGAGCCTGCGCTGCTGGACGAGGGCGCTCATGCCGCCGCCTCCAGCTCCAGCGCAGCGTCGGTCGCCAGCTCGACCTCCGGCTTCGACTCGATCAGCAACGCGGCGAGCACCGCGCCCAGCGCCGCCAGGGCGGCTAGGACGTAGAACGCCATCTGGAAGCCGTGCGTCAGCGCGGCTCCGCTGAAGGCGTTCGTCCCGGCGTGCGAGTCGACATAACGCGTCGTGAAGGTCGTCGCGATCGTCGTTGCCAGAGCGACACCGATCGCGCCCCCGATCTGTTGCGTGGTGTTGATCAAGCCCGAGGCGATTCCGGCGTCGGCCTGGCGAACGCCGGTCAGGGCCCCGATCGACATCGGCACGAACGCGAGCGCCAGGCCGAGCCCGCTGACGATGAACGCCGGGAACAGGTCGGTGAAGTAGTTGCCGTCCACCGGCAGCCGGGCGAAGAGCACGAGCGCGACCGTCGAGAGCGCAAGTCCCGCGGACAGCACCGGCCGCACGCCGACGCGGGTCACGAGTGCCTGAGCGACGGCGGAGAAGGCGATGATCGTCAGCGTCAGGCCGATGTACGCCACGCCCGTCTTCAGCGCCGAGTAGTGCAGTACTTCCTGCATGTAGAGCGTGAGCAGGAAGAACTGCGCGAAGATGGCCCCGCCCATCAGCAGGCCGCTGACGTTCGAGGCTGTCAGCGTGCGGAGCCGGAAGATGCGGAGCGGCAGCAACGGAGCCTGCGAGCGCTGCTCGACCACGAAGAAGGCGCCGATCAGCGCTACAGACGCGGCGAGCAGCCCGATCGTTTGCGCGGTTGCCCAGCCGTGCTGGGTCGCCCGCGTCAGCGCGTAGACCAGCAGCATCAGCCCCCCGGTGATCGTTGCGGCGCCGGCGACGTCGAAGTGGCGATGGCGGAGGTCGGCGCGGCTCTCCCGCAGGAGCCACGGGCTGAGCCCGATCACGAGCAGGCCCACAGGCACGTTGATGAAGAAGATCCACGACCAGCTCAAGGCGCTCGTCAGCGCGCCGCCGAGCAGCACGCCTGCGGCGCCGCCGCTACCCGAGGCCGCACCCCAGATCCCGAGCGCGAGGTTGCGCTCCCGGCCTTCCCTAAAGGTGGTGGTCAAAATCGAAAGCGCCGCCGGCGACAGCAGTGCCGCTCCGAGACCCTGGAGCGCACGGAAGCCGATCAGCGAGCCTTCCGACCAGGCGAGGCCGTCGAGCAGCGAGCTGACCGTGAACAGAGCCAGTCCGCCCATGAATAGGCGTCGCCGCCCGAGCAGGTCGGCGAGGCGGCCGCCCAACAGGAGCACGCCGCCGAAGAGGATCGAGTAGGCGGTGATCACCCACTGCAGACCCTCCTGTGAGAAGTGCAGGTCGGTCCTGATCGACGGCAGGGCGACGTTCACGATTGCGACGTCGAGGACGACCATGAACTGGGCAACGACGATCAGTGCCAATGCCACCCAGCGGCGGCGGTCCTGGTCTCCGACTGCTGCTTGTGTCACACTTTTAGTCGTCATCCGTTGTTCCTTCCGATCGTTGAAGTCTGCTACGATAGCAGACCTCAACGCTTACGCGCTACACTTATTCCACGATGGCAGCTGCAACACCCGTTACTGAGATCCCCGTCGGCCCGATTCATCGGCTCGCGAAGGAGCTGGTCGCGAGCAGCGGCTTCTTGCTGGCGCGACTCGGCTTCGGCTTCAAGGCGAAGGCGATCGCGAGGTTCGAGCACGCCGGCTTCGAGATCTACGACTACAGCGTCTTGGCGATCCTCGCCGAGAACGCCCAGGAAACGCAGGCGTCGATCGCGAGCATGCTCGCGGTCGATCCCAGCCGGCTGGTCGCCCTGCTCGATTCGCTCGAGGAGCGGGCCCTGATCGTGCGGCAACGAGATCCGCAGGACCGCCGCCGGCACCTGGTCAGCATCACGGCCGCTGGCAAGCGGCAATTGTCCCGGCTTCGCGAGATGGTCAAGGAGCTCGAGGAGGCGTTTCTCGCGCCCCTCGATCCGGAGAGCCGCAAGACCTTCCACAACCTGCTCTCGGAGCTGGCCGCTTACCACGATCCACGCTGCGCCTTCAGCTCGGCTCAGGCCGCGGCGAAGGTTCCCGAGCCGTAGCTCGGCGGCCGCGACTCTAGACGATTGATCGATAAATCGACCAATCGTCTAGCTGGCACGCCGAGCGGGATGCTGTTCGCTCCAAAGAGGAGTTTCCGTCTGGAGCTGCCGCCTGCACGCTGGGCGCATCCACGGCACAGCTACAGCCACTGACGCTCTTTACGCGCGGCGGCGTTGCCGTGAGCAACCAGCTAGGCGTCGCGCGTCGTGTCTCGCCAGCCGGCGAGCGCGAGCGCGGCAATCGTCCAGACGATCAGCACGGCCGCAGTCGCACCGACCGACATGGCAACGACCGGCCCCTGGCGAACCGCATCGCCGAATCCCGCCGGCGCGAGGCCCTGCAGCGCCACGCCGGGTACCAGCTCGCGCACGATCCCGAGGGCCGAGATCGAGGCGAGGATGGGCGTGATCGCCATCCGCCAGGCCAGCACGATCCCGATCGTGTACGAGCGCGAGCCGAGGAGGCAGGCGATCCCGAGTGAGAGCAGGTAGTAGAACGTCACCTCGAGCAGCACCCAGAGCCCACCGAGCGCCATCAGGCGCACGTCCGGCATCGGCAAGCCGTTCGTGAAGACGACCGAGGCGACGGCTGCCAGCGTGTAGGCCGCGGCGACGAAGGGCAGTAGGAACACCAGCCCGGCCGGGATGCGCGAGAGGTAGAGCGAGAGCCGGGAGCGCCCCGTGACGACGAGCTCGCGGTAGACGCCCGCGTCGAGATCGCCGGCGCCGGCGGAGGCGCCGACGATCGCCGCCGCCACGCCGCCCAGGGCGGCGATGACGAAGGTGCCGTGGCCCAGGTTGGCGATGCCCCCGGCCGGACCGTGCTTCGTCGAGTCGATCGTGTGCAGGATCTCCATCACCCCGTACGTGATCAGGACCGCGCCGACGGTGAGCAGGCCCACGACGATGGCGAGGCCGCGCCGGCGCCGTAGCTTGAGCAGGTCCGCGCCGACGCGGCGCGGGGCGGGGAGTGGGATCGCAGTCATGCTGCCTTCTCCAATCGAGTCGTGATTTCCAGGAAGCGCTGCTCGAGCGACGCCTGCTGGGGCTCGAGCCGGTGAACGGCGAATCCCGCCTCGACGAGGCTGCGGTTCAGCTCGGGCACGGCGTCATCGCCGTCGCGGAGCGAGACCTGCAGCAGGCGGCCGTCGTCCTGAACCTGTTCCACCGCGGGGTGCGCAAGGAGCAGAGCGATCGCCCGCGCCGGCTCGTCGACCTCGACCAGCACCACGCGCCCACCTTCGCCGCGCAGCTCGGCGATCGAGCCCTGGGCGACGACGATCCCCTGGTCGACGATCGCCACGTGGTCGCAGGTCCTCTCCACCTCGTCGAGCAGATGCGAAGAGAGGACGATCGTGCGTCCCTCTGCAACGAAACGGCGGACAAAGGCGCGGAACTCCTGGATGCCCGCCGGATCGAGACCGTTCATGGGCTCGTCCAGGAGCAGCAGCTCCGGATCGGCGAGCAGGCAGCGTGCGATGCCCAGCCGCTGCTTCATTCCCAGCGAGTAAGCCTTGACGCGGTCGTCGGCGCGGGCCGTGAGCCCGACCTGTTCGAGCGCGCCGTCGATACGGCCGAAAGCGTCGCGCCCGCGCGCAGCGGCGACGATGCGCAGGTTCTCGCGGCCGGTGAGGTGTCCGTGGAACTTCGGTTCCTCGACGATCGCGCCGACGCGGGCCAATGCCTCGCCGCGCCGCTGCGGCACTGGCAACCCCAGCAGCTTCATGGAGCCGGCGGTCGCCGGAGTGAGGCCGAGGAGCACGCGGATGAGCGTCGTCTTGCCCGCCCCGTTCGGCCCGAGGTAGCCGAAGGCCGAGCCGCGCGGAACACGAAGCTCGACGTCACGAACGACCGTCCGCTCGCCGAAGCGCTTCGTCAGTCCCGATGTCTCGACGACGTAGGGGGAGATCGCTCTCGTGGTCATGCCTCCATGAAACCCCGGCGGCGGCGGTCGCGCATCGGCCGGCGGACCTGTTCTGCCTCATCCCTTCGGACGAAGTTCGCTCCTTCGAGCGGACGAGGCGTGGATGCTCAGCTCGGCGCCATGCACGGGAGTGCGATCCAGACGTCCGCGCCTGCTCCATCCCGGTTGGTGGCGTGCGCGATTCCTGCGTGAGCCTCGGCGATCGTCTGCACGATTGCGAGCCCGAGGCCCGCCCCGCCCCCGCTCCGGGCCCGGTCCTGCCGGGAGAAGCGCTCGAACGCGTCACCGAGGAACTCCGTCGGAAAGCCGGGGCCCTCGTCGGTGACGTGGAGCTCGACTACTCCGTTCACCTGCAGCGCCGTCAACCGCACCTCGCCCTCGCCGTGCCGGAGCGCATTGTCGACCAGGTTGCCCAGCGCCTGCTCGAGCCTGATGCGGTCGCCTTCCACCTGGGCTGCGGTACCCGCTGCAGCGTGCAGCGACCTCCCGGCCTCCTCGGCGCGCCACTCGAAGCGCCTCGTCACCGACTCGAGGAGCTCCGACGGATCGAGAGGCTCTAGCTGGAGGGGCAGCCGTCCCCGGTCCGAGCCGGCGATCAGCAGCAGGTCCTCGGCGAGCCGGGCAAGCCGCTCGACCTCCTCGGACGACCGGCGTACGGCCTCCCTCAGCTCCTCGGGCGACTCGGAGTGCCGCAGCGCGAGCTCGAGCTCCGTGCGGAGCAGGGCGAGCGGCGTCCGCAGCTCGTGGCCGGCGTCGGCGACGAAGTCTCGCTCCCGCTGCAGCGCGGACTCGAGCCGCGCGAGCATTTCGTTCAGGGTCTCGCCGAGGCGCTCCACCTCGTCCCTGGTCTGCGGCACGGGGAGGCGCTCGCCAGGCGTCTCAGCCGAGATCTCGGCGGCCCGCCGGCGCATCGACTCGACCGGCCGGAGCGACAGCCCCGCGAGGAGGTAGCCGGCAACTGTGGCGAGTATGAGCGCGATCGGCCCGGCGATCACGAGCTCGTCGCGGAAGCTGGCCAGCGTCTCCGCCCGATCCTGGCTGGTTGCGCCCACGAGGAGCACCAGCCGTTGCCCGCCCCGCACGACCGGCGTGGCCAGGAAACGCGACGGCTCGTCGAGGCCCGGAGCGGAGCCCCGGTTGGCGTAGATCGTCTCGCGCCGCGCCTGGGCGAGCTCAGCCGGGCTCAGTAGCCGCCGGCGGCCGAGGGCGTGGGTCGCCTGAAGCACACGCCCCTGCGCGTCGAGCAGCTGCGCGTAGCTCTCTCCGCTCTCAACGAAGCGACTCGCGCCGGCGGAGGAGATCGACGAGCGGGAATCCTGGACGAGCGCGGTCAGGTCCTGCGCGCGCAGGCGCAGCTCCCGGTCGAGCGCGAGTGATAGGTGCGATCCCAGCCGGACGTAGAGAAACCAGCTCGTCCCCGCGAGCACGATCGTCATCGCAACCGCGAACACACCTGCCACGCGGAGCCTGATCGGGACGCGTCTCATGCTCCGCCGTCCGGTCGCAACCGGTAACCCGCGCCGCGGATCGTCTCCAGCGACCTCCGCCCGAAGGGCTCGTCGATCTTGGCCCTCAGGCGCCGGACGTAGACGTCGACGATGTTGGAACGGTTCTCGTACGCGAAGTCCCAGGCATTCTCGAGCAGGTCGTAGCGTGAGAGCACGTTGCCGGACCGGCGCATGAACAGCTCCAGCAGCGCGAACTCCTTCACAGTCAGGTGGATTTCCGTCGCCCCGCGCCGCGCCGCGCGCGTAGCCGGGTCGAGCCGGAGGTCGCCGGCCTCGAGCACGATCGGCCGTTCGGATTCCCCGCGCCGCGCCAGAGCGC
>WNGB01005025.1_pt1 | contig 39063 bp, 35 predicted proteins | sample 5400681 | NCBI WGS metagenome assembly WNGB01 (sample SAMN13153367, study PRJNA577476) | soil metagenome | isolation source: 115 cm soil or saprolite under grassland replicate 2 | place: USA:California | collected 2016-06-15 | reverse complement strand
TTTCGGAACAACAATCGCACAGATTGGCGTGTAGAAGAATAAAATGAGCGTATCGGTTACAACAACGTCTTTGATTGTATTCCAGAACGAATCAGTCTTACCTTTGCTCGATCCAGATGAGATGCCGTTCTCGTCTAGGCTGAATGTGAATTCTTCTGAGGTATTGCCTTGGTGTGCCTTTCGGAAACGGCGAACGAAAACGTATTTGCTGAACAGTGGAAAGAAAAGTCCGAATAGTAATGCTAGACAGATAATGAACATCCCCATGACAAAGAATCCGGGATTGTTCACGGTTATGATAAGAGAGAACGCTATAGCAATTAATGGAACGCCTACGCGCGCGATAAAACGTGCGTTCTTTGCCTGGGGTATATATTTATTGCAATATGATTGGAAAGCTAACATATCGTTGAGGGAGAGTGTGTAACGCACGTCCATTGCCGTCCTACTTTCTGATTATTACGCAAATCTGGATGTCGCAGACGACATTGTTCACCAGTACAGCATATACTGCTTTTTGCTGAAGCGCAAACACCAATCAAGCGGCCGAACATGCGATTCGGCGAACCTCCCTGCTATCTACCCATAGACCGTCCGCTCTCGGGGCAGATCGACCATCTACCCGTAGACCGTCCTAACGATCTATGGGTAGCTGGTAGCACCAATCCCCGTCGCTGACAACGGTCAATCGAGCGCGACCACGCGCTCCGTCAAATCCAAGCCGACCACCTGATCGTAGCGGAGTTCCCACACCCGTTTGGCGCGGTTCCAGACGCCGCCCGCCGCGCGGATGGTTTGCTGCACGTCCCGTTCGTGGATGGCGACCTGGAGCGCAACGATGGTATCGGCTGCGGGCGGCGGCGACCAATCCCCGGTCTCGACGATCAGTTCCACCAATGATAATGGTTTATCGCACCGTCACCTCCAGCGTCGCAGAGTTACCAATCCCACTCGCGCCGCCGGCCGCGTGAGCGGTGGGCGCGGGCACACTGTAGCGACCGCCGGCCACCACCCGCAGCATGTAGGAGTATTGGTAGATCCCTGGCTCCAGTGTGGCAGCGGAGAGGGTCATGCGCCCATCGGCGAAGCCAGCGTTTTCGAAGTCGGCGCTTTCGCCCGCGCTGATCAGCAAGGTAGTCGCGGATCAGCGCGATGCCGCCGTTGCGTGCCTCGGTGGCGCCGGCGGGCAGGATCGGCTGGTCGATCTGCGCGGATTGCGCCGGTACGTCTGATCCGCGCGCGCTGATGTTCAGGCGCACTCCCGCCACATCCAGCACCTCGGCCCGCCAGGTGAAGCGCACCGTAGCGCCGGGCGCCAATGTTCGCTCCTGAATCAGCATCCGATCATCCAACGACCGCACGCCCGTGGATGCCAGGCTGGCCTGGATCGACTGTGTGACCGAGCTGGTACTCTGGATGCGCGCCGCCAGCTCGACTATATCGCCCACATGGAAGCGCGGCGGCGCTTCGATCTGGAGCGTGAATGGCCGTGTGATCAGCAGCGTGCTCGCGGCCTGGCCTGCGCTATTCGGGCCGGCTCCCCAGGCCAGCGCGCGTAGCTCGGTCGGCTCGCGCGGCAGCTGGATGGTGAAGGTCAACACGCCGCTCGGGCTGGTTCGCAGCGCGGGGTTCCAGTACACGCTTGGGGCTGGGGCTAGTTCGGGCGCGTGCTCGGCCAGCGGGGCAGCAGCGAAGCTCGCTGCCGGCGTGTTGTTGCGCGGCGTGGTGGCGATCGTGCTCTGAGGCGCGGCGCTGGCACCGGCGATGCTTACGATGACATCGGCGGGCTCGCCCACGCCAGCGGCGTTGGTGGTGGTGACAGTCAGAGTCGCAGTGGCACCTGGCATATAGGCTCTGCGATCGGACACAATACCGACCAGCAGATCGGCCCGATCGTCGCGCACCGGCAGGTCGGCTGTCGCAATCAACGGTGTCGGCGGCGCGGCGGCAGCGGTGCCAAGCGGCGGGCGCCCGGCGAACAGCACGGCTAACGCGAGCGCGGGCGCATCTTCCGGCCGCACGGTCAGGGTGAATGGCTCGCCGGCGCGGATCGTGCGCGCCTCGCCGGCCAATCCATCGGCCGCGCGGCGGGTGATCAGCACCGGCGATTGCGGAAACGGCGTGGTGAGCAGCAGCGTCGCCGTCTCGCCCGGGCGATAGCTCGCACGGTCGGCGATCAGCAGCGGCTGGTCGCCTGGCAAGTCGCCCCAGCCGGTGAAGCCTCGCACCGTAGCCCAGACGGTCGTGGCGCTGTAGGTGGTCTTGATATCTGCCGCCGTGCCGACATGCAGCCGGTATGCGCCGCCGCTCGCCAGCGTCAGCGGTAGGCTGGCGCTGCCATCCTGATCGGTGTCGACGCTGCGCGTAAATGCCAATTTGTCGGTCGGTCGCCAGACAATCCGCGGTCGGCCATCCGGCCCAGGCTCTTCGCCGCGCTGCCATGTTCGGCGGTAGACCTCGACACGTAGGCTGGCGCGTGGCGCCGCCCGGCCGTCGGGGGTAGTAGCCAGCAGCTCGATCGCCCCGGCTTTGGTAGCAGTGAAGATCCGGCTCGGCAGGCGCACGCCGGTGGCAATCGGCGCGGGCGCCACCACGAATGTGCCGGCCGCCGACGCGCTCAGCCCGCCTGGCTCGGTTGCCTCTGTGCGCAGCCGGTAGCGCAGCGGCACATCACCGGCCAGCGTGTCGCTGATCACCAGGCTGAAGCGACCGTCGGCATCGGTCTGGCCTGTGCCGGTGTGCGCGGTAGACTCGATCGGCTCGCGCTCGGCATCGCCAAATGTGTAATCGCCGACCGCCGGGAAGGGCGTGCGCTCGGCGTCCAGCGTCCACGAGATCGTCGCGCCGGCGACCGGCAGGCCCTCGGGCGTGTGAACCGTGACATCCAGGGGTGCTGGCACGCCGGCCACGAGCGGGGGATTGGGCGTGCGAATCGCCACCTCCAGCGGCGTGGGCGCGATCGGCTGAACCACGAAGCTGGCCTGGGCGGAGGCGCCATCGATAGTAGCGACGGCGGCGTAGGAACCGGGAGGCGCGCTCGTCGGAAGCGCCAGGCCGTCGCTGAACACGCCGGTCTCCCCGATCGCCAGCTCTTCCTGATAGATTCGGCCGGTCGCACCGGGCGCGCGTACGCTGACGCTGACCGTCGTAGCTTGTGCAAGCCCCAGCGTGCCCGATGGCGCGCCGGTCATGCGCACAATCCCGGCCAGCTCGACCCGTTCGCCCGGCCGGTAGGCGGCGCGGTCGGTGGTAAGAAACAGGCGCGGTTGTGCGCCACCAGCAGCGGTGGTCTTGTCCCAGGCGCTGCTGACGATGCCAAAACGCCCGCCATCCGCCAGCGCGACGAGATCCGGTCGCGCGGCGCCGATCGCGCGCGTGAAGCTCGCCAGCCCATTCGCGTCGGTGGTACTCAGCTCGATCTGCGTGCCGGACTGGTACAGCGCCACTGGCAGCCCGGCGATCGGTGTGCCGCTAATAATGTCGGTGGCCCAGACCAGCGCGGCCGTGCGAGAGACCGGCGCGCTCGATTGCAGGATCAGCCGCGCGCGTGAGATCAGCGCCAGCAGGTCGGCGCGCGGCCCCTCGGGCGTACGAATGCGCAGGTAGTACGCGCCGGACGGCAGCGGGGCGCCCGAGCTGGTGGCCAGCGGCATGCGCTCCTCGACTGGCTGGTTCAGCGGGTCGGCCAGCGGCACGCTCCACGAGCGCAGCAGTGGCTGGCCATAGCGCTCGGGCTGGAACAGCGCCCAGTCGCCCTCGCGGAATCCGGCCGTTCGAATCACGGCCGCCTCGTCCAGCTGGTAGAGGTCGAAAATCAGCGCCGACAGATTGGTGCGCCTGATCAGCAGGCCGGCCGGTTGGCCGGGCAGCGCCTGTGCCAAGTGCGCGGGCGCCTCGGGCAGCGCCAGTGCCGGGCCGGATGGCGCGGTCACAAAGCGCAGCCGGTAGGCCTGGCCGAGAGGAATGCCGTTACGATCGGTGAGTGTGGCCGGCAGCGTGATCGTGTAGGGCGTCGCGGCGCGCACATCGGCGGCGATCCGCACCTCGGTCTCGCTGGTGGTGATGCGCAGAATATCGGCCGTGGGTGTCAGCTGGAGCGCGCTGCGGATCGCATCGCCATCGATTGGCGTATTGAAGATCAGCTGGATCTCCTGGCCGGGCGGCAGCGTCTGGCCCTCGCCGGGGAAGCGGCCAGTCAGGACCGGCTGCGACGCGGTGGTGAAGCTCCAGCGCTTGGGCGTGAGCAGCGGTAGGTTACCGCCAGCTGGCACAGCCCCGGCGCGCAGCGTGACGGCATAGCTAGTGGCAGGCTTCCAGCCGGCGAACGGCGCGAACAGTGCCAGCTGCTGGCCATCGGGCAGATCCTTGAGGGCCAGATCGCCATCGGCGCTTGGCGTGATCAGCAGGCTTGCGCGCAGCGAGTCGCGATCGAGCGGCTGCGAAAGCGTGATCGCCAGCGTGGCGCGCGGCGCAACGGCAGCAGCGCCATCGGCCGGCGCAATATCGAGCACTGCCGGCGCGGGCGTGCTGAAGCTCCACGAGAACGGGCGGTTGAGCTCGACGCCGGCGATGTCGCTCAGCGCGGCGTCGATCGTTGCGCGGTAGAGCGTGCCGGGGTGGAGCGGCTCGGTCGGGCGGAATAGCGCGGTCGCCTGGTCGAGCCAGGTCACGCTGCCTGCCAGCGGTGGCTCGAAGCGCAGCTCGGACAGCGTGGCCGGCCGCATCAGCGCTTCCGCAGGCACGATCATGCGGCTGAAGCGGATGCTGATCGGCGCGTCCAGCGGCACATCGGCTGCACCATCGTCCGGCAGCACGCGCACCACCGCCGGGGCTGGCGCGGTGCGAAAGTGTAGCTCGATCGGCCGATCGAGCGCGCGGAAGCGCTGGCTGAGCGCCTGCGTATCGAGCGTCAGGGTGTAGCCGGTATCGGGGCGTAGTGGCTCAGTCGGCGAGATCGTCAGCGTAGCGCGGTCATCGCTCCAGATCGGCAGCCAGGCGGCCGCGGGGCGCAGCGTCACAGCGCGCTCGACGCTGCGCGGATTCATGGCGCCGTCGAAGCGCAATGTCAGCCGCGCGCGCGGCGTGACACCGGCGTCGCCGTCGGCAGGCGTCGCGGCCAGCAGCGCCGGCGTGGCTGCGAAGAGTGGCAACAGCAGCCGCAGGCCGAGCAGCAGCGCGGCCAGCAGCACAGTGATAATCAGTATGCCAGTCCAGAATCGACCAGCCCAGCGCAGGACGCGCACGAACGCTCCTTTGCGGTGAGCGCGAGCACAATGGGTTCCCCCACGGCACGCGCCATCACGACGGCCAGCGAGTGCGCGCTAGTATAGCATGCGCGGGGGAAGGCGTAAATATGAAAATTTACAATTGTCCCGCATCCCCCCAGCTTTCCAGCAGCTTCTTATATTCTGGGTCTTCATATCGCGCTAGCAGGAAGGCCGGCGCGTAGTGCGGCAGCGCGTGGCCGCACACGTGCGCGGCCAGCAGCTCGCCCGCGGCGCAGGCCGCCATCAGGCCATAGCCCGAAAGCGCGCCGACGATGTAGGCGCCGGCGATCGGCAGCGGGCCGATCAGTGGCCGGTTCTCACGCGTTTTGACATAATATCCGCCGTCGATATATGGCTTGGGAGCGCGGTCGATGTAGCGCGCCAGGCCGGGGATGATCGTGGCCATGCCGCGCAGCGCCAGCTCGGGCTCGTAATGCGCCGCCGTGATCGGGAAGGTCGGCGCGATTGGGTCGAGGTGGTAGTTCCATAGCACCAGCAGGCTGGTAGATTCGCCGTGGCCCTCGGGCCGGCAGTGGACGCCGGCCGGCAGGCGTTCGAGCATCCAGCGGGTGTCGTCGTCCTCGGCCAACGCCTCGCGCTCGTCATCGCTCCAGGGCAGCCGGATATCATCGGTTCCGATCACCAGCGGTGCGTTGCGCGGCACTACATGCAGGTGATCGTTGAAGGCGATCTTGATATGCCGCTCGGCGAAGACCGGGATATCCACCCCCAGCATCTGACCGATCGCGCGCTGCATGGGGCCGGCGGCGTCGACGAAGCGTGGAGTGGCGATCGTGCTGGTGGCGCCGTCGTGTGCTACCTGGACGGCGCGCACCCGCCCGCCGCTGGTGTCGACACCGGCGACCTGGCCGCGAATCAGCCGGACGCCGTGCTCGCGGGCTTGCTCCAGCATGTACATGCCCAGCTGCTGGGCGCTGAACCAGCCGCAGCGGCGCGCGTGCAGCAGCGCCACAGTGTTCTTGGAAACATACGGGAAGTGCGCCTGGATCAGCGCCGGGTCGAGCAGCAGGTCGGCACCATCGGGCTGGCCCTCGAAGCCGTGCGCGGGAGCGGGAATGTAACCGGAAGACGAAAGACCAAGGACCGAAGACGAAAGCTCGGTCGTCGCGATCTGGCCTTCGTCCTTCGTCCTTCGTCCTTCGTCCTTCGTCCCATGGATTCGCAGCGGCCCTGCCCCAAGCGCGGCGGCCTCCTCGGCGGCCTGGCGCAGCAGCGCTGCGCGCGCGAGCTCGGCGGTGGCGTAGAGGTAGCCGCGCCGGTTGAGCTGGATTCGGTTGCCCGTGGCGCGCGCGATCTCTTCGAGCAGATCGATGCTGCGGTTCATGAAGGCGACCATCGCATCGCCGGGGCCGGGCCACCAGTTGCGGTAGGCCTCGGTCGATTTGTCGCTGGTCAGCGCGAGCGGCGCGCCCGGCTCGACCAGCACGACATCGCGCATGCCCTGCTTGACGACCAGGTGATATGCCGCAGCGACGCCGGCGATCCCCGCCCCGCAGATCACGATCTCGGCAGTTGGTTCGGACATAGGCTATGCTCCGTAGGCTATAGATCGGCAGGCGGGCGCTATTGTAGCATCTTTTATTGTGGGTTCTTTTTTCGCCCGGCGGGGCGAAAAAAGAACCCACAAGCGTGAAATTCGTGGCTTGTATACGCCCTGCGCATATAAATGTTCGCCGTCCGTACGAAGAGTTTCGCCAAATTTGACGTAGAAATCGATTTCTACTACAATAGCCGAACTCAGTTGCCTTTCCTGTCTGTAGACCGTTCTGCGCTCTGCGTGCCAGGCTTGAATGAGACGTGCTATGCCCGTCACACTTGAAGATATCTCGAAGGCGACCGGCTTCTCAGTTCCCACCGTTTCGCGCGTCTTATCGAATAGCACATATCCGGTCAGTTCCACAACGCGCCAGCGCATCCTAGAGAGCGCGCAGTCACTTGGCTATCGGCCCAATCTCTCGGCGCGCGGCCTGCGAACCGAGCGCACCAATACGATCGGCATTCTGGTCGACGATATCATGAGTGTGTTTGCGCCGCCGCTGGTGCGCGGCATTCAAGATTATTTCAACGAATATGCGATTTCTTGCCTGGTGATGAATTCAGATTGGCGCCCTGATCTGGAACACATGGCGATCGAAAGTCTGCTCAGCCGATCGGTGGATGGCATCATCTTTGCGGAATATTCGCACCTTGTCGTTCACGATGCACTGAGTCGCTCCCAGATCCCGCATCTATTTGTGCATCGCCTGTTCGCCAAATCAGTACAGAACTCGATCCTTCCCGACGATTACTATGGCGCGAGCCTGGCCGTGCGCCATCTGCTGAATTTAGGACATCGGCGCATCGCCTATATTAGCGGCCCAACCAATTGGCATTCCAATCAGCGTCGTTTTATCGCCTATCGCGATCAGCTGGCGCGGAACGATATCGCGATCGATCAAGCGCTGATTCAAAGCGGCGATTGGGAATGTGAAAGCGGTTATGTGGCGGCCGGCCAGCTGCTGGAGCATACTGAGCGGCCGACCGCCATTTTTGCGGCGAATGACTTGATGGCGCTCGGCGCGATCTATCGGCTACAGGATGCCGGGCTGAGCGTGCCGGGTGACGTTGCGGTTGTTGGCTACGACGATCGCGATTTCGCGAAGATCGTCAAGCCCAGGCTTACGACGGTGAGCCTGCCGGTCTACGAGATGGGCCAGATCGCCGCCGAAAAGCTGCTTGCGCAGATCAATGGCGGTATCAGCAATTTCGACGAAACATTGGTCAAAGGCACCTTATTTGTGCGTGAGACCTGTGGCGCCGACCCGGCCATGCGAACACAGGAACAGCGTGTCCGTGCGACGGATGCTCGGGCCACCGTGTTGCATAAAGACCCCGAGTTCTGAAATTGGGCGCAGGTATGCTCTAGGAAAGGAGGAACATGGCATAACCGCCCAATTTCGATCCATACGAAGCAGTATTGGTAATGAAAGGATCGGTTCAACATGAAGATGCATAAAATTCCTCGCGCGGCGCTGCCGCTGCTCCTGATGCTCATGGCGCTGGTGATCAGCGCCTGCGGCGGCGCGGCCGCGCCGGCGGGGCAAGCCACCAGTGCGCCGGCCGCGCCGGCTGCCGCAGCAACCGCCGCCCCAGCTGCTGAGGCAACTGCCGCGCCCGCCGCGGCCGCGCCGACCGCCGCGCCCGCCGCCGCGCCCGCCGAGGGAGCCGTCACTGTGACCTTCTGGTCGCGCGATAGCGATCAGGCGCTGATCGAGCCGGTGATCGCGGCCTATAATGGCAGCCACCCGGCCCAGATCAAGGCCACGTTTATTCCCGCCGCACAGTTCGTGCAGAAGTTCGCGGCGGCCACTGCCGGCGGCGAGGCCCCCGATCTGATCGCGGTCGATCTGATCTACATGCCATCGTTTATCGCCGCTAAGCAGATGACTGACATCACCGATATGGCCAAGGCGCTGCCGTTCTTCGATAAGCTCAACAAAGCGCAGATGCGCGAAGGAACCGCCGACGGCAAGATCTACTCGCTGCCGTTCAGCGCCGATGGATCTGTGCTGGTCTACAACAAGAACCTGTTCAAGCAGGCCGGCCTCGATCCCGAGAAGCCACCGACGAACATGGAAGAGATGATGGCGATGTCGAAGAAGATCACCGCGCTTGGCAATGGCACCTACGGCTTCTACTTCTCGGGTAACTGCCCTGGCTGCAATGCCTTCACCATGATGCCGTATATCTGGGCCAGCGGCGGCGATATCCTGAGCGCGGATGGCAAAACCGCCACCGTCACCGACCCGAATGTAAAGACCGTGCTCACGTGGTATCACCAGATGTGGACCGATAAGCAGATCCCCGAGAGCGCCAAGGTCGACACCGGCAGCGATTTCTTCAACGTCTTCGCGAGCGGCAAGATCGGCATGGTCGGCAGCGGCGCGTTCGCGATCGCCGCGCTGAAGAAGGATCACCCCGACCTGGACTTCGGCATTGTTCCGCTGCCGGGCTTGAAGACCGGCCAGCAGGCCTCGTTCGCCGGCGGCGATGTGATCGGCATCCCAACCGGCTCGAAGCACGTCAAAGAGGCGACCGACTTCATCACCTGGTATCTGTCTGAAGATGTGCAGCTTGAGAATGTCGCCAAGATCAACGGGCTGCCGGTGCGCGAGGATCTGGTGGATAACGAATACAGCAAGAAAGATCCGCGCTATATCACCGTCGGCAACGCAATGTACAAATTCGGCAATACGCCCTTCTCGGTGCATTACAACGAGATCTGGAACGACGCCAATGGCCCGTGGCTGGCGATGATTCAGAAGGCGGTCTTCGACGGCGATATTGATGGGGCGATCAACGACGGGCAGACACAGATCACGCAGATTCTGTCGCAGTAACATCTTAGAGCGGTTTGGAGGGACGCAGCCCCCCAAGAATCTACTCTTCTGTCCTAGGCAAATACATTCTGCACGGTGGGGGTGCGGGGGCGGCCTTGCCGCTCCCGCAGGAAATAATGGCTGTGGTGGGGCGCGGCTCTGCCGCGCCCCACCACAGCCGATGTACCCTATGTGCTTGCCTAGCACAAAGAATCTACTTTTCCGCCCGTGTCGGCAGCATAGCTACCGACACGGGCGGAGAGCGAAAATGAGGAACAAAGGACTATTTGCAACTTTCTGTGGCGAAATGTAGAGAAGGGACTCGCTATGGCGACACTGGATCGTGCGCTCGAACGTGGCAAACCGCGCTCAAGAACGGCGCTGGCACGGCGGCAGGCTGGGCTGCTGTTTGTGCTGCCGAGCGTGCTGTTCATGGCGGTGTTCTTCGTGGTGCCGGCGATCATGGCCCTGTGGGTGTCGCTGCACAACTGGCCGCTGTTCGGCGCATCCAAGTTCATTGGGCTGGGAAACTACATCACGCTGTTCAAAGACCCGCTGTTCTGGCGCAGCCTGGGGTTTACCACGATCTATGCCGTGCTGGTCACGCCGCCGATCTTCCTGCTTGGCTTTGGCATGGCGCTGCTGGTGAACCAAGGTATACGCGGGGTGCAATTTTTTCGAATGGCCTTCTTCCTGCCGAATGTGATCAGCTTCGGCGCGGTGTGCCTGATGTGGTTTTTCATGTTGAATGATCAGATCGGCATTATTAATGTGCTGCTGCGCCAGCTCGGTATCATTCACGGCTCGTTTTTGTGGCTGGCCGAGTACAACACGGCTATGATCGCCATCCTGATTCTGGTAGTATGGAAGGCCTCCGGCGGCACCATGCTGCTGTTGCTGATCGGCATGCAGGCGATCCCAGAGGATCTCTACCATGCCGCCAGCGTGGATGGTGCAAACGCCTGGGATCGGCTGCGCTATATCACCCTGCCGCTGCTGAAGCGCTCGTTTGCGTTGGCGCTGGTGTTGTCGGTCACCGGTTCGTACCTGGCGTTCGATCAGTTCTATATTTTGACGCAGGGTGGGCCGCAAAATCGCACGATCACGCTGGTGTACTGGGTGGTGAGCAACGCGTTCATCTCTTTCAAAGTCGGCTATGCCACGGCGATCTCGATGGTGCTGCTGGTGATATTGGTATTGCTGAACGCGGCGCAGCTGTATCTGCTGCGCGAAACTGATTAAGGTTTGGGTATCAGGTATTGGGTATTAGGTGTTGGGCTTCGCAACGCCCCCAACACCCGATACCCAACACCTGCGCTGCAAGCCCGCGAGGCGCAGCGAGGAGAAGGATTGTTATGACAGCGACATCGATCGATCAGGCGCAGGGGTCGCGGCAGCAAAACGCGCGCTATCTGTTGCGTGGGCTGTGGTATTTCGTATGTGTGGCGCTGACGGTGTGGTTCCTGTTTCCGATCGGCTGGTCGATTATCACATCGCTGAAGCCAGCATCGGAGATCAACGCGGTGCCGCTGACTATCCTGCCCAAAAACCTGACGCTGGAAAATTACACCAACTTGAACCATATCGGCAGCGGGATTGTGCGCTACACCACCAACAGCGTGTTGGTCTCGTGCTATACGATTGTGGGGACGATCCTGCTCAGCACGCTGGCCGGGTATGGGTTCGCGCGCTTTGATTTTCGCGGCAAGGCCGCGCTGTTCATCCTGGTGCTGTCACCGCTCATGATCCCGTTTCAGGCGATCATGATCCCGCTGTTCTTGGTATTGCGCGCGCTGAGCCTCAACAACACCTTGCAGGGCCTGGCGATGGTATATATCACCGCGCAGCTGCCGTTCGGCATCTTCATTATGCGCAATGTGTTTGCCACCGTGCCGCGCGATATCGAGGAGGCCGCGCTGATGGATGGTTGCTCGCCGCTGCGCATGCTCTACCGCGTGATGCTCCCGCTGGTGATGCCCGGCATCATCACGATCGGCCTGTTTGCGTTCTTCAACGCCTGGAACGAGCTGTTCGCCGCACTGATCTACTTGACCGACAGCGATAAGTATACGCTGCCGCTGCTGCTGGCGACCGCGCGCACCAACCCTGGTCTGTTCGGCGGCACCAACTGGGGTGGGCTCCAGGCCAGCGTGACAATCACGATGGTGCCATGCCTGCTGCTGTTCATGTTTTTGCAGCGCTACTACGTCAGCGGCCTCACCGGCGGCGCGGTCAAGTGAGCTGCATAAGGATTGACGATGACTGATACATTGCCGGGGCTGCGCCCGCGGGCGCTGGCCCCTTTGCCACTGGGCCAGATCCAGCCGACCGGCTGGCTGCGCGCGCAGCTGCGCATCCAGGCCGATGGACTCTCGGGCCACCTGGATGAGTTCTGGCCCGATATCGCGAACAGCCGCTGGATCGGCGGCGATGCCGAGGGCTGGGAGCGCGGGCCGTACTGGCTGGATGGCATCGTTCCGCTGGCCTACCTGCTCGACGACCAGCGGCTGAAGGCTAAGGCGCAGCACTGGATCGAGCAGATTCTGGCGCATCAGGATGCGGATGGCTGGCTTGGCCCGGTGCTCGACAGCCAGTATAGCTATGCCTACGACTCGTGGCCGCGCTTCATTATCTTCAAGGCTTTCACGCAGTACCACGAGGCCACCGGCGACGAGCGCGTGATTGTGGCCATGCAGCGCTTCTTGCACAGGCTCGACCAGCTGCTCGACCAGCGATCGCTGCGATCGTGGGCCTACTATCGCTGGGCCGATCTGGCGATCAGCGTTCACTGGCTGTACGAGCGCACTGGTGAGCCATGGCTGCTCGGCCTGGTGTCCAGGCTGCACGATCAGGGCTTCGACTGGCGCGCGCATTTCGCGCGCTTCGCGTATCGGGAGAAGACCCGCCGTGAGGAGTGCGATCTGCGCAGCCATGTGGTGAACAACGCCATGGCGATCAAACAGCCGGGCGTCTGGCTGCGCCAATCGCACGATCCAGCCGATCAGGCGGCGGTGTTCCAGGTGATCGAGACGCTGGATCGTTTCCATGGCCAGGCCACCGGGGTCTTTAGCGGCGATGAGCACCTGGCCGGGCGCAGCCCATCGCAGGGCACCGAGCTGTGCGCGGTGGTCGAGTACATGTTCTCGCTGGAGATGCTGATCGCCACGCTCGGCGAACCGCAGCTGGCCGACCGGCTCGAGCAGATCGCCTACAATGCGCTGCCGGCCACGTTCAGCCCGGATATGTGGGCGCACCAGTACGACCAGCAGGTGAACCAGGTGCTCTGCCGCGTCGATAGCGATCGGCCCTGGACCAGCAATGGGGCGGATGCGAACCTGTTTGGCCTGGCGCCGCACTTTGGCTGCTGCACGGCGAACATGCACCAGGGCTGGCCCAAGTTCGCCAGCCACCTGTGGATGCGCTCGCCCGATGGCGGGCTGGCCGCAGTGGCCTACGCGCCCTGCGCCGTGCGCACCGACATCCAGGGTGTGTCGGTTCAGCTTGATCTGGCTACCGATTACCCCTTTGGCGGCGAGCTGCAACTGCGGGTGCGCGCCGAGCGTGCGATCCGCTTCCCGCTGCACCTGCGCATCCCCGGCTGGGCGGCTGGCGCCGAGCTGTTGATCGACGGCGCGGCGCCAGTAGCGGCGCGGGCCGGCACATTCCACACGATCGAGCGCGAGTGGGGCGCGGAGACGACCATTATCGTGTGGCTGCCGCTGCGCGCCCGGTTGACGCGGCGCTTCAACGACAGCGTATCGATCTACCGTGGGCCGCTGCTGTACGGCCTCAAGATCGATGAAGATTGGCGGCAGGTGGCTGGTGAGCTACCGCACGCCGATTGGGAAGTGTATCCCGCCAGCGCCTGGAACTATGCCCTGGAGATCGACCCCGATCAGCCCGAGGACTCGATCAGGTTCGAGGCGCGGCCGCTCGAGGCGCAGCCCTTCTCACCCGATCATGCGCCGGTATCGGCGCGGGTCAAAGGGCGGCGTATACCAGCATGGGATCTGGAGCACAATGCCGCCGCGCCAGTACCGCCGAGCCCGGTCAGCTCCGACGAAGCGCTGGAGGAACTAACCCTGCTTCCGTATGGCAGCACCAACCTGCGTGTTGCTGAGTTTCCGGTGCTGGGATAGATCTGCGTATGGTACTCCCTATTTAACTGTTCGACGGTGTTGCGTTTCGCCCGGCCGGGCGAAACGCAACACCGTCGAACAAAAAAGCTGCGAATATCCATATCTAGGCATAACCGCGTTCGCATGAAACAAGAGAGAAGGAATCAGATCTTGAGCACAGCAACACTCAAACCCACGCCGGAAACGGCGAATAGCAGGGTGGGCCAACAGTACGCGCCGCTCCCATTCACCAGCGTCACGATCGAAGACTCGTTCTGGGCGCCGAAGCAGGTAGTCAACCGCGAGCGCACCATCCCGCATATTTACCGCCAGCTGCTGGCGACTGGGCGGATCGATGCGTTTCGGCCGGACTGGCAGCCGGGGCCGGAGATCACCGCGCGTGGAACCGGTTGGGGCGGCACACACGTGATGTTCTGGGATTCGGATGTGGCCAAGTGGATCGAGGCGGCCAGCTTCAGCCTGGCCACCAACCCCGACCCGCAGCTCGACGCGCAGCTCGACGAGCTAATCGCGCTGATCGCTGGCGCCCAGCACGCCGATGGCTACCTCAACACCTGGTTCACCACCGTCGATCCCGAGCATCGCTGGAAGAACCTGCGCGACTGGCACGAGCTATACTGCGCCGGCCACCTGATCGAGGCGGCCGTGGCACACTTCCAGGCCACCGGCAAGCGCTCGCTGCTGGATGTGTTATGCCGGTATGCCGATCATATCGGCGCACAGTTCGGCACCGCGCCAGGCCAGCGGCGCGGCTACTGCGGCCACCCCGAGATCGAGCTGGCGCTGGTCAAGCTGGCGCGCGCCACCGGCGAGCGGCGCTACATGGAGCTGAGCCGCTATTTCGTGGACGAGCGCGGCCGCAAGCCGTACTACTTCGATCAGGAGGCGATCGAGCGCGGCGCGGACCCGGCTAAGTTCTGGGCCAGCTCGCCCGAGTACAACCAATCGCACCTGCCGGTGCGCGAGCAGACCGAGGTGGTCGGCCATGCCGTGCGGGCGGTCTACTTGTATAGCGCCATGGCCGACCTGGCCAGCGAGTATGGCGATGCTGGCCTGCTGGCGGCCTGCCGGCGCCTGTGGACGCACCTGACCACCAGGCGCATGTATGTGATGGGCGGCATCGGCACGTCGGCGAAGAATGAGGGCTTCACCAGCGACTACGACCTGCCGAACGAGAGCGCCTACGCCGAGACATGCGCGGCGATCGGGCTGATCTTCTGGGCCCAGCGCATGCTCCAGATCGATCTCGACCGGCGCTACGCCGATGTGCTGGAGCTGGCGCTCTACAACGCGGTGATCAGCGGCGTGTCGCTCGATGGCGAGGCGTTCTTCTACGACAACCCGCTGGCCAGCGATGGCAAGCATCACCGCCAGGGCTGGTTCAGCTGCCCGTGCTGCCCGCCCAACCTCGCGCGCCTGCTGGCCTCGCTTGGCGATTATGTGTATGCTCAGAGCGACACCGAAGCGGTAGTGCATCTGTATGTCCAGGGCGCGGGGCAGTTCCAGATGGGCGGCAAGAATGTGACGCTGAGCCAGCAGACGCGCTACCCTTGGGATGGCGCGGTGACCTTGCGGGTGGCCACCGAGCAGCCGGCGCGCTTCGAGCTGCGGCTGCGGATGCCGGGCTGGTGCGCCGCACCACACCTGGCCGTGAACGGCACACCGGCCGAGCTGGGCGGCAATGTCGAAAACGGCTACGTGCGGATCGAGCGTGAGTGGCAGGATGGCGACGTGGTCACGCTCGATCTGCCTATGCCGGCCCAGCGCGTGTACGCCCACCCGGCGATCGCCGCCGACGCCGGCAATGTGGCGATCCAGCGCGGGCCGCTGGTGTACTGCCTGGAGCAGGCCGACCAATCGATGCCGCTCGATCGGGTCGCGCTGCCGCAAGCGGTCGAGCTGGCCGCAAGCTTCGATCCGGAGTTGCTGGGTGGTGTGGTTACCTTGGCCGGCACGGCGCAGGCGCTCGACGATGCCGGCTGGGAGGGCGTGCTGTACGGCCCAGCGGCGCCGGCCACGCAGCCCTGCGCGATCACCGCGATTCCATATTACGCCTGGGATCATCGCGCGCCGGGCCGGATGCGGGTGTGGGTGCGCGAGGCATCGAAATCGAAATAAACTATATTGACATGCTTCAATATAGCTGCTATACTGCCGCCATGGAGACACAACAAATACTTGCATCGGCCACGCGCAAGCTTGGCACGCGCTGCTGCGATGGCCTGGCCGCGCCGCTTAGCGCGGAAGTCGCGCAGCAGTTCAGCGACGATCTACAGATCCTGGCGCATCCCGTCCGCATCCAGATTCTGGCCACGCTTTCGGCCAGCGCCGGCCAGGTCTGCGTCTGCGATCTGGATGCGGCCCTGCCGGTCAAGCAGCCGACCGTCTCGCATCACCTCAAGCTGCTGCGCGACGCCGGGCTGATCGATTGCGAGCGGCACGGCCTGTGGGCCTACTATTTTGTCAATCGCCCAGCGCTGGCGGCGTTGCGAGCGCGGATCATGGCGCCGATCGACGCGCTGGCATGATTTTTTTGAAGCTTATATTGAAGCTTGTCAATAAATGGTACTTGCCATTTTATCTGTGTTTCGTGTTTGCGCTCGCAGAGCGCAAACACGAAACACAAAAAGAAGATAACGTACCGCTGCGAAAGAGTACATCTGAGCCACCGCGTACGACCTGTCAATAAGATGAGGTACTCATGTCTGCGACGCTGCACGCCCGTCGCGCGGCACCCGCTGACGCGCCGATGATCGCGCAGATCTATAGCGAGGGGATCGCCGATCGGGTAGCCACATTCGAGACCAGCCCACGCTCGGCCGAGGACGTGCGGGCCTGGTTCGACGGCGTGCATCCGATCGTGGTGGTGGAAGGTGATCAGGCAATCGTGGCCTTCGCCTCAACCTCGACCTACCGGCCGCGCGCCTGCTACTCCGGCATCGCCGAGTTCTCGGTCTATGTCGCCCGCGCGCAGCGTGGCCGCGGCGCGGGCCGGCTGGCGATGCAGGCGCTGATCGCCGCGGCTGAGCAGGCCGGCCTCTGGAAGTTGCTCTCGCGCGTGTTCGTCGAGAACGTGGCCAGCCGCAACCTGCTGCGATCGCTCGGCTTCCGCGAGGTCGGCATCTACGAAAAGCATGGCCGGCTCGACGGCGCCTGGCGCGATGTCGTGATCGTCGAGCGCTTGATCGAGGCGAATACATAAGCCTGCGGCAGCATGGTACTTTCTTGTTTTGTGGGTCGTTTTTTCGCCCGGCGGGGCGAAAAAACGACCCACAAAGATGAGAAATTCGTGGTCAGCGTTAGTCCTAAAAAAAGGAAAATAACGCTGCGCATGGAGCTCTGTAAGGTCAATAGCGTATGATCACACCAAGCGAACAGCTCTGGGAGACGTTCAGCATCCCGCTTCAGCAGTTCATCGGCCGGCGGGTGCGCGACCAGCACAGCGCCGAAGATATTCTGCAAGATGTCTTCCTCAAAATCCATCTGCACATCGACACGCTGCACAGCCAGGAGCGGATCGCCAGCTGGATCTACCAGATCACCCGCAACGCGATCGCCGACTACTATCGCACCCAGCGTCCGGCGGTCGATCTATCGGAGACTCTGGTCGCGCCGTATGATCTGGCGGATGACGACCTGGTGCGCGAATTGCTGCCCTGCGTGGCCGCGATGGTGGATGCGCTGCCCATGGCCTACCGCGAGGCGTTGCGGCTGACCACGTATCAGGGCTTGAGCCAGAAAGCCTTGAGCGAGCGCCTGGGCATCTCGTTCTCCGGCGCGAAATCGCGGGTGCAGCGGGCGCGCGCGAAGCTCAAGCAGCAGCTGCTGGACTGCTGCCACTTTCAGTTCGACCACGCCGGCCGGATCATCGATTACCAGCCGCGCTGCGTTAGTTGTGAGAGTGAGTGCTGATGATACGCTTGCTTCAGCGCGACATCTACTATGGCTGGGTGATCGTGCTGGCGCTGGCGTGTACCGAGACGATCTCGTGGGGCGTGCTGTACTACACCTTCGCCGTGCTGATGCCGTCGATGGAGGCCGAGCTGGGCTGGTCGCGGGTCGCGATGACCGGCGCGTTCTCGCTGGCGCTGCTGCTGGCGGGGCTGGCCGCGCCGTTGTTCGGGCGCTGGCTCGACCGGCGCGGCGCGCGCATGCTGATGACGCTCGGGTCGTGCCTTGCGACGGCGCTGGTGTTTGCCTGGGCGCTGGTTGCAGATCTGTTCACGTTCTACCTGATCTGGGCTGGGCTGGGCCTGGCGATGGCGGCGGTGCTGTACGAGCCGTCCTTCGTGGTGGTGACGGCCTGGTTCGACCGCCAGCGGGTGCGTGCAATGTCGATCGTGACCTTCGTGGCCGGCTTCGCGAGCATGATCTTCATTCCGCTGGCAAGCTACCTGGCGCGAGCGCAGGGCTGGCGCATGGCGCTTGTGCTGCTGGGGGTCATTCTTGGCATCGGAACCATCCCGCTGCATGCCGTGCTGCTGCGCCGGTGGCCCCAGGATTTGGGCCTGCTGCCCGATGGTGCTGGGGCGGCCGCGCCGGGTGATCGCCTGCGCGCCACGCCGGCGCACAGCCTCGATCTACAGGCGGCGCTGCGCGCCCCGGCCTTCTGGTGGCTGACATCGGCGTTCACGCTGAGCGCCCTGGCGGCAGTGGCGATCACGATCCATATCATCCCCTACATGCTCGATCGCGGCTACAGCGCCGGCTTCGCGGCCGGCGCCGCCAGCCTGATCGGCGCGATGAAATTCCCCGGCCGGCTGCTATTCGCCCCGCTGGAAGCGCGTATGGCGCGGCGCTGGATCGCCGCATTGCTGGCGCTGCTTCAGACTCTCGCGCTGCTGCTGCTGGTGATCGTTCCCAGCGCTGCCGGGGCGCTGGTGTTCGCAGCGCTGTTCGGCGCGGCCAATGGTGCGATCACGCTCGCCCGCCCGGCTCTGCTGGCCGAGTACTACGGGCCGGCGCAGTACGGCAGCATCAGCGGTGTGTTGGCACTGTTCCTGGCCGGTGCCCAGGCGCTCGCGCCGATTGGCGCCGGCGCGCTGTACACCGCGTTCGGCAGCTACGAGCCGGTGGTCTGGATCCTAGCCGCGCTCTCGCTGGTGTCCGTCGCAGCTGTGTCGCAAGCGCGCGTGCATGGCTGGATGAGATACGCGGTAGAATAGGCTTCGGAAAGTGCGTAGATCCTAATTAGGCATAGTTCAGCTGTAGCCTGCGGCAGCATGGTACTTTACTTCTTTCGTAGGTTATTTTTTCGCCGGCAGGGCGAAAAAATAACCTACAAAGGGTAAGAAACCCATGGCTTGCATAAGTCCTCATTAAGTTATAAGGCAGCTATGAATCGTCGATCTCACCCCAGCCCGCGCCGATCGCCGCCCCGCCCCGCCCCGCCGCCTGAGCCACGTTACGAGATCGAGGCTGATGTGCTGGAAGGCCTGGAGCGGATCGCCCAGGCCGAGCTGAGCGAGCGCTTCGGCGGGCGGGTGCGCTTCGAAGGAGCGGCCCGGCCGGGCGCGCTATGCTTTAACTACGCCGGCGATCTGGCCGAGCTGCTCACGCTCCGCAGCGTCGTCGCGGTCTATGGCGTGCAATATTTCGCGGTCCCGCGCCCGAAGGGGCTGCTTGGCAACCAGCAGTTCGGCGAGCTATCCGGCGCGATATCGGCCACAATCGAGCTTGCGCCGCCGGGCGCGTACGCGACACTGCGGCTGAGCGCGGCCGGCGAAGATTCCGCAGTCCTGACGCGCCTGAAAGAGCAGATCGCCCAGCGATTCGGCCTGGCCGTGGCCGCAGACGAGGGCGACCTGCTGATCCGGCTGCGGCGCGCGAGGGGCGCCGATGGCTGGGAGACGCTGGTGCGGCTCACGCCGCGGCCGCTGGCCACGCGCGCATGGCGGGTGTGCAACTGGCCGGGCGCGCTGAACGCCAGCCTGGCCTACGCCATGATTGCGCTGACCGCGCCGTCGCCGGACGACGTGGTGCTGAACTTGGCCTGCGGGTCGGGCACACTGCTGATCGAGCGGCTGCTGGCGGGGAGGGCGCGGCAGGCGATCGGCTGCGACACCGACGCAGCGTCGCTCGACTGCGCACGCGCCAACCTGCGCGCGGCCGGCCTCGACCGGGCAGCACAGCTGGAAGGCTGGGACGCCGGCGCCCTGCCATTGGAACATGCCAGTGTCAGCATGATCTGTGTCGACCTACCGTTTGGCCAGCTGATTGGGTCGCACCGCGAGAACCAGGAATTCTACCCGCGCGTGTTCGCGGAGGCGGCCCGCGTGGCGCGGCCAGACGCGCGCATGGTGCTGCTGACGCACGAAGTGCGGCTGCTGGAGCGCACCGCCGAGCACTTCGCGCAACAGTGGCGGCTGTTGGATCTGCTACGCGTGCGTAGCGGCGGGATGACGCCGGCAGTGGCGCTGCTGCGCCGCACCAACGCGGGGTAAGTACGCATTAAACAATAATTTCTGCACGGCATAGCATCCTGGGCCCAGAGTGCATCCCGGCCGTAGGCCGTATCGAAGGGGGCGGACCCAGCGATTCGCACCCCCTTCGACAGGCTCAGGACAGGCTTCGATACGCGGTGCCGTTCCGCTGCGGCGTCACGTTACCGCTACTCAGGATGCTATAGCGGACTTTTCAACGTTGTGCTGTAATACTAAAATCGTCGAATGAACTCGATGCCTGGGATACGTAGCGTGCTAAACCACATCGTCGTGCGACGTGGTTTGCCTGATCGCCTGCTCGCTGTGCTGCTGTTCCTGCTCTTCCTGGCGCTGTATATCCGCACGGCGGCGCCCAGCGTGCTGTCGGGCGACTCGGCCGAGTTTCAGATGGCCGCGCCGCTATTGGGCGTGCCGCATCCCACCACCTATCCACTGTATGTGCTGCTTGGCAAGCTCGCAACACTCGTGATTCCCTTTGGCGATCTGGCCTGGCGCGTGACGATCGTCTCGGCGGTCTGCGCCGCGCTGGCGGTAGCGCTGTTTTTTGGAATAGCTCGGCGACTGATCGCGTCTGCTCCAGCGGGGCTAGTTGGAGCGCTGGCGCTCGGCCTGGCGCCTGGGACGACCGACCAAGGACGACCGACCAAGGACCAACGACCAAGGACCAACGACCAAGGACGACCGACCAAGGACGACCGACCAAGGACCAACGACCAAGGACCAAGGACCAAGGACGACCGACCAAGGACCAACGACCAAGGACGAAGGACGACCGACGACGGTATCTCCCAATCTCCAACTCCCATCCCCCAACCCCCATCCGCACTGGCGGATACGGCTGGCGACGTTGGTTGGCGGGCTGGGCTTCGCGCATCACGGCCTCTTCGTGATCGCCGGCCTGCCGCTGCTGGCGGCATATCTGTTCTGGTCGCTCATCCAATTATTGGACGAAGGACGAAGGACGAACGACGAAGGGCAGTTCTTTCGTCCTTGGTCTTCCGTCCTTCGTCTAGGGCGTTGGAGGCCGCTCGTCGCGCTGAAAAAAGTGGCGCTGCTGGCGCTTTGCTTCGCCGCCGGGCTGCTGCCTTGGCTGTACCCGCTGGCGCAGTATGCGCGCTACGGGCCGTTCAGCGGCCAGGATTACGGGCTGCCGCAGCACTACTTTTGGGGCGCACCGGCATCGTGGGCGCAGGCGCTCGATCTGCTGACCGGCGGGCCAATGCGCCGCGGCATCTTCCGCGCGCCCACGCTCGATTCGGTTATGGCGGTGCTGCGCCTGGTTGGGCAGCGACTGCTGTTCGAGTTCGGGCCGATCGGTGTATCGCTTGGTCTGCTTGGCGGCATCGTCTTGCTGCGCCGCGCACGAATCGCCTGGCTCGGCGCGGCGTGGATCTTTTTCGCCACGTTGGCATATCTGCTGCTGCTCGGGCCGGCCGTCCAGGATGCGCCGGTGTTCACCCTGCCGATGCTGCTGCCCTGGGCGCTGTGGATCGCGGCAGGAGGTGCGGCGCTGATCGAGTGGACTCATCAGCGCCTGGGGACGATGGACGATGGACGATCGACGGAGGACAATACTCGTCACTCGTCACTCGTCACTCGTCGTTCGTCGTTCGTCGCTCGTCGTTCGTCGTTCGTCGTGCTGCTGTTGGTCGCGGCCACGCTGGCGTGGGGCTACACGCGGCTGCATGTGTCGAGTAAGCGCCAGCTCTGGCTGTTCCGCCGCTTCGGCGAAGCTACGCTCGATCGGCTGCCGCCGGGCGCGGCCGTGATTACGCACTGGGAACAGGGCATGACGCTCCAATATCTTATCCGTGTCGAAGGCCGCCGACCTGATGTCTGGGTCGATGTGGTCGAGCCGAGCGACGCCGGCTGGCGTGAGCGCGCGCGCCGCTACGACGATCGCACGGTCTTCTTCGTCGGTGCTCCCGCCGATGTCGCCGATCTGCCGGTTCAGCTGGTGCGTGAGGATGACTACGCCGACGTGTTTGAGCTGCGGAGGTAGGACGGAGGACGAAGGACGAAGGACGAAGGACCATCGTCGGTCGTCCAGTAGATACTACTCCGCCACAGGCTCGCGCCGCCGCTCCAGCGCCACCAGCAGCACCGCGATGTCGGCCGGGTTGATGCCGGCCAGCCGCGCAGCCTGTCCCAGCGTGGCGGGGGCAAAGCGTACAAGCACCTGGCGGGCCTCGTTGCGCAGGCCGCGCATGCCGGCGTAATCGATGTCCGGCGGCAAGCGGCGCGACTCCATGCGCTGCACGCGATCGACCTCGCGCTGCTGCTTGATCAGGTAGCCGCCGTATTTGGCCTGTAGCTCCACCTGCTCGATCACCTGCTCAGGCGCATCTGGCAGGTCGAGCGCGGCCTGGAGCCGGCGGTAGCGCACATTCGGACGGCGTAGCAGCTCCTCGGCGGTGGCCTCGGCGCTGAGCGGGGCGATGCCGCTATCCGCCAGGCGTTGGTTGATCTCAGCAGAAGGGAACACTCGCCGCGCGCCAAGCAGCCCGGCCAGCTCGGCCGCCTGTGCGCGCTTGCGTTCGACCGCCGCGGCGCGCGCCGACGCGACCAGACCCAGCTCGCCGGCCAGCGGGGTCAGCCGCAGGTCGGCGTTGTCGGTGCGCAGCAGCAGGCGGTGCTCAGCGCGCGAGGTGAACATGCGGTAGGGCTCGTGGATCTCCTTGGTCACCAGATCGTCGATCAGCACGCCGATATAGGCCTCGTCGCGCCGCAGGATCACCGGCGGGCGGCCCTGGGCGTAGCGCGCGGCGTTGATGCCGGCGATTAGCCCCTGCGCGGCGGCCTCCTCGTAGCCGGTGGTGCCATTGATCTGGCCGGCCATGTACAGCCCTGGCAGCCGCTTCGCGCCTAGATCCGGCGCGATCTCGCCGGTCGCCACCGCATCGTACTCGATCGCGTAGCCGACGCGCATGATCTCGACGTTTCGCAGCGCCGGGATCGCCCGCAGCATCTCCCACTGGACATCCTCGGGCAGCGAGGTATTGCAGCCCTGCACATAGACCTCGTTGGTTGCCCAGCCCTCTGGCTCCAGGAACATGCCGTGGCGCTCCTTATCGGCGAAGCGCACGATCTTATCCTCGATCGATGGGCAGTAGCGCGGCCCCACGCCCTCGATCACGCCGCTGAACATCGGAGCGCGGTGGATGTTGACGCGGATCGCCTCGTGAAACGCTGGCGTGGTGTGAACCAGGTAGCAGGGCAGCTGCGGCCGCCAGCCATCCAGCTGGGCGTGTGGATAGGTGGGCGATGGCGAGCCGGAGAAAGCTGGGGATGGGGGATGGGTGTCGGGTGTTAGTACGCTCGCCCCATCACCCGACACCCAGCACCCAACACCCTCGTAGTAGTGCCCAAAATACCGTGCCACCTCGCTACCCGGCTGAATCTCGGTCTGCGTGAAATCGATCGTGCGCGCATCGATGCGTGGCGGCGTGCCGGTTTTGAGCCGAACCAGCGGGAAGCCCAGCGTGGCCAGATCCTGCCCCAGCGCGATCGCCGGCGCCTCACCGGCTCGCCCAGCGCCCCAGATCGCCTCGCCGGTGATTGCTCGCCCGCGCAGAAATGTGCCGGTCGTCAGCACCAGCGTGCGGCCGTAGTAGGTGCGGCCGGTGTGGGTGACGACCGAGAACCGAGAACCGAGAACCGAGAACCGATCGTCAGCTGCGGTTCTTGGTTCTTGGTTCTTGGTTCTTTCGGGTGGCACGATCCGTTCGACCATCGCCTGCTTCAGATCCAGGTTCGGCACCGTCTCCAGCGTCTCTTTCATCACCTTGGCGTACAGCCGCTTGTCGGCCTGCGCGCGCAGGGCCTGGACGGCCGGGCCTTTGCTCTCGTTTAGCAGCCGGATCTGGATGAAGCTGCGGTCGGTCACGCGGCCTATGAGCCCGCCCATGGCGTCGATCTCGCGCACTAGGTGGCCCTTGGCCGGCCCGCCGATCGACGGGTTGCAGGACATATGCGCCAGCTTGTCGAGGTCGATTGTCAGCAGCAGGGTGCGACAGCCCATGCGCGCCGCAGCATTGGCCGCCTCGCAGCCGGCGTGCCCCGCGCCAATCACAATCACATCGTAGAGTGTCGTCGATCCATTCATAGCCGGCATTATACCAGATACGGCGCTGCTTAGGCGGATTTGACGACTGTAAAGCGGTATGATATACTCAAAAGCGTTGAATTTGTGGTGCCCGTAGCTCAATGGCAGAGCGCCTGACTGTGGCTCAGGAGGTTGCGGGTTCGAAACCCGTCGGGCACCCCACTAGCAAGCGCCAGAAGGTTTGTGCAACCTTCTGGCGCTTGATTGTGTGTAGCCAACATGTAGCCAAAGTCATTGGCCCGCTTCATCCGTCCCATTATCCGCCGCGTCTTCTTTTGAGAACAGCGCATCCATCCTAGATGCCGCTGCTTGGTGTGTCTCGGGAAGTACGTGGCCATAAATATCCATGGTTGTGGAGATCTGTGCGTGTCCAAGAATCGCCATGATCACGCGTGGGTGCTCGCCTTGTGCGATCCGAAAGGTTGCACAGGAGTGGCGTAAGTCGTGGAATCGAATTGCCATCGCTCTCGCGCTGGTAAATACCACCCTCGCCATGTCCCCGTCGCTTTGTCAAGGTTTGCCTCCTTCTTCGTCCTTTGCGGTGCGTGGAATACTTCTTTCGGGTTATTTGCGCCCTTCATCACGAAGCCGCGTCGGTCGCATCTCAACGCCAAGTTCGGTAGATGCCCTCGCCAACGTGTAAAGGGCCCAAATTGCCTGATCACCGTTAAGCACACACCTACCGGTGCATGCGTTTCTGTGCAGTAGGGTGATTTCGTGGTTCATTCCATCCTGGTACTGTCGGCGTATGCTGGGAAGTCCTCCCAGCGGGGATAAAAAGGGGGGTGATGTGGCTGCCGGAGCCACGCCCGCTCGCGAGCGTGACTCCGCATTCCCGCGTGCCAACAAGACTCTGTTAGTGCTCCCTCTCCTGATCTGGTTCCAGCAGATCGACCAGTGGCGCAGTACGCGGCCGATATTGGAGCGCCTCAGCCAGATGCGCCGGCTGGATCGATGCCTGTTCTGCCAGTTGGGCGACGCCCTGTGCGACGGCGAGCATGCGCGCGACCTGCTCATTCGTCAGCTGGAGCTGCCGAATCGCCGCTGCCAGCAGGCGCTGGCATGCTCCATCCAATGCGTCGGTCGGACGTGGCCGGCTGCGTGCCTCGGTTGCACGGGCGATCACTTGCTCATCTGGCTCGCCGCGCCGCCCGCGCCGGTGGGCCATGCGCTGCTCGGCGTTGGTGTGGGCGGCTTCGACCACCAGTTCAGCTGCCAGCGCAGCCCGAAACGCGGGCCGTCGCTGCCATGCGATGATCGCCTCGGGTGTGCAGCGACACACAAGGTACGGATCGCCAGCGTTCCCGCAAATGCAAGGCGTTGTAACGTAAGCCGTTACGCCGTCGGGGCGGCTGATGCGCCCAAATGCGAGTGCATCGGCCAGTCCGGTGCCGCTGCCCAGAAACGTGATCGGATGGTTAACGGTGAGCGCGACGGTGACGGCGCGGCGCAGGTGCTCCTGACCGGGAATGGCGTCCAGCCGACTGAGCGGCGCCGGCAGGATCGCGCCACAGCAGGCACAGGCTTGACTCAGCACATCAGGCGGTGTATGGGAGCGGCAGCGCGGTCAGCGTGGGGAATTGGCTACCGTAGTGGCGCGGCAGTCGTGCGGCGGACATGCACTTGGTGATTGGGAAGATCGTCGGTTTGCTGAGAAATGGGATGACTTGATGGGTAGCTGGATGGTATAATGCTATCGCTATGTCATCGTAAGATCGCGAGGAGTAGAGCTATGCGTGCAGCCAAGAACGCAGAGTACGAGCAGGTGCTGAATGCGGTGCGATCCTGGAGCACCGCACAACAGTTTATGTTGGTACAAGAGGTACTCAAAACGCTTGCGCCGGTCGAATCGCTGCCGCGTACCCCACGGCAGACGCTCGATCAAGCACGTGGGCTGCTCACGACTGGGCAGGCTGTGCCCACTGACTCAGAGATTGCGCAGTGGCTTGACGAGCGGCGCGTTGAGCGGTATGGCCAATGAGAGTGCTGCTCGACACCAATATTCTGCTCGACGTCCTGCTGGATCGCGCACCGTTTGTCACCGACTCCAGCGCGATTTGGGCGGCGTGTGATGACGGTCAGATCGTCGGCGTTATCCCAGCATCAACGCTCACTGATATCTTCTATATTGCGCGTCGTGCGACCGACCGCGCGACCGCGCGTGTCGCCGTCGGGTTGTGTTTAGCGGCATTCGATATCTGCCCGGTTGATCGCATAACGATTGAGCAGGCTACCGCACTCCCCGGCAATGATTTTGAGGACAATGTCCAACTGGCCTGTGCGATGATCGCTGGTCTCGATGCGGTGGTGACACGCAACGAGCGTGACTTCAGCGATTCTCCGATCCCGAACCTGGCCCCAGCAGCACTGCTTGCGAGACTCTAATCCCCAAGAACGCGCTTTCGACCTGAGCGACTGGGCGCCCATGCTGTACGCCGTATGCCGTGCCGCCCTATGATGTGTCCTCTGTGACTGCTGAACGGATTTGAACCTCAGCATTGCCTAGTGCGCTTTCAGCGCAGGTGTTGGGTGTTGGGTGTCGGTCGGGCGGCGTTGCCAAGCCCAGCAACCAACACCCATGACCTAAAACCTTGCAATGTCTGCTGGTAGACGGCTTTCAGCTCCGCCACAAAGGCTTTGCGATCCTTCCAGGCGATGTAAGTCAGGCTGTGGCGTACCTGATGAATAATACAGCGCTGGATTTGAGTATTTCTTATAATTAAAGTTCCTTTCTTTTCTATAGTTCAAGTATAAGTAACTGTGTTCAACTTTAACCTGATTATCCCATACGTAGCTTCTAAAACGCGTAACTCTGATTGTGACGAATTTCTTTAATCCTCCCTGCCATACATTCGGTGAGCCTTAACACTAAAATTAGAGATTGACTATTCCCTTCAATTCATGATATTATTGATTATCTCAATACGTTGTTACAGTTTTCCTGACAATCAAGCTCTTTGTGGTATGTGCATCGCGTGCAAGGCGCATAACTACAAAACGCAGTTTCGGCGTTGGTTTGCTCGAACGTTACACCCGTGGTTTAGCTTCTGAGTATCAGAAGCTTGGCTTATGCTATGGACTGCGTAAGTTCATTGATCCCCTCATAGTAAACGGAGGTGCCGCACCATGTCTTCAGGAATTAATCGCATTCCCAACATCGAGCGCCAGGAAGCAATTCATTTCAAAGACTGGATTGGCTGGAAAGTCGGCTGGCTTACCGGCTGGTACAATCCGATTGATCGGCTCGGTGATCTTGTCAATCCGGCGGAACTTGGTCAATTGGTCTCGCTACAAGGCGAATACATGCAGAATCAAGGCCGTCTCGTCCAGGAATTCGGTGCGAAGCTCACCGAGTTCGCGAAAGGCGCAGCGCTCGAAGGCGACACAACTAAAACCAATGGCTAGATTGGTTGGCGGCTCGGAATTTTGTTCCGAGCCGCATTATATCTAAAGGCTACATGCATTTATCGGACGATGCTCTTGGTATCCAGGCCTCCCGATCTTGATACCGATGCCGTGCTCGGCGTCGCAGAGGGATTAGATCTCGTTCTCATTAGCGACGACGAAGTTCTGATCCAGTTTGGGCTGCGCTCTCGTCCCTCCGAGCTTTTGCGCGACCAGGATGTTTCAGGGCTGTTAGGACGCACTATCGGGCGAGTATTGCAAGGTTCGGCGACGGTCGGAGAGCTACTCGCTCAAGCCCGACCGGGCCAGGAAGGCGATGCTCGCGCGCTGTTGGTCGATCTCATCGAGCGTGGCATCCTCACCAACCCGATAGTTAGTCCCATTGAGCAATACATTCGCTACACCTTCACCGGGCAATCGCAGCTTGCGACGAGCCAGGTTGCAGTGCTTGGTGCTGGGCCATTAGGCGCGCGTGTTGCACAGGATCTGCTCCAGCACGGGATCGCGGGACTTACGCTGCTCGACGACCGATTGATCGACAGCTCGTATCGGGCATACATGCCATTCCGCCTCAACAAGAATCAGGAAGGGATGCGCGCCGATATCGCGCTGTGCGAAGCGCTTGGATCAACGGCGCGGACATTAGATGCCAGATTGGATGCTGCTGGAATCGAAGCGGCGATGCTCGAAGCAGATCTGGCGGTGCTCGTGCTGGAGCAGCCGGATTTGCGCACCGCGCATCTGGTGAACCGGTACGCGATACGTGAGCGCAAGCCATGGTTGCTCGCAACCATTGATGGTAATTTTGGAATGGTAGGCCCGTTGTTTCTTCCGGTAGAAACGGCCTGCTACAACGATTACCGCACCCTTGCATTTGCCGCGACGCCGAACCGGGGGATGGCACGCAAACACCGTGAGTATCTCCTGGAGCACCGGGGAACGGGATCATTCTTCACCGGTCTGCCATCGTACGCCGAAATCGTGGCTGGCCATACCTCACTTGCGGCTGTCCATTTCCTCTTGCGCGGATCGTGCTTCGCGCTTGGCCGCGTCATGGTGATTGATTTCGATCACATGCAATTTGATGTGGAGGATGTCCTCAAGCTCCCACGATGCCCAGTCTGCGGAACACAAAAGAACGTATATCGTCCACCTATGAGCGCTGCGATCTGATGCGTCTCTCGCACAACTACCTGAATGAGCGGATCGAGATGCTGGACGGCGTCTATGATCATGAACGTGCCCAGCAATTGCGCGCGCTCTCGCGGCTCTACAATCGCCACCTGGGACCAATTACGGCCGTGCATCTGGAGCGCCCCGAGCTGCTCGACCCAGCCATGTATTGCGGATCCTGCAATCATTTGCCGATGGCGTCGGTCATCCCCGATCTGACGGTGCGACCCAGCGTGGGCGACAGTATGGCAATCCCCGGTGGTGGCAAAGGGGCTGGCATGCAGCAACCGCTACTCGGAGCCATGGGAGAGCTTGCCGAGCGACTGCTTGCCGTCCTGCACTTTCAGGCGATCGTCGATGATCTTGAATTTGGCTCCTGGAGGCAGCTGACCAATCGAGGTCTCAAGGCGCTCGGGCCCAATGATCTGCCGTTATTTGCGCCCCAGCAATACACACGCAGAGGATTTGGTTTCGTGCCGTTCCTCCCAAGTACACCGCTCCGCTGGATTCGCGCTAGGTACCTGCTGACGGGCGAGCCGGTGTTCATTCCAGCGCAACTCGTGTTGCTGTACTACAAGCGTGCAGCCGGCGAGATGATGATTGGCTATCCCACGAGCGGTGGGCTCGCATTTCATACCGATCGGCGGCGCGCCATCCTGCACGCACTCTACGAATACATCGAGCGTGATGCCATCAATGTGCGCTGGTATTGCCGCCTTGCGCCAGCCCATGTCGATGTTGATTTGGCTGGATACCTGTCCAGCCAGTGGCATCTGCATCACAGCAGAATGATCACTCCTTCGCTCGATGATATTCAGGTGTATCTCAATACCCTCGATATTCCTATTCCGATCTTCACTGTGATCGCGCGAGATCAGACACGGCCTGAGCGCATGTTTCTCGGCGGTGGCGGTGCCTGGGCTAATCGCGATCGAGCACTCTCACAGGCGCTGTTCGAGCTAGGCCAGACGCGGGCGGTGCTCAATTCGTATAAGCCCGGATTCAAGCACATTCGCCCCGACAGTCGTACCACCGAGATGACCGATTTTCTGGATGGCGCTATCTACTTTGGTTATCCTGAGAACCTCCCTCGGCTAGCGTGGTACACGTCAGGCGCAGTACGCACATGGCAGGATGTGCCATCACTCGAATTTGACGACGAGAGCGCCGAATATGGTGGTATACTCGCGTGGCTGCACACAAGCCAGCTCAACCCGATCGTCATCGATATGAGCGGCGCATGCTGGCCGGGCGTATCGGTGGTGCGAGTGATCGTCCCCGAGCTGACCAGTGCCTGTGTCGCAGCCCACCCGTACCTCGGCCATCCACGCTACTACAACCTGCCGTATCAATGCGGCGCAGCCAATCATCCACTAACATTCGACGAATTGAACACCGATCCGATCCCATTTCCGTGAGTTGATAGGACAGTATGATTCGCAGGACGCAGGAGCAGCTCACGCCAAAGAAGCTGCTTGATGAAGTGACATTCTCGGGACTTGATTGGCCGGGCAAGACCGTTCGACTCGAACGCGACACCCTGACAGATTACTGCCAGCGACCAGCGTCAGCGCAGCCATCGATTGCCGAGTTGTATCACGAAAACAGTAAGCTATTCGCGCAGATGGTGGGAGAGCTCGCTGCCACACGCGTAGATATCGCTGAAGTCCGGCGGGAGTTTTTGCACCGTCGCGCTGCTGCGTTGGTCTACAGTCCGCAGGCGAAACTGAGTGCAGTGCAGCGGGCATTACTGACTGGCATTACACAAGTGGTTCCGCTCGACCTATTCTATGCTATCGAACTGCGCATTGCGGAAGACGAGACGCTGGCATCACATGAGCCACTGTCAGATCGGCTTGCGCTTGTGAAGCACCTCTCAAGTGACGCCGCCGCTCGCTTGACGAACGCAATCCGTTTAATCGAGGAACCGGAGTTGCCGCCCGCGCCAATCCTCTTTGTGATCGGTAATTTCGCGCGGAATGATCTGCTTTTTGGGGTGCGCGGCTATCGTCGTACATTGATTGAGGCTGGCCGCGTTCTGGAAGCTGCGCTGCGAGTCGCGAGCCAGCTCGGCCTATTTGCACGGCCACGCCTCGAGTTTGCCGACCGTGCGCTCGATTTAATACTCGAGGCCGACGGCGTTGAAGAGGGTGTTATCGCCGCTATTGAGATAGGTAATCCCAATCATGACCGCTAAAGACGAAATCGCCCGGCTGATCGACATTCTTTCCGAGTACGAGTGCGGCCATCTGCTGGCAGCGTTTCAACAGGTTGCTGCCGGTGAGCGCTTCTGGGAGCTAGAAATCAGTGCTGTTTATAATGAACATGTGAAAACGCGGCTGCTTGACACGGGACAACGTACAGACGATGTCGTCCCCGCGGGCCCGCACGAAGAGCATGGCATCTTCGCGCCAATTCCGATCGTGAAGTCGTACCCTGGTGCTGAGCGTATAACTCTGCCATCTCCACGCGCCCTCAATGCGTCGGTGGGTGAGACGCTGCTCCAACGCCGTTCGCGTCGGGATTACACAGGCGCAGCCATTGACCAGGAGCAGTTGGCGACACTCCTGCATTACGCTTGTGGCGTGACAGGCTCGCTCGCGGGGTATGGATATCGCCATTTGCCATTGCGCACGTTTCCTTCGAGTGGTGGCCTGCAAGCACCCGAAGTCTACCTCTCGATCCAAGCAGTGACCGATATCGCCCCAGGACTTTATCACTATCACCCAATCGACAACGTCCTTGAATCCATGCGTCCAGGGCAGCACGGATCAATGCTAGCCGCATTGTCATTCCAGCAGCCATATCTCGCAACTGCGTCGGTGGTATTCTTAATCACCGGCTGTTTCGAACGCATGCGGTGGAAATATGGTCAGCGCGCCTACAAGTACATGTGCATGGATGTTGGCTACCTGGGCCAGAACTTGTACTTGGTCGCTGAAGCGATGGGACTAGGCGCATGTGCTATCGCCGGATTTGTCGACGATGCTATGGAGCAACTGCTGGAAATCGATGGGCGCAACGAAATGATATTGTTCTTAACAACGGTGGGAGCGCTGTGTGATCCAACACCTCAATTATAGTGGACCCTTTGTCAAGCACACGAGATTCGCCACTTATCCGTGCATCATTAGAACGCTTGAGAACCAGAAACCATAGAGACGAGCACTTCGCGCTCGCGCGCGGAGAGCGCCTCGCCCGCCTGCGCTGGTTGCGCCATGGTCTGGATCAGCGCCTGCGTCGCCGCTTGAGCCAAGGTCGAGCGGCCCGCGCATGATGCCAAAGCCCAGCGACTCTGGCGCGACCACGCTGGGGGTAAACCCGCGCCGCCGGATACTGTACGTCGTCCTGTCACCAGTCAGAGGTGGCCGTATTATACCGCTATCCTGATAGGTGCTCGTTCGCCCGATCCATTGACGGGTGCGACGGCCTGAATGCGATCGGGAGGCGTTTCACGCCGCGGCGTCGTGACCCAAAAGTGTTAATGGTCTTACGGACACACAATAGTTCCCAGATTCCCTCCTCATGCAGCGATTCGACGAGCTTGTCACCCTCATAGCGATCAAGCTGAATATCTCCAGTGTGTAGTTGCCCACGGCACCACGTCCCCAGTACCAATTGTTCATCAGTTTGGCCATCAAGAAGTTCCCCCAGTTATGGTCGTGGTAGCCCACCCCGGTCACCTGCTGGCGGTTACCCGCGATCGTGATGGCTGCCTCGACATCGCCCTGCGGCACTGACGGAAGCCAGGCAAAATGATACTCGGAGTGCTCGCCGAAAAGAAAGTAGCCCATTTCAGGGCGCCAGGATGGCACCGTGCCACGGAGGGTCAGATCCGCAACGACATCGTCGATCTCGACATGGATCTCGTAGGTATGCAGGTCACCCTGGAAGCGATTAGGGCCGATGCGGACATCACACTGCTCTGACGATGCTGAGAACTCGCTCGGCGAGGCCTGGAAGATACGGTTGATTTTTGTCCCGTCTGCGCGGTCGAGCTCGAACATGATCGTGGGCGAAAGGGGCTTATCCACGTCGGTAAAAGGCTTTGTGAAGAAGACGATGACCAGCTTAGCGCCATCGCTGAGGGGTTAAAAGGGCAAAGTAGAGGGATGACAAATGCATGTACGCAGCCGTATCGTCGTCCTCGCGGCGTTCGATCCGCTTGAGCGCGTTGTCGGTGCCGCTCTGCACCAGCGCCCAGCGCCAGAGCCGGGCGCGCAGCGTGTCGCGATCGGCAGGCAATCGCGCGTTCAGCTCACGCAGCCGCGAAGCCCAGCGCTCGGCGTGCTTGTCCTCAGTCGCGGCCAGCTTTAGCAGCACCGCGCGGCGCGACTCGTTCGGCTCGCGCGCTGCCAGGGCGCGGTAGATCCGCGCGCTGGCCTACTCGCGCTGCCAGGCGCGCTGCAAGCCGGCGATGAACTCCCGTGTATCTTCGGCGGTCATCGAACTCCTCCAAAACGAGCGCCAGGGACGCAAAGCGCGAGGAGCGCCTCCCACCGCTCGGCTTATGCAACCTTGACGATCGCTCGTTTTGCCAAGCGAACACTGGACTCTGGATCGTGCGCGGTCACATAGACGGTGGGTTGTGCCAACACGAAATCCCGCACCTTGCCAAGTGTTTCCCTGGCGACCGCTTCGTCCGGCGCGACCCCATCTACCCGCTCTCGAAGCATCAGTGCCTGGGTGTACGAAACATCCCCCGCCAGGAAGATCGTATCGCCGCCATCCTGCACCACCACGGACACGTGCGCGGGCGTGTGGCCAGGGGTGGGTATGATCGTCACATCGCCGGCCCTGGTGACCTTCGCGCTCTCGCCGAACGGGCCGAACGGCTCAGGGCGCATCGTCATAAAGCTGATCGACGTGGGGGTGAACCAGGACGGCCACCGATTGCTTGGGTAGCCGTTCAAGATGCCTTTGAAGCCCGCAGCCCGGTTGTACTCCCCGCGTGCGACCAGTATCTCGCTCTTGGGGAAGGAGCGCAGGCCGCCAGCGTGATCGGTGTGCAAGTGGGTCATCACGACGGTGCGCACGTCCGTGGGCGAGATGCCCAGCGTGCGCAGTTGCGGCCCGATCTCTTCCTCCGGGCGGACATGGGTGCGCACCGCCAGGAGGAAATAGGGGTGCCAACGCGGGAAGTAGCCCGGCCGCGTGGATTGCGCGGTCTCACCGGTGTCGACCAGAATGACACCCTCGGGGTGTTCTATGGCCCAGGCATAGATGGGCAGCGGGTTGGTCCAGGCGCGGTCGAGCAGCATATTGAGTTGCCGGCTGGCCCCGTGCCCCTTGCCTTCCTGCTGCGCCGTGTGGATGCTGACCGTGCCTGTCTGTATCGCATGGATGTTCACTCGCTGCTCCTCCCTCATCGTGCGCTCTTGAACGAACGTACGTGAGCTTCATTTAGACTCTGCCGAGACGCCCTAGTGCATTTCCAAGCAAGGTTTTAGGTGTTGGGTGTTGGGTGTTGGGCTTCGCAACGCCGCCCGCCCAACACCCAACACCCAACACCCGCGCTGAAAGCGCACTAGTGCGCCGTGCGCGTCTCTCGCCACAGCGAAACCGCGAGCAGGACCACGACCGCCACCGGCATCACCCACCAGGCGTTCAGATCGCGGCGCGCGAGCACCGCCGACACGACCAGTGCAAGCACCACACCGGCGGCAATGATCCTGTCGTCGCCGACGATGAAATTGTACCAGAAGCGCAGGAAGTTCATGATAGAGCTCATCGTTTACTCTCCTATGCCAGCGATATTGGCGCTGGTCGTGGCTGGTCGTTCTTCACGTCGTCCATGCAGGCGGCGGAGCACGGCCACCATGCCGAATGCAATCAGGGTCAGAAAGGCGAGGTTGTACAGAAAAGCGACATCCGCACCGGGCCACGCGATGCCCGTGCCCTCGACGCTCCAGAAGATGCCGAACGCGGCCAGCATCAAACCAACCGCAAACTTCATGGTATTTTCCGGCACGCGGCTGAGCGGCTGATGTACCAGCGCACCGACGGCCACAACCACCAGGATGGCGATGCCAGCGCCCAAGGCCGCCAGCGGAATGCTGCCCTGGGAGGTGCCGAACGTGAGCACGATAAAGGCCACTTCCAGCCCTTCCAGAAAGACCGCTTTAAACGCCAGCGTGAAGGCATACCAGTCGCCGATGCGGCTCGGGCGGCCGGCCGCCCGCGCGTCCGCGAGTTCCTTGCGGTAGAGCGCTTCCTCATCCCGGAACGCCTTATAATGGCCGGCGCGAAGAATCGCCTTGCGCAGCCGCGGCATTTTGCAAAAAACCGCTTTCAGATCGCGGCGTAACGAAATCACTCTGACGAACTGATGCGTCAAAAAATAAGCTTTGCAACGCAACCGGAGGCAGAAGGATGGCGAAGTCCTATTCTCTCTGGTGGCCCAAGCCGCCTGTGATGCTGAGCGTCGCGCAAAGGAGCACAGCAGAATCGCTCAGGCACGCGCGCGATGACCTACACAGAACAGTTCAAGAGCTGAAGAGAACCAACCAGGCATTGCAAGCGGAGAACGCTGAACGCCAGCAGGCCGAAGAGGCGCTGCGGCAGCACTGCACCAACACACTCATCAAGTCCCAAGGTAATCTTAACGCTTCCCTCAGCGTCATGCGCTATTCTATATGCCGGTAGGTGCGGCGGCCACATACACATGTAGATTGTGCGGCGTACCACTGTCACGCACGTTGTGCATCAGCGGCGCTGATCGTGCGGCGTTTCAGGTACGCGGCTTTCCTGCTATAGTGATCGGACACAGGTTTGTCCACTTTGAATTTCACGCTCCGCATTGGGATGCGACAACGGCGGATCAAGATGGACGCTTTAGTTTCCGATCACTATATAATATCGCTGCAACGTCTGCGCTCGACTGAATACGTGAGGATACCGCCATGCTGCGTACCATCGCTGTAACGTGTACGCTCAACTAGATATGTGAGGATACCGCCATGCTGCGTGATGCCCACCGCCGCACGGCCCAAACGCCGCTGCTTGGGTTCGACAAACCTACCGACCCGGCGCTTGACCGGCTCGCGCGATTGGCCGCACGAGTATTGCACGCGCCGACCGCGCTGGTATCGATCGTGGATGCGGATCGGCAGTACGTGATCGGGTGCGCCGGGTTACCCGAACCGTGGTTCGCGATCGGCCAGACACCGCTCGCACCCCCCTTCTGCCAGTCTGTCGTGGCTGAGGCCGCGCCGCTGATCGTCGACGATGCGCGCACCCATCCGCTGCTGCACCAGCATCCCGCGATCGCTGATCTGGGGGTGCGCGCGTATGCGGGCATGCCGCTCATCACCACCGACGGCGTCGCGCGCGGCTCGTTCTGCGTGATTGATAGCGTGCCACGACAGTGGACTGCGGATGAACTCGACACGCTGCGCGAGCTGACAACGCTGGTGGTGGAGGAGCTGGATCGCCAGGCCAAGTCGAAGCCCCGCCCCGAGGATGCGCTGGCATCCCAAACCAGTAAGGCGCTGTTCGCGCTGATCGACCGCCAGCTGCCATTGGTGGTCTGGACGACTGACGCTAAGCTCCGACTCACGAGCATCTTTGGCAGCGGCGTGCGTGATCTGCCGGACGATCTCACGCCGTTTCTGGGGCAGCCAGTCGATGCGTATTGGGTCGCCACGAACACGTCTCGCCCGAACACGACACCGCTTGGTGATCTGGTGTTGGATCGGCACCGTCAGGTGCTGGCCGGGCACTTGGTGGCCTTTCAGCGCGAGCTGGGCGGGCAGATCTTTTCCGGGCAGATCGAGCCGTTGCGCGACGGTGCTAGTCAGATCATCGGCTGCCTGGGCGCGCTGCTGCCGCTGACCGCGCCGATCCGGCTGCTGCACGAGGTACAGGCCGGCCGCGACCGGCTCCAAACGCTCTCGACGCAGCTGCTGCACGCCCAAGAGGCCGAGCGCCGCGCGATCGCCCGCGAGCTGCATGACGAGATCGGCCAGGAGCTGACGATCATTCAGATGAATTTGCAGGATCTGCTGGGTGTCGATCCGGAGCGGCTGCCGGAGCAGCTTGAGGACAGTATCGCGACTGTCGAGCGCGTGCTGGCGCAGGTACGCACGATGGCGCTCGATTTGCGACCCTCCCAATTGGACGATCTGGGGCTCGCGGAGGCGCTACGCTGGTATCTCGCACGCCACGCCGCGCGGGCCGGCCTAGATGTCATCTTTGATCTACCGCCGCTGACACCGCGTCCGCCCGCAGATGTCGAGACAACCTGCTTTCGGATTGCCCAGGAAGCCATGACCAACATTTTGCGCTCGGCCCATGCCACGCACGTCTGGCTAACGATCGGCGTTGCTGCCGACGAATTAACGCTCACCGTGCGCGACGATGGGCGCGGCTTTGATGTAGCGGCGGGGCGCGCGGGGACAATGAATGGCTCCAGCCTGGGCCTGTTGAGTATGGAAGAGCGCGCGGCGCTGATCGGCGGACGCACGATGATCGAGTCGACTCCTGGTCAGGGCACGATCGTGCGGGCATGGCTCCCGCTGCGCGCGCCCGGTGCGGCGGGAGCTACATGAGCAACTGATGTTGCCAGCACTGTCCGTCGTTGATACTCTGGAGAGATGTGTATGGCACCCATTCGTGTGTTACTAGCCGATGACCACGTGCTGATACGGGCCGGGATCAGCGCGCTGCTGCAGCGCATCCCTGATCTCACCGTTGTGGCGGAAGCCGACGATGGGCGTGACGCGCTCCAGCTGATCGCCATGCACCACCCCAACATTGTGCTGCTCGATATCTCGATGCCCGAGCTGAATGGACTGGAAGTCGCCGAGCGCGTCGCGCGCGAGTTTCCCGATGTCCGCGTGATCATCCTCTCGATGCACGCCACCAGCGATTATGTGCTTAAGGCGATGCGTGTGGGTGCCAGCGGCTATTTGCTCAAGGGCGCGCGCCTGGCGGAGCTGGAGCTGGCGATCACATCCGTGGCGCACGGCGAGACCTATCTAAGTCCGGCGGCGGCCAAGCATGTGATCGGCGGCTACCGCGACCAAGCTAGCGGCGCGGCATTGGCGGCCGACGGGCAGGCCCAGGAGCGCTTGACCGCGCGCCAGCGCGAGATCTTGCAGCTGATTGCGGAAGGCCAGACGACCAAAGAGATCGCGCAGGTGCTGACGCTGAGTGCGAAGACCGTGGAGATGCACCGCGCGCAGCTGATGGAGCGCCTCGACATTCACGATGTCGCCGGGCTGGTGCGCTATGCGCTCCGCGCTGGGATTATTTCCGGCGATGAATAACCACCCAGCTTCACCGCAACCCAGGGTTTTCCCACCGCCAACCCCAGGAAATTCCTACTCACGCCCGCCGCGCTGCCGCGCTATACTGGACAGCAGAACTGTTCCTCACACGCAGGTTGCCGTTGGCAGGCGCGGCTGATCGCATACAGCATGCGCTTGATCGATGGTATGGTTAAATACTATGAGGATCGACAGCTCTCCCCTCAGCGCTCACGTGGAGGTTTTGAAACACCGCATTGGGATGTGGAATAGCGTTCTTCAACGCTGCCACATGAGCGCTCCCCTACGGCCTCTCCCTATGCACGGGGAAGGGCAGACCTCTTGCGTGGTGATGGTGCGGGCACATCCAGAGCGAATCTGGCGTTCGCACCACCACATCCCCGCTGATTCCTCCGCTCCTCACCGAGAGGCAGGATCGCGAGCTGGTGTATCATATTGGAGCGCGGCGACATCATCATGGGTACCCGCTGGTTGCCTGCTACCACTGTCGCATTGCGCGCGCTTTCGGCGACTAACGTAACACTCGACGCGTCTCCAGCTTATGAGTCGCATACCGATTGAGGTTCCTATGCAACGCGCGTCGATCTATCGCTTAATTATCGGGTTTATCATCGCCTTCGCGCTGCTGATCGGGATCGGCGTGCTGGGGTATCAGCAGAATGCCACGCTGGTAAGCGATGCCAACGCCGTCAGCCGTACCCATCAGGTAATCGGGCGCGTGGCGAACCTGATAGGCGCGGAAGATGTGGCGGATAGCGATGTGCAGCTCGCCGCATTGACTCATGCGCCGGATACGATCGCCGCCGCACGCGCGGCGATTGCACGGATTGCCCCAGCGCTGGCCGACCTGCGCACCCTGACGGCCGATAATCCGAACCAGCGC
>WNGB01001437.1_pt1 | contig 39070 bp, 44 predicted proteins | sample 5400681 | NCBI WGS metagenome assembly WNGB01 (sample SAMN13153367, study PRJNA577476) | soil metagenome | isolation source: 115 cm soil or saprolite under grassland replicate 2 | place: USA:California | collected 2016-06-15 | reverse complement strand
AGAGCGCGCAGTGGCTGGTGGACCAGGGGCCCAAGAACATCGGCTTCGACTTCTTCGAGGGGTACTGCGCGCGCCTGCCCGATTTCGGCTCGGAGGACTTCGCCATGCACCGGGTCATCCTCGGCGCGGGCGTGGTCATCATGGAGGGACTGACCAATCTCGGCGCGCTCCCGCGGCGCCGCGTCGCCTTCGCGGCGCCCTTCTACAAGATCGCGGGCACCGAGGGTGCCCCCGCGCGCTTCTTCGCCACGGTGTAGGCTGGCCCCGCGGTTACAGGAAGGCTTTGTCCACCGAGGTGACGAACTGTATCCCCGTGATCACCTTTTGGCTCAATCGGTCGTCGTTTGTGATGAACAGATCCACGCGCGCATTGACGGCGCAGGCCAATTGAATGGCATCCGGGGGTCGGATGCTGCGGTCCTTGCGGATGGCCGCATACGCTCGTGCGGTTGACTGGTCGAACGGAACGATCATCGCCCCCGCGCTTATCGTCTGTTCGTACTGTTGTTGCAGCGAGGTGTCTCCGGCTTCCGCCGGCTTTACCAGGATTTCTCCGAGCGTGAGCGCCATCTTATGTTTTATATCAATACTAAAAACATGATATTTCGATGGCTGGCCAAGGTCTCGGTAGCCGTGTAGGCTGCCGGAACAGGGACGGAGGGAGGTACTCATGGAAAAGTTCGAGTATTTCAGTGGTATCCCCGAGGTGGGTATCGTGCCGCGTGCCCCGCATGCCGGCCCTCTTTTGCGTCACGTCTACGAGCAGGAGCATGGACGAGGCGGCTTCGCGGGCAAGGTCAGCCATACCTATCACCTGTACCCGCCCACCAACTGGCTGGCCGAGGAGAGCCGGCTCCTCGACGGCGCGAGCTTCGCGCCGCACTGGGAGTCGCCCCTGCGCTCCGTGGGCGGCGTGCACCACGCTCTGGGCATGATGGAGCCCGCACCCTCGCGCGACGTCTACCGAGGCCTGGGTCGGCTGATCGCCAACGCCACCGCGGCCATGAACGTGACCGCGCCCACCGCGCCCATGGACTACTTCTTCGAGCATCACTCGGCCACCCTCGTCTTCTTCATCCACGAGGGCTCGGGGACGCTCGAGACGACGTTTGGCCCCCTCGCCTACGGCAAGGGCGATTTCCTGATCGTGCCCAAGGGCATCACTCATCGCTTCGAGCTGGACGCGGGTCCGCAATACTACTGGGTCTATGAGAGCTTCACGGGCGATCCGGAGAAGGCCGAGGCCGCCACCACCGGGCAGTTCCTGACCCACAGCCGGAGCGACTACAAGTTTCCCCGCTCGCTCGACCCGCGCAACGAGGCGGGCCGTTTCGAGATCATCTCCAAGACGGACGGCACCTACGCGCGCCGGGTGCATCCGACGCACCCGTTCGACGCGGTGGGCTGGCGCGGCACGTACCTGCCGTACAAGTTCGCGGTGGAGGACGTGAGACCGCTCGTCGCCGATCGCTCCCACGTGCCGCCCTCGGGTCACACCGTCTTCATCTTGCCCGGCTGCTATATCTGCGTCTTCACCGTGCGCTCGGCCGAGAAGGAAGGGCTGTGGGTGCCCTTCTTCCACAACAATCTCGACTATTGCGAGACCTTGGGCTATCACGTCGGACGATTCTTCAGCCGGGGCGGCGTGTTCTCGGAAGGCATGGTGTCTGTCCATCCCGTCGGGCTGCCGCATGGACCGCATCCCACCGCGCTCGCCGCGCTCCTCGACGACAAGCGTCCGCAGATGTTCGAGGAGGTCGGCATCATGGCCGATTTCGCGAACCCCGCCCGGATCTCCGATTTTGCCCTCGGCCTGTCGCGGCCCGGCTACATGGCGAGCTGGTCGGGTTACGTGACGGCACCGCGCTTCGTCCACGATCCGGGGCGATTGGCACAGGTACGGGGCGAGGCCGAGCGTCTGGCGGACGCCCGCGACCGGATGCGCCCGGCCGGATCAGAGGACGAAGGGCGCTCATGAGGGCGCCCGCATGGAGGTCGGCATGAATCCCGCCGCGATGACCGCTCGCGATCCGAATCTCCCCGCCGACTACTCGGCGGGCCTCGAGCGGCTGTCCCTCGCGCCCCTGTGGACGGCGCTTCACGCGCTCTTGCCGCAGGAGCGCGCGGCGACGAGACCTTCACGTGGGAGCCGGGCGACTGCGTGGTGGCGCCGCCGTGGCATTGGATACAGCATCGGAATCTGTCGTCAGCGGCCCCCGCCTGTCTCTTCCACTTCAACGACGAGCCCGCCCTCAGAGCCCTCGGGCTCTGGCTGGAAGAGTCGCGCTAGCCCGCTACCGGTCGCGGCTGAATCCGAGCGCGCCCGTGCCGAGGAAGAACTGGGCGATGGTGGCGACGAGGACGAAGAGGGTGTACTCGTAGCCGGCGACCCGCCCCACGTTCCGCGCGGTCTCCACCACCGTGGCGTGAAGGGAATACCCCTCGTGGAAATGCAGCATGATCAGGGCGGCAAGGAGGGCGGGATATTCGCGGCCACCGCCCAGCGCGTGGCGATGCCCGGCACGAGCATGAATCCTCCGAGGACATGGGCGACCAATTGGTACCAGACGAAATTGCCGCCGATCGAGAGGCCCGTCTGCTTGTCCACCAGGTCGGCCAGCGTCTCGGGGGTGATCACGGCCCAGATGTAGTACGCGTGGGCGAGGTAGGTGCAGCCGAGCAGGACACGGAGAATGGTGGCGCCGATCGGGCTCAAGGCATCTCCCGCGCGGATTCTATCGCGCAGCCTCGGCGGGCCCTTTCAAAATTCTAGGCGATCAGATCTCCGGCGGCGGGCAGTCCCGGTAGCGGTGTCGCGTGGAGCACGGCCCGCGCGATGGCCGTGGCCACGGCTTCCGCGGCCGCCGCGCCGAGGGCGTCCAGCCCGGCCCGTTCGCCTCCGATGGAGAGACAGAAGAGAGCGTCGCCGTCCGTCGGCAGGTGAGGGGGAGAAAGTGCCTGCGCGAAGCCCGCGAGCCCGAGCCGTGCCAGCCGGGCAGCCTCCGCCTTGCCGAGACCGGCCGTGGTCGCCACGACTCCGATGGTCGTATTGACGGGACGAAAGCCCGGAAGCGCGGCCCCCGCCTCGAGGGCGGCCGCGGTGCCCACGAGCTCTCTGCCCTCGGCCGAATCGCGTGCGCCGGCAAGGAGGCGGCCGGTGACGGGGTCCCGCACGTCGCCCACGGCATTCACGACCATGAGCGCGGCTACCGCGACGCCGCCCACCTCGACGCGCGCGCATCCGAGGCCGCCGCGCATGGCGCGCGCGATGCCATAGAGCTTGCCCACGGTGGCTCCCGTGCCCGCTCCCACGCTGCCTTCCTCCACCGCTCCCGCATGGGCGGCCACGCACGCGGCATAGCCCATGGCCCGATCGGGCCGCACGCGGTGGTCGCCCACGTTGAGATCGAAGATGATGGCCCCCGCCACGTGCGGCACCACGGTACGGCCGACGGGAAAGCCCCGGCCGTGTTCCTCCAGGTACGCGAGGGCGCCCCATACGGCCTCGAGACCGAAGGCGCTGCCTCCGGCGAGCACGATGCCGTCCACCGTGGGCGCGAGGTGACGCGGATCGAGGAATTCGATGCCGTGCACGCCGGCCGCCCAGCCGGCAATCTCGAGCGCGCCCACCGCGGGCTGATCGGGAAGGATGACGGTGCAGCCGGTGAGTGCCTGCAGATCCGTGACGTGGCCCACGCGAATCCCGGGGATCACTCTCGAACTCTAGCAAATTCTGGCGGGGCCCGACTCCGTGGTGCTAGTCTCAAAGCACATGCGGAGGGGGCGCACTCTCGAAGAAGGTGTGGACGGAGGCGCGGTCATGGCGGAGCGCCCACCGCGGCGGCCCTGGGCACTGATCGCCGCCTGCCTGTTGCTCGCCCTGCTGGCGGCGGTGCTGTGGGTCAGGTGGTCCACCAGCCGTAGTGATGCCGCCCGGCTCCAGAAAGAGCTGACACGCGTCTACAAGGAAGCCGAGGACTTGCGCCTGCAGGCCACGCTGGCCCACGAGCGCATGGTGAAGCTCGAGCGGGAGGTTCGCGCGCTCCACAGCGAGCGCGATCGTCTGGCCAAGCCGCCCGAGGAGAAGACCAAGAGCGCGAAGCCGCCGGCGCGGCGCTAGCGCTGAAGGAGGCTGCATGGAATTGATAGGCAGAATTCTCGATGGTTCGATCCCGCAGGACCTCAAGGAGGCGCTTCGCCGTGCCGAGCCCAGCGGATTCCGCGTGAGCCACGACGAGAAGATGCGCCACCTCGAGGAGGTTCCCCTGCTCGCCGACTGCACGCAGAAGCAGCTGCGCGCACTGTCCGATATCTCGCGGGTGGTCGAGGTGCCCGCGGGCACGTCGCTGACTCGGGCGGGCCAGCCGGGCGACGAGTTCTTCGTCATCCTCGACGGGTCGGCGGCCGTGGAGAAGCCGGGCAAGAAGCGGGTGTTCCTGAGGCCGGGGGACTTCTTCGGCGAGATGAGCCTGCTCGACGGCGGTCCGCGCTCGGTTACCGTGCGCGCGGCGACGGCCCTGCGCGTGCTCGTGATCGACCGGAAGAACTTCCAGAATGTCCTCCGCGAAGTTCCCGACCTCACCCAGAAGCTTCTCGTCACGCTATCCCGGCGCGTCCGCGCCCTCGAAACTCCCGAGCACCCCTAGGCGCCTCGCAGGTTACTTCACGGGGCAGGTGGGGAGGGGACGCTCTCCCGGGACCACGCTGAGTCGCATTCCGCTGCTTGCACTCTGGGCCCGCCACGAGATGTTGCTTCGTGGCGTTGAGAGGCTCCCCAGAAGATACGGGTCCCGGGAGAGCGCCCCCTCCCCACCCGCCCCTCCACGCTGTGGACTTGGATTCAAGAATCTTCTTGTCTGAAGTTGGCCACGGGGAGAGCGGCGGGGCTGGGGGGTGTCCTCTCCAGACCCCTATCTTCTGCGTGTAGTCGAAGCCGCAGACCACGATCTCGTGGCGGGCCAGAGTGGTGTCGCGGAATGCGACTCAGGGTGGTCTGGAGAGGACACCCCCCAGCCCCGCCGCGTGCCCAGCCCACGGCGTCCCAACCCCGCCGTGTGCCCAGCCCGCTGCGTGCCAGTCCGCAAACTACCGGACGACGCGGTCCCAGACCTCGAGCAGAAGGTCGTTGACTTCGCGGGTGCCGATGGAGATGCGGAGATGGCCGGGAAAGCCGACGGCGGCGCCGTCGCGCACGAGGATGCCCGCCTTGAGGAGAGCGCTCTGGAGCGCGTCGGCATGATCGCCAACGCGCGGGAGGATGAAATTGGCCTGCGAGGGAGGCGCGGGTGTTCCGCGCTTGGCCATTTCGGCGAGAAGGCGCGGGCGCTCGGCCAGGACGAGGGCACGCGTCCGCTCCAGATGCTCAAGATCCCCGAGGGCCACCACCGCCGCCACCTGGGCGAAGCGATTGACGTTGTAGGGCGCGCGCACACGGTTGAGCCAGCCGATCGCTTCCGGCTGCGCCACGGCGAAGCCCAGGCGGAGGCCGGCCAGTCCCGCGATCTTCGAGAACGTGCGGAGCGAGATCACGCGCGGCCACCGTCGGACCAGGGCCACCCCGTCCGGAGTGTCCGGATCGTCGCAGAAATCGCGGTAGGCCTCGTCGATGACCACGAGCGGGGGATCGTCGCCGAGGGCCGAGAGGAAGCGATCGAGCAGCGCCCGCCGCACGATGGTCGTGGCCGGATTGTGCGGCGTGCACAGGAAGACCACCTTGGTCCGCGTGGTCACGCGCTTCAGCAGATCGTCGAGATCGGTCTCGTAGCCATGGAGCGGACTCTGGATCGGCGTTGCGCCGGAGAGCCGCGCCTCGATCGAGTACGGCTCGAACGACGGATGCGGCATGAGGATCTCGTCGCCCGGCTCGAACGTCGCCCGCGCGATGATGGCGATGATCTCGTCGCCGCCGTTGCCGGCCATGATCCAGTCGGGCGAGACGCCCAGCTGCCGTCCGATGGCTTCGCGAAGCGCCGTCGAGCCGCCGTCCGGATAGAGATGCGCACGCTCCGCCTCTTTCCGCAGGGCTTCGATGACCTTGGGCGAAGGCCCGAGCGGATTCTCATTGGCCGACAGCCGCCGGACGGTGCCCAGTCCCATCTCTTTCTGAATGACTTCGAGGGACTTGCCTGCCTCATATGGAGTCACTGCCGAAAGCGTCTCGCGCCAGATCCGTTTCATGGATGCTCATTGTATTGCGAGGGGCAGCCGTAGGCGAGATGAGTGTTGGCGAGGCTGCGCCGTCCAAGTCCGCGTCACGTTTGACATCCCGGAACCCGCCATTGTAACGTTTCGATATGTCTGCGGACTTGTTCCGCCAGGTCAAGCGCGTGGAAGCGCAGGCGGAGCGGGGCTTCGAGGGCACGGCTGCCGAGAATGCGGAGCGCCGGCGCCGGCTGAGGCTCGAGCTCCTCCGCCAGCACCTCTCGCAAAACGTCGACTTCCTCAAGGCTGCGCATCTCGGGGGCGCCTCCGGCCAGCAGTCCGTCCAGGCCTATGCGTCCTTCATGGACGGCTTCCTTTCCACGCTCTTCCGCCTCGCGGTGGATGACGCCAGGAAGGAAGGCGCCGCCCCCGTGCCCATCGTCCTCGTCGCCCTCGGCGGCTACGGCCGCGGCGAGCTGGGCCCCCTCTCCGACCTCGACCTCATGGTCATCTACGACGGCGAGATGGTGCCCTACGTCCAGCGGACGACCCAGGGGCTCCTCTACACGCTGTGGGACTTGGGCCTGACCGTGGGGCACTCGGTGCGGAGCCTCCCGGATTGCGTGGCCATGGCGCGCACCGATTTCGCCTCCCGCACCTCCATGCAGGAGGCGCGGTACGTCGTGGGCGACCGGCGGCTCTTCCAGCGCTTCCGCCGGGTGCTCGCGGAGAACGTCTATCGCAAGGACTTCGGCCAGTTCCTCGAGACGGCCCTCGCGGAGCGGGATCAGCGCTACCGGAAGTTCGGCGGCTCGCCGTACATGGGAGAGCCCAACGTCAAGGAGTCGGCGGGGGGCCTGCGCGATCTCCACACCGCCATGTGGCTGGCCTCGACCAAGTTCGGAGCGCGCACGCTGCGTGACCTCCTGGAGAAGGGACTGATCACCCGGACCGAGGATCGGCTCACGGATGCCGCCCTCACGTTTCTCTGGCGCGTGCGCAACGAGCTCCACTTCCTCTCGGGACACAAGAACGACGTGCTCTCCCGCGACATCCAGCCGCAGATCGCCAAGCGCTTCGGCTACGAGAGCGACGAGAACTCACTGGACGTGGAGAAATTCATGCGCGACTACTACCTCCACGCCCGCGTCATCCACCGTGTGTCGAGCCGGCTCATCGCCCGCTGCCAGGAGACGCTGTCGCGCCGGGGCACCGTGCTGCGCCGGCTGCGCCAGGAGGCGCTGGCCGACGGCTTGTTCGTGATGGACGAGCGCATTCACCTCGTCCACTCTGACGGGCGCGACTTCCGGGCCGAGCCCGAGCGGCTCATGAAGGTGTTCTGGCACTCGCACCGGCTGGGGCTCGAGCTGGGGGTGGACGTCGATCGCGCGGTCGAAGAGGCGCTCGACCTCGTGGACGACGGGTTCCGCCGCTCGGGAGAGGTGCGTGATCTCTTCCTCGACATCTGCCGGAGCTGGGGCCGCGTGGCCCAGACCCTTCGCCAGATGCACGAGGTGGGCTTCCTCGGCCGCTACCTCCCCGAATGGGACGCCCTGACCTGTCTCGTCCAGTACGACGTCTATCACAAGTTCACCGCGGACCAGCACTCCCTCATCGCCGTGGAGAATCTCGAGACACTGGCCCCGGGCGCCTCCGCGTCGTCCGAGGGAATCGCGGAGGTGTTGAACGAGGTGGAGCGGCCCGACCTCCTGATGCTGGGCATGCTGCTCCACGACATCGGCAAGGGCAAGGGACACGGCCACGTGGCCAAGGGCATCCCCCTCGCCGAAGAGCTCACCGCGCGCCTCGGGCTCGAAGGCGACGCAGCGGGCGACGTGGTGTTCCTCGTCGCGCAACATGTCGCGCTCTCCCACATCGCGCAGCGCCGTGACGTGAACGATCCCAAGACGATGGAAGCCCTCGCCGCCCTCTGCGGCACGCCAGAGCGGCTCCGCATGCTCTACCTGCTCACCGTCGCCGACATGCGCGCGGTGGGACCCGGGGTGATGACGGGCTGGCAGGCGCAGATCCTCTGGGAGCTCTACTCGGGTGCCCTCGCGCGGCTCACGGGCGGGAAGCCCGAGCGCCTGTCGCGCGAGGAGGTGTCTCAGCGCGTCCTCGCCGAGCTGCGCGACCCTGGGCTCAAGAACGGGGTGCCGGGGCACCTCGCCATGATCTCGGATCGGTACCTCGCCACGACCCCGCCCGCGAGAATCGCCGCGCACATACGGCTCATCGAGCGCCTCGAGGGGGAGCGGGTGGTCACGGAGCTCTTCCACCATCGCGATCTCGGCTCCTCGGACCTCGTCATCATCACGCGCGACGTGCCGGGACTCTTCTCGCTCATCGCGGGGTGCCTGGCCGCCAACGGCATCAACATCCTCTCCGCGCAGATCCACACGCGCGCCGACGGCATGGCCATCGACACCTTCCAGGTGAACGATCCCTTCGGCGAGGCGGTGACCGAGGAGGCGCGATGGCGCCGGACGCTCCAGTCGCTCCGCCGCGTGCTCTCGGGCGAGCAGACGGTAGAGCTGCTGCTCGCCGCCCGGCGGGGAGGGCGGCCCGCGGAAGAGTCCGTGCCGGGCCCCGCCAAGGTCTCCGTCGACAATCACCTCTCCGACACGCATACCGTGGTGGAGGTCAAGTGCCCGGACCGGGTCGGCCTGCTCTACCTCATCACACGTACCCTGGCTCACTCGGGCCTTTCCATCGCCAGCGCGCGGGTGGCTACGGACATCGATCACGCCTTCGACAGCTTCTACGTCGCGGATCGTCAGGGGCGCCGCATCGAAGACGCCCACGAGATGACACTCGTGCGCTCGGCGCTCGAAGACGCGCTGAGCAAGCCGCTCTAGATGCTCGGCCACTACAAAGCGCCGCTGCACCGCCTCTTCGATCCCGTGGCGCGCCTTCTCTTGCGCTTGGGCGCGCGTCCCAACCACCTGACCGTGCTCGGCCTCGGCGTGAGCGTCACCGCCGCCTATATCTTCTCCGCCGGGCGCCTGCGCTGGGGAGGGGCGCTGCTCGCCGTGGCCGGCCTCTGCGACTTCTTCGACGGCGCGGTGGCCCGGCTCGCGGGCTCGGACAGCGACTACGGCGCCTTTCTCGACTCCGTGGTCGACCGCTACTCCGACGTGGCGGTCCTGTTCGGAGTCCTCGTCTACTATCAGCAGCGGGGCGACACCGTGGGCGCGGCGCTGACCATGGCCACCCTCGCCGGCACCATCATGACCAGCTATACCAAGGCGCGCGCCCAGTCCATTGGCGTCCGCTGCGACATCGGCGTGGTCGAGCGCCCCGAGCGACTCATCGCGCTCATCGCGGGGGCCGTCTTCCAGCTCCTCACGCCCGTCATGGCGCTGCTCGCCGTGCTCACCAACGTCACCGCGATCCAGCGCATCATTTACACGCGCCGGATCGCCCGCGATACCGCGCTGCGGTAGACTCGAAGGCATGCGCCGGGCCCTCGCCTCCCTCCTCTGTCTCGCTCTTCTCCTCGCGAGCCTTTCCGCGCGGGCCGCGGGGCCGGCGCCCGTGCGCCTCTCGCCCGAAGCGCGCGAGCTCTTCGCGGCCGCGGTGACGGCGTACCGCGCCGGCGACTGGGCGCAGGCCGAGCGCGAGTTCGGCGAGGTCAGCCGCATCGCGGCTCCCATCGCGGAGTACGCGCTGCTCCAGCAGGCCGAAAGCCTGGCCCGCCTGGGTGACATCGCGGGCTCCCGCGCCGCGGCGCAGCAGGCGGCCGATGCCGCGCCGGAGAGCCGGGCCGTGCCGGCCGCCCTCCTCCTTGCCGCGGAGCAGGCTTCTCGCACCGGCGATGATGTCGGAGCAGCGGGACTGTGGCGCCGCTTCGTCGATCGCTTCCCCGATCACGCCGAGGCGGCGAGAGCGCGGCTGCGCATGGGCCAGTCGCTGGCCGCGGCCGGGCGGGGGGCCGAGGCGGCCTCGGTGTTCCGCGAGATCTGGCTGTCCGCCCCCGCGACCCCGTATGCCGACGCCGCCGCCCGGGAGCTGCGAGCCCTCGAAGCGCGGGGAGTTTCCGCTCCGCCCCCCACTCAGGCCCAGCGTATCGAGCGCGCGGAGCGAGTGGCGGCGGCTGGTCTGGGAGATCAGGCGCGCGCTGAGGCGGAAGCCGTGCTCGCCGAGGGACCCCCCGTGGACCTGGCCCTCAAGGCGCTCCGCGTGGTCATGGACGGGGCGCGCCGCGCCGGCCGCGACGATGTGGCGTTGGCCGCCACCGCCCGCGCCCTCGCCGTGGCTCAGGGGGAGAAGCGCGCGCCGTGGCTTCTCGAGTCGGCCAAGATCCAGCAGAAGAAGAACCGCGAGGGTGCGCTCGCGGCGCTGGACCGGCTGGTCGCCGACTATCCCAAGGCCGGGGAAGCAGACGATGCGCTGCTTCTCAAGGCGCGCATCATCGAGGCGGGGCCCGACCCAAAGTCCGCCGAGCCGGTGTATCTCAAGCTCGCCCAGAACTATCCGGAGTCGGAGGAAGGGCTGGCGGCCCAGTGGCGTCTCGGCTGGCTGTCGTGGATTCGCTCCGACTACACGGAGGCGGCGGAGCGCTGGTCGCGCATCACGGCCATCCGCTCCGCCAGCCAGAACTACCGTGACGCGGCGTTGTACTGGACGGCCCGCGCCCACACCGCCGTCGGTCAGGCCGAGAGCGCCTCCAAGTACTTTGCCCAGCTCATCTCCGAGTCGCCCCGCAGCTACTACGGTGTCCTCGCATTGCGCCGCCTGCCGCGCCTCCCGCCGCACCCGGGCCGCAACCCCACCGCGGTCCAGCTGGCGGCTTCGCTGCCCGCGGACCCCCGCGAGTTCCTCCAGGCCGACGGGCCGTACGCGCGCATCGAGGCGCTCCACGCCGTCGGGCTCGACGACTTTGCCGACGAGGAGATGGACGAGCTGGTGCGCCGGTCGGTGGCCGATGTGCGCCGCCTCTATGCGCTCTCCACCGTCTATGCGCAGGACTCCCGCTACTACCTGTCCCTGAGAATCATGCGGCGGCACTTCCTCGGCCTGGCCCGCAGCGCCCCGCCCGCCGTGCCGCGGACGTTCTGGGAGGCCTTCTATCCGATCGGGTGGCGCTCCGAGCTCAACGAAGCCGCGGCGCGTTCGGCCGTCGATCCCTATCTGGTGGCGGCGGTGGTCCGCGAGGAATCGTCCTACAACGCGCAGGCCCGCTCCCGGGTGGGAGCCCGCGGTCTCATGCAGCTCATGCCCGACACGGCCCGGCCCATGGCCCGCCAGCGGGGTCTGCCGTTCAACGACGGCGCGCTCCTCGACGAGCCGTTCGCCAATCTCACCCTGGGCAGCGCGCACCTCGCCGGGCTCCTCAAGGAGTTCGGCGACCCGCGCCTCGCCGTGGCGGCCTACAACGCGGGCGCGACGCCCGTGCGCCAGTGGTGGAAGGCACGTACCACGGACGACCTCGAAGTCTTCGTCGAGCTGATTCCGTTCACCGAGACGCGAGGCTTCGTCCGCCGCGTGATGCTCGCCTGGGAGGAATACCGGCGCCTCTACGGCGGCGCCGCGGGCGCCCGGCCGTGAGCGTGCTGGTCACTGCCGGCTTCTGGCGCCGCTTCTCGGCGTATGTGCTCGACTGCATGGTCGGGGGGAGCGCGTGGCTCCTCTGCTCGATGTGGCTGGTGATCGGGCTCTGGGCCCTCGACAGCCCGCCGAATGATCTCTTCGACGTCTTGATCATTCTGCTCGCCTTGATGGGCTTGGCTCTCGCGCTCCACATCGCCTATCACGTGGTGCTGATCGGCGGATGCGGGCAGACCCTGGGCAAGATGGCGCTGGGCATCATGGTCATCACGTGCGACGGCGGCGTCCCTGGCTACGGCCGCGCCGCCCTCCGCTGTCTCGGCGGCTTCCTGTCCCTGGCGCTCTTCGGGCTGGGCTATCTGGGCATCGTGCTCACGGAGGAGCGGCGCGGTCTCGCCGACCTGCTCGCGGGCACCCGGGTGGTCGAGGCGTCACCGCCGCCCGTGGGAGCGGCGCCGCCGGTGCCGCGGCTGCTCGGGGCGTGAGCGCCGGCTCAGCGCTGGGCGGTGGTGTCGGCTTCGGCGACGGGCGCCAACTCGAGCGGCTCGAGCGCCTCCAGGCGGGCGCGAAGCGTGGGACGTGTGTCGAGCATCCCTCCCCGGCCTTCCTGGCTTTTCACCGGCGCGTTGTCCATGGCGCGAAGCGCCGCGGCCAGGCTCCGGCGCGGCGTGGGATCTCCCATGGTGCGGAGAATCTCGACCGCGCGCTTGTCCGCGTCAAGGTCCTGCTGGCGCGAGAAGGCGCGCACGACCAACGGGTTGATCATGAAGTCGAGCATCCCGACACCGGGAACGAAGAAGCCCGCGAGACTGAAACCACCGGTCATCCCTGCGGACATCCGCCGCCGTGTGCCGACATGGTCGAGCACTTCGTGCGCCACCGCTTGGGCGATGACGGCCTCGAGCACCGGCATGGGCATGGCGGCGAGCCCGTCGGAGACATAGAAGGTTGCGTCCTCGTCCGTGTAGACGACGGGGTGCCGGGTCCTGATGAGGGCGAAGGAGTATCGCTTGGGATCGTCGTCGGCGGCGGAAGCCGCCCGGTACAGGGTCGTCGCGACACGTGTGGTATTGGAATCCCGAGGGTCGGGATAGTACGTGCCGGCGGGCAGGCCGGCACAGCCGGTCATGAGGGTCAGCCCGAGAACCAAGGCGATCGTCCGGCCTGCCATCGGACTTAACATCCTAGACCCCCGGCTCGCTCGTATCCCAAGGAAAAGGCACGGTTAGCGGGTGATCCGGAGATGGGTGTCGAATTGACAGCCGCGTGACACGGCATCGGGCGAACCTGCTAGCATCATAGGTGTATCTCATCCGGGGAGGGTCAAAGACCATGCTCGTCAAGCGCGACGCCGACATGAAGCTCAGGGGAGAGGACATTCCGCCCCGAGACATCACCGACCACGGGATCTATCTGAATCGCCGAGCTTTCATGACCGGCGTGGCGGCGCTGGCCCTGACCCCCTGGGGGCGGGAGGCGGAGGCCCAAGGCAATCTCCAGCCGCTCCAGGCGACCAAGAACCCGGCCTACCAGCTGCAGGAGGCGCTCACCTCCTACAAGAGCGTGACCACCTACAACAACTTCTACGAATTCGGCACCGACAAGGGAGACCCCGCCGCCCACGCCGCCTCCCTCAAGACTCGCCCGTGGACGGTGCAGGTGGACGGGTTCTGCGCCAAGCCCAAGACTTTCGACATCGAGGAAGTGCTCAAGTTCCCTCTCGAGGAACGCGTGTATCGCCTGCGCTGCGTCGAAGCGTGGTCCATGGTCATCCCGTGGATCGGGTTCCCGCTCTCCGCGTTGCTCAAGCGGGTCGAGCCCACCGGGCAGGCCAAGTTCGTGGAGTTCACCACGCTGGTGAATCCCGAGATGTTCCCGGGCCAGAAGCGTGGGATCTTCGGTTTTTCTCTCGACTGGCCCTACACGGAAGGGCTCCGTCTCGACGAGGCGATGCACCCCCTGACCCTCATGACGGTCGGCCTCTACGGTCAGGTGCTGCCGAATCAGAACGGCGCGCCCCTCCGCGTGGTCGTGCCCTGGAAGTACGGCTTCAAGAGCGGCAAGTCCATCGTGCGCATCCGGCTCACCTCGGACGAGCCCAAGACCTCCTGGAACAAGGCCGCCCCCAGCGAGTACGGCTTCTATTCCAACGTGAACCCCGAGGTCAGCCATCCGCGATGGAGCCAGGCCAACGAGCGGCGCATCGGCGACCTGCGCCGGCGCGAGACGCTCATGTTCAACGGGTATAGCGATCAGGTGGCGTCGCTCTACACCGGGATGGATCTGAAGAAGTTCTACTAGACGCTCCATGACTTATCGGGTGCGAGTGGCGTTCAAGGCGGCGGTGTGGATCGCCAGCCTCTGGCCGCTCGGCGTGCTGGTGCGGGGCTTCTTCACCGACGACCTCGGCGCCAACCCCATCGACTACATTACTCGCACCCTCGGTCTCACCGCGCTCGTGCTGCTCCTGGCGAGCCTCGGCATGACGCCGCTCCGCGTCCTCTTCCGCTGGTCGTGGCCCATCCAGATGCGGCGGCTGCTCGGGCTCCTCGCCTTCTTCTACATCTGTCTTCACTTCTCGGTGTGGATCGGGCTCGACCACTTCTTCGACTGGCGGCGGATGTGGGAAGACGTCGTCAAGCGCCCCTTCATCACGGTGGGCGTGCTCGCCCTCGTGCTGCTCATCCCGCTCGCCCTCACCTCCACCTCGGGGATGATCAAGCGGCTCGGGGGCGCGAACTGGCGTCTCCTGCACAAGCTCGCCTATGTGATCGGGGGGCTGGGCGTGCTGCACTTCCTCTGGCTGGCGAAGCGGGGACGCACGACCCCGTACTACTACGCGATCGCGCTGGCCGTGCTGCTCGGGGTGCGGCTATGGGACTGGCTACGGAAGCGCTCGCCCGTCACCCCGGTCAAACACGAATCCTCTCCCCCCGTGGGGGAGAGGGCGAGGGGCTCCGGTAGCGCCTGAGCGCTACTTGTCTGGCGTGTAGTACGGATTCGTGCCCGCGGCGTGGTCCGTCGCGTCCAGCACTTCTTCGATCTCCGGCAGCTCTTCCTTGATCAAGCGCTCGATGCCGGCCTTGAGCGTCACGTCTGCCGCACCGCAGCCCTGGCAGCCGCCGCCCATCTGGAGATACACCTTGTTCTCCTTGACGTCGACGAGCTGGACGAAGCCGCCGTGACCAGCCACCGCGGGATTGATGGTCGAGTCGATCAGCTCCTGCACCTTGGTCATCAGATCTTCGCTCATACGCCCACCTCCTGAGGCGCCCAGTCTACACCCGATCGAGGGCATGGCACCCGAGACCTTCTCTCACCCCGCCGGGCCGCGATCGCGCGGTGCCCGCGCCTTGACAGTCGTGGCGCCCGTGCCTAGAGTCACCCAGAGGTGATTCCGCGCGTGTCGGCCACCCGCGAGCCGTGCCCGTGATTCGAGCGCTTGTCCTCTTCCTCCTGCTCTGGCCCGTCGCCGTCGCCGCCCAGTCCCCGGGGTGGGAAGAACTCCTCGCGGCCGCCGAGCGCGCGTCGGACCGCGGCCAGGTCGCCGATGCCGAGCGGCTCTATCTCGACGCGGTGAAGCAGGCCGAGGGTTTCGGTGAATCCGACCTGCGGCTCGCCCGGAGCCTCGGCGAGCTCGGGCTTTTCTACCGCGAGCGGGGCCGCTCTCGCGAGGCGGCGCCGATCCTGCACCGCGCCCTCTCGGTGACGGAGACGGCGGTGCCACCCGACGATCCCCGCCTCGTCGCTCCGCTCAACAACGCCGGTGCCGCGTGGCTTCAGCAGGGGCTGGCGGCCGACGCGGAGCCGGTGTTCCGCCGCGCGCTCGCCATCGCGGAGAGGAAGCTCGGCCCCGACGACCTCGCCACCGGCGCGTCGCTGATCAATTTGGGCGCCGTCTATCAGGCGCGGGCGCGTTATGCCGAGGCCGAGCCGCTCTATCGCGGTGCGCTGCAGATCCAGGAGAAGGCGCTCGGGCCCGCCGATCCCGAGGTGGCGCGCACGCTCTCGAGCCTGGGCGCGTTGTACCGGGAGCAGGGCCGCTATGCGGAGGCGATGCCGTTCTACCAGCGTGCCCTCGCCATCGTGGAGCGCGCGGTCGGCCCCGACCATATCCGGATGGCTCTGCCGTTGGGCGGTATGGCCGCCCTGTACAACGCGCAGGGCCGGTACCGCGAAGCGGAGCCGCTCTACCGCCGCACCCTCGCCATCCAGGAGCGCACGCTGGGACCCGATCATCCCGCCCTCGCCGTCACGCTCAATGACCTGGGAGATCTGTATCGTGTGCAGGGCCGTCATGTGGACGCCGAGCCTTTCCTCTTGCGCTCCATCGCCATCCGCGAGGCGCGGATGGGCCCGCGACACCCCGATGTGGGGATCACACTCGGCAACCTGGGACTGGTCTACTTCGAGCAGAGACGCTATCCGCAGGCCGAGGCCGCCTACAAGCGTGCACTGGCCATTCTCGACCCCGGGCCGGGGAAGGAGACACCGGTGGTCACCGAATCGCTCAACAACCTGGCCGAGCTTTACCGGGTCCAGGGGCGCTACGCGGAGGCGGAGCCGCTGTATCGCCGGTCGCTGGCCATCCGCGAGCGCGCGCTGGGCCCCGAGCACCCGAGCGTTGCCGCGAGCCTTAACAACCTGGCCGCGCTGTACCATCTCCAGGGACGCTACGTCGAGGCGGAGCCGCTCTATCGGCGCACCCTGGTGATTCTCGAGAAGTCGGTGGGGTCGGAGCATCAGCGCGTGGGAATCACGCTGAACAATCTGGCCGAGGTCTACCGGGCCGAGGGGCGCTGGGGCGAGGCCGCGGCGATCTATCCGCGCGCCATCACCATCGTGGAGCAGAGCCTCGGGCCGGATCACCCGACCCTGGCGAGTCTGCTCGAAAACTACGCGAGCGTCCTGCGCCGCGCCCGGCGGGACGCCGAGGCGCTCGAGGCCGACGAGCGGGCGCGCGACATCCGTGCCCGTCACGCCCAGCAAAACCAGCGTCGGTGATCAACCGGCGGGTGAGGGCGGGGGGCTGCCTCCGCGGACCACGCCGCGTCGCATTCCGCTTGGCCACTCGAGCCCGCCACGAGATGTTGCTTGGCGGCGTTGAGATGCTCCCCAGAAGATACGGGTCCGCGGAGGCAGCCCCCCGCCCCCACCCACCTCCCCGCTCGCTGAATCCCACGAGACATCGACGATCGGCGCGGAGTACTGTCGCTACAGCGGGGAGGGCGGGGTTGGGGGGAGTTCCCTCCCCAGACCCGTATCTTCTGGGGAGTCTTTCAACGCCGCAGGCAACATCTCGTGGCGGGCCAGAGTGGCCAAGCGGAATGCGACGCGGCGTGGTCTGGGTAGGGAGCTCCCCCCAGCCCCGCCCGGTGTGCAAGCCTACGGCTCTCCGTGGGGACGGCGGTGAGGCAGGCGGGGGCCGGGGTCGAGCTCGACGACGAGGCCGTCGCCCCAGCCGTATTTCTCACGCGAGCGCGCCTGGATGTCACGCACGAGCGTGGCCGCCGTCTCCGCCCGCACCACGCGCGCACGGCCACGGAACGCCGTCGTCCCGACCCGCCACTGAACGCGCGGCTCCACGAGCAGGTTCTGCACCCAGTGCGCACGCAGGCCATGCTCGGCGATCAGGTAGTAGCTGCGCCCGCGACGGGTGAACCAGACCTCGATGCGGCGCTCGTGCCCGGTCTTCCGACCCCGCGTGGTGAGGTAGAGATACTCCTGCTCGTCGCCCGCCGACGAGCGCCTCACCGGCGGGCTACGTGGCCAGTTCCCCCGACTGCATCCGCCTGACGCCCGCCTTCTGCATGTCCGCCCACGCCTTGCCCAGCGAGCCGTTCGTGTCGATGCCACGGCAGGCGTCCTCGATCACAGCCGCTTGCAGCCCCACCTTGCGCGCGTCAAGAGCAGACCAGCAGACGCAGAAGTCCGTGGCGAGCCCGACGAAGTAGAGATTGGCGAAGCCGCGATCCTTCACGTACCCCGTGAGCCCCGTGGTGGACTTGCCATCGGCCTCGAAGAACGCCGAGTACGAATCCATCTGTTGCCGGTAGCCCTTGCGGATGATCAGCTCGGCATGGGGGATCTTGAGGTCCTTGTGAAAGTCCGCGCCGGGAGTGCCCTGCACGCAGTGGTCGGGCCAGAGGACCTGCGTGCCGTAGACGAGCGTCACGGTCTCGAAGGGCTTCTTGCCGCCATGGGCTGAGGCGAAGGATGTATGTCCCGGCGTGTGCCAGTCCTGGGTCAGGATGACGTGGGTGAATTTCGCGGCAATCGTGTTGACGAGGGGGACGATCTGATCGCCTTCTTTCACGGGCAGGGCCCCGCCGGGAATGAAGTCGTTCTGCACGTCCACGACCACGAGGAGATCACGATCGCCCGGCCTGGCTTTGACCTGCGCGCTCGCTACACCGGTTTGCCCCACCAGGCCGCCGGCCACCAGACCCGCCGCCCCTGCGAGAAACTCGCGCCGATTGAAATGCGTCATGGGCCACCTCCTTGGTGTCGGCAGTATAGCTGAAGCGGCCTCACGGGGTGTTCGGTGGCGCCGGAGTGAATGAGGCCGTCGGTCGGTGGCCGACATCCGGTGAACCCCAGGGGCTCTATGCGATAATCCGGGCACAGAACGCTAGGATCGGCCAGGATCGGCTGCGATCGGAATGACGCCGAGGAGAACAATGCCCAAGGTCAAGAAAGTGCAGGGGGAAGCGCCGAGCGCGACCGCGAAGGGGCGGCCCGACTGGATCGTGGTCGCACTGGCCCTGCTCGGGGTAGGCGTCGCGGGATATCTCACCGCGCTCAAGCTCGGTGGCAACCAGGCTTTCCTCTGCCGTGACGGCAGTGGGTGTGACATCGTCCAGGCCAGCCGCTACTCGCTCCTCGCGGGGGTGCCCACGGCCATGTGGGGCGCGGGGCTCTACCTCGCCATCGCCGTGCTCGCCGCCATGCCGCGTACCGTGCGCCGCTGGCAGACGGCCTTCATGCTCGCCTCGGCCGCCGTCGCCTTCTCGCTGTATCTCACCTATCTCTCGATCTTCGTGATCGGCGCGACCTGCCCGTACTGCCTCGCCTCCGGCGTCATCGCGGTGCTGCTGCTTGTCGTCATGGTGCTGCGACGGCCGCACGGCGGCAGAGAGGCCGCGGCCTACAAGCCCGGCAAGCTGGTTACGCTGGGAATCACCGCGGGGGCGTTCGCCATTCTTCTCGGCGCCTTCATCTTCGCCGCCGACTTCTCCACGCCGGCGGGGTATCAGCTGGCACTGGCGCAGCACCTGGCGAAGAGCAACGCCACCTTCTACGGCGCCTTCTGGTGACCCGCGTGCAAAGAGCAAAAGGCCCGGTTCGGGTCTGCCGTCAGCCAGTTGCCGTACGTGGAATGTGATCCGAAGGGGATCAATCCTCGCCAGGACCTCTGCGAGAAGGTACCCGTGCGCGCCTATCCGACCTGGGTGATCAACGGCGAGAAATACGAGGGCGTCATGTCCCTCGACCGGCTCGCGGAGCTCTCGAGGTTCCGCTTCGCCACCGCCACCGAGGCCAAGCCGTGAGGGCGACCGCGCCACGGAGGGGCGGGGGACATGGGTAAGCGATCTCGCCCTCGTGGCCCGGTCAAGGCCGCGCGGAAGGTCAAGCGCTCCGCCCGCGCGGCGAAGCGGCGACCCGGACGCGCGAAGCCGCCCACGCGCTCCGCGCGGATCGAAGCGCCCGCCACGCTCGTGAGCACCGAATGGCTTGCCGCGCAGCTCGCCCGGCCTCAGATCGGCCGCTCTCGCGTCCGTGTCCTCGACGGCACCTGGCACATGCCCCAGCTCGAACGCGATCCGCGCCGCGAGTTCGAAGAGGCGCACATTCCCGGCGCGGCCTTCTTCGACGTTGACGCCATCGCGGACCGCACGACGCCGCTGCCTCACATGCTGCCCGGCGCGGCGCAGTTCGGACGCCAGGTGGGCGAGCTCGGCATCTCGAACGACGATCTGGTCGTGGTCTACGACGTGCGGGGGGTGGTCAGCGCGGCTCGCGTGTGGTGGACGTTCCGGGCCATGGGTCATGACCGCGTGGCCGTCCTCGACGGGGGCTTGCGTAAGTGGACGGCGGAGGGCCGGATGGTGGAGACGGGCCCCGCCAAAGTGGCGCCGGCTCGCTTCCGCGCGCACCTTCGTCGCGGCATCGTTCGCAATCTGGAGCAGGTGCGGCGCAATATCGACACTCGGCGCGAGCAGGTGCTGGATGCGCGCTCGCGCGGCCGCTTCGCCGGCACCGAGCCAGAGCCCCGCGCGGGTCTGCGCGGGGGCCACATTCCGGGCAGCCTGAATCTGCCCTATGACGCGCTCTACCAAGCAGACGGCACGCTCCTGCCGCCGGACGGGCTCCGTCAGGCCTTCGCGGCCTCGGGAGTGGATCCGGGGCGACCCGTCGCGACCACGTGCGGGTCGGGAATCACGGCCTCGGTGCTCGCGCTGGGACTGCATCTCATCGGCCACAGGAAGGTTGCGGTGTATGACGGCTCGTGGACGGAGTGGGCAGGCCGCCCGGACACGCCCGTCGAGCCCTAGGGAGAATTCGCCATGGCGGCTTACACGCTCAAGAGCTTCGTGGACGACCTCGACACGATCACGAGCATGGAGACCGATCCGGCCGCCATCACCGCCAGGGCTGCGCCCCTCCTCGCCCGGCTCTGCCGGAATGCCGAGGCCCTCCCCTTCGAGTACCGCACGTCGCCCGCGGGGCAGCGCGGCCGCTACATGCTGCACCGAGCGCCGCGATTCAACGTGACGTCGGTGATCTGGCGGCCCGGGGACGAGGCGGGCTCGCACGACCACGAGACGTGGGGACTGGTCGGCGTGGTCGAGAACGAGATCCAGGAGACGCGCTACACGTCTGCGGGCCCGCGCGAGCTCGGAGGCAAGACCGCTCTCCAGGTGCGCGAGGTGCTGCGCCACAAGCCGGGCGCCGTCTCCGCCCTCGTTCCGCCTCACGACGAGATCCACGCCATGTACAACCCGACCACGAAGAACACGGTGGAGATCCACGTGTACGGCAAGGATCTGGCCGGCCTCCAGCGCCACGTCTTCGACAAGGACGGCAACGTCAAGTCGCTGGTCAGCTCCAAGTACATGAACTGCTAGACCCTCTCCCCCACCGGGGGAGAGGGCAGGGTGAGGGGGCGGTTTACTCTCTCCCTAGAAGGGAGAGGGGGAACTTCGGACTGTGAAGATCGCCGACGTCGAGGCCTATGCCACGTCGTTTCCCGTGCCGCCGGCCGCGCGCGTAGCGCTCGGCATCGGACAGGCGTTCTCGCGCGTCATCGAGGACCGCGTGATCACCATCCTCCGGCCGGATCTCTCCAAGACGGGCGGCATCACCGAGGGGTTGCGTGGAAGCTTCCCGTTCATCCCCACACGTCGATGACCGGGCTCAACATGGCCGCCTGCATCCATTTCCTCTCGGCCATCGACAACAGCGGCTATTTCGAGGCGGACGTCTCCAAGATCAATCTCTTTCGCGACGAGCTCGTGAGCGAGTCCTTCCGGGTCGGCCAGGACGGCTGCGTGCTGCCCCAGGAGAAGCCCGGCTTGGGCGTCGATGTGGACGAAGCGTTTCTCACCACCCACCCCGTCATCGAAGGGCCCGGCTACGTCTGAGGATCGCTACGGGCTGCCCCTGGGCGCTCGGCCGTCGCGGGCCGTCGAGGACTACGTGACCGCAGCGGATGCGCTCCTGTCCGGCAATGTGGGAGCCGACGAGGCTCTCGACCGTGCTCTCGCCGCCGACCCCGACTTCGCTCTGGCCCACGCCGCGAAGGCGCGCGCCTTGCAGATGCGCGGCGCCGCCGCCGAAGCGAAGGCGGCCGCCGCCCGGGCGAGCGATCTTGCCCGCACCGCCACCGCTCGCGAGCGGGGCCACGTGGCCGCGGTGAGCCTCGCCCTCGGCCCCGATCTTCCGCGCGCCCTCGACGCGGCGCGCGAGCACCTGCGCGAGTTTCCGCGCGACGCCCTGGTGCTCTCCCTCGCCACCGGCGTTTACAGCCTCACCGGCTTCAGCGGCCGCCGTGACCGGAACGAGCTCTTGCTCGGCATCCTGGACGAGATGGCGCCGGCCTACGGCGAAGACTGGTGGTTCCTCAACGTCCACGCTTTCGCCTGCACGGAAGCGGGCGATCACGCGCGCGGTCGTCGACTCGTCGAGCGCTCGCTGAGCCTCCATCCCCGCAATGCCCACGCCGCGCACGCCCTCGCCCACGTGTTCTATGAAGAGGGCGACAGCACGGCCGGCGCCGCCTTCGTGGGGAGCTGGCTTCCCGGCTATGCGCGCGCCGCGCAGCTGCACTGCCATCTGTCCTGGCACCTGGCGCTGTTCGAGCTGGGCCGGGGATGCACCGAGCAGGCAGTGAAGATTTACGACGACAGCATTCGCCCCGGGATCTCGCTCTCCGCCGCTCTCGGCACCCTGGCCGACTCGGCGTCCTTTCTCTGGCGCTGCCACTTGTGGAGCGTCGGCCCCACGCCCCAGCCCTGGAACGAGGTGCGTGACTTCGCCCGGCGCGCATTCCCCACGCCGAGCGTCGCCTTCGCCGACGGGCACCTCGTCATGGCTCTCGCCGCCGCCGGCGATTCCGACGGCGCCGCGGCACGAGTGGCGGAGCTCAGGCAGATGGACGTAGAAGGCCGGCAACCCGCCGGCCGTGTCGCGGCCGACGTCGCGGAAGCGATAGCCGCCTACGCGCAGGGTGACTGGGGTCGGACCATCGCCCTCATGGCCCCCGTGTTCGCGGAGATCGTGCGGGTGGGAGGCAGCCGGGCCCAGCGCGACGTCTTCGAGCAGACCCTGCTCGGCGCCTATCTCCACGCCGGGCGCGACGAGGACGCGACCCGTATGCTCCGCCGGCGCCTCGACGGTCGCCCGTCGGTTCCCGTTCCCTAGTACACCTCGTCGCGCTCGCCGAACTCGAAGGCTTCCGTGCGGTCGTCCAGCTCCTCCGGCTCGAGCATGCCCTTTTCGGCGAGCAGACGCTCGAAGGAGGCGAGCCAGCGCTCGTAGTAGCGCGCGGATCCGGGCTCGTCACCCGCGCGGGCGATCTCGTCGATGAGACTCTGCTGGAACTCTTCCCACGCGTAGAGCCGCTGGTCGTAGAGCGCGACGGCCATGCCGAAGACGCGCCCCTCCCACGGCGCCTCGAAGACCAGCTCGCCGTTCTTGCGGGGGGCGGCGATGGGACCCTCCATGTTGGACACGAGCCGGCTCGGCTCGAGATCGCCCACGGGCGCGGGGGGCGGCACGCGGCAGGCCTTGGGCGAGGGCGCCCCCGCGCGAAGATGCAGATCGTCCACGGGCCGCCCGTCGGGGCGTCCCTCCCACGTGGACGCGGTGAACTGGTAGGCCGCCAGCGGGGGCGGCGGGTCCGTCCACTGGCGCGCGCGCACGAGCGCGTCGATCCAGTCGTAGAGCACGCGCACCTGCTCGTCCGTGGACATGGAGTGAAACCACGCCTGCCGGCCTTCGAAGAGCAGCATGATGACATTGGCGAGCGCGCAGGGGCCTAGGCAGCCGCCGATGGTCAGGTGAACGCGATTGCGGAGGCCCCGCCGCTCCCATTCCTTGTGATAGAGCTCGCGCGGCACCGACGCGTATCCATCCTGTACGCGGCCGCAGCAGCAGGCGTCGGCGCACACGAAGAGCTGGCCGAGCGACCGCGCGACGTGGATGCGGCGCCCGTCCGGGCGAGGGACGATGTTGCGCACTAGTGTGCCGCGGCCGGCGCCTGCACCTGCGCCACGCCGATCATGGCGTCGCGCGTGACCAGAGCGGCCAGCTCGGCTTCGGAGAGATGCTCCGATCCTTCGGGGCGCAACGGCAGCACCATGTAGCGGATCTCCGCGCTCGAGTCCCAGAGGCGGATCTCGACGTCCTCGGACAGCGTCACGCCGAACTCGGCCAGCACCTTGCGCGGCTCGAGGACGGCGCGCGAGCGGTAGGCGGGCGACTTGTACCAGACGGGCGGCAGCCCCAGCACCGGCCACGGATAGCAGGAGCAGAGCGTGCAGACCACCATGTTGTGGACGGCGGGTGTGTTCTCGATCACCACCATCTTGTCCCCGCCGCCGCGGCCGCCGATGCCGAGCTCGGCGATGGCGGCCGTGCCGTCGGCGAGCAGGCGCTGCTTGTAGGCGGGGTCGACCCAGGCGTGGGCCACCACCCTGGCGCCGTTCATGGGCCCCACGTCTTTCTCGTAGGTCTGCACGACCTTGTCCACCACCTCCGTGGACAGGAGGCCTTTTTCTATCAAGAGCGACTCGAGGGCGCGGACGCGATGGACCACCCAGGGCTCGGGCTCGGAATGATGACTGCCCATGCCGCCTCCCCTAGCCCTCGACGGGCTTCAGATAGCTTTCCCAGAGATCGATGTAGACGCGCTGCCGTGGCTCGGCGGTGTCGCCCCACAGCTCGCCGGATTCGAAGCCGACGCTATAGAGCGGCTCGGGGCATCGACCACGACCGTGGGCGTGCGCGTCGGGGAGGATGTACACGCCATGAAAGGCACGGATCCGCCCGCGATGCCCGCGCGCATAGCCGGGCAGCCGCGTGTGGCCGGGCGGCTGCCAGTTGCGCGTGACCACGCCGTCACCCATCTTGAAGCGCGGAGGGGGATCGGGCTCGCTCTGCTCGGCCGCTCCCTTGCGTACGGCGCGCATTATGCGCTCGAGCAACTCGGGGTCCTTGCGGTCGGGGAGGGGAGTCTGCGGGTTCCGCTCGAACTCTTTCGTCCGCGCCTCGAGCTCCTCTCGGCTGATCACTCCCTTTTCCACGAGGAGGGTGGACACGGAGGCAAGCCAGTGCTCGAAGTAGGAGGTGTTGAGATACTCCGCCTGACCCATGCGCTCGACGGCGTGACGGAACTCGTCGATGTTGTAGATGCGCTTGACGAGGCCGGTCAGGTTCATGACCATCACGGCTCTTTCCCAGTCCGCGTGGAAAGGCGGCTCGTTCCGTTCCCGCTCCACGGGTCCGAAGCCGTGCTTGCCGCCGAGGTCGTGCACGCCGTTCATGGTGGGTGTGCGCGGATGATCCCGCGGGGCATGGAACCTGTCAAGCGGTCAGCCGCCGGCCAGCTTGGCCGGGTAGCCGAGCGCGCGCAGCTCGTTCGCGATGCGCTCGCGATGATCGCCCTGGATCTCCACCGCGCCGTCCTTGACCACGCCCCCCGCGCCGCACAAGCGCTTGAGCTCCGTGGCGCGATGCTCCAGATCCTTCGCGGGCAGGCCGCGGATCACCGTGATGACCTTGCCGTGGCGTCCCGACCGATCGCGGAAAATGCGCACCACGCCGTCGCGGGGCCCGCGCGTCTCGGCGAGCGACGGCGGGTCGCGGCGCGCCTCGGGGGGACGCACGTGGCCTTCTCCTGTCGAGTAGACGGGCCGGCTGTTCTTCACGTCGGGCAGTGTAGCAGAGCGGGCGCGCGCGGTGGCAGGTCCGTCGACTCCTCTGTATACTCCACCGGCATCCCACACACGAGAGGAGTCATGATGGCCGGCGCCGCGCTTTCCGATGTCCAGAAGAAGGTCCTCGACCGGATCGACGATGAAGAGATCGTACGCCTCGCCTCCGATCTCATCCGCATTCCCTCCTTCACCACCGAGGAGACTCCCTGCGCGGAATGGATAGCCAACTACCTCGGCGACCAGGGCCTCTCGCCCGAGCTCCAGGAGATCGAGCCGGGCCGCAAACAGACGGTGGCTCGCCTGCGCGGCACGGGTGGCGGCCGCTCCATCATGCTCAACGGCCACATCGACATCGATCCGCTGGCCAGCGGGTGGACGCGCGATCCCTTCGAGCCATGGATCGCCGACGGCAAGATCTTCGGCCACGGCGTCTTCAACATGAAGGCGGGCGTCACCGCCTGCATCCTCGCCACCCTCGCCCTCGAGCGCTCCGCCGTGCATCTCCGCGGCGACGTGGTGCTCGCCTGCGTGGCCGCCGAGCTGAACAGCGGGGTGGGGACTATTCACGCCATCAAGAACGGCTACCGCACCGACATGGCGGTCATCCCGGAGCCCTACGGCGCGGACACCATCATCACCAAGCACACGGGCTCCATGGACGTAGTGGTCCACACCCTCGGCCGCGCCACCCACATCGGCAAGAAGGAGCAGGGCTCGGACGCCATCGCCAAGATGATGCGCGCCATCGCCGCCATCAACGCCATGAAGATGACGGCCGTCCACGATCCGGACCTGCCCGGCCTGCCCCGCCTCAACGTGGGCTCGGTGATCGGGGGACGGGGCCGCGACCACAACCTTCGCGGCGCCTACACGGTGAGCGACTTCTGCACCGCCTACGTGAACGTCCGCTTCAACACGAGCCAGAGCGGCGAGACGGTCCTCGCCGACTTCCGGCGCACCCTCGATGCCCTCAGGGCCGACGACCCCGAGTTCCAGTACGAGATCGAGTTCCCGCCCGAGCTCTCGCGCGGCCTCGGCCGCCTCGCCAAGGCCGCCGTCGACGTGCCCCTAACCGAGCCCGTCGTCCAAATGGTCAAGCATCATCTCAAGACCCTCTCCGGCCGCGATCCGCAGTACCTCGGCGTCCGTCTCCCCCAAAGCTACGCGGGCAACGACACCACCCATCTCTGGCAGGCCGGCATCCCCTGCTGTTTGTACGGTCCGGGCGGCGGCTACACCGACTACCGCGAGGTACACACCATTCTCGACGACCTCTTCCTGGTTACGCGTGTGCTCGCGCTTACGGCCCTCGAAGCCGCCGCCTAGAGCGCGAGTGTCGGTAAAAAGTGCCCAAGTCCGGGGCTCCTCGGACTGGCCCAACGTCGGTCGGGGAAGAATCGTCGCGCTGTCGATTTCGCCACTCCAGGTTCGACTACAGGTAAAGAGCTCAGACTCAGACGGTCGCGAGCGGCCGGAGACCTCAGCGACCAACCCGACACCCATGAGGAGACTCCACGATGCGATTCATGGTCATGATCAAGGCCACTAAGGACACCGAGGCTGGCGTCATGCCGGACGAGAAACTGTTGACCGAAATGGGACGATTTAACGAGGAGCTGGTGAAGGCCGGCGTGATGCTCGCGGGGGAGGGGCTTCATCCGAGCTCCAAGGGGGCGCGTGTCAAGTTCTCCGGGAGCAAGCGAACGGTGATCGATGGGCCGTTCGGCGAGACGAAGGACCTCATCGCCGGCTTCTGGCTGTGGCAGGTGAAATCGAAGGAGGAAGCGATCGAATGGGTGAAGCGCTGCCCCAATCCCACCGGCACCGACGCCGAGATCGAGATTCGCCAGGTGTTCGAAGCGGAGGACTTCGGGGCCGAGTTCACTCCCGAGCTGAGGGAGCAGGAGCAGCGCCTGCGCGCGCAGGCGGCCGCCAAGAAGTGATCACATCCAATTCCTGACAAGGAGAACGCCATGCAAGTCCAGCCCTACCTGTTCTTCGACGGCCGTTGTGAGGAAGCTCTCGAGTTCTACCGCAAGAAGCTCGGGGCCAAGGTCGAGATGCTCATGCGCTTCAAGGAAAGTCCCGAGCCGCCTCAGCCCGGCATGGTGCCTCCGGGTTCCGAGGACAAGGTGATGCACGCAAGCTTTCGTGTCGGGGACAGCACGCTGATGGCGTCCGACGGCCACTGCCAGGGGAAGCCCAATTTCCAGGGCTTCACCCTGTCCCTCACGGTCTCCAATGATGCCGAGGCCGATCGGCTGTTCAACGCTCTCGCCGACGGCGGGAAGGTACAGATGCCGCTGGCCAAGACCTTCTTCTCGTCACGATTCGGTATGGTCGCCGACCGCTTCGGCGTGGGGTGGATGATTCTCGTCGGCCACTAACCGCCGCTCACATCGCCCCGGTCGCCGTCTGGAAGACCGTTTCCGGTGCTAGACTCGGTGCCGCCAACATACGACTCACCGCGGAGGCTCCGGCATGCACTGTCCGGGCGGTTCTGGTTCGGGCGAGCTGCGAAACGGTAGAGGCGACCTCCGGGGCGTGGGGCCGACGTCCGAGCGAGGTCCGCCACCTGACTATGGGATGGTCTCAATGTCGGCCGTCGGCCGTTCGTGAGCGCCACCTCCGTCGCGCACGATATCGCGAGCCTCTCACCCTCGCAGAAGAGGAGATGTCCATGAGGCACTCCACCATCGCCAAAGCCGCCCTGACCGCGATCCTGGTGGCGTTCACCAGCGTTGCCACGGCTCAGACATTGAAAGGACCAGTCTCGGACAAGCCCCTGGACGAGAAATGGGCGCCGTCCAAGTGGGGAGCACAGGACCGGGCGGGCTCGGCCAATCACACGAGTAACTCCGCGAACATCGCGCGGGCGCTGGCCACCATCAAGCAGAACAAGGCGATCACCATCGGCAAGTTCTACCATCGCGAGGCGCCGGCGTTCGGGGCGCGCGGATGGCAGATGTCCATTCCCGGAACGCCGACCGGCGGTCCCTTCGGCAAGAACGCGCTCATCTACCACGACGAGCTCGTCACGACCGAGCTCGGCCAGATACAGACGCAGTTCGACGGGCCCGGCCACATCGGGGTGAACACGTCGAAGGGGCCCATGATGTACAACGGCGTGATCACGTGGGACGCCTACGAGCACGGCCCCGGCGACCGCGTGCTCGGCATGGGGCCCCTGGGCGTGGAGCACCCGGGCGAGCTAGGCTTCGTCTGCCGTCTCGTGGTGCTGGACGCCGTGGCGTACAAGAAGTCCAAGGGCCTCATCCCGGCCAGCGCCGAGATGTTGCCGATCCCCAAGAAGCCCGGCGATCCCGGGATCGTGACTGCGGACGACGTCAGGGGCATCCTTCAGATGCAAGGCCTCAGGGACATCGCGGCGGGCGACTGCGTGGCCCTCCATACCGGCGAGGGGAACAGCTGGAGCAACGACCGCTACAAGTCCATGAACTCCGACCAGCGCAAGGCCGCACGCGACCTGTTCGCCGAGGGCGAGCCCGGCTTTGGTCTCAGCGCCTGCGAGTACATGGCTGCGCGTGACATCGCGCTCACCATGTGCGACACGTCGGCATGCGACGCTCAGCCATCGGGTGAGCAGGGTCCCGACTTCGCCGTGCCCTGCCACACCGAGATGCAGACCCGCCGCGGCATCTGGAACCTCGAGAACGTCGACACCAAGTCCCTCGTCGACAAGAAAGTTCTCGAAGGGGCGTTCATCTGGGCTCCCCTGCGGATCATCGGCGCCACCGGCTCGCCGGGCAACCCGATGGTGCTCTACTAGTCAGGGCCGGTTTCCGCGTCATAGGGGCCCGACCGGAAGCACCTCCCTCACGTCGGCGCCGGCCAGTCCTGCCACAGATCAGCTCAGTCGCGATCCCGGACGAGCGGCGCCGTCGAGCAGTGGATGCCCCCGCCGTTCTTCTGACACTCGCTGAAGTCGATGGGCACGACCTCGATGCCGTGATCGACGAGGCGCTCGGCGGTGCCGTCGCCGTTGTTGATGGCGAGCAGGACCTTGCCCGGACGCACCGCGAGCACGTTGGCCACGCGCGGGTTGTCGGCGTGGTGCACCTCGACCCACTTGATCTTGAGCTCCTTCAGCGTGTCGAGGAGTCGCCACGGCACCCGGCTGATATTGATGAGGGCCAGATCCTGGTCGACCATCACGAGCTGACCGTCGATGTGCATGGCATAGCCGGCAAGGTCGATCTTGTGGAGGCGCGCGCCCTGGGCGGCCAGCACCTCCTCGATCTGGCGCGCCCCTTCCTCGTTCTGGCGATAGGAGAGCCCGGCCAGCGCGGTGTGCTCGTCTAGCCAGCAGAAGCTCCCGCCCTCGAAGAGGCCCGTGGCGTGGATGGTGCGGAGGATGGGCATGCCGATCTCAGCGAGCTTGCGCGTGACAAAGGCTTCCTCGCCGCGCCGCCCCTGGCCGGGCTTGGCGCCCACCGGCCCCATGCGGCAGATGATGGCTCCACCCGAGACGGCAATGGCATTGTCGCGTGTGTACATGGCCTTGGGGTCGGTGGCCGCGCCGTCGACGGAGATCACCTCGGCGCCCTCGCGCCTGAGGGCGGCCACCATGGCATCGTGCTCTGCCTGCATCTTGCCCAGGTCGGGCGCCTTGTCGTCGCGGTAGTACCACTGCTGCTCGTCGTCGATCAGGGCCTCGATGGCGGGATCGTACTTGTCTCCCGACATGACGCGGATCTCGTCGCCGGGTCGGTGGACGAGGACCACCTTGAGCGGCCCCACGTCGTTGTAGACGCCCCAGCGCCGGCCCCAGACGCGGGCCTGCATCGCCGCGTCCTCGAAGGCGGGCGCGGCGCGCGGCGGAATGCGCTTGAGGACCTCGTGGTAGTACTCCGGCGAGTCTTTGAGGCTCATGATGAGGCTCCCGCGTAGGCCCGCTTCAGTCCATCAATGTCGATCTTCTTCATCTTGAGCATCGCCTCCATGACTCGGCCGGACTTTTGAGGATCGGGATCACTGATCAGCTCGACGAGCGCTCGGGGAACAATCTGCCACGACAGGCCGTATTTGTCCTTGAGCCAGCCGCACTGCTGGGCCTTTTCGTCCCCGCCCTTCGACAGCTTGCTCCAGTAGTGGTCCACGTCCTCCTGCGTCTCGCAATTGACCTGGAGCGAGATGGCCTCGTTGAACTTGAAGATCGGGCCGCCGTTGAGCGCGGTAAACGTCTGCCCCTCGAGTTCAAAGGCCACGGTCATGACCGATCCCGGCGGCCGTCCGTGGGCCTCACGTCCGGCTTCGCCGTACCGGGCAATCTTCACGATCTTCGAATTCCTGAAGATCGCGGTATAAAACTCTGCGGCCTCTTGAGCCTGATCATCAAACCACAGACACGGGGTGATCCTCTGGACAACTGGCATGGCCTGTCTCCTCGGGTCTAGGTACGGTGTGGAATCACCGCGGCTACCAGATAGTCGTTTGAAGGAGCCCGACATCGACAGGTCCAGACTATCTGCAGCTGTCATCCTCGGGCCGCCCCGCGCTCGGAGCCGCCGTCATCTTCTAGCACCCGCTTGAGGTTCTGCAATACCTGCCCCCACGCGATCTTGTTGAACTGGGAAAACCCGCTTCGATCGTCATAGCCAGTCTGGCGAAAATCCAGGGTGGTGGTGCGATCGGGATTGCGCCCGGAATAGGAGGAAGGGGGATGGCCACCGGGCTCGCTCATCTCGAAAATGAAGCGCGTACCCGTCCACGCGGAGGCGGGGCTGCTCTTCGGATGCGTGCTGATGCACTCCCACTCGACCCGCTCGCTGGGAACCAATTCGACCACTCTCAGTCTCACCACACCGTGCTCGGGACCCGGGTGATGCTCCAGGACCGGACCCCGGTCCGTGTGGACCAGCGTTTGTTTGTCCCACCACGTCGAGATTCCGTCCGCCGTGGCAATCGCGTCGTACACCTTCGCCACCGGCGCGTGGATCAATATCTGGTGATGGATGTTCGACATGTCGACGTCCCTCCGAGGAAGCACCCGTCGGTATGCCTTCTGGCTGCGTTCGGGGATCGAGCCACGCCTAGTCTACCAAGTTCGCGACGGGCTATACTCCCGGCGGTGAAGACCGACCTGCTCCTGATCCCCATGGGCGCCCGCTGGGCCGACATGCGCGCGGCGGCCGTGGCCGCCGATGAGGCCGGCTTCGACGGCCTGTGGACCTGGGATCACCTGCGGGACCCCGACGGCGATCCGGCCGGCGTGCCCGAGTGCTTGACCACGCTGGCCGCTCTGGCCGAGGCAACCCGGCGCGTGACGCTCGGCTCACTCGTGCTCAACGTGTCGAGCCGGCACCCGGGCCTCCTCGCGAACATGGCGGCCACGCTCCAGCAGATCTCCGGCGGCCGCTTCATCCTGGGCTTGGGCGCGGGGGGCAGCGCGAGCACGCCGTATGCGCGAGAGCAGGAGGGGCTGGGCCTCGCCGTCGAGCCCGACGCCGTTCGCGCTGAGCGCGTTGCCGAGGCGGCGCAGATCCTTCGCCGTCTCTGGTCGGGAGATGCTACCAGCTTCACCGGCATCCACTATCGACTCGACAGGCCGGCCGGCTATCTGCGCAGCGATCCCGCGCCGCCCATCATCATCGGTGGCTTCGGTCTCCGCATGGCGGCCATCGCGGGGAGGTACGGTGACGGCTTCAATACTCAGGCCCGTCACCCGAGCCTTGCCGAGCTGGCGCGGATCGCGCGCGACGAGCACACGGCGGCGGGCGGTGACCCTTCGCGGTTCGAGCTGAGCGTGTTCGCCGGCCTCGCCCCGGCCTGGCTCCGCGCCGACTCGGAGAACCGGGCCGCGCTCGAACGGATGGGCGTGGCCCGCCTCATTCTCCTGACCGGTCCTCCCTACGATTCCTCGCAGATCCGCGCCGCCGGCCGGGTGCTGTCCGGCTGAACGCGCACTCACACCGAAAGGACCTCCATGGCGTACAAGGGATTCGATCTCACGGGAAAGGTCGCGCTGGTCACTGGCGGCAACAGCGGCATCGGGCTCGGCATGGCCGAGGCGATGGCCCAGGCGGGCGCCGCCGTCTGCATCTGGGGCACCAATGAGGAAAAGAACGCGACGGCGCTGGCCAAGCTCAAGGGTCACGGCGGCCAGGCCATGGCGCTTCGCTGCGATGTCAGCGACGAGGCGGCGGTGGATCGCTCGTTTGCCGAGACGGTCAAGGCCATGGGGCGCGTGGACGCCTTCTTCGCCAACGCGGGCGTGAGCGGCCGGGGTGGCGGCGGCAAGGGTTTTCACGAGATGGCTACTGAGGAGTGGCGGCGCGTGATGGCCGTCAACCTCGACGGAGCGTTCTTCTCGCTGCGCGCGGCGGCCAAACACATGGTGGAGCGCGGGGGCGGGGGCTCGCTCGTGAGCACGGCGAGCCTGGCCGGGGTGATGGGGGCGGCCCGCAGCGAGCACTACTCGGCGACCAAGGGCGCCCTCCTGGCCATGACGCGCTCGATGGCGGTGGAGCTGGCGCGTCACCAGATCCGCGTCAACACCGTCGTGCCTGGCTGGATCGATACGCCCATGACTGAGAAGGCGCTGCACGGCGAGGCCTTTATGCAGAAGGTCCTGCCCCGCGTGCCCATGCGCCGCTGGGGCGTGGGCGACGACTTCGGCGGCATCGCCGTCTACCTGGCCGGCGACGCCAGCCGCTACCACACCGGCGACGCCTTCATCATCGACGGCGGCTACCTCGTCTTCTAAGGCGAACTGCGCTCCCCCTCACCCATCTCAGCCCTCGCCTCCTCGCTCGAGGCGAGCGTCTCGGCTCGAACGGCGACCCTCTCCCCCTTCGGGGGCGAGGGGATCGGGCTAGATTGCGCGGATACGCGGGTTGAGGCAAGATGCCGCCCAAAGGAGCACACCATGACGACCCGTCGAACCTGGCTGATTGCTCTCGTGATTTTGGCCGTGACCCTGGTGTCCGGAGCCGGCGCCGCGCCGCCCAAGGATGCCATCGTCATCGGTCTCCTCGCCGAGCCCGTCACCATGGATCCGGCGCAGGTTACGGATCTCAACTCGGCGCGGGTGACCAAGCGCATCTTCGAAGGGCTGGTGGCGCAGGAGCTCGGCTCCTACAAGCTCATTCCCGGTCTCGCGCGGTCGTGGGACATCTCCAAGGACGGCCTCACCTATACGTTCAATCTGCGCCCCAACGTGATCTTCCACGACGGAACGCCGTTCAATGCCGAGGCGGTCAAGTTCTGCTACGAGCGGCAGCTGAACGAGGAAGGGCCGTACTACAAGACGGGTACCTACCCGTACGTCAAGGGCTTCCTCGGCAATGTGCAGAGCATCGAGGTGGTCAACCCGCTCACCGTGCAGATCAAGCTCAAGGCTCCCCTCACGCCTTTCCTCCAGTACCTCGCGCATCAGTCGCTCTTCATCTACAGCCCCGACGCCCTCAAGAAATACGGCAAGGACATCGCGAAGAATCCCGTGGGCACGGGCCCCTTCAAGCTCGAGACGTGGGAGCCCGGGGTGAAGGTCGTCCTCGCGCGCAACGATCAGTACTGGGGCGGGGCGCCGAAGATCCGCCAGGCCATCTACGTGCCCATCATCGAGGCGCAGGCGCGGCTCGCGGCCATCAAGACGGGTGAGATCGATCTCACCATCGACGTGCCGCCCGACAGCCTCGACGGCCTCCGGAAGGATCCCAACATCACGGTGGCGGAATCCAATTCCTCCGCCGTCTGGTACGTGACGCTCAATACGCGGCATCCGATTCTCAAGGACAAGCGGGTGCGGCAGGCCATGAACCTGGCCATCAACAAGGAGGCCATCGTCCGCGACATCCTCAAGGGTACGGCCATCGTCTCCACCGGACCCATGTCGCCGGTCTACGGCGCCTTCCGCGAGGAGAAGACCACCCGGTACCCGTACGATCCGGAGAAAGCCAAGGCGCTCCTGAAGGAAGCCGGCTATCCGAATGGCTTCGAAGTGACCTTCTTCGTCCCCGAGTCCGGCTCGGGTATGCAGCAGCCGGTCGAGATGGGCACGGTGATCCAGGCGCAGCTCCTCGCCGTGGGCATCAAGGCCAAGATCCAGACCATGGAGTGGGGCGCCTATCTCAAGAAGTATCTCGACGCGCCCGATATGGCGGAGATGTCCTGGAACCCGTCCATCGGCGATCCGGACCACGTCACCTACATGCTGCTGTCCTCGGATCGCTTCCCGCCCGCCTTCAACGCGGGCTTCTTCGCGAACCCGCGCGTGGACGAGCTCCTGCGCAAGGGCCGCACCACGGTGGGTGACGCCGAGCGCGTGGCCATCTACAAGGAAGCCCAGCGCATCATCGCCGACGAGGCCCCGTGGATCTTCATCGACCACGGGCGGCAGATCATCATTCACCGGAAGCGCGTGCAGGGCTTCAAGCTCCACCCGAACTTCGACCTCGTGCTGTCGCAGGTGTGGCTGCAGTAGGGGGCGGCGGGCTCCCCGCCTACGCCCTCCGCCGTCTGCTCCTCGCCGTCCCCGTCCTCTTCGGGGTCTCGGTGCTCGTCTTTGCCGTTCTGCACCTGGCCCCGGGGGATCCGGCGGCCATCATGCTCGGAGCCCAAGCGACCAAGGAGGACGTGCAGCGCCTCCACCGAGACCTGGGCCTCGACGAGCCGCTCGTCGTCCAGTACGTCACCTGGATCGGGCAGGTCGCGCGGGGCGATCTCGGCCGCTCCATCCCGCTTGGCCGCGCCGTGCTGCCCGAGGTGCTGCTCCGCTTCAAGGCCACCCTCCTCCTCACCGCCGGCGCTCTCGTCATCGCGGTGGTACTCGGCCTCGTGGCGGGCATCGTGTCCGCGGTGAAGCAGTATTCCTGGCTCGACCGCCTGAGCATGGGGGTGGCCGTCACCGGGGTCAGCCTGCCCGTCTTCTGGACGGGCATCATGCTCATCATCGTGTTCGCGCTCCAGCTTCGCTGGTTCCCGTCGAGCGGCATGAGCTCGCCCTACGACAGCGGGGTGACGGATGTGTTGTGGCACCTCGTCCTGCCCGCGGTCACGCTGGGCACCGCCTCCGCGGCGGCGCTGGCGCGTCTCACCCGATCGAGCGTGCTCGAGATCATCCGCCAGGACTACGTGCGCTCGGCGCGCGCCAAGGGCCTCGCCGAGCGCGCGGTGATCGCCCGCCACGTGCTCAAGAACGCCATCAACCCCATCATCACCGTGCTCGGCGTGCAGATCGGCTTCCTCCTCGGTGGGGCCATTCTCACCGAGACGGTCTTCTCGTGGCCGGGGCTCGGCTCCATGATGGTGCGCGCCATACAGGCGCGCGACTATCCGCTGGTGCAGGGTGGGGTGCTCCTCATCGCCACCACCTTCGTGGTGGTCAACCTCGCCGTCGATCTGCTCTACGCCATCTTCGATCCGCGCATCCGCTATGACTGACGTCGTCCGGATCTTCCGGCGAAGCAGCGCGGCCCTCTTCGGCCTCGGCCTGGTCGCGATCATGGCCGTGCTCGCCGTGCTCGCGCCGTGGCTCGCCCCGCGCGATCCCGACGCCATCGACACCGCGCGCCGGCTCGCTCCCATCTTCACCGCCGGTCACCCGCTCGGCACCGACGAGTTCGGCCGAGATCTCCTGAGCCGGCTCCTCTTCGGCGCCCGCATCTCCCTCGTGGTGGGGCTGACCGCGACCGCCCTGGCCGCCCTCGCGGGATCGTGCTGCGGCCTCCTCGCGGGATTCGTCGGCCGCTGGGTCGACCAGCTCATCATGCGCTCCATCGACACGCTGATGGCCTTTCCCTACTTCCTGCTCGCCGTGGCCATCATCGCCGCCCTCGGCCCCGGGCTCGTCAATGGCATGGTCGCGGTGGCCGTGGTGAACATTCCGTTTTACGGCCGCATCGTCCGCGCCACCGTGCTCGCGGTGAAGCAGACGGAATACGTCGAGAGCGCGCGGGCCCTCGGCGGGTCCGAGCTTCGTCTGGCCTTGACCCACGTGCTGCGCAACTGCCTCGCCCCGGTGATCGTGGCCGTGACCCTCAACATCGGCGGCATGATCACCGCGCTGGCCGGCCTCTCCTTTCTCGGTCTTGGAGTCCAGCCGCCCACCTCCGACTGGGGCAGCATGCTGGCGGCGAGCCGGCAGTATCTCAACGTCGCGCCGCACGTGGCGGCGCTGCCCGGCATCGCGATCTTTCTCACCGTGCTGGGCTTCAATCTGCTGGGCGATGGGTTGCGCGATGCGCTGGACCCGCGCCTGCGCTGAGGTGACCATGGCCGACACTCCGGATCCCGAGACCGACACGCTCTTCGAGATCGTGCGCCAGCGCTACGGCGCGCGGCTCACGGACGACCAGGTCGACGACCTGCGCAAGATCGTGCGCGGCCAGGTGGAGGCGGCGCGGGCGTTGCGCGCCGTCCGACTCACCAATGCCGACGAGCCCTTTCAGCGGTTCGAGCCCCTCGCCCTGCCCTCTCCCCGGAGGGGAGAGGGAAGATCATGAAGACCGACGTGCTGTTCAGGCCGGTGCGGGAGCTGAGCGCGCTCGTGCGGGCGCGTCAGGTCTCGCCCGTCGAGTTGGTAGAGCTCTATCTGGACCGTCTCGAGCGGATCGGCCCCCGATACAACGCCGTGATCACCGTGATGCGCGATCACGCGATGGCTCAGGCGCGCCGCGCCGAGGGCGAGATCGCCGCCGGCCGCTGGCGCGGGCCGCTCCACGGCATTCCCTACGGCGCCAAGGATCTCCTCGCGACGGCGGCCGCCCCCACCACCTGGGGCGCCGCGCCGTATCGGGAGCAGCGCTTCGACTTCGACGCCACCGTGATCCGAAAGCTCGAGGCGGCGGGGGCGGTGCTCTGCGCCAAGCTGGCCATGATCGAGCTCGCCGGAGGCATGGGCTATCGCCAGCCCAATGCCTCCTTCACCGGGCCCTGCATCAACCCGTGGGACGCCCAGGCGTGGACGGGTGGATCTTCGAGCGGGTCCGGCGCCGCCGTGGCGAGTGGGCTCGTACCTTTCGCGATCGGATCCGAGACCTGGGGTTCCATCCTCTCGCCCGCGGGCTACTGCGGCCTCGCCGGGCTTCGTCCCACCTACGGGCGCGTGAGCCGGCACGGCGCCATGGCGCTCTGCTGGACGCTCGACAAGCTGGGCCCGCTCGCCCTCACCGCCGACGACTGCGGCCTCGTGCTCGACGCGATCGCGGGGCCCGATCCCGACGATCCAACGGCAAGCGATCGCCCCTATCGCTACGACGCGGCCGAAGGCCGGCGCTTCCGCTTCGCCGTGATCAAGGGCGTGACGGAGGGATGCGAGGAGGCCGTGGTGGAGAACTTCACCCGCTCGCTGGAGACGCTCCGCCAGATCGGCACCGTGGAGGACGTGACGCTGCCCGAGCTGCCATGGGAGCAGATCACGCGGATCATTCTCCAGGTGGAGGCCGCCGCGGCCTTCGAAGATCTCATTGAAGCGGGAGGCATCGCGGAGCTGGCCGCGCCGGAAGTGCGGTATACGCCGTATGCGCGCGATGTCATTCTCGCCAAGGACTATGTGAAGGCGCTTCGCCTGCGCGGCGTGATGGCGCGAGAGGCCGATCGCGTGCTCTCCCGCTACGATGCGCTGGTGGCCCCGGGGCGGGTGAACGAGGCGCCGTTGCTCGGGCAGGAGTTTCGGAGCGCCATCGGCGCGACGGCCAAGGATGTGATGGGCGCCATCGGCAACGGCGCGGGACTGCCCGCGGTGTGTGTGCCGAATGGCATCGGGGCGCGGGGGCTGCCTACGAGTATCCAGTTCATGAGCCGGGCGTGGGAGGAGAACTCGGCGCTGGCCGCCGCTCGCGCGTACCAGTCGTTGACGGACTGGCATGGGCGGCATCCTACGGTGGAGTAAGTTTCCCTCTCCCCCACCGGGGGACAGCGCAGAGCCTACAGGGGAGGACGCCAAGTCCGCGACTTTCTACACGGTCGCTTTGTGGGGTGAGTTCGCGCAGATCCCGGCCGAGCGCCATCCGTGAGCTGAGGACGCCCAAAGCATGAAGCGTCTCGGTAGTGTCTCAGTTTGCCCCGGGACGGTTATTCCATTGAATTCCAGTAGCCTTGGTCTTGATGACTTCAAGATCGCGTATCAGCAGATCAGCCCATTCGTGGACCTCGGCGGGCGTCCAGCAATCTGCCGACAGTAAGAGTTGGCCGCCCGGACCGGGCGTATGCGACCCGATTGAAATGTAAGCGTGAGCCGTCCATTGATCGCTGCCTGTGATAATGGGCACCTTATCGACGTGTAGGATGAGGGCATTCGTCATGTTCGTCCTTTCCTGCTTGGTAGTGGGTCAATTTGAGGGCGGGCTCTTCTTCTTTCCCCTTCGCCGTGTCAGCCGCGAGTCCTCAGAAAGGTGTTTCTCGCAGTAGTAATAGATCGGGGTCAATGACGCCTTGTTTCCACAGCCGTCATGTAGACAGAGCCCCGCCGCCTTCTTCGCCTCTTTCATTTCATCGCAAGATGCCACATGTACCTCCCGGGTCGCTTCGCCATGGCACGAGTATGCCACGGCTATCGGCGGGCCTCGGAGCGTCGTCCAATCAGCATGGGGTCCGACTCCCCGGGGGGGGGTCGCTTCCGGTGGACGTGAAAAACCGTGGCATGCCGGGGCGGCTCTTGAGAGCACACGGCGCAGACCCATCGGCCCGCCACGAGGATCAGCGCAGACGTCATACTGCGTCGCCCTCGGGATCAGGCTTGCGCAGGTCCCCCCAGAGTTCGAGCGGATCATCGGCCGAGCCGCAGGCCGGGCACACCGCTTCCCACGGCCACGTCGCCTCATGAGCGCATACCCGGCACGAGAAGAGCACGAAGATCGTCATCGCTTCCAGTATCGCACGGCGACCGGCACGATCCTGACGAGCCCCGCGAGGACGACCGGCGTCGAGGCCGACGCGCTGCCACGTGCCCGCAGCCGACCACCGCGCAAGATCGAAGT
>WNGB01001434.1_pt1 | contig 39095 bp, 35 predicted proteins | sample 5400681 | NCBI WGS metagenome assembly WNGB01 (sample SAMN13153367, study PRJNA577476) | soil metagenome | isolation source: 115 cm soil or saprolite under grassland replicate 2 | place: USA:California | collected 2016-06-15 | reverse complement strand
CGGTGGCCTCGCCCCCCAGGCGCAGGATGAGCTTGGCCACCCAGGCCAGCTCCTTGGCCGGCAGCGTGACCTCGATCTTGCCGTCCTCCTGCTCGGCGACCCGCTCGGTCTCGTAGTACTCGGCCACCCACCGCGCGCTGGGGGCCAGGACCAACCTGATCGGGATGTCCCGGGTCGAGCGGGTGTACAGGGGGCGGCCGGCTCCCAGGAGTCCGCGCAGCTCGAACGTCTCGCCTGTGGCCTTGGCCGAGCGGATGCGGTCGGCGCGGAAGAGACGCTCGGCGTCCGCCAGGTGGTCCCAGGCCACCACGTACCAGTTCCCGATGGAGGAGAAGACGTGTTCGGGGTCGATGCGCCTGGTCGCGAGGTCGTCCCGGGCGGCCGTGTAGTACTCGATCTCCAACTGCTCCCGACGCTCGACCGCGAGGCGAACGGCAGCCAGGGCGGCCGCGGCGTGGCCTCCGCCGCCCACCTCCACCCGGCCGGCCAGGTTTTCCAGCGTATCTTGCCCCAGGCCCTGCTCGATCTTCTCCAGCGAGGACGCGAGCGCGGGAGCTTCTTCCAGCCCCGGTGCGCCCAGCAGGGCCTTTCCCTTCAGGTACAGGGCCAGGGCCTCCGAGCGGGTCAGACGGACCGGCCGGGAGAAGTAATCGGCCATCCCGATCCACACCCGCCCTTCTTCGACTTGCACATCGATGAGGTCGCCCGGGCCGTAAGGTGGGAGGCCGGAGACGAACAGGAGGTTGAGGTCCTCCAGCAACTCGCGCTCCCCGAGACCGAAGAGGCGGGAGATCTCCTCCAACCGTGCCCCGGGATGGCGAACTACGTACGGCACGACCACGAGGAGGCGACGCAGTCGATCCGATGCCCTCGACGTGTGACGAGCGGCGGCCGGCCTAGCCATGCACGGCCAGTGCCTCGAGCCGGGCAACGACCTGATCGCGAATGGACCTCGGCGAATACACGCGAGCGTCCGGACCGAAGGACAGGATCCAGGACACGAAGGAGTCGCTCTGGCTGGCCGGGACGTCGACCTCGACCCAACCGTCCCTGCGGGTCTTCAGCACCCTGGCGCCGGAGACATCCCGGACCGCCCACCACGCGACCTTCGGACTGAAGGCCACCCGTGCCCGGGCCGCCGGCTGCCCCAGTCCCCACGGCCCCGCTTGCAGGAGGGCCGAGGCGTCGAACCCCTCCGGCGGCGAGGAGGCCGGTCCGATCTCTTTCACCGGGGAGAGGAGGCGCGAGAGCCTGAAGGAGCGGATCTCGCCCCGGGTTCGATCCAGGCCCGCCAGGTACCAATGTCCGCCCCGGAACACCAACGAGTACGGGTCAACTTCCCTCGATGCGGGTTTGCCCTGCGCTGGGCGGTACCGAAATCGCACCGCCCGCCGCCGGGCCAGCGCGTCGGCGATGGCTCCGAGGTGCGGTCCCGACGGGTCCGCTCCCGGCGCGGCCGTCCGCTCGGTCATGGCCGTCAGCACGTTGGTCTCTGCGCCCGTGGAGAGCTTCTGGAATGCAAGCTCGGCATCGCCGCTCTCCCCCGGAGCGTGGGCCGCGACGAACAGCGCCCATACCTCGTCGGGGGTGAAGCTCACCTCGGGGAGGTAGTACTCGTCCTTGGAGATGCGGTAGCCCTGCTCTATCTCCCAGGCATCGGTCGAGGCCAGCTCGACCGGGATGCCCACTTCGCGCAGGGTGTCCTTGTCCCGCTCGAACATGCGCTTGGCCGCCGCCACGTCGCCCTGCTGGTAGGCGGGCATCAGCGAACGGATCTGTTCGAAGGTGAGTGGCCGCCGGGCTTCCAGGAGGAGAGCGACCAGATTGATCAGGCGCTCCAGTGGGTGCATCAGCCGCGCCCGAGCTCTCGCAGCCGGTCGTCCGATATGCCGAAGAAGTGAGCCACCTCGTGGACCACGGTGTCGGCGATCACGTGCCTTAGGGCTTGGTCGTCCCCGGCCACCGCCTCGATGGTGGAGCGAAAAAGCGTGATCCGGTCGGGAAGGACGCCGAAATACCCTGAATTCCGCCGAGTCAGCGGGATCCCCTCGTACAGCCCGAGGAGGTTGGGTTGGTCGAGCGGAGGCTCCTCCTCCACCAGGACCTCCACGTTGTCGAGGCGATCCAGCACCCACGCCGGCAGGTCGTCCAGCGCCTCCGCCACGAGGTCCTGGAACCGCTCGCCAGTCCTTCGCATCGTTCCTCTCGCAGCCCTCGGGGAAGTGATGATAATCCCCGTCATGGCGGGTCCCTGGATGCGGACGCGGCGCGGGATCGTCCTGGACGTACTGGCCGAGCGGCAGGGCGCCGTCGAGCTGATGGTCGACGTCGGTGGCGAGCCTGCCAGGGCGGTGTCCTACCCCGCGCTGGTTGGGCCGGTTGGTCGGGGGGATCGGGTGGTGCTCAACACGACGGCCGTCTGGCTCGGCCTGGGCACCGGAGGTGATCACTTCGTGGTGGCCGTCGAGGGGTCCGAGGAAATCGAGGCGACCGGGCCCGGGCGAACCATGAAGCTCCGCTACACCCCCCATCAGGTGTCGGTCCAGACGGCAGAGGAAGAGGGAAGCCCGCACCGAGCGACCATGGAGTCCGCCTCCGAGCTGAACGGACTCCCCGTGGTGTGGGTGCCCCTCCACTCGATGGTGGGTCCGGCCGTGGCCGGAGCGCGGGCCGGCGGCGCCTCCAGGGTGGCCTACGTCATGACTGACGGGGCAGCCCTGCCGGCCGGGCTCTCACGCCAGGCCGCCGCTCTCCGGGATGCCGGCCTGGTTTCGGACGTGATCACCACCGGCCAGGCGTTCGGCGGGGACCTCGAGGCCGTGAGCGTGTTCTCGGGGCTCCTGGCGGGGCGACATGTGGCAGGAGCCGACGTACTCATAGTGAGCGACGGCCCCGGGAACGCTGGCACAGGAACTCCATGGGGCGCCTCCGACGTCGAGTCAGCCATGACCCTGAACGCAGTGGGGATCCTGGGGGGGCGTCCTGTGGCCGCGCTCCGGATCAGCTTCGCCGACCCCCGCGACAGGCACCGCGGGGTATCGCACCACTCGATCACGGCCCTGTCGAAGGTGGCCCTGGTCTCGGTCCACGTCGCGGTCCCGGCCCTGGAGGACGAGGACCGGCGCCGGATGATCTGGGATTCGCTTCGTGACGCGCGACTGGAGGAACGCCATCAGTTGGTCGAGACGACCGGCCTGCCCGCGCTCGACCTGCTGGCCGAGAACGGCATCGAACCCACGTCGATGGGCAGGAGGGTGGCCGACGACCCCGAGTTCTTCCTGGCCGCGGGCGCGGCCGGGGTGCTGGCCGGCCGGATGGCCGCCGGGGACCGAGCGTGGCGGGTAGAAGGCTCGGAACGGTGACCAGGGAGTCGGACGTGGAGCCTACCGTTCGTGGCATGCCTCGACCATGGCGCCTTCTCTTGTTGCCCTCGCCGTGGAAGGTCAGCTCTTCTTCTCGTCGCGGCGCCACTTCACCCCTCCTCTTTCGAGAAGGAGGTGGGGTGTTCAGGCTGAGGGCTGTTCCGACGTGCCCTTGCCGTCCGCCACGGCCGTGCTGTGTCCATCGGATGCGGGGGTGCCCGTCGCTCCAGCGTCGGGGGCGGGGGAAGTTGGCTGCGAGCTCGGGGTGTCCCTGAGCCCTTCGGAGATCTCGTTGCGGATTTCCATCTGGGCCTTACGGAACTCCCTGAGCCCCTTCCCGATGGACTTCCCCATCTCGGGAAGCTTCTTGGGCCCGAACACGATGAGAGCCAGCACCAGGATGACCATGAGCTCGGTGGGACCGACGTTGAACATGCTTCCTCTAGGATAATCGGGCGCTGGTGGTTTCGCTTAGGACTGAACTTGGCTGTCTTCCTCGTCCTCTGCGGCCCCTTCGGCCATTCCCTTCTTGAACTCCTTGCTTGACTTGCCCAGGGATCGGGCCAGGCTTGGCAGTTTCTTTCCTCCGAAGAGCAGGAGCACGATGGCCAAGATGATGATGAGCTCAGTGGGACCGAGGTTCACGAGCTTCCTCCTTCCGAGGCTCCCGGTTCCGTCGCCTTGTCCCCGAAGCGGGCTTCACACTCTAGGGAGGCGCTCTGCGACGCTCATCTTGCGCGCAGCGTAGTCTGGCTACGTCACTCGGCCGAGGACCGTGCCCTTTGGCGGCTTGCTAGGGACAGGACTGCGGGTCGCACGGACCATTGGAGCCCGTGCAAACCCCCTGGATGCATGAGCAGCCGTCGCCCCGGGCGTACTTGAGTACCCCGCCCTTGCCCACGCAGAACCGCTGGCAGGCTTCGCAGGTAAATCCGTTGGACTCACAAGGTTCGTTCGAGGGTCCGCCGGTGACGCACTGGCAGCAGGTGCGGATGGCGGGGCTGGCTGCGTAGGCGGGGGTCCTGATGCTCTGGATGACGGGCGCCGACCAGGCGATGGCTAGGGCGACCACCCCGCGCTTGAGGAGGTCGCGTCGGGTAAGGCCCTTCCTTGAGACCTCCTCGGGCTTGGGCATGGAAGCCGAGAACCTCCCTCGGGTTGAGAGTTAGCGGAGCGTCGGGCTCTTCCCAAGAGCGATCCTCGGTCATCCGCCGTAACTTTCTTGCGCCCCGACCTGCCGTTTCTTCCCCAACGTTGCGTGACAAGCCGGCAGGAGGAACGGTTGAGGTCCGAGGCGTCTGGAAGTTCCTAGCCTTCGGCGCTCACGTACCGCTGGATCCGGCTGACCGTGTCGGCCACCCCCAGCAGCTCCGGGCCCTGCATCGAGCTCCACAGCGGGAGCGTGAGAACCCGCCGGGCGGCGGCCTCGGTAACGGGCAGCTGGCCGTTCTTTCCTGCCTGGGACCGGTATGCCTGCATCGTGTGGACCGGCGGCGCGTAGTACCGCTTCGTCTGGATCCCCTCTTCTCCCAGCGCGTTGACCAGCTCGGCCGCGTCGATCCCGAATTCGGAGGCCTCCACCAGGACGGTGAAGTCCTTGTAGGTGCTCCGATCCGACCCGGCCACGGTGGGAAAGCTGATACCGGGCACGTCGGCAAGGGCCTGCTTGTACATCTCGGCCAGCTCATTTCGCCGGTCGATGCGCGGCTCGAGGTCCTCGAGTGAAGCCAGGGCGAAGGCGGCGTGGATCTCCGACATCCGGGCGTTCAGCCCGACGAACAGGCAGTCGTAATTCCCCGGGTTCGCGTAGTCGCGGCCGATCCGGCAGCGCTCGGCCAGAACGTCGTTGTTGGTGGCGATGAGACCGCCCTCCGACGCCACCAGGACCTTCGTTGGGGAGAGGCTGAACACCTCGGCCTCGCCGAACCCGCCCACCGGGGTCCCGGCCCGGCGGGATCCAAAGGCGTGAGCAGCGTCGAAGAGCAGCTTGACACCGCTGCTCCGAGCCAGGGAGGAGAGCTCTTCGACCTCGCACGGCGTGCCGAACGTGTGAGTGGCCAAGATGACCGAGGTGCGGACCCCGATGGCCCTGGCGGCGGCCTCGGGCGACAGAGTCAGTGTGTGGGCATCGACATCGGCGAAGACGGGGCGCAACTGGTTCCAAGCGGCCGCGTGAGCTGTGGCGGCGAACGTGAACGACGGCAGGACCACGTCCCCGGATAGCTCCGCCGCCTGCAGCGCCAGCATCAAGCCGGCCGTGCACGAGCTCACGGCGATGCAGTTCTGGACCCCCAGGTAGTCGGCCGCCCGTTCCTCCAACTCTCTGACGAAGGGGCCATTCGTCAGCATGCCGGATCGCATGATCGTCTTCAGCCGTCCCAGGATGGCCTCCTCGTCCGGGACACTCGGTCGCATGAACGGAAGTCCCTCGGGGAAGGCTGGGGACCCGCCCATGATGGCCGGAGGGTCCACCCGGGGCTGAACGCTCACCGGACCGCCTCGGTCACGCTGTTTCGCCCGGCGAACCAGGCGATCGTCTGGGCCAGGCCGGCCTCGAACGAGACCTCCCGTCGGTAGCCCAGGACCCGCTCGGCCCGGGTGACATCGGCGCGTGAATGCCTGACGTCGCCTTGGCGGGGCGCGGAGAACACCGGCGAGATCGATGTGCCGAGCACCTTGTTGAGAATGGCCACCAGCTGGAGCAGGCTCGTCCTGGCGCCGCACCCTATGTTTACGGCCTGCCCGACCGCTTCCGGCCCGCTCGCGGCGGCGAGCCGGAGCGCCTGCACGACGTCGGCCACGAAGGTGAAATCCCGGCTCTGTTCGCCATCCCCGAAGATCTCTGGTGACCCACCAGCGAGCATACGGTGAATGAACCGTGGGATTGCTGCCGCATACTCGGAGCTCGGATCCTGCCGTGGGCCGAACACGTTGAAGAACCGAAGCGACACCGTCTCCAACCCATAGGCGTGGGTGAATGCGCGGCAGTACCCCTCCCCCGCGGCCTTCGACGCCGCGTATGGGGATTGCGGGGCCAGAGGCATCGCTTCGTCCTTGGGGAGACGTGGGGTATTGCCGTAGACCGAGGAGGACGAGGCGTACACGATCCTCCTGACTCGGGCGCGGCGGGCGGCCTGGAGGACGCTCAGAGTCCCATCGACGTTTACCTGGTGCGTTGTGACTGGATCGGTTACGGACCGGGCGACCGAGGGCAATGCGGCTAGGTGATAGACCACCTCCACGTCCCTCATCGCGTCCCACACGGCTTCGGTATCCCGAATGTCCTGGACGACCGCGTCTGGAGGCGGCCGGATGTCGGCGAGGTTGTCGAGCGAGCCCGTGGAGAGGTCATCGAGAACCCGCACCTCATGGCCCGAGGAAACGAGATCCTCGACCAGGTTGGATCCGATGAAACCGGCGCCGCCGGTGACCAGAATCTTCATTCACCCCGTGGATACCGTAGAACTTGCGCCCTCCCAACCGCCGCCCGCCGTAGTTCGGCTATGGTGAGCGACGTAGACGGCCACGAAGCCTCCAGTCCCCCGGAGTGGCGCCCCGGCACGCGGGTAGCGTTCAATGGCCAGAATGGTGATTGCCCGTGCAGAAAGAATGCGTTCGGTCCGTTATGGCCTGATCGTCGATAGCACCAACCCGTAGGGGGCGACAAAATCCGATGAAACCGGCCGCCCGCCGGTGAACAGGCACCCCAGGTGACCCCCTCGTGTCCTAGAGAGTGCCCACCTGCGAGAGTGCCCACCTGCGAGAGTGCCCACCTGCGAGAGTGCCCACCTGCGAGAGTGCCCACCTGCGCAACAACCGCTCAACGTAGCTCGTCTATTGCGACTGGACGTAGACGCTCAGGGAGGCGGCCGTCGCGTGAAGACCGAACTCGTCGTCACTCCAGAAATGATCCCCACGTGAGGTCGGAGTCTGCGTCGGCGAACGTGAGCATCCAATCAGACGGCGGCCGATCGGCCTCACCCGACGTGAAGAACGTGAAGGCGATCCGCATGCGCGACAGTTTTCGGCCGACCAGCGGTGTCCCAGCAGACAGAAAGCCTCTTCGTTTCAATGGGACATGGAAGGGCCGTTCCGTCGAGAGGCACACGACACACCGAGAGCCCTGAGCGATGAGTCTCGCCGACGCCGCATCGAGCATGAGCCCGAACAGCGGCGGGTCGTCCCGGTCGAGAAGATAGTCGACCACCAGACCTACGGGGAAGCGCCGCAGCGGGCGCAGCGAGCCCCGCGGCAACGGCCTCACGATCATGTAGCCGGCCAGCTGCGAGTCCCGATATGCCCGCATGATCGTATATTGCCGGCCGAGTCTTTGGCGGTACCGCGCGGTCAGCGTCGCCGAATCCCGCACCACCAGCGCTTCGTACCCATCGCGCACCCGCAGCCACAGTGCGTCGATCTCGTGAGGACGCGGAAGAGTCTCACCGATCGGTGCAACGTCGAGGCGCACCCCCGGGTGGGACCGGCGTCGTCTCGACATCATGCCACGCCCGACGATCGGGAGCATGGGCCACGGATTCAGGAAGATGTCCACGAACCGCTGATCGGTCCACCCGAGCCTCTGGAAAACGGCCCACGAGCCTTCGGTCGCCCACAACGCGGCAGTCAGGGGAAAGCGACCCATGACCTCCCTGGTCAGCGCCTTGCCGATCCCCTTTCGCTGGTGCCGGCTGGAGACGAAGAAATCGACGTACCAAGCCGCAGCGGTGGTCTTCGATTTGGAGTAGAGGGTGAACGGAACAAAGGCGCAAAAGCCGATGAGCTCGCCGTCATGCGTATCCTGCGCGACGAGCAGGGGAGGCTCCGGCTCGCGCCACCACCATCGGCGGTCGAACGTTTCGGCTGGTCGGTGGGCCCAGACGTCTTTGGTGACCAGCTCCCTGAGCCGGTCTCGGTCGGCCGGAGCGTATGGCCTAATCGAATACATCGGAGAAGCTTCCCATGGGGCGTATTTCAAGCTGGCCGTTGTCGCGAAGTTGGCACGCCCGCGCAAGAATCGCCTCGAGAACCTCCAATTGGCGTTTGGTGTCGTAATAGAAATTCGATGGATGGAACCAAAGATGGAAGACGCCGCCCGTATGGGCAGCCGCGCGCAACCCGAGCGCCGCTTTGGTTTCGAGCACCTTCGGATGGATCACCCGACGTGGGCCGTTGCGGCTCATCAGCAGCATCGAGCTTGGCAGCTCGACCAATCCATCAGGATGGCGTCGGGGCTGCACCAACCTTGGCGGAATCGGCACGACCTTGTCCACGAGGTTGGCCAGCCGCCGCGCTGATTCGCCGAGCGATGCAAGCTTCGTCTGCCAGCCCACGTCAAGGCCACGGAACACCTTGATGCCGACCCGCGTCAGCTCGTCGAGGTATGCAATGGCGTTGCGAGGAAACACGAATGTGCGGAAGTCGAGGCCATGCCCTCGATGCACCCGGGCCGCGGCTTCAAGGTCGTGTCGTACCGCATCCCGCGCCATCTTGCCGAAGCAAACATGCGCGTAAGTGTGTGAGCCGATCTCTTGCCGCGGCGCCGCCTTCCGGATCGTCTCGATGAGATCCGGTGCGAACCAGGCCTGGGCATCGCTCGAGGCAGATGGCTCGAGCAGGCGCGCGACGACGGCCCAGGTGGCTTCGATCCCGTACTTTGCGAATTGTGTGAGGATCTGCTTCACGATTGGCCGCTCGAGTGCGAGGCACTTGGAGATGTATTGCGGAGTCACAGCATCCCAGACGCCCCAGGCCAGTTCGAGGTCGATCGAGATGCAGAGCATGCCCCGGTTACCGACTGGCCTGCTTTCCATTGGGGTCCTCCGTCGGGGAAGGCCAAAGATGCTTCCACGCGATGATGGAAGTCGTCAACCGAATTGTGCGAGGACAAGCTCGAGTCAGGTGCTGTTTCTTGGCCCTCGAGGCGAGGCTCTCAGACTGAGCCGATCACGCCATGCGTGCCACCAGCAGATGGCCCGGTCAGCCTAAGGTGGTCCGAGAGGTCCGTCACTTCCAGATCGACGTCGGCTCCGCTGGGGACCGTTTGGTGCAAGCTCTGGGGGCGCCGCACCCGCACGGTCTTCCAGCCCAACGCTCGTGGCGCGACGAAGTCCTTCAGGGGATTGTCGGCGACGTACACGCACTCTTCATCCGAACACCCCGTCATCTCCTCCACCACCTCGAACCCCCGGATGTGCGGTTTGGAGAAAGAAGCCCCCAGCTCGGCCGTGAAGATGATCGGATCGACCCACCGGGCCAGGTCGAGCGCCCGAGCCTTGGCCCGCTGGCTCTCGAGCGGACCGTCGGTCACCGTCGCCAACGCGAGCCGCCCCGCCAACCGTTTCAGGCATTCCCTGGCGTCGGGGAGGAGTTCGATGTCGGGCTCGTGGCTCCGGTAGAACCCCATGAGTCTGCCGACGAGCTCCGAAGTGGGGTCGATGCCGCGCTGTCGCAGAACGACGTCGAAGGTCGAGCCGCGAGTTCCTTCCTCGAAGGCATGCCACGCGAGCTCGGCAAAGTCGTCGATTCCGAGGTTGTCCCGAGCCCATCCCCCTACGCACCCGAACCCACTGCGGATGTAGTCCCGTTCGAGGTACAGCGTGTCATCGACATCGAAGACGACGCACCGGATCTCCGACACAGCTCAGACCCCGGCCGCGGCGGAATCGACGAAGACGCCTTCGTCGTACCTGAGCATGACGAGGCCATCCTTCCACCGGTCGACGGGGGTTCCAGGCTCAATGCCGAGGATCTCCTCGATCATCCGGCGGGGGAACGCGGCCCCCGCCTGCCAGCTCAAGGGGAAACCGCCTCCGAAGCGCGGGTTGATCTCGATAACACGGGTCTCACCGGTGGATCGGTCCATGAAGACCTGAATCGTCAGTGGGCCGTACGGGCCGGGGAGGGCCTCACAGATGCATCTGGCGAGCTCGATGAGCGCGTCTGAGCGCGAGGTCACTCCCTTGCTCACCTCTCCCGAGCGAACCTCGATCCGACGCCGCGGCACGACGCCAACACAGCTGCCTCGTTCGTCGGCGAGGAGGTCGATCGTGTACTCGTCGCCTCGGGCTGGGGTCTGAACGACGAACTCTTCACGGCCCCGCGTCGCGATGTCGAGCTCTACGAGATCGGCCACGACCGCCAGCCCGATCGATGCGCTCCCCCGCCGGGGCTTCACCACGAGGGGAAAGGGCCAGCGCTCCGGATCGGACTTGACCTCGGAGACGCGTGCCTGGCCGACAGTGGGGAACTTCATCTGAACGAACCAGGTATGGGTCTCGTCCTTGTCCGCTCCCAGGGCAATCACCTCGGGACTGGAGATGACCACGGTCGTACCGATCTCCCGGAAGCGCGCCTGGTGCTCCGCATAGACGGGAAGCTCCTGGTCGATCGTGGGGACCAGGAGTCTCACGCCATGCCTGCGACAGATGTCGAGCATGGCGGGCACGAACTCGGCGGACGCGCAGGGGGGCACCTGGAACGCCCGATCGGCGGCGTGAAACGCGGAAGAGAGCTTCGAGCTGTCGGCAGCGAAGACGCTCCCGGGCAGATCCATCTCCCGCAGCGTGCGGCGGAGGATGTTCAGCAGCGCCACGCGGCGCCCGGCCGATGAGAGCAGGACGTTGAACGCCTCGGCACGGTCAGACGTCATCTGCATCGCGCTCCCGGACCTAGCGGGATCCGGTGAAGGGGGGCATCGTCGCGTGGTCCGGCGCGCTGATCCCCTCGCCACGAAGGACCTTCATCGCGGTGCGCCCGAGGATCCTGACGTCGAGACCGAGCGTCCAGTGATCTACGTACCACACGTCGAGTTCGAACCTCTTCTCCCAGGACACCGCATTCCTCCCGTTCACCTGGGCCCAGCCCGTGATCCCAGGCCTCACTTCGTGTCGACGAGCCTGCTTCGGGGTGTACAGCTCAAGGTACTCGACCCGGAGAGGTCGGGGGCCGACGAGGCTCATGTCACCCCTCAAGACGTTCAGGAGTTCGGGGAGCTCGTCGAGGCTGGCAGTCCTGAGGAACTTGCCCATCCTGCTGATCCGCGCGTCGTCAGGGAGTGGTCTGCTCTGCGAGCCAACGAGATCGCGCATCGTCCGGAACTTGTAGATACGGAAGATCTTCCCGTGGCGCCCGGGCCGTTCCTGAACGAACAGGATCGGCTTGCCCATCGTCAGCCGTATCAGGACAGCGATGAGGAGCAGGAACGGCACGAGCAAGATCAAGGCGATCCCGGCGAGCAGGATGTCCAGGGCTCGTTTGATGGTCTCTTTCATCGTGGGACCAGCGGGCGAGGCCTGCCGCGACCACTGGTTCTCCGGCTCCCGGCCCCGGCGAGCAGCGAGCGATAGCGCTCGACGATCAGGTCGGTAACTTTCCGCTCGTCGAAGCGCGCGAGGGCTCGGACGCGAGCCGCCGCTCCCATCCGTTCCCTCAAGGACCTGTCCGCGACCAGCTGCCGGATCGCTTCCGCGAGCCGATCGGGTTTTCGCGGCGGGACAAGGAATCCCTCCACGCCGGCCCGGGCCACCTCGCGGCATCCCCGGATATCTGTCAAAACGAGCGGCCTGCCCATCGCCGCCGCTTCGATGGCCGACCGAGGAAGGCCTTCCCGCCAGGAGGGCAGGACGAACACGTCCATGAGGGCCAGCAGATCTCTTGCATCGCCTCGCCAGCCCGCGAAGACGACACGCTCTCGGGCCTCTTCCATCTCCCGCGCAGTGAGGGCATCAGCCTTCTCGGGATCGGAGGGACCCACGGCCAAGAACCGGACGCTCGGATGGGCCGCTCGAACCAGCTTGGCAGCGGCGAACAGCTCGCGATACCCCTTCTCCACCACGAGCCGGGCCACCATCCCGACGACGAGCGCGTCCTGGGGAATCCCCAGCTCTGCCCGAAGGGCCTGCAACCGTTCTGGGGAAACGAGAGACGGATCGAACCGCGACAGGTCGACGCCGTTCCCCAGGAGGGCGCTGCGATCGCTGGCCACGAGGCGCCTCCGCCTGGCCCAATCCAGGTCCTCTGCGCTCTGATAGAGCTCCAAGTCAGAGAACCTCGCCGCCAGTCGCTCGAGGGCGAGCACCGGGAGGCGCTTCCAAGGCGGGTCGTCGGCTGTCGCGTACAGCCCGTGAACGGTGTTCACGACGAAGGGGATCCGGGCCATCCGGGCCGCCACGCGTCCCACGATCCCAGGCTTAGGATTGTGCGTGTGTACGAGATGGAATCGCTCCCTCCGGAAGATCTGCAGCAGCTCCCACGCCGCGAGCGCGTCGGCCCGCGGATTCCACGAGCGGGTTGCGTGAGACCACGGGATATGACGAACGCCTTCGGCGGCGAGATCGCCGGTCCAGGGACCGCGCGCGCTGATCGCCGAGACGTCGAACCCTTCGTCCCGCAGACGAATCAGTTGGGGAAGGATGAGGAAACGGAGGGTGGAGTCGACCGTCGTGACATGCGCGATTCGATAGGCGGTTGATTCGTTCACGCTGAGTCCGCCGGGTAACGTAGCAGGTATTCCGCACAGTTCATCCGCGTGGGGTAGGCCGGCTATGGCCATTGGCCTAGGGAAGCCATGCTGCCAATTGGGCTATCGAAGGGACTCGTCCTTTCTTCACTCGCGTCGATATCATCGGAGCCCCCACGTGATTGTCATGCACAGCGGCGCCGAGGGACGCGGGATGAGGCTCAGAGACAGACCAACAGGCACCGGCTCCGAGTCGCCACGCGAGACCTCCGAGCATCTCTCCGAAACATTGACGCTTCTCGAGGCGGCCGCACTCACCAACACGGATCCCGACGCGCTCTGGGAGAGGATCCGGTCGACTGGGATCCCCTTCACCCTGGTATCAGGCCGAAGGGATCGCGGGGCCTCCGTGCTGGTGAACACCGGGGATCTCGTCGGAGCGGGTCTCTTGCCCGGCAGGCAGGCGCCCCGCTTACTTTCAACCGTGCCGAGTCCGCGAGTCGCTCCCCCACATCCCAGTCTCGAGGGGTCGCGGACAAAGGATCGATCGACCGTCTGGTGGGCGGAGCACCGGCGTGTGTTCGTTAGAGCCGCCATGGTGCTGATCGTCATGGCTCTGCTTCCTTCTGTCCGGGGCATTCCCATATCCGGCATGTTGGAGCGAGTCGGACTCTTGGAACCGAGCGACGGCAGCCCAATCGGCGCATCCCATTCCGCCAAAGCTCGGGACAAGACGATGTCACGATCTCATGCGCCACAGGGATCCACCGCCACGTTGCCCCGCTCGAATGCCCCGGGGACGGCGACCTCCCCGTCTCGTTTGCCGGCGGGATCCGCCTGGGGTGCGCCTGGTTCTCAGGGATCGGCTCCTCTCGCCCCGGCCGGGCAGCCATTAGGCCCGCCGTCCTCGGCGCCCGTGCCCGAAGGAGATCAGGTCCCCTCCGGTATTCCCTCGAATTGCTCGCGTGACGTGACCGCAGCACTCTCCAGCTGGATACAAACGGTCCCAGACAACTCGACGCTGATCTTTCCGATGAACGGGTGCTACCGGATCGATGGCACCCTTACGATCTCTCGCCGAACCGGACTAGTCCTTGCGGGGAACGGCACGACTCTCTATGGGAAGTACCACACTGTGGGGACTGCTCCCCATGTCCGTGTGTACCTGTCGAAGGACATCACCTTCATGAACATGACCGTAAAGGGTGCGAACCCCAAGGCAGGAATCGGCGACGAGGCCTTCCAGGCCAAGCTACAGTGGGAAGCTGCGTGGGAGATAAGCGGGTCGGAGCAGATCACTCTGACTTCCGTACAGGCCTACGATGTATTTGGGGACTTCGTGACGATCGAGCCCGAGTGGGTCCGGACCTTTCATACAGCACGGGATATCACCGTGCAGAATTCGCGTTTCGAGCGAAACGGTCGCAGTGGCATCGCCATAACAGGTGCAGACAGGGTCACGATCAAGAACAACTACATTGGACAGGTCCGTTATGCGCTGCTCAACTTGGAGCCTCAGGTGGCGACCCTGCCCATCGACAACGTTCGGTTCACCGGGAATCGCACGGGCGCCGCCCGGCTCCCCTGGATGACAAATGGAGGGATATGCAACGCAGGCGTGTCGAGCATCGACGTGGCGGACAATGTCATGGAGGCGGGCAGTGGGATGCCGCTGTTCTGGGTGATTCCTCCATCCGGTTGTGCTCTCCGAGGTCCGTTCACGATCGAACGGAACAGCCTGATCGCCCAACAGAGCCCGTACGCGGCGTTCTCCTTCACGAAGTCGCAGGACGCGACCGTGAGGAGCAACGAGGTACGATTCGATCGGGATCCCCGGACCAGAGTGCTGGTCAACTTGGCGAAATCGACTCGGGCGTCAGTGATCGACAACGTGGCCATGGTCGATCCTCGCGACACGCTTCTGTTCGTGCAAGCGGACAACGAGAGCGACTACGTCAGCTCGGGGAACCGGCGGATGTGACCGATTCAGGCCTCCTCGACGGCCCGCGATAGACCTCTTCGATCCGCTGAACCGCCGCTTTGATATCGAAGTCCCGAGCTCGTTTTCTCCCCGCCTTCACGAGCCTGCGTTGGAGAGGGGGGTCGCCGAGAAGCGACACGATGGCATTGCCCAGAGCGACCGAATCGCGCGGGGGAACGACGATCCCATTCACGTCATGCGTGACGACCTCGGTCACTCCGCCGCTTTTCGCCACCACCGCGGGGGTCCCGACCGCCAGGGCCTCGACGAGTGCGATCGACAGCCCCTCGTAGATGGAGGGAAGGGCGAACACGTCGAAGCTTGCCGTCAGACGGGGCACGTCGCTGCGAGAGCCGGTGAAGATGACGTTGTCTTCGAGTCCCAACTGCCGGGCCTGGCGCCGAAGAGCCCCCTCCAGGGGTCCGAACCCAACGAGAACAAATCGAGCCTCGGGGAAGGATTGACGGATGCGCACGGCGGCTTCGAGAAGATACCGATGTCCCTTTTGTGGCTTGAAGTTGGCCACGGTCCCAATCACGGGCGCGTGCTTCGGGACGCCCAGGCTCTCCCGGATGCCTTCTGTTCGTTCCCACCCGTCCATCGAGGCCAGATCGAGCCCGTGATAGAGCGCTTCCAAAGGTGGCATGGGCAGAAAGCGCAGAGCTGCCGGATAGCGGATGGACTGTCGAACGTGCTCCGAAACTGCGAAGACGTGGTCGTTGAGTGGGAAGGTCAACAGGTTCCCCCTGCGCGTCATGGGGTGGTACGACTCCCACACGTTGTGCTCAGTATGGATCAGGCGCGGTCCTCTGGGCCGCCTCAGGAGCAATCTCGCCCCGACGGCCATATAGGGAGAGTGGGTGTGCACGATCTTCGGCTTTCGTTGGCGCACCAGCGCCCGCAGACGCCCCATCCAGGCGGCTTGTTCCCTACCCCCCAGGCAATGCACCGGGAGCCCGGCATCCCGGAGATCACTCACGAAGTCCTCGTGCTGGGAGAAGATGTAGGCGACCTCGTAACGGAAGTCCGTCGTGTCGAGGTACCGCGCAGAATTGAGCAACAACTGCTCGGCTCCTCCCCGGCCTAGCGCCTTGTACAGCAATAGGACGCCATTCGGGCTCATGCCTCTGCTTCGACCTCCTCTTCCTCAGCCCACTGCGGCGCGGTCATGGTTCGGCTGGGCAGCAGGAGGGCTCGCATTCTCGGTAGGTACTCGCGATCTGCCATATGCAAGACGGCCAGACCCGCCGCAGCCCCGGCGATCACGGCGGCCGCCAGCCGAATCGCCCCGGGGAAGGGAAGCCAGAGCCCGATCGCCCCCGCTGCGAGGGCGGTGCTGAGTGCGGCCAGCATCGCCGGACCGAGGGCGAGGGCGACTCTTCGGTGAGACAGGTTCATCGCCCTGATCGCCGTTTCGTGCATGACCAGTGCGGCGACCAGGGCCACTCCGAACTGCGACCAGGCCACCCCCTCGATGCCGAGCCGGGAACCGAGGAAAAGTGCCGGAACGAGGGCGAGCAACCAGAGGAACGAGGACAGGAACGCCAAGCGGGGACGCCCCATCGCCTTGTAGACATCGGTGGCTCCCCACGCAAGAGATCGAACGGTCGCATAGAGCGACAGACCCACCATCGGCAAGATGGCTGGAGCCCACCGAGCCCCGAACAGGACTGGCACGAGCAGTGGCGCCACGACCGCCAGACCGACCGCCGCGCTGAACCCGAAGGTCGTCTGGAGGCGGAGCGTCCTCAGGTAGCCCCTTTGAAGGCGGAGGGGGTCAAGGCCGGCCCGGACGAGGACAGGGATAAGCACCTGTGAGAAGACCAGGAAGGAGTTGCTGATCACCATCTGAGGAACCCGAAATGCGACGGTGTAGTAGCCCAGAGCTGTCGTCCCCAGTCGGCGACCCACGATCAGGTAGTCCACGTCGTTGATCAGGGCCAGAAGCAGCACGGACCCGACAAGCGGGGCCGAGAAGGTGAGCAGGGGCCGGATCGTTGACCATCTGACTCGCCAGAAGGAGCGGCCGGGCCGGTAGTCCACGTATCTCCATAGGATCGCGCTGTTCACCAAATACCCGGCCAGGTAGCCCAGGGCGAGCGCCCACACCCCGAGCCCGGCGATCGCCAGCCCGATCCAGACGGCACCCTGTATCGAGGCCCGCCCGGCATTTGCCCGGAAGCGCTCCTTGAAGCGGAGGTCCCTGATCAGGATTGCGTCCGGGACCTGGCCCCACGCGCGGATGAGCAGGGAGAGGGACAGCACGCGAAGGATCGGGCCAACGTTCGGCTGTCCGAAGAAGCGAGCAACGAATGGCGCGGCGATCATGGCCGCCGTGACGAGGAGGGCCGATACGGAGAACGAGACCATCAGGCCTGCGTCGTTTCGCCGGCGGTCGCCGGGAAGCAGGATCAGAGCCTGGACCACGCCCAGGTCGTTGACCACCTCCGCATAGGTGATGAATGCCAGGGCGACCGCGTAGACGCCGAAGTCGGTCGGTGAGAGCGCCCGGGCCAGGATGACCGTCGAGACGAGCAGGGTGGCCCTGGTGATGAGGTAGGACGCGCCCACCCAGGCCACGCCCCCGACGGCCGCTTTGGCCAGGCTGGGTTCGGAGCCGGCAGGAGCCGGTCCGGCCTCGGAGTCGCGGTGCCGTCCTGGAAAGCTCATCGTCGATCGGTCATCCCTGTTCCCACGAGAGATGCGGACAGGATGGGAATGGCTGGGAAATGCATCACGTAGTCAACGCTCGCATGGATGCCGAGGGCTGCAAGCGACGCCGCGCCGAGGAGCATGACGGCATCAGGAGAGAGCCCTGCCGAAAGCCGGGTGAACCCCCACACGAAGACCAGCGCGAGGAATATCAGACCCATGACCCCGCCCTCGGCGCCCTGCTGAAGGAACTCGTTGTGGGCCCATCGGTCGTCCGGATCCCTGAGGGCGTTCGGGCTGACGGCCGAATACCGCCCGGGCCCGACGCCTGTCGATGGATGGCCTCTCATCAGCTCGTAGGCGTCGTGCCAGAAGGACAGCCTCTCTCCGTCCACCAGTCGTAAGGCCGAGCGCTGGAAGAGGCTGCGCCCCAGCGGCGGCGGGTACGTGGCCCCGGCCAGGATCGTTACCCCCACGGTTCCTACGAATGCCACCCCTAGAAGCGCCGGGGCAAGCCGGGCTGCCCTGGGACCAAGCGCGGCCGAGCCCAGGGCGATCGCGGGCAGGACGACGAGGAGGGCCGCCGAAGCCATCGCGTGGATGACAAACGGCAGGACGGCGAAGAACAGGGCTCCGGTGCCACCGAGGGCTCGGAGCAGCCGAGGTCCGGCGCCGAACGCGAGCATCAGACCGGCGATGACCGCCTGCACGTAGAATGCCCCGTCGGCGTTGGCGTACTCGAGAGGACCGGAGAGGGGGGAAGCGCTGAACACTCCCGTCCGCGACCCAGCGGCGACGAGGAGGGCTGCTGCGAGCGCGGCGGAGGGGACCACCAGCCGTGCGAACGAGCCCATGCTGCGCGCAGCCACCAGAGCGAGGCCGCAGGCGAGCAGGAGTCCCAGTGCGGGCACCGCCGAACCTCCGGACCGGGCCCAGGCCACCAATATCCAGGTGCCGTACCCGGCAAAGAGCCCAGCGCCCACCATGTCGATCAGCCGGCCCGGTCGGTCCGAACTCTCGAGCAGGACGTGGCCGCCTGGCGACCTGATGAGGCTATGCACGAGACGATGTAGCTCTTGCCAGGTTCGGTTCCTCGCTCGCCTCCAGCAGCTTTTTCCGTGGGGGAATGCACAGGACCACTAGGAGTAGGGGCAACATGCTGGAGCGCTGCCTCACGAGGATGCCGAAGTTCGCGATCGAGGAGAAGCCGAGAACGAAGAGCCCTGTATAAACGACGGCGAGTGCAACGAAGGGCTGCCGCCTCACGCTTCGGAGGGCGGCGATGATCCATCGGGTCCGAGCGAGCACGAACAGGAGCAGCAGCGTTCCTTCGAGCCCGGCGATGTACTCCTGGGACTTCTCCGCGTCCGTCAGGACCGGCCGGAACACCACCGTGAAGACGGCGGCCGGTGCTCGCCGGGGTGAGGTCAGCAACGAGGGCACGAAGCTCGAGCCGCCCGTGTAGGTTCTCTGCTGCAGATTCCCGAGAGAGGAGTTGATGTCCGTGGGATTCTGGAATCCCCGGTCCTGAAGAAACCTCTCGCTGCGACCGACCACGACCAGGGCCACCCCCATCAAAACGATCAGGGCGATCGCCTTCGCCACCGGCGCGAGCTCCCGGAGGTCCTCACGGGGCGGGCGCACGATGTACGCCGCGGCGAGTCCGAGCCCCAGCATCGCGCCCATGTATGGCCGGATCATCGCGGTCATCCACATCCCGATGCCGGTGATGACGAGCCCACGCACGATATGGCCGGTCAGGATCCGGGCGCACCCGAACGTGGCGATCCCCACCGCCAGAACCATCCAGGCGTCCTTCCCGATGGCCGACGGCCAGAACACCAACGAGGGCAGGAAGAACACCAGTCGCGCGTAGCTCCGGGACCGCCCTTCCGGTACTGCAATGACGAAGGCCCGATAGAAGAGGAACAGGCCCCAGAAGCCCATCCAGGAGAAGAACATGAAGGCACCGGTCTTTGCCGACCCGATCACGGTGAGGACAATGCCGGTGAGGAGCTTGGCGAAGTTGGTCCCTATGAGCGTGGTGAAGCCGGTTTCGAAATTCAGCTGGCGGAAATGCCGAGCTAGGGTCCAACCAGCGTCGAAGTATCCGTTCGCGTCGGCCACCCCGCCATAGGCCTCGTTGATCACGTACAGTTGCCCGACCGCCCCCACGACGAGCTTCACCACCAGGGCGATTACGAGCAGCCAGAACAGCCGGCTGTCCTTCTCCCTGTCGGCCTCACGGGAGAGAGCGGGCAGCGAGACGACGATCAGCCCGACCCCAAGAAACATCGAGACCAGGGCGTCGTAGTTGCTGGCCGCGAACATGAGGCCGATCACGAATGAGACGATGGCGGCGAACCCGAGGACTTTGATCGTCGATGGCTGGAGATTGCGGGAACCGCTGCTCTGGAGGTCGTCCCGTCCGATCACTTGAGTGAACACGCCCTTTGGGGTATGAGCTGCTCGTACACGGTCACTTCCCGCGATGGCCTGATGTCGTAACGGGAGCGGCACCGTTCGGCCGCAGCCGTCTCCGTTCGCAGCCATTCCCCCTCGGCGAAGGTCTCCGCCCCTCGTCGCTGGCCGGTGTTCACGAGGTGGGGGACGCGCATGGACAATGGTTCAGCGCGACCTGCGAGGCCACACCCCACGCCACCGGAGCAGCCACCGGATGGGGATGGCCCAGCGGCTCAGGTAGGACGGCCGCCTCGTCCCCGACCGGGCGGCAAGGAACTCCCGGCTGGGGAACATGAGCGCCCGGACGTAGGCGGCCTTGGCCCGCGGGCCCCGGATCGCGCGGATACTTGAGATCTCGTGTCCGCCGTGGGATCGTCGGCCGGCGTGATAACTGAGCAGCGCACGTTGCTCGCGGCGGTTCGGAGGTGTAGCCAGTGCCCCCCCCGCACCCGGAGGAAGCTCCACGCCGAGGCGATCGGCAGCCACTTGAAACGCGTAACGCACCACCGCTCGGAGCTTCCATCGCGCCGCCACATCGGCCAGCCTGTTCCAATCGACGTCGCCGAAGTAAGCCACCTGGACCACGTCACGCACTGGGACCTTGAGTGGAGGCCACCAGCCGAGCGATGCGTGCATGCAGGCGTGGAGTTGAAGCAACGTGTCATTCAGCCGCCTGAGCGCTCGATCCCAGAGCTGAAGCTCGGTCGTTCCATCGAACAAGAGGTCGGGCTCGATCCACAGACCGAAGGGGCCTACCACCAGGGTCCTGTGGAGATCGACCTCGATGCCCGACGCCCGCCGAAACTCTGAGGCCTTGCCGAACCGCTCGTCGAAGCCGGCCCGCGGCTCCGGGAGGTTTCTGCGGTATCCCATCCTCTCGAGGATGGCGATCGCCTTCCGCCAGTCCCGTCCCCGAACGAGCAGGTCCAGATCTCCGAAGAACCGCCAGGACGGGTCGGGATACACGGTGTGCGCCAGTGCCGGGCCCTTCAGCACGACGAACTCGACCCCTCCGGTTTCGAGCTCGCCCGAGATCTCCAGGAGTCCCCGCTCGACTGCGAGAGGGGTGAGCATCGCCCGACGGTGCGCTTCCACCAGCCCGTCGGCCTGCTCGGTGCTCAGCTCCAACCAGCCGGCCTCCACGCCGGCCACGGCGAACCCGGTAATCCGGTACGACTCCAGCAAGGGCAGGACACGGCTCCATTCCTCCTCGGCGATCGCCGGGGGCGATGCGTGCCCATCCCCGACCGGGAGCCCGAACGCGGCGATCCGCCGGACGATCCCTTCGGTGTCCAGCGGCTCAGTCATCGGCCTCCGCCAGTTCCTCGACGGCGCCACGCTCGATGAGGTCGGAGACGAGCGCCCTGACGTCGCTGCCGATCCCCTCCGGGGGGACCGCGTACGTCTCGGCCAGCTCACTCACGAGGTCCTCCGGGCTGCACGGCGTCTCGAGGAAGCTCCACACGACGGCGGCCGTCCCCGAGAGCTGATCGAAGTCGTCTCGCCCGGCCGGGGCCAGGATGACATCGTCGCCGATCCGCCTCCATGGGATGGACGACGACCGGGCCAGGCGGGTCATCCCAGCCTCACAGTTTCTGAACCTTGGGGTTCCGAAAGTCGCGGTATGCGTTTCGCGCGTCGAAGACGGACTGGGCATGTTCGGCTAGCCATTCCAGGTCATAGACCCTGTGCGGCGTGAGGATGACAACGCAGTCGGCGGACTGCACGGCTCGGCGAGTGAGCTCCGTGCGATGCAGCACGGTGCCGTTCACCATCACCTCGGATATGTACGGATCATGGAAGGTCACGTGAGCGCCGCGCTTGTGGAGGTGATTGATCGTCTTCAGAGCGGGCGACTCGCGCATGTCGGCGATGTCCGGCTTGTAGGAAACCCCCAGGATCAGCACGTTCGCCGCTTTCGTCGGTTTCCCTGATTCGTTGAGGGCTTCGCTGATGCGGGAGGCCACGTACCCGGGCATCTGGGCGTTAATGTCCTGGGCCTGTTCGAGTATGCGGAACTGATGTCCGGCATCCCGGCGGATCTGCCACGCCAGGAAGGTCGGATCGAGCGGGATGCAGTGCCCTCCCACGCCCGGCCCCGGCTGGAACGTCATGAACCCGAAGGGCTTGGTGGCGGCGGCGTCGATGACCTCCCAGACGTCGATCCCCATCTCGTGGCAGAGCACCGCCATCTCGTTGACCAGCGCGATGTTCACGTGCCGGAACGTGTTCTCGAGAAGCTTCGCCAGCTCCGCAGCCCGGCAGGACGACACGGTGACCACCTTGTCCATGATCTGGTTGTAGAAGAGGGTGGCCACCCCGGTCGCCTCGGGGGTCGAGCCGCCCACGATCTTGGGGATCGATCGCGGAGGAAACTCCTGGTTGCCGGGATCGATGCGCTCCGGCGAGTACGCGAGAAGGAAGTCCCTTCCCGACCGGAGCCCGGACGTCTCCAGGATGGGCATGACGAGGTCGTCGGTGGTCCCTGGGTAGGTCGTGGACTCGAGGATGACCACCGTGCTCGGGGTCAGGTGCTGGGTCACCTCGCGGCACGCGCTCTCCACGAAGGAGAGGTCGGGCATCTCGTTCCTGAGAGGGGTAGGGACGCAGATGGCGATGATGTCGCTTTCAGCCAGGCCCCCGGTCTCCGTGGTGAAGGCCAATCGCTCTGATGCGACACCCGCTCGAAACACGTCCGGGAGCACGCCGGGTACCACCAGGCGTCCCTCCGCGAGCTGGGCCACGCGGGCCGCGTCGGTGTCGATGCCGGTGACGGGAAAGCCCGCCTCTGCGGCGATGCAGGCGAGGGTCAGACCGACGTATCCCTGTCCGACCACCCCGACGCAGGCACGCCTCGCCAGGATCCGTCTGCGGATGAGTGCGGTGTTCTTCAGTGGCGTCCTTCCCGGGGTATCACCAGCGGCGTTCGGCGTGCGAAAAGCAATTGCAGCGCTTACCGGGGCGCGACGGACCGGGGCGCGACGGTCCGCTCCCGCACCTCCTCGCCCAGGAGGATCCGGATGGCCCGGGCGCGTCTCCTGAAGCATTGCCGGCGGGAGATCCCTACTTCCTTGGAGATGTCCTGTGCCGACAATTGCTTGACGTACCAGAGAAACAGGATGCGCCGATCCGTTTCGTTCATCGTCCGCATCCGCCGGCAGAGCTCGGCCCGCTCGTCGAGGGTCTCGAGTAGGCCCCGCCGGATGCCGTCTCCGACGTCGGTGTCCCGGCGAGCCCACCCCACTTGGAGCAGGGACGAGGTGCTCGGCTGCCACCAGTCCGTGTATCGGACGAGGCTGCCGATGACCTCTTCCCTCGAAGCGAGCATAAACACCCAGCCTGTAGCCTAGGTTGCGTCCGAGTGACGCACTAGAGGGGGGAATCCCCCACTCGGCCCCGCTCCTCTTTCGCTCCGACCCCACCCTGCCCATTGGTCTTCAGGCCATCGCGCGGCCCGTTGGCTCGAGGTTGGCCGATCGGCTGCGTGTAGTGGCGGTAATAGCTGCTGGGGACGGGAACCTCCGTCGCCCCGTTGAGCGCGACACCGACGACGGGGGCCTCCAGCCGCTTGAGGAGCTCACTGGCCCGTTCGGCGATCTCGGCGGTGGTTCGCTTGGCCCGAGCCACGACCACCACGGCGTCGACGAGCGGGAAGAGGTGGGTGACCTCCGCCGAAGCCAGGAGCGGCGCGGTGTCGATCAGGACGATGTCCGCCTGCCGGCGAGCCTCCTCCAGGGCGGCCCGCATCCTCTCCGAGCTGAGCAGGGCCGCAGTGTTCCTCGGGTGGCCGCCGCTCGGAACCAGCCGAACGTGACGGATGGGAGTCTGCTTGATGTGGCCGTCCAGGACCGGTTGATCCAGATCCGACGACCGTAGTGCCTCGACCAGCCCCGCAGTGTTGTCCAGGCCGAACAGCTCGTGGATGTGGGGACGGCGGAAGTCGCAGGACATCACCAGGACGCTCTTGCCGACCTGGGCGAAGGTCATGGCCAGGTTGGCCACGACGGTGGTCTTCCCTTCCGCCGGTCCGGGACTGGTCACCAGGATGACGGCACCGGACCCGTTCCTGCTGCCGACCGGGCCCGTCCATGGACCGCCCGCTCCCGAGCGACGGGCGAGGGCAGTCCGTGAGATGCCCGCCCCGAGGAGACGGAACGAGTCACTGACCCGTGGGAAATAGGGCAGGATGACCGGCACGTCCTCCCGGGACCTCCTCCAGGGTACGACGGCCGCGACCCGACGCCGCTTCCGCTTGGGGATGAAGGGGATCTCGGCCAGGACCGGCAAGGCGAAGTGCCTCTCCGCTGCCTTCTTGGTCCGGATGCGGGTGTCGAATCGCTCCAGCACCAGGGCCAGGGCGACACCTCCGAGCAGGCCTACCAGGGCGGCCAGGATCAGCCTCGAATTCCGGCTCCGGGGAGGCTGGAACGTTGAAGGGGATGGCAGAAGGAGCGGCACTGCATCCTGCAGGATCAGGAGCCCGACGGAGGTGGACGTCGCCGTGGACGCGAGCTGCTGGGCCTGGTTGGCCAGGAGCCCGTACGTCTGGACCTTGGCATTGCGCTGGGCGGTGAGGAGCTCGAACTCGGTGCTGCTCCGGGTCCGGCTGATCCTCCCGTCGAGCCTCGAGATCTGATCCTTCAGCCGGTCGAGCTGCTTGTTGATTGCGGATTCCTCCGCTTCGTTCGTGGACTGGACTCGGTTTCGGAGGAAGGCCAGCAGCTCTGCCGAGAACTTGTCCGCGAGGCCCTTGGCGAAGGTGGGATCGGTGGAGGTGCCGCTGATCTTGAGGAGGCCGGCATCGGTGTCCCCGACGGCCGTGATCTGCAACCCAAGCGCGGCCGGATCCCCCTGCGTGTAATGGAGGTCGTCAGCCACCCGTTTGGAGATATCGGGGATGTTGACGATCGCCGCCAGGGTCTTCAGATTGCCCACGCCGTTCCCACCCGTGCTGAGAAGGACCGTGGTGGCCTGATACCTCCGGACGGGCGGGCCGATCCCCACAGGGGCGACGCTCGTGGTCACCCAGGCCAGGGCGATCGCCACGCCCACCGCGCCGGCGACGAGCACCCACCGTCGGCGGACCGCCCTTATATATTCGATGGGGTCCACGAAACGCTCCTCTCGAGTCCACCCGTCAGCGCGAGCGACACGGCGGCCGTCTGGTTTGGAACGCCGAGCCTGGCGAAGATCCTGGTCTTGTGGCGCTCCACCGTCTTCGGGCTGATGCCCAGGTGCCTGGCGACCTGCTTGCCCGCGAGGCCTTGCGCCACCAGGGCGAGGATCTCTCGCTGACGCTCGGTCAAGGGCAGGGGGGAAGCGGCGCCCGACCCGTTGGTGGGAGGAGACAGGGCGGAGGCCAGCGAAGCGACGGGCAGGCCCGTCGACACGCGCAGCCCGTCGTCCTCCCCGCTCCCACCGAGGAACACGACGCGGACCCCCTTGCGGCGCAGCTGGGCCGCGGCCGCCTCGGCCCCGGGAAGATACGGGTCGAGGGCGGCGGCCTGGATCCGGTCAGCCCAACCGATCAGCTCCTCCACGGACGTGGTGGCGGCCACGGGAGCCACGTTCGAGTACCGAGACAGCGCGGCCGCCACGCCTTCGGCCACCATCGTCTCCCGGTGGGCGACGACCGTTCCCAGCCGGAGGCTCATCTGGCCACCCCCACCACCTGGGCATGGGCCGGCTCCGGGGCCAGCGTCTTCATCCTGACGGCGAGCTCGTCGCTCTGTCCCCCCCGGGCAAGCGCCTCCATCTCCCGCATGGCCTGCTTGAGGAGCGCTCGCTGCGGGCGAGGAGGACGAGAGACCACGATGCCGGGGTGCTCGCTGGGAACCGATTCCTCGGCCGGGTCGACCAGGTCTTCCACCAGCTTCTCTCCCGGCCTGACCCCGATGAACTCGATGGGGATGTCGCGCCCGGGGACCCTCCCGGAGAGCCGGATGAGCCGGCGGGCCAGCTCGAGGATGTTGACGGGATCGCCCATGTCGAGCGTGAAGACCTCGCCTCCTTGGGAGAGGGCGGCGGCTTGGAGAACCAGCAGCACTGCCTCCGGGATGCTCATGAAGTAGCGCGCCATGTCGGCGTGGGTGACCGTCACCGGTCCACCCATGGCGATCTGGCGGAGGAACGTCGGGATGACGCTCCCCCGGCTGCCCAGGACGTTGCCGAAGCGAACGGCGCAGAAGACGCAGCCCCCGTCCACCGAGCGGACGATCTGCTCGGCGAACCACTTCGACGCCCCCATCACGCCCTCCGGCCGGACGGCCTTGTCGGTGGAGATCAGCACGAATCGTCGAACGCCAGTGGCAATGGCCGCGTCCGTGACGTTGGCCGTCCCCATGATGTTCGTGGCCAGGGCCTCCTCCGGATGCATCTCAAGGACGTCCACGTGCTTGTGGGCGGCCGCATGGAAGACCACCTGGGGACGATGTTGGTTGAAGACAGAGATGACCCGGTCCTGCTCCCGGATGTCGGCCAGGGCGATCTGGACCTCCGGGTGGCCGTGCAACTCCGTCATGAGGTCGTGAAGGTGGGTCTCGTCGTGGTCAAGCAGCACCACCGACTCCGGTTTGAAGGACACGACCTGCCGGGCGATCTCGGCGCCGATCGAGCCGCCCGCCCCGGAAACCAGCACCCGCTGTCCCCGCGCGATCGCGGCCACCGCCTCCATGTCGACGGACACCTGTTGGCGCCCGAGGAGGTCTTCGATCTGGAGGTCCCGGATGTCACGGGCGGTGATCCTTCCGCCCACCACCTCGCGGATGGATGGGAGCACCCGAAGTGCCACGCTCGCCTGCTCACACAGGCCGGCCACGTCGCGGACGAGGTCGCTCGTGGAAGACGGGATGGCCAGAAGGACCTGATCCACCTTGAGCCTCGAGACGAGCGCGGGGATGGCGGTGTGCGGCCCCAGCACGGGGATCCCGTGCAGGGAAAGCCTGGCCTTCCTGGGGTCGTCGTCGACGATCCCGACGGGAAGGAGCCCGAGCGAGGGATTGTGCAGGAGGTCCTTCAACACCATCGATCCGGCGTCTCCCCCACCGATGATCAGGACGCGCGACTCGATGTCGGCCGACCGCCGCCGCCAGCCGAACAGCCGGCTCTGGAACCTGATCCCCCCGAACCCCATGAGGGACACGGCCGAGCCCAGGATGATCACGGAGAGCGGCAGGAACCTCCGAGTCGCCAACAGCCAGGCGGTCGAGATCATGACGGCGCCGGCGAAGGCCCCGGACAGGACCACCTGCCGGGCCTCGCGGACGCTCGCGTAGCGCCACATCTGCCCGTAAAGACCGAAGAGGTAGTTGGAGAGGAGATGGACGATGGTCACGATCACGACGAACCAGCGGAAGTTCTGCCAGTAGTTTCGCGGTACCGACCCGTTGAACCGAAGGACCAGGGCCGCCAGGTAGGAAACAGCGATGATGGCAACGTCAAGGAGGACCAGGACAACGTCCCTGCGCACCAGGGCGACGATCCGGCCCGGCCACCCGATCGCGGCTGAGTCGTCGTGGGCAGGCTGGGGCGTCAAGCTCTCTTCTCCCTCCGGAGAGCGGTTGCTCCTGCAGGGGTCGGAGTGTAGGGGAGAGGTCTTGCGCCGCTCATGCACCGGCCTGCGTATCTTGGCTACGGCGCTCCACGTAGGCCCTCTATCGGCGTACACCGTTTACGATGGGACGCGTATGGACGGCCCATCCGCATCGGGGACAATGCTCCTGGCGTGCGTGTCGAGCGGAGCAAGATGCCGATCCCCGAAGGGATGCCGAAGACCGTCGTGACCACCAAACGCGTGATCAGCCGCCGGCGCGCCATCAGGCTGGGCGTGGAGGCGGCCGCCGGGGTCTCCGTCGGCGTGACCACCACGGCCTGGGTGAAGCCCAAGGTCGCCAGCGTCAACCTGAAGGAGGGCTGTTCGGGCTCGCCTCCCCCGGGCCGGCCCAGCATCGAGGTGTGGAAGGACGCTCACCAGGTCAAACGGTTCGGCAAGGATCTGATCGTGTCCGGGACCATCAAGATCCGGAATGCCGCCGAGGTACAGGTGATCGTGGAGAAGCTCCACGACACCGTGCAGTACCGCGATGGGAACAACTGGAAGGACGCTCCTACGTCCTTCCAGTCGCTCTCCGGCTGTGGGCTGGGCTCGTGCATCAAGGTGGGCAAGAGCTGCTCGGCGGATTACATCGTGGATGCCCTGGTCCCGCTGTCGGCGGAAGAGCTCCGCAACCGCGTCGACGTCAAGGTCATGTACCGCAGCAAGATCTTCTCCTACACCGCGGACGTCGAGCAGGACATCATCCAGATCCCCGGCCAGGAGCCCACGCCGATCGAGGTCCCGACGGAGCTCCCGTCCGAAGCCCCCTCGCCCTGATCACCCGTACAGGGTGCGGCGCACGGGGCTCGTGCGCCGCACCGGTGAAGCACGTCTTGTCTCGTCAGGTCGTCGATACGCCGGCCCCGGCCTGGGGTGCGGACGAGGAACCGCCCCCGAGCACCGTGCGGGTGGTGGCCGGACCGATCTCGCTCGACTGGATGGGGTCGATGAACCCGGAGGCTTCTCCGTATCCACCGAGGATGTACATGGGCGAGGAGGCGGCCGCTCCTAGCCACGACCCTGCGTGATTGCGGCGGTTGTCGTTGAGACGGCCCACGATCGCCCAGGTGTTGGCACCGGCGTCATACTGCAGGACGTCGGGAAGCGCGACCGGCCACTGGCCGCAGCCGGCCAGGATGATGGTGTTGGCCAGGAAGCCCGAGGACCAGCCGAACGCCTGCGACTCGTCGCACGGCTCGGTGATGGGAGCACGGGGGTTCCAGGCGCTCGTGCCGCTCGCCGAGGCCTCCACCGTCTGCTGCGCGAAGAGCGTTCCCGCGACGTTGACGTCTCCGCCGATGGCGTAGACATCGGTGCCGAGCACCGCTGGGGTGACATAGCCGCGGGCCTGGCTCAGGTCCTGCCCCTGGGTCCAACGCGAACCTGCCGGAGCCATCGGATCGAAGATCCACGTCTGGGCGGAGTTGTCATCGACGCAGCCGGCCGAGGAGAAGGACGCGCCCCCCATGACGATGGCCTTGTTGTTCATGACGGCGACGCCCATGCCCGGCAGGCTCACGCAGCCGGCGGGGGTCTTGCCCGGCCAGGGGTCGGTGGCGATGACCGCGGTCGTGTTCGTCGCTGGGTAGTACACCTGCACGGTGGTGATGATGCTGCCGACGCTGTCTCGTCCACCGAAGACGTGGAAGCCCAGCCCGGTGGGGTCGTTGAGCGCGGCGATCCCGTAGTTCGATATCGGAACGGGCATCACCGTGCCCGTGTTCGTATACGTCTTGGCTGCGACGTCGTAGTACCAGATGGAGCCGTCCGTGGCACCCCCGGTGGTCCTGAAACCGAGGAAATAGATCCGTTTGGTCGGCGAGTACAGCTCGCCGTCGAATCTCGTCCCCGCGAAAGGACTCGAGGGCCCCCGGGCGAAGAACACGCTGGCCGCGTACGCCGTTCCCGCGGTCAGGGCGACGGCTATCGCGGCCATGAGGCCGATCCATCGCACGTACCGGAACATGACGCCTTCGCCTCCCCTCACCTCCGTGTGAATTACCGGACCGTGGAGGACGGAGGCAGCGCCTCCAGGTCCGACGGGACGTTCAGACGGACGTCACATGGCATCATCCCCCTCCCCGGAGGCGCTCGCGTTGGCCTGTCCAGGCCGAAGAGCGGGGAGCCCCCACCCGATGGCGGGCGGGGGCTCCGGACGAGCCTGGTCGCCCATGCCTCGGTCACATCACATCGCCGTCATCAATTGGCCGTCTTTGGTGGGTGATAGCGGGGGAAGGAGTGGGCTCCGGCGCTGGACGCGAGGCGGAATGGCCCCACCTGCGAGAACGCCGCCTCCTGGGTCGTGAACGTGGCTTCCTGGAACAGCCCTCCAACGGGCATCGAGGCGTCCGCGTACACGGGGAAGGCGTTCGTCCCCGAATACGAGGTCCCCATGTAGTCCCCGACCATTCGACCCTGGTTGGTGTTGGCGAGCCACGACAGCTGCATCGGTCCGGCAAGGTGGGCCGGCGGGCTCCAGGAAGCGCCACCGTCCGCCGAGAAGACGAACCCCACGTTGAGCTGGCACGTTCCGCCACAGTTGGAAACGGGGTAGTAATAGTAGCCCAGCGCAAGGTGGGGAACGGTGCTCCTGGTCGTGCCCTGCGGTTGGATCGTGAATCCCGGGATGAAGTGGTCGACGCCGCTCCCCACGGGGTCGATCGGGATCCTCGTCACGGGGCTCCACGTGACGCCGTCACTCGATGAACTGAACACGATATCGTTCGCGCTGCACCCCGCTTCGAACCGGCAGTCCGACCAGGTCACGATGGCGGGACCCGGTTGCCTGGCGGCCGCGGATGGCAGGACGGGGGCACGGAGGCCACCCTGGGGGCTATGCGCGGAGACGCTCGCCACGAATTGCGTCGCGCTCCACGTGTTGCCGCCATCGGAGGAGTTGAAGGCCCTGATTTGCCCGGATCCGGCATAGACAACGATCACCTTGCCGGATTCGAGGACCACCGGCTGGTTCCCGATCGTGCCAAACCCGCCAGAGGGCGACTTGGCGGGCCCCCAGGTCAGCCCGCCGTCGCTCGATGTGCTCACGAGGGCGAGGTTCGAACTGCTGGCGTTGTCCCAGGCCGTGTAGCAGTTGCCGAAGAACGGACTGGTCTGCGTGTTGTCGCACCGCGTCCAGTTCTTGTCGTTGAATGCACCGGTGGCATTCACCACGACCGGGTTCCCCCAGGTCGTCCCTCCGTCGGTCGAGCGACTTGTGAGGAGGTCGACCCCACCGGGGTGGGTGGGTGGGAAGAGTCCCAGGTAGGAGATGATCCACACGTTGTGCTTGCGGTCGAAGGCGACGCTCGGGTCGCTTGCGCGCGGGTAGATGCCGGGAGGCGTGGCGTGCACCGTGGTCCCCGGGAGGAACCCGGGCGTGAACGAGGCGCCTGCGTCGTGGGACGTGGAGAATCCGATGTTCGACGCACCGCCGTCGAAGAAGCGCCCCGACTGGAACGCTGCCACGATGGTCGAACCATTTGAATACGTGTCCGGTTCGACCTGTGTCTGGTGCTGACTGTCCGGGTTGGTGTACGGATCTGAGCTGATCTGCATCTCGGCGGCAAATGCCGGCGCCGCGACGACGCTTCCTCCCACGAGGGCAAACAGTGTAGAAACGACGAGCAAGGCAGTGAGTCGTCTCATGCACACTCCTTTCGCGTTCATCGTCACGCCGGCCCTTTCTGCGCGACTCGATACGACAGGGCGAGCGGGAATTCTGCCCACCGGCGCGCGCGGCGATCAAGCGGCGGCGGGCGCAAAATGGGTACGGGAATCGACGTAGCCCGGTGCGGCCTGGCGACGGGGCCTTCCTCTGGAACCGAAGCACGGTCGCGCTGGCCGCTCAGGACTAAGCCGCTAGGGTGGGGTGCCTCCCGTTTCGTGGGGTCGGCGGTTACGGCGGATGCATGACGCCCTCGATCGCGGCGTTGCGTTACCATGCCGCGTCCAAATCCGCTTGCCCGCACGAGAAGGGAGGAATGCATGCGCGGTTCCGTCGCCGCCCGACGCGGTCGGGCTCTTGTGGCGGTATTGGCGGTGGCCCTGACCACTGGGCTGGTCCTGTTCGGTACGGCCGGATCGGCCCCCGCGTCCACCGGTCTGCAGAAGGTGGACGCCCGGGTCCTCCAGGCGGTCCAGGGGGGCGGTAGTGCCACCTACTGGGCGATCCTCGGCCAGAAGGCTGACCTGTCCGGGGCCGTCTCCATCACGGGCTGGACCGCCCGGGGCTGGTACGTGTACGACCGGCTGACGGGCGTGGCCAACTCAAGTCAGAAGGGGCTCCGGTCCCTGCTTCGTTCGCAGGGAGCGAAGTTCACCCCCTTCTGGATCATCAACGCCATCCGAATCACCTCCGGATCCACCACCCTGGCCGCGGTGGCCGCCCGGCCCGAGGTGGCCCGCGTTGTGCCCAGCTGGGCGGGGCACGTCGTGGACGGAACGCCCTCGCCCGCTGCCATAAGGGCCGGGATCCAGACCGTTGAGTGGAACATCGATCGGGTCAATGCCCCCCAGGTGTGGTCGCAGTACAACGACCGAGGGGACGGCGTCGCCGTGGGCAGCATCGACACCGGTGTGCAGTGGGACCATCCCGCCCTGCTCCACCAGTACCGGGGGGTCCACGGCACCGTCAGCACCGTGGTGAACCACAACTTCAACTGGTGGGACCCCTCCCACGTCTGTGGCAACCCCTCCCTGACTCCCTGCGACAACGTGGGGCACGGCACCCACACCATGGGGACCATCGTGGGGGACGACGGGGGGACCAACCAGATCGGGGTGGCCCCGAAGGCGTGGTGGCTGACCGCCAAGGGCTGCGAGTCCAACAGCTGTTCGGACTTCGCCCTGCTGTCCTCGGGGCAGTTCATGCTGGCCCCCACCGACCTGAACGGGCAGCACGCCTCCCCCGGCCTGCGGCCGGTGGTCGTGAGCAACTCTTGGGGGACGCCGGCTGGTGCCGACACGTTCTACCAAGCCACGGTCCAGTCGTGGGTCGCCGCAGGGATCTTCCCGGACTTCGCCAACGGCAACAGTGGTCCGGCGTGCGGGACCGTGGGGGCGCCGGGCAGCTACCCGGAGAGCTACGGAGTCGGCGCGTTCGACATCAACAACAACATTGCCGCGTTCTCCAGCCGGGGGCCGTCCCCGCTTGGAGGCGGGATCAAGCCGAACGTGTCGGCTCCCGGCGTGAGCGTGCGGAGCAGCCTGCCGGGCAACTCGTACGGCTCGCTGAGCGGAACCTCCATGGCCACGCCGCATGTGGCCGGCACGGTCGCCCTCATCGTCTTCGGGGCTCCGGCCTTCAAGGGTGACGTCGCCGGACTCAGGTCGGTGATCGACCAGACCGCCATCGACGTGAGCAACCTGACGTGTGGCGGTTCATCTGGGAACAACAACGTCTGGGGTGAAGGTCGCCTGGATGCCTTCGGTGCAGTGACCAAGGCCAAGGGCTTGGGATGAGACGCCTTCCCAGGCGCGCAGCGTCGCGAAGGCACCCGTCGACCTGAGGAAGGCATCACGAGGCAGCCCCGGCTCCACGAGGAGCCGGGGCTGCCCTCGTTTCGTAACAGCACGGCGATCAACGTCGGCGACCTGAGCTGCGGCGGTACGCCCGACAACAACAACGTCTGGGGCCACGGGCGCGTGGACGTGTTCGCCGCGGTCACCATGGCCAGGGGCATGCAGGAGCGCGCTGCGGTCGGCGGGGACTCCTAGGGACGAAGCGCGTCCTTAGGCAGGGAAGGGCGAACCTCGGCGTTCAGTGCGCGTGATCGTGGCCGTTGTCGCCCGACTCCTTGGGGGGCAATCCAGCTGCCTTCCTGGCGAGCGCCGGGACGGCATCCGAGCCGTAGGCGAAGCTGGCGGCGTTCTTCCCTTCCTCGTCCACTAGGTAGGCCACCGGCGTTCCCATGCCGGAGAAGACCTCCGCCTCGCCCGGCTCCTGGAGCAGCAGCAAGGCGTCCAGGCCGGCCTCCTCCATGATCTGCCGATTGGCCTCGATCTCACCGGTGGCGATCAACACCGGCTGGATGTCGTGCTCGCGCAGTTGCGGTTCCAGCTCGGCCAGCTCGGGAGCGATCTGCTTGCAGAACCCGCACGTCGGGCTCCAGTTGACCAGGAGGAGCTTCTGGCCTCGCAGGCTCTCCAGGGAGACGGTCTGGCCCTCCGTGTCCGGCAGCTCGAACGACGGGATCGGCTTCCCCTTGGCGACCCCCTGGGGATTGCCCCCGGTGGAAGCCTCAGCCACGCCCTCCAGCAGCCCGGCCATGCCGAACTGGCGAGTCACTTCCAGGACGTCACTCAACACGACCTCGGGGTCCGCCCCGAAGGCGCGGGCCAGCTCCGCGCTCAGCTCCCGGACGCTCGACACGCCGTCGAGAGAGTTCCACACCACCGTGCTGATCTGGTTCAACCAATGGGTACTCCAGCTGCCCTCGACGACAAGCACTGCCTCGCCGTCCATCTCCAGACCGACCACCTCGTCCTTCGGCCGAGGCACGAAGGTCTCCTCGATGTCGTCGGCCGACATCTCCTCGACATCGGCATCCTTGAGCTCTGCCACCTCGCGCTCTTCGACAGCCATGATCGATGCTCCTTCGGAGAGAGGCGTCTACACTCAACGGCAGGGCCTGACCGAGCCTCCGGGGCCCTCCCGAGAGAAGCATCTCGGAGGCAAACCACGCCGAGAACGGTCGAATGCGGTAGTTTGCCTACCGCGCCCGCAGGAGCCCGGATCGCACGCCAGCTGCCCAAACATCGGGGCCCAAGCCTCTAGTGCATCGGTTGTAGAACGTTCTACGGTCAGTATCAGGTGCGCAACGTCCGGCTCCCTGCCAGCATGTTCGTTCGCGCCTTCGTCCTTCGTCTATGCGCCTGCACGGCGCGAGGAGGTTCGTAATGAAACGAAGAGTCATCGTCCTGGGGACGGTCGTGTGCTCATTGAGCCTCGTCCTCGCCGCGCAGTTTGCGCCGGTTGCATCCAGCGCAACCCGGCCCAGGGGATCCGCAGCCGCTCCCCGATCCGCGGCGGAAGCGCTCCGCCTCTACGGCTACCTGGTCGGGAACCGTGCCGAGTACAACCGGTTGAAGGCGGAGGCCGCCGCCCGGGCCGCCCGGCTCCACCCAAGGGCCAACCCGCGGGCCAACGTTGCCGTGCCCGTGGCCGGCCCGAGCTGGCAGGGCGTCGACGAGAACGACCTGGCGCCACCTGACACGACCGGAGCGATGGGGCCGGTCTCGTACATCGAGGCCATCAACCTGCAGCTCGCGATGTACAACCGGGCCGGGAGCTTCCAGGCCGGCACGAGAGCCGAGACGATGTGCGGTGGCTCGCACTTCAACTGGAGCGACCCGCAGATCATGTTCGACACGTCGAGCCAGCGGTTCGTCGGCGAGTTCCTGAACGTCAACACGAACACTCTGTGCGTCTTCTTCAGCAAGACGAACAGGCCGGCCGGCCTGAGCAGCAGCGACTGGTGCCCCTACAACATGAACTTCGGGTGGGGATCGCTCTTGCCCGACTACCCGAAGCTGGGGAGCACCTCGGACTTCTGGCTGTTCGGGGTGAACAAGTACCTGAACTTCTCCATCTTCGAGGGGTCGGACGTGGCCTGGATGACCAAGCCAGGGCCTGGCCAGATCCAGACCTGCCCCGCGCAGAGCTCCTTCATGACCGGCAAGTCGGCCAACCTCCTGAGCGAGGACATGACGCTGGCTTCCACCCCGGAGCCGGCCAAGCAGACCGACCAGTCGTCCACCGGGTGGATCGTGGCTGTCCCCGACCCGACCAACGATTGCGCCGCGGCCGCCAAGCTCGAGATATACAGGGTCACGAAGAATCCGGACGGAACGGCCAACATCCAGACGGTGGGGACCCCGGTGGCCGTGCCCTCCTACACGTGTCCGCCCAACGCGCCCCAAGGCGGGGCCCACCTCATCGACACCCTGGACGGACGGCTCCTCAACGCGATGTCGGGCGCCGACCCCGACCATGGCGGCGCCCTGGCCCTGTGGACGGCGCATGCGGTGTTCGGTGGGGCCGGGTCCGAGTCCAGGTGGTATGAGATCGACGTGGCCAACGCCACGCTGTTCCAGATGGGAACGATCACGAACCCGAACCTGTACGTGTTCAACCCGGGCGTGTCCTCGGACCGAGCGGCGGGGGGGACCGTCCATGTGTTCGGCAACAGTATGGTGGCGGGCTTCACCACCTCCGGTGTGAGTGCCTTTCCCGCCGTCCAGATGGTGTCCAAGATCGGGGCCAACCCCCAGTCGGCATTCGTCCTGGTCAAGCAGTCCCCGGGCCCCGACGAAGGGTTCGACTGCTTCCAGCTCGGCTTCTGCCGGTGGGGCGACTACGCGGGGGCGTCACCGGAACCGCTGCCCCCCACTTTCATCCAATCCACCGGCAAGGTCTGGCTCACCAACGAGTGGGACAACGGCCTGACCAACCCCTCGGCAGCCACGTGGAGGACGTGGAACTGGAGGGCCACCCCGTAGCGAACAGGGGAAGACCCACCACGAAGAGAGTGAATCGAAAGAGGCGGCCGGTCAGACCGGCCGCCTCTTTCCTAGCCCTCCTCATCCATTCCCCGTAGGAACCATACGATCCGGGTCGCGTGCCGCATCAGAAAATCACCCCTATGCTGCCCGCGCACCGGAGCTGATCGGCAGGAGGCCCTCGTGACATCCACCCGCACGCGCCAGGGCGTCGCCCCGTTCGACCTGGAGCGGGTTCGGTGGAAGGGCGAAGAGACCTTCCGGGTGCTCTCCTATTACTTCTCGGTGCGGTGGAACTTCCAGGAAGCCGAGGAGATGGTCCGCCGCACCCTGGGGCAGTTCGTCGTGGAATACGACCCGGACGAGTACGTGTACCCCCGGATGCCCGGCATGCCCGCCCAGTATTCGATCGTCAGGCGCCCTTCCCCTGAGGGCCGTTTCCACCTGCTGGTCGAAAACGCGCCCATCACGACCACCAAGCCGCTGGGGGGCGCCATCGCGCAGCTGCTGTGGCACATAAACGGGCAAACGGTGCGGAGAAGCGGCGATTTCCTCATCATCCACGCCGGGTCCGTCTGTACCCCAGCCGGGGAGGGGGTTCTACTGCCGGCAGATGCCGGATCGGGAAAGACCACCCTCACCACCGGGCTGGTCCGGGCCGGCTTCGGCTACCTCTCCGACGAGGGCGGGTGCATCGATCCGGCCTCCGGCACGCTCTACCCCTACCCGAGGGCCCTGTCGCTCAAGTTCGGCCACCGGAAGGTGTTCCCCGACCTCTACAGGAACGACAACGGATGGGGGGCGGGCGAGGAGCGCCACCTCAGTCCCGCCGAGATCCGTCCTGCCGCCATCGCCGGACCCTGCCGGGTCCGGTACATCGTCGCCCCGCGGTACGAACCGAACGCTTCAACGGAACTGACTCCAATCAGCCCGGCCGAGGGAGCGATGGTGCTGCTCCGGCACGCGTTCAACCTTCCCGTCTACCGCGCCCGGGCCCTGCCCGTGGTGGCCAAGATCGCCCGCCAGGCCCGAAGCTACCGGCTGGTATCGGGGGACCTCGACGAGGCCGTCCAGGCCGTCACCCGGGCGACCCGTAGCCGCCGCAGGTTGCCCGCTCGAGCCGGCTGAGCGCCCGCCAAAACCGATGGGCGCCCCGGAGGGCGCCCATCGGAGATGGTCGGTGTTCGCCTAGCGGGTCGTGCGAGCGCCGCCGGTCTTACGGGGCGTGAAGCCGGACCCGCTACAGGACGTTGGAGTGCAGGTGTTGCCACAACAGGTCTGCACGCAGCACGTTCCAGGAGCCAACCTGTCGCAGTCGCCCTGGCCGCCCGGGCAGTCCGCGAACTGGCCGCAGAACTGCACGAAGAACAGACACTTGCACTGCCCGCCGTTGTCCGGTGAGGAAACCCAGCAGTTGCAGGTGCCGTTACACGGGATCGCCACGTTACACGGAATCGAACAGCCGCAGTTGTCGTTCCCAGTGCACACGCCGTACGCGGCGAACGCCGGCGTCTTGATGCTGGTGAGGATCGGAGCCGTCCAGGCGACAGCAGCGCCCGCGCCGATCCGCTTGATCATCTTCCTTCTGGAGATGCCTTCCTTCGGTTCGAGCTCCTCTGGACTCACAGAATCACCTCCTCCGCAGGTCCAGCAAAGATCCCGCATAGGCGCACAGTGTCCGCCGCCGCCCGAGGGCGAGTCGTCATCCAGAAGCGGTGATTTTTCTGCCTCGCGGCGGGAGTTTTCCTACGGTCCCGGCAGGCGGAGCCGACGCGCCGGAATATCCCATGAGGTGGGCGCCTCCCAAAGAGGAGACGCCCATCCACCTGGGTCCGAACTAGAAGCTCTTGACGCCGTAGTCCAAGGGATTGGCGCCCGGAGGAGGCCCCGAGCCTCCCGAGCTGGGGCAGACGACGTAGCAGAGCCTGCCGCAGCAGTTCTCGATGCAGCACTGGTTGGAGGGACAGTCGGCGTTTGTGGTGCACGGCTGGTGGTTGGAGCAGGCGTCGAACGGCCCGCAGTGGCAGGCGCTCCGATCGGCTTGTACCCAGCAGTTACACGCCCCTCCCGGGGGTTGCCCGTGGCAGCCGATAGTGAAGTTGCACGGCGTGTTCAGGTCGCACCCGCAGGGGTCGTTCACGCACCCGCCGTACGCGGCGAACGCCGGCGTCCTGATGCTTGTAAGGATCGGGGCCGTCCAGGCGGCGGCTGCGCCGGCTCCGATCCGCCTCAGCATTTTCCGCCGAGAGATCCCGCTCGCCGAAGCCTCTTTCAGGGGTTCCTCTGGACTCATTCGATCACTCCCCTCCCTCAGCCATCGAATCCCGGGTGGGACCATGAGCGTGGTGCGTCGGATATGCCGGATGCATCATCCAGAAGGAGTAACTTTCCTCCCCCCTGAAGGGAGCTTGTCTACGGTCGCCGAGGCTGCGGAAGGAGCGCCGGTCCGTGGATCTGTCCTCGACTGTTTCCCGTTGTAGCCGGCCGTTGGCGTTCATTGTCCCGGGTGACCGTTCCCACCCCTTATGGTGCAATGCGGGTCTGATGCAGACCGTAGAGTCCGTACGGTCCCTCGGCCCCGGACCGCGAGAAAACTTACCCCTCCGGGACGATGCTGCCCAATGGCCGGTTCGGAGATTCTTTGCTCCTGAACCAGAGCGGCTTATGGACGCGTGGAGGAGGTGAATTCATGAGTCCAGAGGAGCTCGAACCGAAGGAAGGCATCTCCAGAAGGAAGATGATCAGGCGGATCGGCGCGGGCGCTGCTGTCGCCTGGACGGCTCCGGTCCTCACCAGCATCAAGACGCCGGCGTTCGCGGTGACTGGAGGGTTGTGTCCCGACTCGTGTGCGGGCGGTGACTTCGGGCCATGCAGTCCACCTCAGAACGGTTGCCCAACGGGAAGCTGCACCGGAGGCCTGGGCTGCTTCGCCCAGCACGACGTCGAGGGGCAGTGCCACTGCTTCCAGAACATCTTCTGTACCTGCGTGTCACCCTGCAACAGTTCCTCCGACTGCGGACCGCGTCAGCGCTGCACCGACAACGGTTGTGGTCGGACGTGCCTGGACTGTTGCGGCGAGAACTGCCG
>WNGB01001427.1_pt1 | contig 39166 bp, 31 predicted proteins | sample 5400681 | NCBI WGS metagenome assembly WNGB01 (sample SAMN13153367, study PRJNA577476) | soil metagenome | isolation source: 115 cm soil or saprolite under grassland replicate 2 | place: USA:California | collected 2016-06-15 | reverse complement strand
GCAGCACAACCAGCGCCGCATTCATACCATTTGCCGGAGGGGTACCAGGGGAACCGGCGTGGGTTCTCCTGGGCGGGGGCACCGGGCGAAGCGCCCCGCATCCACCCACGTCGCGGATGTGGTCGGGATGCGAGCGGGCTTTGCCCCTCGCGCTCCCACCACCCAGAGGGTACCCGGCACGGCGCGCCCCCAGACCCCCTGCAATGGAGGCCGGATCGGGTTCAGCGTCCGTAGTCATGCCTATGTTACCAAGGGGCTACTCGTCAGCCAACGGCATGCCAGCAATGCGGTCGGCACGCGCAAATGCTTCTTTAGCGGAGTTCCAAGGGGCGGCCAGCCCCTGGCCGGGGGTGCGGGGGCGGACGCGCCCCGCATCCATCCCCTTTGAAGCGAGTAGGCGCTCCCTGGGCAGCCAGAGCGAGCCGAATGAAGGTCAAAGAAGCCCTTTGAGCTCCTCGGCGCTCTTCTTGGTCATCCCTGGCACGGCCGATAGCTGCTCGACCGTTGCGGCGCGAATGCCGTCGAGCGAGCCGAACGCCTTCATCAGCGCCTGGCGGCGCCTGGGGCCAATGCCGGGGATCTCCTCCAGAGTCGAGGTCAGCGCCGATTTTGTGCGCAGGCTGCGATGGTAGTTCTTGGCGAAGCGATCGGTCTCCTCATCGATCGTCTGGATCAGGCGCAGCGCAGCGCTGTCGCGCTTGAGCACGATCAGCTCGGAGGCGCCGCCTTCGACGTGGCTCAGGCCAGGGGGCAGGAGCAGGTCGAAGCGATCCCGATGAAGGCCCTTGACCACGCCGACAGCTGGGATATGGTCGAAGCGCAGCTCGTGCAGCACCTCCAGCGCGCCGTTGAGCTGGCCGATCCCGCCATCGATCAGGATCAGGTCGGGTATCTCGGCCCATGTCTCATCCTGATTTTGGATTTTGGATGTTGGATTTTGGATTTCGTCCAAAATCTCAGTGCCCTCATGTGCGGCGACCTCGCCGTATTGCTCGCGCTCCTCGTTTATCTGTTTGCTTGTTTCCTGGTCGCCATTCGGGTTGAGCCGGGGATCTTGCACACTCAAGTCCAGCTCCTCGCCTGAGGCTTCGGCCGCACGCTTGAAGCGCCGGCGCAGCACCTCCTGGATCGAGGCGACATCGTTTGCTCCCGCCACGGTTTTGATCTTGAACTTGCGATAGCGGCTCTTCTTCGGCTCGCCATGCTCGAACACCACCATGGCGCCGACAGAGTTAGTGCCCTGAGTGTTCGAAATATCGTAGCACTCGATCCGCGCCGGCAGGCCCGGCAGGCCAATCAGATCGCGCACCTCGCTTAGCCCGGCGACCGCGCGCTGCTCGCTGTTGAGCCATTGCAGCCGGATCTCCTCCAGCTTCTGGCGCGCATTCTGCTCGGCCATCTCGATCAGCTTGCGCTTCTCGCCGCGCCGGGGCACCCGGATCTCGACCTTGTGTCCGCCCTTTTGGCTCAGCCACTGCTCGATGATCAACGGCTCCTCGACGTGCTCGGCCAGCAGGATATTCGGCGGAACCTGGGCGGCGCTGTCGTAGAACTGGGTCAGGAACGAGCTGAGCATATGCTGGTCGTTCTCGTCCTCGGTGTTCTGGAGCGCGAATGGCTCGGAGCCGATCAGCTTGCCGCCGCGAATATAGAACACCTGCACCACCGCTGAGCCGTTCTCGCGCGCAAAGGCGATCACATCTTGATCGGTGTCGACGGTGCGCAGCACCTGCTGGCGCTCGCTGATCTGCTTGATATCGCGGATCTGATCGCGTAGGAAGGCCGCGCGCTCGAACTCCATCTGCTCGGCGGCGCGCTCCATGTTTTGGCGCAGGTCGCGCACCACCTGGTCGGTCTTGCCTTCCAAGAACCGGCAGACTGCCTCGATCGTTGCGCGATACTCTTCGCGCGAGACCAGCCCCGGCACGCATGGCCCCAGGCAGCGATGGATGTCGTAGTACATACACGGCTTGCCGAGCTTGCGATGCCGGTTGAATTTATCGTCCTTGCAATCGAACGGCGGGCGGAAGGCGAACAGCCGGTTCAGCTCTTTGAGAATGCGCCGCACCGTGCCAGCGTTGGAATATGGCCCGAAGTAGCGCGCGCCGTCTTCTAGCGTCTTGCGCGTGGTGAAGATGCGCGGCCAGGCATCCTGGAGCGTGACTTTAATATACGGGTAGCTCTTGTCGTCCTTGAGCAGGATGTTATATTTCGGGCGGTGCTGCTTGATCAGGTTCATCTCGAGCAGCAGCGCCTCTAGTTCCGAGGAGGTCAGGATGATCTCGAAATCGGCGATCTGGGCGACCATGCGACGAGTTTTGGAGTTGAGGCCGCGCGGCGAGCCGAGGTACGAGCGCATGCGGTCGCGCAGCACCTTGCTCTTGCCGACATACAAAATTTTGCCGAACGCATCTTTCCAGATATAGACGCCAGGCGTATGCGGCACATTCTTAAGCCGCTCCTCGAATGCGTCGGGATTGGCGATTGCGGTATTCGTGAGATCTGGCATATCAACTTCTAGTCAAATTAGAACGCCTGTAGTATACCCGATTCGCTGGGCAACGGCAATTTTGTGTTAGATCACGCCGGCCGCGCGCAGCGCCGCGATTGCCGCACTGTCGTGCCCCAGTGCTGCCAGCAGCTGGTCGCTGTGCTGGCCCAGCGCGGGGGCCGGCAGGGCCGACTCGACGCCGAACATGCCGCCGAGCTGTTTTAACATACCTTCACCGGGCTGGTCGAGTGCGATGATCTGCTGGGTGTGAAGCTCCAGCGCTTCGGCCAGCGTCAGCGCCGGCCCGACACAGACCTCGGCGTCGCCAAAGAACGCCAACCACTGATCGAGCGTGCGTGCTGCGAAGATGGCATCAAGGTCAGCGAAGATCTGCTGTTGCTCGGGCCAGGGCGCGTATTGGAGCGCGGTGAACTGATTGCGATCGAGCATGCGGCAGAGCGTGGCCCAGAAGCGCGGCTCAACTGCGGCGACGGTCAGGGCGCGCGCATCCGCAGTGGCGTAGACGCTGTAGCAGGCGTAGCCGCCCGAGAGCGGCCCGCGCCCGCCGGCCGGCGTTTCGCCGGTGGCCCAGTGCTGCGCAGCGTACATCGCCAGCCAGTGCAGCACGCCGTCGGTCATCGCGATATCTAGCACCTGGCCGCGGCCGGTGCGCGTGCGCTCCAGCAGCGCCGCCAGGATGCCGATCGCCGCCGGCAGCGCGCCGCCGCCGATATCGGCTACCTGCATGCCCGGCACAATCGGCGGCCCACCGCCGGAATCCTGACGAATCGAAGGGCGCGGCGCGAACAGCGGCAGCGCGCCGGCATAACCAAGGTAGTTCAGATCGTGCCCGACGCGATCACGCAGCGGCCCGCGCTGGCCGTAGCCGCTGATCGAGCAGACAATCAGGCGCGGGTTGGCGTCCTGGAGCGTCGCATAATCCAGGCCCAGCCGCGCCAGCACGCCGGGTCGATAGCTTTCGATCAGCACATCGGCGCGGCCGGCCAGGTCGAGCAGAATGGCGCGGCCCGCGGCGATCTTCAGGTTGAGCGTCAGGCTGCGCTTGCCGCGATTCAGCGCGGTGAAGAGCACGCTTTGGGTTGCGCCAAGCGGCGGAAAAGCGCGCAGGTAGTCGCCGCGGCCAGGCTCCTCGATCTTGATCACGTCGGCGCCCAGATCCGCCAGGATCAGCGTGCAGAATCCGCCGGGCAGCAGGCGCGTGAGGTCGAGGATGGTTGTGCCGGTGAGCGGTTGCATCGGTGCTAGACCCAGTGCTTTCTGCGAAAGAATGCCAGCATCGCGGCCGCGAGAGCGGCCATGATCAGCAGCAGGATCGGGAGCGCAAGTGGATGGTCGGCTAGGGGCATATACACGTTCATGCCTACAATACTGGCCAGCAGCGTCATCGGCAGGCAGATCACGGTGATCAGCGTAAAGATTTTCATAGGGTCTGTCACTCCCTGCTCGGTGCGTCTCGCGCTCCGCGCACCGACACCCGAAGAAGCGAACGAATCGAAAGGCGGCAGAAACGTCACCGGCAGCGTGCGCACGCTCTTCAGCGCCTCGCGCCAGCGCCGGTCGCTTTCGGCCAGGGTATAGTTGCCGCTCAGCGCCAGCACGACTCTCGGCTATCACGCACGGCGTCGTCGATCCGATCGAACTCGTCGAGCGCCAGCACAACCCGCAACCCTGCTCCGGCGGCCAAAGGGTTACTTCCGTGCCCTGTCGATATCCTGCAGGGCCCCGTCGAGATCGCGGTTGCCGCTCACCCAGTCGGTGATGCCCTTCCAGAAGGCCTGGTTGAGCTCACCGGTCATGGTGTCCGAGCCGTCGAAGCGCGCGGCCTGGGCGTTGACGATCGTCTCGGCCATGATCCGCTCAATCTGCGTTCTGTACACGCTGAAGTCCTGGCCTTTGTGCGGGAACAGTGCGCCGCCCTGCCTGGCCCACGGCGTCGTCGCTTCGACCGTGCCGAGGAACTCGATGAACTTCTTGACCTCCGGCCGATCCCTGCCCTTGAAGACGACATACTCGTCGCCGCCGATCTCCAGGGCCGGGGTCACCTTCGGGTCGATCGGCGGCATCACGAAGACGCCCACCCGCTGATCCAGGTTTTGCTTGACCGCATCGGGGAAGAAGTTGGTGACGAAACCGCCCTGCATGTGCAGCCAGCACTTGGGCGGGTTGTCGAACAGCCAGGCCGCCGCCTGGTCGAACTTGGTCTGCGCAATGGTCTGCTGGCCGCCATAGACCGCCTGGGGGTCGGTCCAGATCTTGCCCAGGATCTCGAAGGCGTTCTTGACCTCCGGCGACGTGAATGCGAGCTGGCCGGCCACCCATTGATCGTACTTGTCGGTCGGCTGGGTGCGCAGCATGATGTTCTCGATCCAATCGGTGCCTTTCCAGCCGGTCGCCGCGCCAGACTCGATGCCGTCGCACCAAGGCGCGATGCCGGACGTCTTCATCTTCTCGGTCATCGCTGTCAGCTCTTTCCAAGTCTTGGGCACGGTGTAGCCGGCTTTCTCAAACTGTGTCTTGTTGTACCAGATAAAGCCCTTGGCGTTGACGCGGTGGAACATGCCGTAGGGCGTGTCATCGACCGAGCCAAGCTCTTTCCAGACCGGCGCGTAGTTTTTGTCGATGAGCGCCAGGGCCTCCGGCCAGAGGGTCACAAGATTACCTTCGCGCGCGAGCCGCGCCGCGCCGCCTGGCTGCGAGAACCCGACGATGTCAGGCGCGTCGCCGGCCTGGACACGTGCCTGAATGAGCGTATCGAAGTCACTGCTGCCGGTATAGGTGACGTCGATGTCAGGGTTGGCCTCCTCGAAGACCTTGATCACATCATTGAACGCGGCTTCCTCTGACCCGGTGAACGCGCCCAGGATGAAGACCTTGCCAGTATCTGCGCCGGCTGCGGGCGCGATCGTCGCCGTTGGGGCCGTGGTCGGCGTTGGAGCGGCGGTCGGCTGCGCTGCTGGGGCGGCGGTTGGTTGCACCGTTGAGGACGCCGTCGCGCCAGTTACCCCGCCCCCCGCCGCTAGAACGGCTGTCGGGGCCGGCGTCGCGCCGGTTACGCTGGCTCCCGGCGGCGCGCCAGGTGCGCCGGAGTGCGAGGAATCGGAAGGCCCTGGTGGGAATACCAAGAACAGCGCCAGGAGCCCCACGGCGGCGGCCACCGCGCCAGCGGCTAGCCAGCCGCGGGGCCGGCCGTCGCGCGCGGTCGGGGCGGCCGGCGCGGGAGTTGGCGGGGGCTGGATGGGCGGCGTTGGCGCAGCCGGCGCCGCGACCACGGCGGTCGGGCGGCTCACGTCGGCCAGCGCGTTGTGCAGCGCCTCGGCCATCTCGTCCGCCGTCTGGAAGCGGTCGGCCGGACTCTTCGCCAGCGCCCGCAGCATGATCCGTTCGAGCGACTCGGGGATGTTTGGGTTGAGCTGGCGCGGCGGGCGCAGCGGGTTATGGATGTGCATCAGCGCGAGAGCCAGCGGCGTGTCGGCCATGAAGGGACATTCGCCGGTCAGCGCCTGGTACAGTACCACCCCCAGCGCGTAGATGTCGGTGCGCGCATCAACCGGCTGCCCCTGCACCTGCTCCGGCGCCATATAGGCTGGCGTCCCGACCATCGTGCCCTCGCTGGTGAGCTGCAGCGTCTCCTCGTAGATCTTGGCGATCCCGAAGTCGGTCAGCAGCACATCGCCGGCGCGGCTGAGCAATACGTTGGCGGGCTTGACATCCCGATGAATCACGCCCAGGCGGTGGGCGTAGGCCAGCCCCGCGGCCACCTGGCTGATCAGCTGCACCGCGCGCGCGATCGTCAAGGACTGGCGGGCAATCAGATCGCTCAGGTCGCCGCTGTCGGTGTAGCGCATCACCAGGTAGGGGATGCCCTCGTCCTCGCCGGCATCGTAGACCGGCAGGATGTAGAGGTGTTCGAGGCGGGCGATCGCGCGCGCTTCGCGCTGGAAGCGCGCGCGGAAGTTGGGATCGCGTGCCAGGTGCTGCGGTAGCACCTTGATCGCCACGTAGCGATCCATGGCGGCGTGATAGGCCTTGTAGACGGTCGCCATCCCGCCCAGGCCAATCTGTTCGAGGATGCGATAGGGGCCGAGGTTCTGCCCAACTAAGTCAGCCATCGCGAACCTCCCGGGCGATCGAACCAACAGCTGCACAGCCGTATCATAGCACACCGCACTGCCATGTGAATGATGATGCGCTGTCCGCCGGTGATCGCCGGGCTGACCAGGTGTAATCCACGCAGCACACGGCGGTTACGCATAGGTCTTCGAGATGCTGCTGTTCGGATCGCGCGGGATCATTGAGCATACGGTTGGCCTTGGAATAGAGGCGGTCGCACTCAAGCAGATCTCATGATGTAAAACATTTGGCGCGGCGGATTTGGCAGATCATACACTCTTGTCGCGGATCGCCCATTCGTACAGCGCGGCGTACTCTTGTGCCGAGGCGGCCCACGAGTGGTCTTCGCGCATGCCGCGCTCGCGCAGAATCGGCCAGCCGTTGGTATCGCGGAAGCAGGTTAGGCAGCGCGCGATCGTGTCGGCCAGGTGCTGGGGCGTGTAGGGGTGGAAGCGAAAGCCGTTGCCGTCGTAGCCTTCGCGCACGGTGTCGTTCAGGCCGCCGGTGGCGCGCACGATCGGGATGGCGCCGTAGCGCAGCGCGATCAGCTGGCCTAGCCCGCACGGCTCGTAGCGCGAGGGCATCAGGAAGGCGTCGCTGCCGGCGTAGATTCGCTGCGCCAGCGCTGCGTCGAAGCGCAGCTGGACATGGACGCGCGTGGGATTGCGGCGCATGTGCTCGCCGAAGGTGCGCTCCATGGCTGGCTCACCGCTGCCCAGCAACACCAGATCGGCGTCGGTCTGTGCCACGAGCCAGGGGATCACCGCGTCGAGCAGATCGAGACCTTTCTGTTCGACCAGCCGCGTGACCATGCCAAGCAGCGGGCGGGCCGGGTCGGCCGCGAAGCCGCATTCGCGCTGGAGCGCGGCCTTGCAGATCGCCTTGCCGGCACTGTCGTCGGCGCTGTAGTTGGCGGCGATATGTCGGTCGATCGCGGGGTCGAATATGTTGTAGTTGATGCCGTTGATGATGCCGGCCAGGTGCTCCTGGCGCGTGCGCAGCAGCCCGTCCAGCTGCTCGCCATATTCGGGCGTCAGTATTTCCTGCGCGTAGGTTGGGCTGACGGTGCTGACGATATCGGCGTAGCGAATGCCACGAGCCATAAAGTTGACATAATTATCGCCATGGTTGTCGAGGCCGGCCAGGTAGGCAGTGAAGGGGTTAAAGAAGCCCTGGTAGGCCAGATTGTGGATGGTGAAGACCGAGGCGACCGTGCTGAATGCGCCGGCGTACGCGGTCTTGAGGTAGTTCGGCAGCAGGCCGGTATGCCAATCGTTGGCGTGAACCACATCGGTGCGCCAGCCCTCGCGCTCTTGCAGGTGCAGCATCAGCGCCGCCACACCGCGCGCGAATAGGATGAAGCGCCGATCGTCGTCGCCATCACCAAAGATCGTATCGCGATCAAAGGCGGATGGGATGTCCAGCAGGTAGATCGGCGTGTCGCCCAGCGCGGTGGTGAAGACGCGCATAATCTCCATGCGGTCGCCGGCCGGCAGGAAGGCGGTGGCGATCGGCCCTTGCAGTGGCGCGCCGCCGGCACGAATGCGGCGGTAGCCGGGGATGACGATCCGCGCATCGTGGCCAAGCCGGCGCAGCGCGGGCGGCAGCGCTCCGGCCACGTCGGCTAGTCCACCTGTTTTGATCAGCGGGGCAACCTCGGCGGCGACGAAGAGGATGTTCATAGATACTTTACCGTTTAGAGGTTCTCGGAATCGAGGCTTTAGCCGGTTCGCTGGCACTAGAACCGGCTAAAGCCTCGATTCCCAATTATCAACCCGAATGCCTCTGCGTAGAACCATGGCAAAAGGCTGGTATCCGCGTTCGTCCGTGTTCGTCCGCGTCCCGTTATCCGAAGCATGAACAATGATGTTAGGGCTTACGCAAAAGCGATTGTCGCCTGCCCCTCGTCACGCTCGGGATTCAGGCAGCATGGTACGTTCCTGCTTTTGTAGGTCATTTTTTCGCCCCGCAGGGCAAAAAATGACCTACAAAAGGGTAAGAAATCCGGGTTTGTGTACGTCCTAGATTTGATTACGCAGGCTCGACCAACTGGAGAATGCCCTCGACTGGAATCCGCACCCAGGCCGGGCGGTTGTTCAGCTCGTAGTTCAACTCGTAGATCGCCTTATCGAGCAGGAACGCGTCCAGCAGTCGCTCCAGCTCCTCCCGCCTAACCGGCAGAAATGGCGCGTTGCCGGCCGTGGCGAGGTAGGATCGCAGGAATGCGATGCTGACCCAGCGATGCCAGGTGCGCGCCCAGGGCTCTAGCGCGGCAAAATCCCGATTGTGAAAAGTCGCGCCGGGCGCCTGACCAAACAGCACTGCGTAGGGCGCATAGTGAAACGAGCGCAGTATGCCGGCGACATCCTGGAGCGGCGAGCCTTTGCGCCGGCGCTCGCTGAGCGGCCGCGCCGGCTCGCCCTCAAAGTCGATGATCATGAAATCCACGCCGGTGTAGAGCACCTGCCCAAGGTGGTAATCGCCGTGGACACGCGTGCGCATGGCCGTGAAGGGATTGTCGAGCAGCGCGCGATAGTGTTCGAGGATCAGGCCTTGAAGCGCCAGCACCTGCGCTGCGCCGGGGCGCAGCGTTTCGGGGAGCGCGTGGGCGTCGAGCACGCGCCGCAGCGTTTTGAAGGACTGGTAGGCGCGCTGGCACATCGAGTCGCATATCGCCTGCTGGTCGGCGGCGGCAAATGGCTCGGGCGTGAAGTTTGGATCATTCGTGGGGAACGACAGTGCCAGATGCAGCTCGGCGGTGCGCCGGCCCAGCAGCTGCGCGCGCTCAAGGTAGCTGCCGATCATCTGCTCGGCCACGCGCGGCAGTTCGTTCCGGCTCAGGCCGAGCAACACAGGCGTCGATAGCGGGCTTTCGGCCGGGGCAGCGCTCGGCGATTGAAGCTTCCGCGCGAAGTACTCACTCAGCTTGCCCAGCGTAAAGCCCCAGGCATCGCCCTGATTCGGCACAAAACCCTGCAAGAACGCCAGGCCGCTTGGCTCGCCGCCTGGCCCAAGGTATTCCAGCACACCGGCGGCCGGCGGCACGTGCGCGAAATTGCTGTGCTCGGTCAGGAATCGGCCGATCTCCAGATCCGGGTTCAGGCCAGGCTCCAGCCGCCGAAACAGTTTCATGATCAGGCGATCGCCATAAATGATCGATGAATTGCTCTGCTCGGCGGTGACGATCTTCGGCTCCAGCGGCGCGGGATCGCGGCCGCCCTTCCCTGCGGCCCCCCCTGAGCTTGCCGAAGGGTCAGGATTCCGCAAGCGCGCGAACGCGCTGGTGGGGCTGGCCTGGATCGCGCCGATCGCACCGGCCTGCCGACGCCCGCCGGCGATCAGCTCCAGGAGCGCCGCGCAGAAGCCTGGGTCCAGCAGCGCATCGTACAGCAGGCCACGCTCGCCGCCCGCGCGCTGAATATGCGCGATCACGGCGTGCGGCAAGTCGCGCGCAAGCTGCTCGGCCTGCGCGCCACTCGCGCAGGCCAACGGCAGCACGTAGATATCCGGCGCGCCTTCGCGGTAGCTCACGCGCACCATGGCGATCGTGGCCTGCTCGGCGCGATAGGGGATTGGGATCGTGTCGATCAGCTGGACAGACGCAATGCCGCGCGCTTTGCCGCCGAACCAGCGGCGTGGCTGGATATAGGCCGGCAGCGCCGCCTCAAGCGCCGCTTGGCCGAGTGGCTGGAGCAGCTCTTGCCAGCTATTGGTGATGGTGAGGGTGGGCAAGGAATCAGTCATGGCGTCTCTTTGATTTCACGATATTCCGTGGAGATGTTTCGCTTTCGGGTCATGACTCATCCCATATGTAACAATCCTTCTCTTTGGCGTTGTGATGCGCCCTACGCCGCGCGGCAGCATCCGCTGGATCAGATTCGGCGGGGCGCGCCGGGCGGTGTGGCGGCCGCCACACCGCCCGGCGCGCCCCTTTATGGTGTGGCTGCGGTGGCGCTGGAACGCGCTTTGGCGCGTTCCAGCGCCACCGCAGCCATGATGTAAGATTCGGGATGACTCATGAAATGGTAAAATTGAAGTCCCATCACATATAATAATCAAAATCCTGCTCGGTTCGCACGCGCCGCCGGATGACGAAGATGTTGGCCGGCACAATCTGCGGGTTTAGCTCGACATAATTGCGCTCGCCATGCCATAGGTAGCGGCTATCGGTGAGCAGATCGTGAACCTGGAACGGCTGGTGATGGTCGATCTTCAGCTCATCCAGCGGCAGGTCGACAATGCCGGCCTGGGTGTGGTGCGGGTCGAGATTGATCACCACCAGCACTTGATTCGCGAGATCGCCGGTGCTTTTACTAAAGGCAATCATCTGCTCGTTATCGATCTTATGAAAACGCAGGTTGTGATTGGCTCGGAAGGCTGGATTCTCGTTGCGGATCTGGTTGATGCGCGCGATCAGCTTGCGCAGGCTATCGGGGCGGTCGATCTCCCAGTGCTTGATCTCGAATTTTTCCGAGTCGAGGTATTCTTCCTTGCCGGGCGCCAGCGGCTGGTCATCGCACAGCTCGAAGGCCGCGCCATAGATGCCGTAGCTCGGGCCGAGCGTGGCCGCCAGCATCAGCCGGATCATGAAGCCGGCCCGCCCGCCGTACTGCAGGAACTCCGGCAGGATGTCGGGCGTATTCGGCCACAGGTTCGCGCCAAAGTACTCGCGCACCTCGGTCTGGGTCAGCTCGGTCAGGTATTCGGTCAGCTCCTGTTTGGTGTTGCGCCACGGGAAGTAGTTGTACGATTGGGTGAAGCCGAGCTTGGCCAGCCGGTACATCACCTTGGGGCGCGTGAACGCCTCGGATAGAAAGATCGTCTCGGGATAATCGCGCTTGATCTCGGCGAACAGCCATTCCCAGAATGGGAACGGCTTGGTATGCGGGTTGTCGACGCGAAAGATCCGTACGCCCTGGTCGATCCAGTACAGCACTACGCTCTTCAGCTCTTCCCAGAGCGCCTGCCAATCCTCGGTCTCGAAATCGAACGGGTAGATATCCTGATATTTCTTGGGCGGGTTCTCTGCGTACTGGATTGTGCCATCGGGCCGCGCGCGGAACCAGCTGGGGTGCTCTTTGACATACGGGTGATCGGGCGCGCACTGGAAGGCGATATCCAGCGCCAGCTCGATGCCATGCTCGGCCGTGCGCCGCACCAGGTGCTGAAAATCCTCCAGCGTGCCGAGCTGCGGGTGGATGGTCTTGTGCCCGCCTTCCTCGGCGCCGATCGCCCATGGGCTGCCGGGATCGTCGGAGCCGGCGGTGGTGGTATTGTTGCGCCCTTTGCGGAACGCGCGGCCGATCGGGTGGATCGGCGGCAGATACAGCACGTCGAAGCCCATGGAGGCCACGTAGGCCAGCCGCTCCTCGACATCTTTGAATGTCCCGTGCTGGCCCGGCTCGGGCGCGCACGATCGCGGGAATAGCTCGTACCAGGCGCCGAAGCGGGCGCGCGCGCGCTCGACCGCGACCTCCAGCTCTTTGGTGTAGGTGTTGGCGAACTGGCGCTCGGCGTGGCGATCGATCAGCTCGGCCAGCTCGGCCGAGAGCGCCTGGCGCGCGCCCTCCGCGCCGCCGGAACGTAGCGCCTGGGCGTACAGCCCCAGGCGCCCAGCGTCGATCTCGCCCGCGCGCGCCTGGGCCGCCTCGACAAGCTCGGCGCCGATCAGCAGATCGACCGTGACATCCTGGCCGGCCGCGATACGCTTGGCCAGATCGCGCGACCATGTTTTGAAGCGATCGACCCAGGCCAGAATGGTGTAGCGATAGCGGCCCAGCTGCGCCACCGGGAACGCGCCGCGCCAGCGGTCGTTGACCAGCGCAGCCATTGGCGCCGCGCTCCATTCTGGATCGCTATCCTTGCGATACAGCAGCACACACGAGATGGCGTCGTGGCCGTCGGTGAAGACATCGGCCTCGACAACAACCCGCTCGCCGGCGATACGTTTGATTGGGAAGCGGCCGCCGTCGATCTCGGGCGCGACCCCTTCGATGATGACGCGGCTTCGGCCGTTTTCGAGTTGCACGCGCTAGCTCCTCTATTTTACTTTCCACAAAAGCTTTCTCGTTATTGCAAACTTTTTGATGTGCGTAAGGCATGTGCGCCGGGCATTCCGCACACAAAAGCATCGAATCGGGGTCCAGGGGCAACGCCGTGGGTGGGGGTTCACCCAGAGGGTACCCGGGGGTGGCGGCCCACCCCTTACCGCCCGCCGCGCAGGCGTATCCCACACTGGAAAAGTGCTACCTCGCCCGCCGCGCAGGCGCTACACCAGCGAACGATACAGTTCCAACGTCCGCTGGGCGATCGCAGTCCAGCTGAAATGATCTTCGACGCGCTTGCGTCCGTTGGCCCCGAATGTTTGGCGCAGCGCGGGGTCGAGCGCGACCTGGTTGATTGCTGTGGCCAAGTCATGTGAGAACTGCGCTGGATCGACTGGATCGAAGCTGCCGTCTTTGAGCTTGAGATCGACCAGCAGGCCGGTCGCGCCTGGCACCACCACCTCGGGAATGCCGCCGATCGCCGAAGCCACCACCGCAGTTTCACACGCCATCGCCTCCAGGTTGATGATCCCAAACGGCTCGTACACCGACGGGCAGCAGAACACGGCCGCGTGCGAGTAGAACTGGATCACATCCTCGCGCGGCAGCATCTCCTGGATCCAGATCACATTCGCGCGGCCGGCGCTGACCTCGGCCACGCGGTCGGTCATCTCCTGGCCGATCTCTTTGGTGTCGGGCGCGCCGGCGCAGAGCACCACTTGCAGTGCCGGGTCGATCTCGGGGATCGCGTTGACCAGGTGAATGATGCCCTTCTGGCGCGTGATTCGCCCGACGAACAGCACGAATGGCTTCGATGGATCGACGCCGCGCTTGATCAGCGCATCGGTCGCCGGGTTCTTGCGATACTGCTGCAAGTCGATCCCGTTATGGATGACATGGATCTTCTCGGGCGCGATCGGGAAGAAGCGCAGCACATCGTTGCGGGTCTCTTGCGAGACGGCGATCACAGCGTCGGCATCCTCGATGCCGGTACGCTCCATCCAGCTGCTGAGGTGATAACCATTGCCAAGTTGCTCGACCTTCCAGGGGCGCAGCGGCTCCAGCGAGTGGATCGTCAGCACAGCTGGGATTCCCCAGAGCTTCTTGGCCAGGAATCCCGCCATATCGGCGTACCAGGTATGGCTGTGAACCACGCCGGCGTCGAGTGTATCCTTGGCCATGCTCAAGCTGCGATAGAACGCATCCAACGCGCCGCCGAAGCGCGGGTCGGTGTTTTGCTTCGCCGCGGGCCATGCGCCGTAGCCCTTCACGCGCAAATTAGGCTGTTCGATATCCTGATCGCCGAAGCAGCGCACCTCGACTGGCACGAGCCGCGCCAGCTCGCGGCTGAGGTATTCGACGTGGACACCCGCGCCGCCGTAGACATTCGGCGGGTACTCGTTGGTGAACATAGCGACTTTTTTCAGCTCTGACATTGAGCGCGCCCCTTTGCTACCTAATCGGCCACAAACGACAGACGCCAAAAACGCTGAAGCGATGGCGGAAAATAATCGAGCTGGTACATATACGTAAAGTTGCTATTGTACTATAATAGCACACAAAGCAATTGTTAGATAAATCGGTCGCTACATCCATGTGTCATTCAGAAGGCAGAGCGCTATGGCGCTACGCGCGAAGCTACGAGCATATCGATCGGCGCTGCTCGGTGTTGCTGGGGCGCTGCTGGCATGTGCGGCGCTGGCGCCGGTGGCTGGCGGCGCGCAAGAATCCGAGTTCGTCGCCGCCAGAGCCCGCTGGGATGCGCGATCCTTCTCCAACTATCAGCTGGTAGTTCAGGAACAGACCGAGGCCAGCAGCTGCCGCCAGGCGAGCGAGATCCGCGCTGAGAAGATCGACCGCGTGCTCCTGAATCGCTGTGTGCGCCTGCCTAGCTGGACGGTGAGCAACCTGTTCCTGTGGGCCGAACAGGCCAGCGCCGTGCCCGCGCGCTGCTATCCTTCGGCAGTCACATGTGTTTGCTATAAGATGTATAGCCTGCGCGCAAACTACGACCCGCTGCTGGGCTACCCGCGGAGTGTCACCCACGCATGGAGCTTACACCTGAATTGGGCGTACCTCGGCCACTGGAAGCGCCTGTGGCGCACGGGCGAGCTGCCAAGCTGCGCGAATATTGCGCGCTTTGCTGAAGGGTTTGTGACTGTTACGGTGGTCGCGCTGGTGCCGCTTCGGTAGACGGTTTTTAACGCGGAGGCGCGGAGGCGCGGAGAGGAGGAGAACGAGGAGGACGAGGATGAGAATATATGCGATCTGTACACAAATCCTCTTTGTCTTTTCGCGTCTTTGCGTCTTTGCGTCTTTGCGTTAAAAAGCCCTGTGCCACCTGCCACCAAAATCACTCTTGACGTATTTTCAACCATGCTGTATACTCGGGATACTTCACTGTATCCAAAGTTGCGTCTCTGCTCCTGCCCATCGCTGGCAAGAGAAACCGATCGGCGGGTTGCCTTCCGCGTAGCAAAATGGCAATGATCCTGTTTTCGACATGGCCGTCGGGCAGAAGTGGCGCTTAATCGCGCACCTGAACAGCGTCGGTTTCGGTCTATCTCAATCGCCATCTCATAAACCGTTTCCTAGCCACCTTATTGCCTGTAGCCAGCGAGGTTTGTTTGGCGTTGCATGATTTTCAGCGCGAGGCAATCTATAGCGAGCTGAGCGATATCCTCGGCGCGGCGTTTGTTTCGATCCGCCCGAGCGATCGGCTGATCTACGCTACCGACTGGTCATGGATGTCGCATGTCTGGCTCGACCGCGGCGAGCAGCCGCCGACGGCGGACTTTGTGGTACACCCTGGCTCGGCCGCCGAGATCGCGCGTGTGCTGCAAGTGGCTACACGGCACGGCCTGCCGGTTGTGCCGTGGGGCGGCGGCTCCGGCTCGCAGGGCGGCGCGGCGCCAATCTACAGCGGGATCGTGCTCGACACCAAGCGGCTCGACCGCATTCTTGCGATCGACGAGCAATCGCTGACGGTGCGCGCGCAGGCCGGCGTGATCGGCACCACGCTAGAGTGGGCGCTGAACGAGCGCAATTTGACGCTGCCACACTACCCATCCTCGGCCAACTGCGCCACGCTGGGCGGCTACCTGGCGGCGCGCGGCTCGGGCGTGATCTCAACCAAATACGGCAAAGCCGAGGATATGGTGCTGGAGGCCGAGGTGGTGCTGCCGAACGGCACGATCATGCGCACGCTGCCGGTGCCCAACCACGCCAGCGGCCCCGGCCTACTCCAGCTGTTTGTCGGCTCGGAAGGTACGCTTGGCGTGATCACCGAGGCCACCATGCGAATCGAGCGCCTGCCCGAGGCGCGGCTATTCCGCGCAGTGCTGTTCAAGGATCTGCACGCTGCACTTGAGACCGGCCGGCGAATCATGACCGACCGGCTCCAGCCCTGCGTGCTGCGGCTGTACGATGAGGCCTCGACCACGTCGCTGCTCAAGCGCGTGCTGGGCCTGGAGGCGCAGGGGGCGTGCTTTATCATTGGCTTCGACGGCTGGGCCGAGATCGCCGCGGCGCAAGAGGCGCGCGCGCTGAAGATCTGCGACGAGCTGGGCGGGGTGGATCTGGGCCGCGCGCCGGGCGAGCACTGGTGGGAGCATCGCTACGACTTCTACTACCCGCCGCTGGCGATCACGCTGCCCAAAATGTACGGCACGATCGAGACCGTCTGCACTTTCGACAAGATCGAGCAGCTGTACTACGCTAAGAAGCGCGCGATCGAGGAAGGCTTCGCCGATTGGAACGCGCGCTACATCGCGCACTTCTCGCACTGGTTCCCCTGGGGTGTGATGGTGTACGACCGCTTTGTGATCGACGAGCCGCCTGAAGACGCGGTCGAGGCGCTGCGGCTGCACAACCGGATCTGGACAGCGGCGGCGCGCACATCGCTGGCGTGCGGCGCGGTGCTGAACGAGCACCACGGCATCGGCTGGAAGCTGGGTCGGCTGATGCCTGAGCTGCACGGCGCGGCCTGGCCGACGCTGGAGGCGATCAAGGCGACGATCGACCCGCAGAATATTATGAATCCGGGCAAGTTAGGGTTTTCTTCCCGAGTGACAAGATGACAAGATGACAAGATGACAGTGCGGCTGAAAATTCATCTTGTCACCCCTCATCTTGTCATCTTGTCAGGGTTGCGTATGACATCTATCGGATTGAAACAAGGTGTAATCGCGACGACTGAAGGCTGCCGCTACTGCCTGATGTGCCGGCACGTGTGCCCGGTCACGCGGGTGACATACAACGAGGCGACTTCGCCGCATGGCTGGGCGCTGGAGATCGCCTCGGTGCGGCGCGGCCTGCTCGATTGGAACGCTGAGACGACCGATCGGCTGTACCAGTGCGCCGACTGCGGGCTGTGCCGGTCGTTCTGCGTGACCGATCAGCCGCTGCCCGACGCGATCGTGGCGGCGCGGGCCGAGGTGGTGGCGGCCGGCCGCGCGCCCGCGAGCGTTGCCGAGATCGATGCAGCGCTGCGGCGCTGGGGCAATGCCTACGGCGTGGCCGCGCCTTCGCCCGCGGCGACTGAGTGGGGCGATACGGCGCTGCTGGTGGGATCGACGGCGTTTCATCGTGAGTGGGAGAGCGTGCATGCCGCGCGCCGGCTGCTGGAGCGGGCCGGCCTGGAGCACGCGCTGGCGGCGGTCGGGCGGTCGAGCGGCTACCTGGCCTACACACTGGGCCTGCACGACACCGCGCGCCAGCTGGCGCGCGCGACGATCGAAGAGCTGGAGCATCTGGGCTGCCGCAGGCTGGTGGTGCTCGCGCCGCAGCATGCCCATACGCTCAAGCATGTCTACCCGCTGTTGGGCGTGGCGCTGCCCGAGCGGATCGCGGTAGTCGAGCTGACGGAATTGCTGGGGGCGCAGCTGGACGAGCGGCGGCTGAAGTTCTTGCAGACTGACGTGCAGCTGGCGTATCACGACGCTTGCCAGACGCCGCGTATCGACGGGCGCTGGCGCGCGCCGCGACGACTGCTGGCCGCGCTGACGACACAGCCACTGCATGAGGGCTTCTGGCGTGAAAAGCGCGCGACGCCCTGTGGCGCGAGCGGCGGCCTGCCATGGACGCAGCCAGCTCTGGCCGCCGGCCTGGCCCGCGCCGCGCTGGCCGACGCGACCAGAGCTGGCGCGCGGCTGATCGTGACCGACGCGCCTGCCTGCCTGGCGCATCTGCGCGCACATGCGGCGCCGGGTGTAGAGGTAAGAGGATTGTACGAGCTGTTGGCGGAGCAGATGAACGGTTAAGGGTTAAGGGTTAGGGGTTAAGGGTTAAGGTCGATGAATCGCTGAGATCAATGAATCGCCGAGATCGATGATTTTAACCCTTAACCCCTAACCCCTAAGCACTGGAGGCAAAGATGCAGGTTTCTATGCACAACTGGATGCGGGCCGAGCCGGTTGAGACGACGATTCGGCGTTTGGCGAAGTACGGCTACGATAGTATCGAGATCAGCTACGACAGCGTCGAGCTTTCGCCTGGCGCGCCGGGGACGAAGGCGGTGCGACAGATGCTAAAGGATAACGACATCAGCTGCTATGGCTCGATCAGCCTCATGTTCACCGGTCGCGACCTGATCCATGCCGACCCGGCCGTGCGCGCCAGCTCGGTCGAGTATCTCAAGAACTGCATCACCATGGTCGCCGACCTGGATGGCAAGCTGATGAGCATCGTGCCCTCCGAGGTCGGCAAGGTCAAGGCTATGGCCTCGCCCGAAGAAGAGTGGCAGTGGGCGATCGAAGGGCTAAAAGAAGTCCACGCGCATGCGACCAAGGCCGGCGTGCTGGTGGCGCTCGAGCCGCTCAACCGCTTCGAGACCAACTTCCTCAACCGGCACGACCAGGCGCTGCTGCTGGCCGAGTCGATCGCGCCCGATGTCGGCGTGTGCCTGGATGTCTACCATATGAACCAGGAAGACGCGAACATGTTCAAGGCCATCCAGAACGCCGGCCCGAAGCTGTATGACCTGCATGTGGCCGACAATAATCGCATGGCCTGCGGCCAGGGCGCGATCGACTGGGAACGGCTGTTGAAGACCTGCAAGGAGATCGGCTACGATGGCTCCCTGACAGTCGAGTTCGTGCCGCCGCTCGACCGCACGCCGGCCAACCTGTACAAGAATGCGCTGGCCGCCGCCGACGACTCGCTGACCGCCGATCAGCTGAAGTTCATTGAGGATCACGGCTCGGGCGTGCTCTCGGAAGAGTTCTACTCCTGGCTGGTCGAGGAAAGCATTAAGACGCTGCGGAAGTATATGTAATCATTAAGGGTTAAGGGTTAAGATCAATGAATCGCTGAGATCAATGATTCTAACCCCTAACCCCTAACCCCTAATCATGAAGACAGTTCTGCTAATCGGCACACTCGACACCAAGGGCCGCGAGATCGCCTACTTGCGCGATCGCGTGCGCGCGCTGGGACTAGGCACGCTGGTGCTCGACTCGGGCATCCTGGGCGAGCCGCTGGGCTGTGAGGCCGATATTGGCCGCATGGAGGTGGCGCGCGCCGCCGGCTACGATCTGCACGCGCTACAGACGATCGGCGCGCGCGGGGCGGCGGTCGAGCGCATGATCCGCGGTGTCGAGCGGGTCACGCTGGATCTGCTGGCGGCCGGCCGGATCGATGGGCTGATCTCGCTCGGCGGCGCGGAGGGCGCGGTGCTTGGCGCGGCGGCGGCGAAGGTGCTGCCGATCGGCTTCCCGAAGATCATCGTCTCGCCGATCGCGTCCGGCCAGCGTCGCTTCGGCATGTTCATGGGCACGCGCGATGTGATGGTGATGCACTCGGTGATCGATATCCTAGGCCTCAACCCGATCAGCAACACCGTCTTCGACAACGCGGCGGCGGCGGTGTGGGGCATGTTGCAGCATGGGCACCGGCTTGACCAGAGACTGGGAGACAAGGAGACTGGGAGACAGGCAGCCGGAAGTGGATCTGATGATCACCGCTATGTGGCGGTCACGATGCTTGGCAATACCACCAGGGGCGTGATGGCCGCCAAGGATCTGCTGGAGGCGCGCGGCTACGAGGCGGTGATCTTCCATTCCAACGGCGTCGGCGGGCCGGCGATGGAGGAGCAGATCGCGCAGGGCATGTTCGTGGGCGTGCTCGACTACACCACCAACGAGCTGTCCGACCCGCTGCTGGGCGGCTTCCACGCCGCGCCGGGCCGGCTGGAGAAGGCGGGAGAGCTGGGCCTGCCGCAGGTGGTTGTGCCAGGCTGTGTGGATTTCGCCTGCTTTGGCGCGCGCCATGCGGTGCCCGAGGCGCTGCGCGACCGGCCGGCCTACTATCATAACCCTGAGTTTACGCTGATCCGCCTGAATCGCGATGAGATGGCGACAGTGGGCGCGACGATGGCGCGCAAGCTCAACGCGGCGCGCGGCCTGGTGATGGTGCTGATGCCGACCGGCGGCCTCTCGATCCCAAACGTGCCGGGTGGCGCGTTCTACGACCCGGATGCCGATGCGGCGTTTCTGACGGCGCTGCGCGGCGGCCTGCGCGCCGACATTCCATTCCGGCTGGTCGATGCGCACGTCAATGACCCGGCGTTTGGGCGCGCGGCGGCGGAGGCATTCCTGGAGTTGATGACAAGATGACAAGATGACAAGATGAGGTGTATCTGCCGATCATCTTGTCATCTTGTCATCTTGTCAGGTAGACGGAGCATAAAAGCATGCCTGAAGAACTCGTCTCCCACTGCATGGCCGAGCTGACGTACCCCGATATCCAGGCGTACCTGAAGCGCAGCGACCTGATCCTGATCCCGATGGCCAGCACTGAGCAGCATGGCCCGCACCTGCCGCTCAGCACCGATACCACCACCGCGTACGAGGTCAGCAAACGCGCGGCCGAGCAGGCCGATGTGCTGTATACGCCGACCGTCTGGACGGGCTATTCGCCGCAGCATATGCGTGGGCCGGGCCAGGGCATGGGCACGATCACCATCCGCGCTGAGACGCTGAATAATCTGCTGTACGACATCGCCCGCAGCTTGATCCATCACGGCTTCAACAAGCTGATCTTCGTCAATGGGCATGGCTCGAACATCAAGGTGATCGATCCGGTGCTGCGCAAGATCCGCTACGATACCGGCGCAATGGTGGCGTTCTACAAGCCCTACGCCGAGCGCTATATGGGCCTGATCAAAGACCTGATGGAGAACCCGCCCGAGGAGACGCCCGGCTGGCATTCCAGCGAGCTTGAGACATCGCAGATGCTGGCGCATAACGCCAAGCTGGTGCACATGGATCGCGCCACGCATACCGAGACACACATCCCCAGCTGGCTGCCGGCGGCGTTCAAAAAGGCCGATGGCGCGCCGGATGTGGAGTTCAAGGGCTATCAGTATTTCCAATTCCCAATGGATCACGATGAGTTCACCGACACTGGCGTGATCGGCAACCCCATGCGCGCGACTGCCGAGAAAGGGGAGGAGGCGTTCCGGCGCTACGCCGCGCATCTGGTCGACGCGATCGCCGAGCTGAGCAAGGTCGATGTGCAGGTGTTTAATCGCGAGTTTCGCGAACGAGTCTAATTGTAAATTGCATATTGCATATTGCATATTGGTTGAGGTAATTTGCAATTTACAATTTGCAATTTCTGGAGAATGCCATGAAAAGGCCACGCATTCAACATGTCAGCATTCCACGACCGCCGGGCAGCCATGATCAGACGCGCGCGTTCTACGGCGAGCTGCTGGGGCTGGAGGAGAAGGTAGTACCGGGGACGATCCAGCAGCTGGATCTGATCTGGTACAACATTGGCGAGGAGATGGAGCTGCATTTGTTTACCGAGGAGCCGGTCGCCGATCGATCGGGCCGCCATTTTTGCATGGATGTGGAGGACGTGGCGGCGCTGCGCGAGCGGCTGGCCAGCGCCGGCTATGAGCCGCGCGACGCATTGCCGATCCGCAACCGGCCGCGCTTCTTCTGCCGCGATCCGTTCGGCAATGATATCGAATTTACGACGATTATGGGAGAATACGAGTAGGGGTTAAGGGTTAGGGGTTACTCTCAATGAGCGCGATGATTATCAATGAGATCAACGTGTTTAACCCTTAACCCTTAACCCTTAATTACAGGAGCGAAGCTATGCCAAACACCATTGGAGTCGGCCTGGTCGGCTATAAGTTCATGGGTAAGTCGCATTCGAACGCCTATCGGCAGGTCGCCAGCTTCTTCCCCGACCTGGCGCTACGGCCGGAGATGAAGGCGCTGTGTGGGCGCGACGCGGCCGCAGTGGCGCGGGCGGCCGAGCAGCTTGGCTGGCAGGGCTATGAGACCGACTGGCGCAAGCTGATCGCGCGCGACGACATTGGCCTGATCGATGTCTCCACGCCGGGCGATAGCCACGCTGAGATTTCGATCGCAGCGGCCGAGCAGGGCAAGCATGTCTTCTGCGAGAAGCCGCTGGCGAATACGCTCTCGGAGGCCCGGCAGATGCTGGCGGCCGTCAAGCGCACCGGCGTGGTCAACATGGTCAACTTCAACTACCGGCGCGTGCCGGCGGTGCAGCTGGCTAAGCAGCTGATCGACGAGGGCCGGATCGGCCAGATCTACCACTGGCGCGCGGTCTACCTGCAAGATTGGATCATGGATCCAAGCTTCCCGCTGGTCTGGCGCCTGAGCAAGGATGCGGCCGGCGCCGGCGCACTGGGCGATCTGGGCGCGCATATCATCGATCTGGCGCGCATGCTGGTGGGCGAGATCACAACGCTGACCGGCATGACCGAGACATTTATCAAGCGCCGGCCAATGCTGGCGGGCACTACCGGCGGGCTGGGCGCGGCCGGCGGGCAGGAGATGGGCGATGTGACGGTGGACGATGCCGGGCTGTTCTTGACGCGCTTCGCCAATGGTGCAGTCGGCAGCTTCGAGGCTACGCGCTTCGCCAAGGGCCGCGCGAACTTTAACTCGTTCGAGATCAACGGCAGCAAGGGCAGCATTGTCTTCGACCTCCACCGGATGAACGAGCTGAACGTGTTCTTCGACGACGACCCGCCCGAGGTCAAGGGCTTCCGCAATGTCCTGGTGACCGATGGCGCACACAAGTACATGAGCGCCTGGTGGCCGGCCGGGCATATCATCGGCTGGGAGCACACGTTTACGCATGGCGTACTCGATCTGCTCAGCGGCATCGCCGTGGGCAAATCGCCGCACGCTGATTTCGAGGATGGCCTGCGCTGCCAGGCGGTGCTCGATGCCGTCGAACGATCGGCCGGCAGCGGCAGCTGGGTTGAGCCGGACTACGCGTGACAAGATGACAAGATGAGGGGGTGACAAGATGACATTCCCTCGCGGATAGTGTCATCTTGTCATCTTGTCATCTTGTCACGGAAGGGGGTGATTCGCCGCCGCCATGCCGCAAGCGGGCTAGCGAACAGACTCTAGGTATCCCGAGACGCCTAGCAGGAGTATTTGAACCGTTGAGGCGTAAGATTTCACGCCTGTACATCGTCTGAGCCCGGGCTGCGGAGGCTACCGGGTGAAGTTCATGCAAAGGAGCACACAGATGTCTGAAGAGACGAACCGCCTTTCTCGCCGACACTTCTTACGCGGTATGCTGGCCGCCAGCGGCGCCGCGTTGCTGGCCGCCTGTGGTGGCGCGGCTGCGCCGGCCGCTGCTCCAACCGCCGCGCCGGCCGCGCCGGCCGCTGCTGAGCCTACCGCCGCGCCGGCCGCCGCGCCTGAGCCGACCAAAGCACCCGAGCCGACTGCCGCGCCGGCCGCTGCCGAGCCTACCGCCGCGCCCGCTGCGGCCGCTGGCGGCGATGTCAAGGAATTGACGATCATCTGGGCCGAATGGGATCCCTCGAACTACCTCCAGGAGCTGATGAAGGATTACAAGGATGTCGCCGGCGTGGATGTCAAGGTCGTCCAGGAGCCGTGGGGTACCTTCGGGGATCGCTTCGGTACTGAGATGGCCGGCAAGGGCACCTCGTACGATCTAGTGGTGGGTGATAGCCAATGGCTGGGCCAGGGCGCAACCGGCGGCTGGTATGTCGATCTGACCGACAGCTTCAACACCGATCTCAACGGCAAAAACCTTTCGCCGGCCACGGTGACGGCCTACGCCGAGTACCCGAAGGGTTCGGGCAAGTACTGGGCTTACCCCACCGAGGGCGATGCCGATGGCTGGGCGTACCGTAAGGATCTCTTCGAAGATCCTAAGGAGATGGAAGCCTTCAAGGCCAAGTACAAGCGCGACCTGGCTGTGCCGAAGACATGGGCCGAACTGCACGACATCGCCGAGTTCTTCACCCGACCCGACAAAAATCAGTATGGTGTCTCGGTCTACACCCAGAAGGACTACGACGCACTGACCATGGGCTTCGAGAACGTGCTGTTCAGCTGGGGCGGCGACTGGGGCGACTACTCGACCTATAAGGTCAACGGCATCCTCAATACGCCGAAGAACGCCGAAGCGCTCGATTTTTACAAGAGCCTGTATAAGTTCATGCCGCCCGGCAGCGGCAATGTGTTCTGGCAGGAAAGCGTGGATCAGTTCACCAGCGGCCAGGTGGCCATGGCGATGAACTTCTTCGCCTTCTTCCCCGGCCTGGCGAACAAAGCGACCAACAAGTTCGCTGATACGACCGGTTTCTTCTCCAACCCGGCAGGTCCCGATGGCAAGCGCTTCGCGGCGCTGGGTGGCCAGGGTATGAGCATCGTCGCCTTCATCAGCCCCGAGCGCCAGAAGGCTGCGATGGAGCTCTTGAAGTGGTTCGGCAAGGATGACACGCAGCAGAAGTGGGCTGAGTTGGGTGGCTATACCTGCAACAATGCGGTGCTCAGCTCGCCCGAATTCTTAGAGAATACGCCCTATAACAAGGCCTTTGCCGAGTCGATGGGCTTTGTTAAGGACTTCTGGGCGGTGCCTGTGTATGGCGAGATGATGCAGACCGGCCAGGCCGAGCTGCACAAGTTTATCGTCGAGGGTGAGGGCACGGCCCAGGGCACGCTCGACAACATCGCGAAGACTCACGAGGATATTCTCAAGAAGGGCGGCCTGCTCAAGTAAACGACGAGTGAAGGGTTAAGGGTTAGGGGTTAAGGGCTATTCCATTGAAGTCGGTGAACTCGACAAGGTTAACCCCTAACCCCTAACCCCTGGCTCTTAACTGGTGAATGTATGTTCCAGGCAAATGATAGCACTATCGATCAGGGCGTGGCGGCCAAACCCCGCCCGCACCGCGCGCTGAGCGACACGACGCTGAAGCGACTGTTTCTCTGGCCGACGCTCGCGCTGTTGATCACATTCAATATATTCCCTTTGCTGTATAGCCTGTATGTGAGCTTCACCGAGTTCTCGGCGATCTCCGGCAGGCCGCCGGTGTGGATCGGCCTGCAGAACTATCAGAGCATCCTGAGCGACCCAAAGCTGTGGCTTTATTTTCGTAATACCGGGCGGTTTGTGCTGCTGACAGTATCGCTTCAGATGCTGATTGGCTTTGGCATGGCGCTGCTGCTACGCGATAAATTTCGTGGCAGTGGCTTGATCTCCACGCTGGTGCTCATCCCGATGATGCTCTCACCGGTGGTGGTTGGGGTGTTCTGGCAGGTGATGTACAACCCCAACTACGGGATCATCAACTACGTGCTGGGTTTCCAGCCCGGCCTGGGGCCAGCCTGGACCACCGACCGGAATTTCGCGCTTTGGTCGGTGGTGATTGTGGATGTGTGGATGTGGAGCCCGTTTGTGATGCTGCTGTGCCTGGCGGGCTTGAGCTCGATCCCCGACTACCTGTATGAGGCGGCCGAGATCGACCGCGCCAGCGCCTGGTATACCTTCTGGCGGATCACGCTCCCGCAGACCGCGCCGCTGCTGCTGATCGCGGTGCTGTTCCGCACAATCGAAGCCTTCAAGACCTTCGACCTGGTGATGGGATTAACACAGGGTGGGCCGGGTGATTCGACTGAGCTGGTGGCGGTCAATCTGTACCGCACCGCCTTTTTGGGCCGCTGGGATACTGGCCGGGCGTCGGCGTTTGCGTATATCGTGCTGGTGATTATCGTCGGCGTCAGCAATATCTATGTCAAATATCTCAACCGGATCAAACAAGGCTGATCAGTACTTCTTTGATTCTGTACAGGACGTACGCAACAGGCAGCTTTAGCCTGCGGCAGCTATGAAATCCGTTGCTTGCATACGTTCTATGTAGTTCTTTTTTCGCTCGCAGAGCGAAAAAAGAACTACAAAAGAAGTAAAAGTACCGCTGCGATAAACCACCGAACGAATGGGAGTGGCGTATGCCAAAAGTTGAAAATGTCGGCCGCGCGCGCACGTTTCGCGTAGGGCGAGCGATTATTGCCACGCTGCTGTGCCTCCTGTATCTCTTCCCGGTTGTCTGGATGCTGGCGACTGCGTTCAAGCCGCGCGAGGAGATTATCTCGGTGCCGCCGAAGGTATTCTTTTCGCCGACGCTGGAGGGCTTTGTGGCACTGTTCTACCAGCGCAGCACCATGACGAAAATGCAGCAGAAACGGATGGAGGCGCAGGTCGACCAGCTCTCCTGGCCCGAGCGGGTGGCGCTCAAGAGCGGCCTGAAGATCATCGGCCCCAGCCAGTATGTCGCGCGCCTGAAGAACTCGCTGATTATCGCCGGTGGCTCGACGATCGCGGCGCTGGTGCTGGGCGTGCTGGCTGCCTATGCGTTCAGCCGTTTCCCGGTGGTGGCCAAGGGCGATTGGATGTTCTTCATCCTCAGCACGCGTATGCTGCCGCCGGTGGTGGTGACGATTCCGATCTTCCTGATGTATCGCTACCTGGGCTTGTTCGACACGCATATTGGGATGATTATCCTGTATACCGCGTTCAATCTCTCGCTCTCGGTCTGGCTGCTGAACGGCTTCATCGACGAGATTCCGCGCGAGTATGAGGAGGCGGCGCTGGTGGACGGCTACAGCCGCTGGCAGGCGTTTATCAAGATCGTGCTGCCGCAGTCGGTAACCGGCATCGCGGCCACGGCGGTGTTCTGCCTGATCTTCGCCTGGAACGAGTACGCCTTTGCGCTGATGCTCACCGGCGACCGCGCGCGCACTGCGCCGCCGAGCATCCCCTCGGTGGTGGGCACCGCCGGCCGCGAGTGGGCCGCCACCGCCGCCGGCTCGCTGCTGTTCCTGATCCCGGTGGTGATAGTGGCCTTCGCGCTGCGGAAATACCTGCTGCGCGGCATCACCTTCGGCGCGATTCGCGGGTGAGGCGAGTGATTAGAGATTAGAGATTAACATCGTGGTGCATAGTTGGCAAGAAGTCAGCATCCTGAGTAGTGGTGGAGTGACGCCGCAGCGGAACGGAACTGCGTATCGAAGGGTGCGGCTCCCGCGAGGGCGCACCCTTCGATACGGCCTGCGGCCTACTCAGGATGCTATATGCTTCAGTCAGTACGAGGAAATATACCAATGACCGATATTGACAACCATCACACTACAACCACACCACGCCGCCATAACCGCTCGTGGTATTGGGAAAAGGCCGCGATGGCGCTGATCGCGATCGGCGCACTGATGATGTTCCAGCCGTTCGTTTTGGGATTGTTTTCCTACAGCTTTGATGTCATCCTGCTGGGCGTGATTCTGTTTACGATCGTCAGCCGCAAGGCCGACTGACCAACGACGAATGACCAATGCAGCCTGGTTCTTGGTCTTTCGTCCTTCGTCCTTCGTCTTGGCTATCGCCTTTAAGGATAGAGCAATGGCAACAATCGAGCTTCGTCAAGTTGAAAAGAAGTTCGGCGATCTCCACGCTGTGAAGCCGGTCGATCTGACGATTCGGGATGGCGAGTTCGTGGTACTGCTGGGGCCTTCTGGCTGCGGCAAGACGACCACGCTACGCATGATCGCCGGCCTGGAGACCGTCAGCGACGGCGATATCCTGCTGGATGGCAAAAACGTCACCAAGCTGCGCGGGCGCGAGCGCGATATCGCGTTTGTGTTCCAGCTGTTTGCGCTCTACCCGCACATGTCGGTGCGTCAGAACGTGGCCTTCCCCTTGCAGGCCCAAGGCTCATCGCGCGAGGAGATCGAGCAGCGGGTTGGCGAAGTGGTGAAGATGCTGAATATCGAGTCGCTGCTGTCGCTGCGGCCGGGCTCCTTGAGCGGCGGCGACCGCCAGCGGGTGGCGCTGGCGCGCGCGCTGGTGCGCCGGCCGGCGGCCTTCCTGATGGATGAGCCGCTGGGCGCGCTCGATGCTGAGTTTCGCGAGGTGATGCGCGCCGAGATCAAGCGGCTGCACCTATCGCAACATGCCACCACCGTCTATGTGACGCACGATCAGATCGAGGCGATGGCGATGGGCGACCGGATTGTGGTCATGTCGAACGCCGTGGTGCAGCAGATCGGCACGCCGCAGGAGGTCTATCACGATCCCGCGAACTTGTTCGTAGCACGCTTTATCGGCAGCCCAGGCATGAACCTGCTGGCCGGCGATCTTACAGATGGTGTGGTGGCGCTGCCGGGCGATAATCGCTACTCGCTGCCGGCGGAATGGCGCAACGCGCTGCCGAACGGCGATCTGATCGTCGGGTTCCGGCCCGAGGCGGTGAAGGTCGCGCCGAACGGCGCGATTGCCGGCCGAATCTACGCCGCCGATCTGCACGGCGCGTACACCATGCTGCATGTGGCGATCGGCGGCGACGATCTGATTGTGCATGCGCGCGTTCCGCGCGAGCTGACCTATGCGATCGATACGCCGGTGCGCCTCGATCTCGACCCGACGCTGGTGCGATTCTTTGACCCGAAGTCGGAGGCTGCGATTAAGGGTTAGGGGTTAGACACATCGATATCGTCGACCTCAATGAATCTCATAGAGTCTAACCCTTAACCTTTAACCCCTAACTGGAGGCTATATGGCCGAGGTAACCCTTCAAAACATCACCAAGAACTTCAAGCAGATCACGGCGCTTTCGGATGTGTCGTACTCGATCCGGGATGGCGAGTTCTTCGTGCTGCTAGGCCCCAGTGGCGCTGGGAAGACCACGACGCTGCGGGTGATCGCCGGCCTTGAACGCCAGGATGCCGGCAACGTGCTGATCAACGATGCAGTGGTGAACGAAGCGGCACCGCCGGATCGCGATGTGGCCTTTGTGTTCCAGCAGTACTCGCTCTACCCCACTATGTCGGTGTACGATAATCTGGCCTTCCCGCTGCGCTCGCCGATGCGCCGCACGCCTGAGCCCGAGGTTCGCCGGCGCGTCGAGTCGGTGGCCGAGGTGCTGCGCATCCCGCACCTGCTCGCGCGTAAGACCGCGCGGCTCTCGGGCGGCGAGATGCAGCGCGTGTCGATCGGCCGCGCGATCGTACGCGACCCGCAGATATTCCTGATGGATGAGCCGCTCTCGAACTTGGATGCCAAGCTACGCGAGGCGCTGCGGGTCGAGCTGAAGCATCTCCAGAAGACCCGCGCCAGCACCACGCTGTTCGTCACCCACGACCAGATCGAGGCGCTGACCATGGCCGACCGGATCGCGGTGCTCGATCATGGCAAGATCGTCCAGCTCGGCACGCCACACGATATCTACGATCGCCCGGCCACCACGTTCGTAGCGCAGCTGGTCGGCTCGCCGCGGATCAACCTGATGGCGGCGGCGCGCGAGAACGGCACGATCCATGTCGCGAACAGCCCGATCCAGCTGCCGATCAGCAATGTCTCCGGCGGACCACCGGCCGCGTTTACGCTCGGCGTGCGGCCCGAGGATATACAGCCGAACACCGCTGGCCCCTTCACTGGCCGTGTCGCGCTGATCGAGCCGCTGGGCGTCGAGACCCTGCTGCACATCAAGTCGGGTGAGCAGACTCTGGTCAGCACTGTGCCAGGCATGACTGGCATCCAGCTTGGCGGCGATCTACGCTTTGATATCGTGCGCGAGCGGCTGCACTTTTTTAATCCAGCTGGGGAGCGAGTGACGGGGTGAAACGTTTCACCCCGTCACCTCGTCACTACCCACCATCAGCGCGCAAGGAAGGCAGATAATGCAGTTTGGCGTGAATACCTGGGTCTGGACTTCGCCGCTGTCGGATGCCGAGCTGGCGGCGCTGGTGCCGAAAGTGGTTGAGTTCGGCTTCGATTGGATCGAGCTGCCGATCGAGACACCCGACGAGTTCGATTACGCGCGGGCAGGGACGCTGATCCGCGCGCACGGCCTGGGCGTCAGCGTCGGCGCGGCGATGGGGCTAGATCGCGATCTGATCCATCCCGATGAGGCGATCCGCGCGAATGGAGCGGCCTATCTGCGGCACTGTATCGACGCCACGCATACGATCGGCGCGCACACGCTGATGGGACCTATGTACGCCGCCGTCGGCCGCACCTGGCAGATGACCGCCGAGGAGCGCGAGCGCGATATGGTGGTGCTGGTGGCGGCGCTGCGCGAGCTGGCCGAGTATGCCGCCATGCGCGACGTGGTGCTGTGCATCGAGCCGCTCAATCGGTTTGAGACCAGCTTTCTCAACCTGGCCTCGCAAGCCATCGAGCTGATCGACCGGGTCGACCACCCGAGCTGCCAGCTGATGCTGGATACGTTCCACATGAATATCGAGGAGCGATCGTTGGGCGATGCCATCCGCGCGGCCGGCCCGCGGCTGCGCCATGTCCACGCCTGCGAAAACGATCGCGGCGCGCCCGGCTCGGGGCATGTACCGTGGGATGATGTCGCACTCGCGCTGCGCGAGATCGGCTACGCTGGCCCGGTGGTGATCGAATCGTTCACCAGCAAAGTCAAGACCATCGCGCGCGCGGCGGCGATCTGGCGCTCGCTGGCCGACACCCAGGATCTTCTGGCGCGCGATGGGCTGGCGTTTTTGAAAGAGCTGCTCGCTTGATCCAGCTTTCTCGCCGATAGAGATTATCGTTCGCAGCGGTACTTTCCTTTTTTTGTTCGTCGGTAAGCGATTTCGGCGCGCCGAAATCGCTTACCGACGAACAGAGAATAGAACATAGAACTTTGCATGGCGGCGATGTTTCACTGCTTGTGTGGCGATAGTCGCCCGGCCGGGCGACTATCGCCACACAATAAAGAAGGAAAGTACCATGCTGCCGGCTCTCCTGAGCTTGCCCGCCCTGAGCATGTCGAAGGGTCGAAGGGCAGGCAAAAGAGCATACAGGCGATAGGCTGCATGCAATATGTAAGCGAGGAGCGCAGCAATGACCACCCATATCGCGATCATTGGCGCGCTGGACACCAAAGGCGCCGAGTTCGCCTTGCTGCGCGACCAGATCCAGGGCTATGGCGTAGAGACGCTGGTGGTGAATATCGGCGTGATCGGTGAGCCGCCCTTCGCGCCGGATATCAGCGCCGCCGAGGTTGCGCGTGCGGCCGGCGCCGAGCTGACGCAGCTGCGCGCCGAGCACGATCGTGGCCAGGCCATGGCCACCATGGCGCGCGGCGCTGCCGCGATCGCGCGCCGGCTGCACGCCGAGGGCCGGATCGACGGCGTGATCGGCATGGGTGGCAGCGGCGGCGCGTCGGTGATCACGGCTGCGATGTGGGCGCTGCCGCTGCATGTGCCCAAGCTGCTGGTGTTTACGCTGGCGGCCGGCGATATGAAGCCATATGTCGGCAGCCGCAACATCACGGTCATGCCGTCGATTGTGGATGTGGCCGGGCTGAATCGCGTGAGCCGCCAGATCTTCAGCCACGCTGCGGCGGCGATCGTGGGCATGGCGCGCGCGGCCGTGCCGGCCGCTGAAGATCGGCCGATCCTGGCCGCGAGCATGTTCGGCAATACCACGCCCTGCGTCGATCGCGCGCGCGCGGCGCTGGAGGCGGCCGGCTACGAGGTGCTGGTGTTCCACGCCACCGGCATCGGCGGGCAGACGATGGAGACGCTGATTCAGGATGGCTTCGTGAGCGGCGTGCTGGATGTGACTACCACTGAGTGGGCCGATGAGATCGCCGGCGGGGTGCTGAGCGCTGGGCCGACGCGGCTGGATGCGGCTGCGCGGGTCGGCGTGCCGCAGGTGGTGGCGCCTGGCTGCCTGGATATGGCCAACTTTGGGCCGCGCGCGGGCATGCCGGCGCAGCACCAGGATCGGCAGCTGTACGAATGGAACCCAACTGTGACGCTGATGCGTACCACCGCCGATGAGAACGCACGCATGGGCCGGATCTTCGCCGAGAAGCTGAACGCGGCGCGCGGACCGGCCAAGGTGCTGATACCGCTGCGCGGCTTCTCAATGCTCGACAGCCCGGGAGAGCGCTTTTGGAATCCCGAGGCTGACGCCGCGTTCGTCAGCGCGCTGCGCGCCGATCTGCGGTCAGGGGTCGTGGTGGAAGAGCTGGATGCAAATATCAACGACCCGCAGTTTGCCGATCGGGCGGCGACGCTGCTGCTGGAGATGCTGCGCTGATGCGTGGTCGATATACGGAGAGCGGATGGCCCTCCCAGCAGGTGGGTCTTCGCAGCGGTACTTTCCTTCTTTTGGTTCTTCGTTGGCTGGTTGCGCAGTGCGCCGCGCAATCAGCCAACGAAGAACCGCGGGTACGAAGATTTCCCGCTTGTGTCTGGTTGGTTCGCCCGTAGGGTGAACCAATCAGACACAACTAAAGATAGAGTACCTTGCTGCCGGCTCTCCTGAGCTTGCCAGCCCTGAGCGTGTCGAAGGGTCGAAGGGCTGGCTAAAGGGCTATTGGAGTAACATATGCCTTTCATCCCACGCGAGGAATCGTTAAAAAAACTGCGCGATCAGGTCGCGCTTGGGCGACCGATCATTGGCGCTGGCGCTGGAACCGGCATCTCGGCTAAGTTCGCCGAGCGTGGCGAGATCGACATCATTATCATATATAATTCTGGACGATACCGCATGGCCGGGCGCGGCAGCCTGGCCGGCATGCTGCCGTATGGCGACGCCAATGCGATCGTGGTCGAGATGGGCTACGAGGTGCTGCCGGTGGTCAAGCATACGCCGGTACTGGCGGGCGTGTGTGGCACCGACCCATTCCGGCTGATGCCGGTGTTTCTGCGCCAGCTCAAGGAAATGGGCTTCGACGGCGTGCAGAACTTCCCAACCGTCGGCCTGTTCGAGGGCATGCTGCGCGCCGGCCTCGAAGAGACCGGCATGGGCTATAGCTTAGAGGTGGATATGATCGGCCAGGCGCACGAGCTGGGCTTGCTGACCTGCCCATACATCTTCAACGAGGACGATGCGCGATCGATGACCGAGGCCGGCGCGGATGTGCTGGTGCCGCACATGGGCCTGACCACCAGCGGCAGTATTGGCGCGGCCACCGCGCTCACGCTCGAGGAATCGGCCCGGCGCGTGCAGGCGATGCGCGATGCGGCGGTGCATATCAATCCCCATGTGCTGGTGCTGTGTCACGGTGGCCCGATCGCCGCGCCCGAAGACGCGCAGTATATCTTCGACCATACCGAGGGCATCGCCGGCTTTTTCGGTGCTTCCAGCATCGAGCGCCTGGCCGTCGAGCCGGCGATCGAGGAGCAGGCGCGCAAGTTCAAGCGGCTGACGCCGCGGACGAGCGGCGATTAGCGATTGGGGACTGGGAGTTGGGGACTAGCGATTGGGAGCATCAGCTTCCCAGTCCCCAATCCCCAGTCCCCAGTCCCCATACTGAAAGGTGAAAGCGATGCAGCAATCAGGCAGCGGCTGGGTGGTCTATGGCGATGATGTTGAGGCGGTGGCCTTTGAATGGGGTGTGGTCAAGTTTCTCAGCGAGCCGGCCGTCACCGGCGCCGAGCGCTTTAGCTTCGGCATGGTGGTGCTGGCGCCGGGCAAAGGCCACGAGCGGCATAATCACCCCGGCGCAGAGGAGATCATCTACGTTCTGTCGGGCGAAGGCCAGCAGATGGTCGACGATCAGCCGCCGATCACGGTTCGCGCTGGCGCAAGCATCTACATCCCCGCCGATGTGTATCATTCGACGCTCAACACCAGCTGGGAGCCAATGCGGCTGCTGGTGGTCTATTCGCCGGCCGGCCCCGAGCGCCTGCTGCGCGATATTCCTGGCAGCCGGGTGATTCCGCCGGGCCAGCTGCCGGCATAAGGAAGTGTCGAGGAGCTGCGTCCCTCAAGCTCCATATGTTCAAGTGTATCATTTTTCGCCCTGCGGGGCGAAAAATGATACACAAATAGGACTTACGCAAACCACGGGTTTCAAACCCTTTGTAAGTTATTATTTCGCCCTGCAGGGCGAAATAATAACTTACAAAAGAAGAAAAGTACCATATCTCTATTCCCCGAACATTCGTAGCGTAGAAGAACAAAGCTATGACAAACGGCCCACCACACGACGATGTCGCATCGCTCACCGAGAAGGCATACCGGGCGATCTCGGGTGCGATCGCCAGACTCGAGCTGAAGCCCGGCGAGGCGCTCACCCAGGATCGGCTAGCGAAATGGCTATCGATCAGCCGCACGCCGGTGCGTGAAGCGTTGCGGCGGCTGGAGCAGGATCGGATCATCCACACTGCGCCCGGTCGCGGCCTGGTTGTAAGCGAGCTGACGATCAAGGACGCCGAGGATCTGCTTGAAATGCTGGCGCTGCTCGACACGCACGCGGCGTATCTGGCGGCGCAGCGGCGCAGCCCGGCGCAGGCCGATCAGCTGGTCGAGATCAGTCAGATGCTGTTGGTCGCGGCCGAGCGGAACGACCTGGCGGCCTGGGAGGAGATCGATCATCCCTACCACGAGACGCTGCTGGATGCATCCGGCAACCTGTTTCTGCGCCGCTCGATCGAGGATATTCGCCGTCGGCTCCAGCGGCTGACCTATCATTTGGCGATTCAGCCCGAGCATTTGATCGCCGGCACGCGCGAGCATGTCGCGGTGGCGCAGGCGATCAGCGAGCGCAAAGCCGAGCTGGCGGCCGAGATCATGCGTCAGCATCTCGAAACCATGCACACGATGGCGATGCGGCTGATCCGCACCCATATTGTGCCGGTGCGCGGCGAACGTTTTTGATGACGATTGCCCGTTGTCCGTTGTCAGTCGTCAGTTGCGGCTACGGACAACGGACAACGGACGATTGGCAGAGAGTTACAATTCTATGGTTGCGGCCCCGCTCATCCTGGCGATCGACGCCGGCTCACGCTCCATGCGCTGCTCGCTGTTCGCCGAAGATGGCGCGCTGGTGAGCAGCAGCGTGCGCCGCCTGGCCAGCGCGACGCCGGCGCCGGATTGGCACGAGCAGGATGCCGGCGCGATCTGGGATGCGCTGCTCGAAGCGCTGGCCGAGCTGGAATCGAGCTACGATCTGGCGCGCGTAGTGGCGGTCGGGCTGACCAACCAGCGCAGCACCTGCTTGCTGTGGGATCGTGCCGGCGGCGATCCGCTGGGGCCGGCGATCTTCTGGAGCGATCGTCGCAGCGAGCCATTTATCGCGGCGCTGCGCGAGTCGGGCCACGAGCTGCTGGTTCAGGTTACCACCGGGGTTGCGCTGCATAGCTTCTATAGCGCCCCCAAGCTGCGCTGGATGCTCGATAATCTGCGTGGCGCGGGCGGGCTGCTGGCAGTCGGGCAGCTGGCAGGCGGGACACTGGATAGCTGGCTGCTGTGGAAGCTGACCGGTGGGCACAATCACGCGACCGACTATTCGAATGCTCAGCGGACGATGCTGCTGAATATGAACACGCTAGCCTGGGATAGCGAGCTGACCCGGCTGTTCAGCGTGCCGCACGAGATATTGGCCGATCTGGGCGGCGCCGCGCGCGATTGGGGCACAACCAACATCGCGGCCGTTCCACAGCTGCGCGCGCCGATCGGTGCGGTGGCCGGCGACCAGACCGCCGCGCTGCTGGGGCATGGCGTGGTTGCGCCGGGCGATGCCATGTGCAGCTATGGCGCCAGCATCGCGCCGCTGATGTTCCGCGGAGCGCAGCCAGCTGGTGCGCGCGAGGGGCTGGCGGTGATCGCCTACGATCTGAGCGGCCGCCCGGCATATGGGGTGGGCTGTACGATCGCCGGTGGTGCGCTGGCGCTGGAGTGGTGCTGCGCACGGCTGGGCATGTTTGCCTCGGTCGAGGAGCTGGTGGCGCAGGCCGCCCGCGCGCCACAGGATAACAGCGTGGTATTCGTACCGGCCTTCGCCGGCCTGACCGGCGCGACCCGCGATGCGAGCGCGCGCGCGGCCATTCTGGGGCTCGACACTGCGACCGATCGGCGCGCGATCGCGCGAGCTGCGCTGGAGAGCATCGCTTTTCAGGTGGCCGATGCGCGGGCGATCATACGCGATGCTAGCGGGGTTGATCTTGTACGGCTGTGCGTGGATGGCGGCTTGGCCGGAAGCGATCTGCTGATGCAGATGCAGGCCGATCTGCTGGGCATCCCAGTTGAGCGGCCGGCGCGCGGCGAGCTGGCCTCGCTCGGCATCGCCTATCTGGCGCTGCTGGGGGTGGGCCGGGTGGTATCGCCCGATTTCCTGGCAAGTGGTCGCGGCACACCGCGCGTCTTCACCGCGCGGCTCGACACGGCCGGCCGGCAGCAGCGCATGGCCCTGTGGCGCGCGGGCGTGGAGCGGGCTAGTGGGTGGGCGAGAATCTAGGGTACAGGGCACAGGGTACAGGCAACAGCCTGCCGCTCTGCACCGTGCGCCCTGTATCCTGGCCCTGTATCCTGTATCCTATACCCTGTATCCTGTATCCTATACCCTGTATCCTGTATCCTGTATCCTATACCCTGTAACCTGTAATTTGAGGAGGAACAACCAATGGCACGACCAGTCACACTTTTTACCGGGCAGTGGGCCGATCTCCCGCTGACGGAGCTGGTGAAGAAGGCCAAGAGTTTTGGCTACGACGGGCTGGAGCTGGCTTGCTGGGGCGATCATTTCGAGGTCGACAAGGCGCTGGAGAGCGACGGCTACCTGCGCAAGAAGCGTGAGCTGCTGGAGGCCAATGGCTTGCAGTGCCTCGCGATCAGCAACCATCTGGTCGGCCAGGCGGTGGCGGATAAGTTCATCGACGATCGCCACAAAGGCATTCTGCCTGCGTATGTCTGGGGCGATGGTGAGCCCGAGGGCGTGCGCCAGCGCGCCGCTGAGGAGATCAAGAAGACCGCTCAGGCGGCGGCGGCTTTTGGTGTCAAGCAGGTAAATGGTTTCACCGGCTCGCCGATCTGGCACCTGCTCTACTCCTTCCCGCCGAATAACCCCGACACGATCGAGGCCGGCTACAAGGAATTCGCCGAGCGCTGGAACCCGATCGTAGATGTGTTCGACCAGGCCGGCGTGCGCTTCGGCCTGGAGGTTCACCCGACCGAGATCGCCTATGATATTCCGACTACCGAGAAGACATTGGCGGCGATCGGCCGCCGACCGGCGTTTGGCATTAACTTCGATCCGAGCCACCTGTATCATCAGTTCGTCGACTCGGTGGCCTTCCTGGAGACTTTCGCCGATCGAATCTATCATGTGCATGTCAAGGAGAGCCGGCGCAATCTGAACGGTCGCACCAGCATTCTTGGCTCGCACCTGAACTTTGGCGACCCGCGCCGCGGCTGGGATTTTGTCTCGCCCGGCCATGGCGGCATCGAGTGGGGGCCGATCTTCCGCACGCTGACACGGATCGGCTACACCGGCCCGCTCTCGGTCGAGTGGGAAGACAGCGGCATGGATCGCGAGTTCGGCGCGGCCGAGGCCTGCGCGCTGGTAAAGAAGAACGACTTCCCGCCTAGCTCAGTGGCGTTCGACGCGGCGTTCCAGAAGGCGTGACCGGGTGACAAGATGACAAGGTGACAAGATGATCTATTCATCTTGTCACCTTGTCATCTTGTCATCTTGTCGGTGTTGCAAAAGAATCGAAGTTATGAATCTACAAGGAAAAGTAGCGATCGTCACCGGCGCCAGCCGCGAGATCGGCGCGGCTATGGCCGAGGCGCTGGCCGGCGCGGGCGCGGCGGTGCTGGTGGCGCATCATGGCGAAGGCCAGCTTGCCGATCAGGTCGTCGCGCGGATCCGCGCGGCCGGCGGGCGGGCGCTGGCGCACGACGCCGATCTCTCCGGCGTCGCGGCCAACCAGCGCATGGTCGCGCGCGCGGTCGAGGCGTTTGGCCGGCTGGATATCCTGGCCGCAAATGCCGGCCTGACGGTGTGGGGCGCATTTCTCGATACCACCGAGGCGGCCTGGGATACCGTGGCGAACTTGAACCTGAAGGGCTCGTTTTTCGGCGCGCAGGCAGCTGCGCGGCAGATGATCGCCCAGGGCCGTGGGCCGGATGGTTACGGCGGGCGAATCATCTTCTCGTCGTCGGTCACGGGCGTGATCGGCGCGCCGAATCTTTCGGCATATGGCATCACCAAAGCCGGCTTGCGCCATATGGCGGTCACACTGGGTGTGGAGCTTGCATGGCATGGCATCACCGTCAACGCGCTTGGCATCGGCGCGACTGTCAACGAGCGCAATTTGGCGATCGACCCCGACTACGCCGAGCACTGGGCCGGCGCTATCCCCATGGGCCGCGCCATCCAGCCGACCGATCTGGCGCAGGCGCTGCTGTTTCTGGCCTCACCTGCCGCGGCGATGATCACCGGACATACGCTGATGGTCGATGGCGGCTGGACCACGACTAGCCCAATCCCCTGACTTTCCGCGAGCCGAGACGCGCGACCTGAGATGTGTGACAGGAGCCCAGCGACTCTCATGTCTCCTGTCTCGCTTCCGGTGGCTTTTCGCACTGTTTATTGTGCTATATATGAGGGGCGCGCTCAACATTCTACCACTGGTCTTGCGGGGTGGCACCCGCGATCTGCCGGATGTGCCCCCACTCGTGCAGTATCTGATCGGCTGCTTTCTGGAGCCCATCCTGGCCTGGTTCAGCACGCTAGTCTATCGGTCCCTGCTCCAGCGCTGGGCCGACCATCCGCTCGTGCTGCTCGCGCAGTGGTACGACCCGTCCGCCGTCGTGACCGCCTGCGCCGGCTTCCATCATCCCGCAACCGCACCAGGACGCCCGCCGACCTTCACCATCGACCAGTTCGTGCGCGCCGAGCTTGTGCGCGCCTGGGCCGACAGCTGCTCCGACCCCGCCTTGGAGGAACTGCTCAGCACCAATCTGCTGGTGCGCTGGTTCGTCGGCCTGCCGCTCACTCAGTCCGGCCCTGACCACAGCACCCTGGCGGCCTTTCATGCCTATCTGACGACCCACGCATCGGATGTCTGGTTCCAGGATGTGTTGCGCTTCCTTGAGCGGGTCGACCCCGAGCCGCCCGCCATCACCCCGCAGATCGTCGATACCTTCGCCCTGGCCAGCCCGGTGGCCGCCTGTTCCGGCCCGGCCCAGTTGCTGCGCCAGCTGACCCTGCGCCTCATTCGGCTGTGGTTCGCCCATGCGCCGGCCACGCTCCAGCATGCCCTGCCGCCGCTCGACTTGGGCGCGCTCGCGCATCCCGGCCAGGCCCGGACGCCCTCAGCGCGGCAGCAGCACCTGCAAGCCGCCGTTTGTATCACCCGCTGGGTCGTGGATGTCATCACCCCGCACCTGCCCGGTCTCGATCCCACGCTGCGGACGGTCATCGCCGACTATCTGGACGCGCTGG
>WNGB01002221.1_pt1 | contig 39167 bp, 34 predicted proteins | sample 5400681 | NCBI WGS metagenome assembly WNGB01 (sample SAMN13153367, study PRJNA577476) | soil metagenome | isolation source: 115 cm soil or saprolite under grassland replicate 2 | place: USA:California | collected 2016-06-15 | reverse complement strand
GGGCGCGCCCCGAGGTCCTCCAGGGCCTTGATGATGTGCTCGGCGTAGAAATCGAACATCGCTACGGTCAAGCGCTCGCGGGTGCCGGCGAGGAAGGGCTCGAGGGTGGACCATCCGCAGTCCGGGCCGATGTGGCAGACGATGCGGCGCACCTCCGCCGGGTCGAGCGCCACCCCCTCGGGCTTCCGGTACCCGATGCTGGGCGCCGCCTCCAGAGAGATCGGCTCGAACACCCAGCGCCAGCTGTCGGCGACGCGGGGCGGCGCCAGGAGCGTCGCGGGATCGGCCTGCTGGACGTCGACCGGCACGCCGCCGACCTCCCGGGGGATCAGCTCGGCCGGAGCCACCGCGCCAGGAGGTCTTTTCGCGGCGACCTCGACGACGAGAGCCGGCTCGTCGGTGAGCAGGCCGTTGCGGACCCGGTAACCGGGGCGGACGGTCGTCACACCTGGAATGCGGATCAGGCTCGCTCCGTGCTGCTCGACGGCCTGCCGCACCGGGTCGAGGCGATGGGCGGCTTCTTCTGCTCCGGGCATCGAGGTCTCCTCAGGAAAGCGTGACGTGGGCCGTCACCTCCGGCTCATCCTGGACGTCCACCGTGATTTCGGCTGTCTGCTCGGTATAGGGAGCGCGCACGCCGATGCGATAGGTCCCCGGCGCCGGCGCCGCCATCCGGAAGCGGCCGTCGTCATCGGTGAGCTGGGCGATGTCGGGAAGCGGCACGGGCCCGTCCATGAAGTAGACGGACGCTTCGGCGATCTTTTCGCCGTTCGGGCCCGTGACCGTTCCGAGGATTCTCGTCACCGCCGTCGTCCGTCAGAGGCTCCACTGGCGCAGGTTCTGGAAGACGGGGGGGATGATGCGCGTCCCCGAATTCGAGACCGAGCCACCGTAGGCATGGACGGCTACGGCGATGGGCAGGTTGTTCTCCAGGACATAGACGGCGGCGCCGCTCTGTCCGCCCGCGGTGTCGATGGCATAGAAGACCTTCGGCACGCTGACCGAGGCGATCGGCAGCGAGTGGTGCCAGAGGGTGCCCAGAGCCTTGTCGCCGGGATACCCGGCCACGTGGGCCTGGACGCCGACCAGACGGTTGTCGTCAAAGACCCCGTAGCCGAACCAGCCGGTCGAGATGCCGAGAGGGGTGTCGAGGATGATCGCCGCGTAGTCCTGGTTCTGATCGCCCCGCTCGGTCCAGCCGCGGACGCTCCAGAAGGTCGTCGCCTTGACCGTGCCGAAGGGCTTCACGGCGGCGTTGCGGCCGGGGACGACGTCGATGTTGCTCACCCAGCCGTCGCGGTTGGGGTCGCCGCTCCCCTTGATGTAGACGACGTGGCCGGCGGTGATCAGCGTCCGCGGGCTGATGAACCAGCCGGTGCCGAGCCACTGCGAGCCGTCGCGCGCCGTGATGCGCAGCGAGGCGATGGCGCGCCAGACGTACTGGTCGGTCTGCGTCTGCTGCACCCGGTCGTCGTTGCCGATGATCGCTTCGGCGAACACCAGCCCCTGGCCGAACGAGGCTGCACCGATGTCGAACACGGCGGATTCCGGCTCGGCGCCGGTCTCGGCGGACGAGATCGAGGCCGCGCCTCCATCGAAACCGCCAGCGGGAGCCGACTCGGGGGCCGCGCCCCCGGCCGCCGGCTCTTCGGCGGACTCCGCCCCGGGCTGACCCTGGAAGGCCGGCAGGTGCATCGCGACGGGCAAGGTCACGTTCGAAACAGCGGCATGCGCATCGAAGGAAGCTTCGGGATCAGTCATTGTGCCTCCGTGCAGGGAGAAAATCCTTCACATCTCGACAGGCGAGCGAGAGAGAGGTTTCGTTACATTTATAGCACGTTCCCCCTCTCCCGGCGGACGGAAGAGGGAGCGAAGGCAGGGCAACCACAAGGGTTGCCCCTACACCGAACCGTAGGGGCAGGCCTTGTGCCTGCCCTCTTGCCGGGCCTACCGCTGGATCTGGAAGTTGACGGTGAGCGTGTAGTAGACCGAGACCGGCCGGCCGCCCATCCGGGCAGGCTCGAAGGTCCACTCCTTGACCGCGGCCACCGCCTCCTCGTCGAGCCCCATGTTGAGACGCTTGAGGATGCGCACGTCGCGGACGTGGCCCTGCTTGTCGATCACCGCCTCCAGGATCACGACACCCTGGGTGCCCGCCCGGCGCGCCAGCTCGGTGTAGCGCGGCTGCCGCCCCGAGATCTGCACCGGACGCGTCATCGAGCCGTTGAACCGGATGATCTCGTTCTGCGGCTCCGGCGGTGCGACCGGGCCGTCCCATCCGATGCCGCCGAGGTTCCGGCTGTTGGGGTCTCCCCCATCCACTCCGCCGGGGATGCCGCCCTGGACGCCGTGCTGGGAGCCGAAGAGAGAGCCTTCGCTCGACGCTCCGGCGGTCTGCGGCTCCGGATCGGCCGGCGTGTCCGGAAGGACCCGCGTGTCCGGCTGGACCGGCGTCTGCGGCGGCGTCGGTGTGGTCGTCGGGTGCTGGGGCTGCGGGCCTCCCGCGGGCGGGGGCGCAGGCGGAGGCAGCATCACCTCGATGACACCGCTGAACGGGGTCACAGTCTGAGGGTCTCCCACCGCCTCGACGTTCCAGACCTGCGCCAGCCCCACGATGACGAGGGCGACCAGGTGGAGGCCGATCGCGACCGGCAAGGGGGCCCACCGCCGGCGCGGGTGCTGCTTCTCTTCCAGAGCGATCAACGAAGACTCGAACATGGCACACCTCCGCAACCTTCCTCGGTTGACTCTCGGCTCTCAAACGCTTGAGAGCGAGAGAGTTATGCGGGGCGCGCCCCCTTGTGAGGATTAGACGGGGAGGGATCGGGGAAAGTTCCGCGCGCGGAACCACGCCGCGGTCCGCGCCAGCCCCTCAGCCAGCGAGAGGGGCGCCGGCACGTTGAGGGACCGCCGCAGCAGTCCGGCGTCGATCACCGACCGCCGCTGCTCGCCGGGCTTGCCCGGGCCGTGGGTCGCCTCGGCGTCGCTACCGAGGGCGCGCGCGATCTCGCGGTAGAGCTCGACGACGGTGGTCTCGATTCCGGTCCCTACATTATAGATGTTGAAGCCGGGCAACCCTGCCGCCGCCAGGTTCGTCTTGACCACATCGGAGACGTGCACGTAGTCGCGGGTCTGGAGGCCGTCGCCGTTGATCGTGGGGACTTTGCCGGCGAGAAGCCGGTCGTGGAAGATCGCCACCACCCCCGCCTCGCCATGCGGGTTCTGCCGCTCGCCGTAGACGTTGGCATAGCGCAGGCAGGTCGCGTCGAGCCCGAACGCCACGTGGTAATAGAAGAGGTAGCGCTCGAAGGCCAGCTTGCTCACTCCATAGGGCGACACCGGCCGCGCCGGGTGCTCCTCGGTGGCCGGGAAGAAGTCCTGCTCGCCGTAGATCGCGCCGCCGGTCGAGGCGAAGAGAACCTGCCGGACGCCGCCCTGGCGGGCCGCCTCCAGCAGGTTCAGGCCGCCGAGGACGTTCACCTCGGCGTCGAAGATCGGGTCCTCGACGGAACGCCGCACGTCCATCTGCGCCGCATGGTGGACGAGGAGGTCCACCTGGGAGTCGCGGACCAGGCTCGCGGCCTCGGGAGAGCGGATGTCCAGGACGTGGAGCTCCGCACCTTCGGGCACGTTCTCCGCGCGACCGCCCGACAGGTTGTCGATCACAAGCACCCGCAGCCCCCGCTCGATGAAGGCGTCGGCCAGATGGGAGCCGATGAACCCCGCTCCCCCGGTGATGCAGACGGTCCGGATGTCTTGGGCCATGGTGCAGGGAGCTTACCGCAAAGGCCCCCTCACCCTACTGGAGCGACGCCCGCCTCGGTCCTTGAGATGGGCTGTCCAGATCCAGGTCTGAATGGTCTGGGCTCGAAGCTGGACGGTTCAGATTTTGATCCAAGCAGCTCAGACTCCGATCTGGACGATTCAGACTCTAGTCTGGGTGGTTCAGATTTCAGTCTGGGTGGTTCAGATCTTTGTCTGGGCGGTTCAGACTTCAATCTGGGCGGTTCAGATCTCGGTCTGGATGAATCCGATCTTGATCTGGACAGTTCAGATTCAAGTCTGGAAGGCTCAGACTCCAAGCTGAGCCACTCGGACTTCGAGCCGAACCGTCCAGATTCTGAGCCAGAGGTTCCAGACTTCAGTCTGGAAGACCTAGACCGCGGTGCTGGACATCCAGATCTTCTTCGGCGTAAGCTAGGGGAAAGTCGCGAAGCTGTAGAACGAACGACGCGTCCGGCGCCAGGGCGCCGGAGCTTCCGGGAGGAGAGACATGCCCACGCCCAAATCCCAGGCGGACATCATTGCCCACATCGAAGGCCTGCTCGAAGCGGCGGAGAGGAGCCCCGACCTCCGTCTACTCATCGAGACGGAGCGCCTGCCTCTGGCGGAGTCGCTGGTGTTGATCAAGGGCTTGAAGGCCCGGCAGGAGGAGCTGAACGCGCTGCGCCAGGAGGTGACGCAACAGCTCGGCGTCGCCCTGGTGGAAGCCATGGAGCGAGCGATCGTCTTCCGTTCCGTGGTCCGCGGGAAGATCGGTCCCTGGAGCGAGCGCCTGGTCCACTTCAAGATGGCTCCGCTGCGCAAGCGCCCGCGCAAGAAGAAGGCCGCGGAGAAGCCGCCGCTTCAGGAGGAGGCCGTCAACCCATAAGCCCTCACCCTCGCAATGGCCAGGCCATTCGCTGTCGCCCCCTCCGGGGCGTTTTCGAATATGGGGGCATCAAAGCGTCGGTCGGTGCTCGGGAGGTTGTTCCGGCTGTTCGAGCTTCCCGATCAGCTCGTCCACCTCGTTGACCTCGGCCGTCCAGCCCAGAACCCGAAAAGCCTCCCGCGAGGTGCGGAGGATTTCCAGGGCGCGGGAGGGATCGGTCTCGGCGAGGAGTTGGCCGTAGAGTTGGCCAACGACGGCGATGCCGTCGGCGCGGCCGATCCGGCAGACGAGGTTCCAGGATTCGGCGAGCCGTTCCAAGGCCCCCACTCTATTTCCCTGCTTAAGCTCAAGTTGAGCGAGGTCATTTTGAGCGCCCGCGATCGCTTCAATGTCGCCGAGTTGGCGGCTGACCTTTAGATATTCCTCATGCAGCTTCAGCGCACCGGCCACGTCGCCTCCCCGAGCCCGCAACCGCGCCACGTCGCCCAGCGCCACCGCGCGCTCCCGGACATCCCCCAACTGCTCGAAGATCGACAACCTCTCCTCATGCAGCTTCAGCGCACCGGCCACGTCGCCTCCCTGAGCCCGCAACAGGGCCACGTCGCCGAGGGCAATCGCTCGCTCCCGGAGATGACCTCCGTTTTCGAAACCTGCCTGAGCCGCTTCGAAACGATCGAGCGCTCGTTGCAGCCGGCCCTCTTGTGCCAGGAGCCTGCCTTGGAGCATCTGGATACCGGCCTGGAAAAATTTCGCCTCGGTTGAGGTGCCGTCGGCGATGAGCCCAAAGGCTGTCTCCAGCGCCTGCACCGCCTCCTCAATCCGCCCGAGCAGTTTCAGCGCGTCATGCTTGCTAACCCAGAGCTGGGCCGCACCGACCTGCTCGGCCTCGGCCTCGCCTGCGGGAAAAGCTTGAAGCCCTTCCTGCGCGATCTGGAGACAGGCGGAATACGCATGGCGACCCCGGAGCGCCAGAGCCCACTGGTCGTACAGGCCCAACGCCCCCGCCCGGTCCCCCGCCGCGTCGCGATGCCGGGCTGCGATTCCATAATCGGAGAGCGGTCTTCCGGGTTGAACCAGGTGCTCCGCCACCCGCAGATGCCATGCCCGGGCGACTTCCGGCCCCTCCCGATCCGCGAGGGCCTCCTGCTGGCGGCTGGCCAGGAGGCGATGGATGGCATCCCCGCCGGTCAAGGCGGACGGCGCTACGGTGCGGGCGAGGAAACCGTGATCCCGGAGCCAGCCGAGATCGCCGGCCGCGCCGGCGATCCCCTCGGCGGTGAGGAGCGCTTCGAGCTCTTCGGTGGGCAGCGGCGCCTCCAACAGGCAGAGGCGGTCGAAGGCCGGTCGGCGCTCGGGGGGGACGGTCGCCAGGACGTTCTCGACCAGGAGCTTCCTCCCCCGGTCCTGCTGCTCCGCCTTGAGATCCTCGTCGACGGCGGCGACGGCCGGCCCCATGCCTGACAGGAGCTGCCGTGCACGGTCGGGCTGCTCCCGGAGGAACCCCTCGAACAATTCGAGCGCCTTGGGATGGCCGCCGAAATGGACGAGAGACCGTTGCCAGGCCTCTTCCGGAAGGTTCTTGAGCTCCCGGAAGCGGTCGAGGGCCCGGAGCTTCCGGCAACCGGAGGGGGACAGCTCGCCCAGGTCGAGCGAGCGCACCTTGAGCCGACCCGGTCCCAGATGCACCCGGTGCCGGCTCGTGAAGAGCAGGCGGAACCTTTCGCCTCCCAGGCGGGCGAGATCGAGGAGAGCCTCTGAGAGGCGTCACGATATTTGATGGACTCCTGATCACGATAATTGATGGTCGCCCTCGGAAGTCCGGTCGGAAGGACGCCGTGGCAAGGCCAACAGGTGTCTCAGATGTTGTGCATTCTGCAGGGTCGGACGAAGAGATTGTTCACGGTATCTGATGGAATCAGCGAATCTGTTCACGCTCTTTGATGGTCTTGCTTCGAGGAGCCCGAAGAGGAGCGCAGAGGGGAACGCCACCCTCACCGGATCCTGATCAGATACCACGATTATCTAGGTATTCTTTTCGAGGCCATCAGAGATCGTGTTCAAACCCTGCCAGCTGCGCGCGCCCTACGGGCGCGGATGATGCTGGCTCGGTCAAGGTCTGCGATGGTCGCAGGCGCCCGCCCATCACAGATCGTGATCAAAGCGGGCCCTTTTGTCCATCAGCTTCCATGCTCAGGCTCACCTCCCCGAGCGCTGCGTCCTTCAAGGCGCCCTCTTCTTCCTGGTTGTCCTCGAAATTGTCGAGGAAGAGCACGGTTGGTCCGGTGCGAAGCGCCTGCTTCAATGCTTCCCGGAGCAGCGCCTCCGCCTGGTCCGGAGGAACGCCGGCCGGCCGGGCAAGCCCCAGCTTCGCGGCCACCTCTTCGAAGACCGTGGCCGGCTCCAGCTTCCGGCCCGCATAGAGAATAAGGACGCGCCAGCCTTCGGCCTGCCGGCGCTCCAGGAACCGGGCGGCGAGGGTCGACTTGCCGATGCCGCCGAGGCCGTGGATGGCGATCAGGCGGTCCTCCTCGAAAGCGCGGCGCAGGCGGCGTTCGGCGTCGCGGCGGCCGACGTAGCCCGTCTCCAGATAGCTGATCCCTTCGATCTCGAAGGCGCCGCGCGCCGCCTCGAAGGGGTGGGCCACGGGCGGTGCGCTCCCCTTCGGCGCCACCAGAGGGCCGGCGTCGCAGCGGGTGGTGAGCGTGGGGACGGCCCATTCGAACGGCTCGTTCTTGTCCGAGAGAGCGGCGCGGCCGGCCCGGAGCGCCTGGGAGAGATCGGCTCCTTCGGCCAGGCGGGCGTAGAACTTTTCTGCGAAGGCGGTGGCCCCGGTGTCCGAGACCGTGCTCTGCATCCCGAGGACGCGGAGGAGACTGTTGCGCACCAGCGTCTCGGCGAGACCGGTGGCCTCATTGGGCTCCCGTTGGGCTTCCGCCTGAGGCGATATGGACGACCTGCGGCCGGTCCGCACGGCCCAGGCGCTCGAGGAGATCTTCTTTTTCGCCGGTATCCGGCAGGATGAGCCGGCCGCGGCGTTCGCGGAGAAGGGCTTCGAAGGCCACCAGGAGCCGCTCCTGCTCGTTCTCCCAGAAAAGGTTGGAGCCCGCTTCATCCTCCACCGGTGCCGCGGTAAATCCGAGGATCGACAGGTGACCGGCAGGGACCGTGGCAGCCGTGTCCCGGGACGGATCGAGCGGCTCACTCGGGCCGAGGATGCGCCGGACGATCTCCACCAGCCCTTCATGGATCGGCAGTGGGTGGCGGGGCAGGCTGAGGAGCTCCCAGGGGAGGGCCAAAGCGGCCGGCTCGGCGGTGCGGACTTCGAGGGTGACGAGGCGGCCGGCATAGGCGGCGAGGTCCAGCACCTCCGCCAGGGCGTCGCCGGGCCCGCCCGGGAGCGCCGCGGCACCCAGCTCCTGGCCCAGGAAGCAAATCCCCTCCTCGGTCACCCGGTTGCGGGAGGCAGCCCCGCGGCGGAAGGCGGCGAGGACTTGCCGGGCGGTCGGGCTGAGATCGAGCTGGACCGGCACCGGCCCGAAAACGGGCTCCCCTGCCCAGGCCGGGGCCACGTCGCGGAGGTACAGGCGGGCCGCGAGCCCTTCCCCCTCGGGAGCGAGCGCCAGCACCACCCGAGGCCGCAGGGCGGCGAGGCCCGCGGCGATCTCGCGGAGAAGCGCGTCCTTATCTATATAAGGACGTGTCCAGAGCCCGGAGCTGTATTCGGTGACCTCGGTCTCCAGGAAGTCGTTGAGCCCGGGCTCGCGGTCGGCCGCCTCGGCGCGGGAGAGGAAGACCAGACAGCGCAGGCCGTGCTCGCGGGCGAGAGCGAATTCCTCTTCGGTGATGGCCCGATGGTCCCGCGTTCCTGACGGAGGGACCGTTCCCCTGCGGCGGTCGAAGAGCCCGACGTAGGTGTCGCAAGCCGCGATCTCCCGCTCCAGGGCTTCGCGCACGGACCCGGGCTGCGCCACCTGGTGCTCGGTCAGCACCGGCTCCAAGCCGACGAGCCGCGCCGCCTCCGCCGCAATCGCGCGGAGATCGAGCATCCCTCCAAAGACCGACGAGATGAACACCCGGCCGATTTGCATGCAGTCGCCTCCTCGCCCACGTTTCAGCGATCTCTCGATTCTAGCAAGGCGATCGCCCGGCGCCCCGCTTTACGGTAAGATGCCTCCATGCGACCCGTATTCGCGGATCCCAAGACCGACTTCGTCTTCAAACGCATCTTCGGCACCGAAGTCCACAAGCCGCTCTTGATCGAGCTGCTCAACGCCCTGCTGGAGCTGGCAGGCGACCACCGCATCGTCGACCTCAAGTATCTCTCCTCCGAGCAGCACGTGCCGGTCGAGGAGCTGAAGCTGTCGGTGGTGGACGTCAAGTGCTTCGACGAGCGCGGGAGGCACTACGTGGTCGAGATGCAGGTGCTCAACGTCGAGGGGTTCGAAAAGCGGGTGGTCTACAACGCGTCCAAGGCGTACGTCATGCAATTGCGCTCCGGGGAAGACTATCCCGGCCTCGACGACGTAGTCGGGGTGACGATCTGCGATTTCCTGCTCTGGCCCTCTCCGTCGATACCGGGTGGAACGCCGGTACCGATGCTCTCCCGTTGGCGGATGCAGGAGCAGCATGGCGGCTCTCTGGGTCTTTCGCAGGTGCAGTACGTGTTCCTGGAGCTGCCGAAATACGCCTCCGGCGACGATCCGCAAGGGACGATCGACCGTTGGGCCTACTTTTTCCGGGAGGCGAAGAACCTGGAGATGGTACCGCCGGCTCTGTCGGTGCCGCCGTTCCGGCAGGCCCTGGAGGTGGCCCGAATGGCGGGTTTCAGCGCGGGCGAGCTCGACTTGTACGATCGTGCAAAGATCGCCGAGCAGGACGCCCGCGGCGCCCTCAGCCTGGCCCAACGGCAGGGACGGGAAGAGGGGCTCGCCAAGGCACTTCTGGCCGTCCTTCGGGCTCGCGGCATTGCGGTGCCGGACGCCGTCCGGGAGCGCATTCTCGCCCAGAGGGATGCGGAGCGGCTGGAGCGCTGGCTGGAGAAGGCCGCCGTGGCCGCCTCGGTCGCCGAGGTCATCGACGAGACGGGCTGAGGCCGCCTTCGGCCTGAGATAGGATATCTCCATGCGGCCCGTATTCGCGGATCCCAAGACCGACTTCGTCTTCAAACGCATCTTCGGCAGTGAAGTCCACAAACCGCTCTTGATCGAGCTGCTCAATGCCCTGCTGGAGCTCGAAGGAGATCACCGGATCATCGACCTCAAGTATCTCTCCTCCGAGCAGCACGTGCCGGTCGAGGAGCTGAAGCTGTCGGTGGTGGATGTCAAGTGCTTCGACGAGCGCGGGCGGCACTACGTGGTCGAGATGCAGGTGCTCAACGTCGAGGGGTTCGAAAAGCGCGTGGTCTACAACACGTCCAAGGCGTACGTCATGCAACTGCGCTCCGGGGAGGGCTACCCCAGCCTCGACGACGTGGTCGGGGTGACAATCTGTGATTTCCTGCTCTGGCCCGGGCCGCCGGTGCCGGGAGGGTCGCCGGTGCCGATGCTCTCCCGCTGGCGGATGCAGGAGCAGCATGACGGCGCCCTGGGTCTTTCGCAGGTGCAGTATGTATTCCTGGAGCTGCCGAAATACGCCTCCGCCGACGATCCGCAAGGGACGATCGATCGTTGGGCCTTTTTCTTCCGGGAGGCGGAGAACCTGGAGATGGTACCGCCGGCTCTGTCGGAGCCACCGTTTCGGGAGGCTCTGGAGGTGGCCAGGGTGGCGGGTTTCAGCGCGGGCGAGCTCGACCTGTACGACCGCGCAAAGATCGCCGAGCAGGACGCCCGCGGCGCCCTCAGACTTGCCCGCTCCGAAGAGGCGGCGCGCGCCCTGCTGACCGTGCTTCGGGCTCGTGGCATTGCGGTGCCGGACGCCGTCCGGGAGCGCATCCTCGCCCAGAGGGATGCGGAGCGGCTGGAGCGCTGGCTGGAGAAGGCTGCCGTGGCCGCCTCGGTCGCCGAGGTCATCGACGAGACGGGCTGAGTCTCAGCTTCCTTTTCAGCTTTTGCCAAAGCGTCGGCCGGTGCCCGGGCGGTGGTTCCGGCTGTTCGCACGGGTGCTGTCGCCGGAACGGTAGAGCGCTACCTCTTTGAAAGCCAGATCGCTTCGGGGAAGTTCTCGCGGATGGAGCCATCCCTGGTCAGGAGGGGAAGTCCCCGAAGCATCGCTTGGCTCACGATGAGACGGTCGAATGGGTCGCGGGTCCAGGACTGCGTCAAGGCGACCTGAACAACCTGCGGGAAGGGTAGATCACAGATCTTCAAACCGATGTCCCGCTGCAGCGCATCGACGACCACCTGTCCTGGCGCAGCGGTCCGGCGGATCTCATAGAGGTACTCGAGCTCCAGAAGCACCGCAGGAGAGATCAGCAGGTCGTGCTCTTCCAGGAGGGACTGGGCACCGGGAGGAATGAGATCCACCTTTCCGGCATACATCCAGGCGGCGACGTGCGTATCCAGGTAGATCAGGGGCGCCATTCCTCGGACCAGTCGAGGTGGACCAACTCCTCCGGGTCAACCAGGAGATAGTCCCTGGGCTGGAGGTTGGCGAGCTTGCTCCGAGGCTCCTCCAGGATGATCTTGAGGACCTTCCCACGCCGCTCGATCTCCACAGGAACCCCCGTCTCCACCACTTGGTCGAGGATGCGGTAGATGTTCTCGCGCAAGGCCGAGGCTTTGAGAGGTGCCGCCATGAGGACAGCGTAACCCGCGATGCGTACGTCTGTCAATTCCAAAGTCGTACGGGTCTGTGTGCGGTAGAATCTCAGCGATCCCCGGAACACCCGAAACGCCATGGATACCACCGCCCGCCCCTCGGTCTTCATCAGCTACAGCCACCCCGCGAGCACCCCGGCTGGCTGATGATCCTCGACAACGTCGACACCCCGACGCGGAGGCCGCCGTCCTGGAAGTCCTCCCTTCCTTATATATAGGTCACGTCCTCAGAGCCCCCGACACGTCGCCGGCATCCGCCCGCAAACGAGCGATGTCGCCCAGCGTCACCGCCTCTCCCTGCCGGTCGCCCACCAGGGATTGAAATCCCTGGCTACCTCGGAACAACCGACCCCTGAAGGGGGCGGAGCGGGGGCGTCGTCCCCTCGGGGACGACCTGTTTTCATGGTAGCCAGGGGTTTTGAACCCCTGGCGAGCGTCCAGGTACAGGCCTCTTCCTGCCCAGGGGAAGCGTTCCCCTCATCAAGCCGCCATCCGGACCGAGGGGTGGAAGGCCCGCTGTGATAGCCTCCGCGGGAAACATGAAGGCGCAGCCTCTGTCCTGGGTTGGGGAGCCGTCCCGTGTCCCCCCCGACCGGCCCCCGGGCGCGGTCGACATCATCGTGCCCGTGGCCGGCGCGCCGGAGGCGTTCGGTCGCTGCGTCGAGAGTCTCCTCGCCTGGACCAACCTGGAGCGCCACCGTCTGGTCGTCGTGCTCGACGGGCCGCAGCCGGCGGCGGTCGAGTCCCTCGTCTCCCGGCTGGAACGGGAGCGGCCCGAGGGGCTCCTCGTCCTCCGCAACAGCGAGCGGCTCGGGTTCGTGGCCAGCGCCAACCGCGGGATGTCGGCCTCGGACCGCGACGTGATCCTGCTCAACAGCGACACGCAGGTGACCGAGGGGTGGGTGCGCAAGCTCCAGGAGGCGGCGTATTCGGCGTCCGAGATCGCCACGGCCACGCCGTTCTCGAACAGCGCGACGATCTGCTCGCTCCCCCGCTTCCTGGAGCACAACGCCCTGCCCGCCGGCCAAACGGTGGATTCCTTTGCCCGCCTCGTCGAGGCGCGCTCCCGCCGCGCCTACCCGCGGCTCCCGACGGGCGTCGGCGTCTGCCTCTATATCAAGAGGAAGGCGCTCGACCAGGTCGGGCTGTTCGACACCAGGAGCTTCGGCCAGGGGTATGGCGAGGAGAGCGAATTCTGTATGCGCGCCCTGAAGGCCGGCTATGCCCACGTGCTCGACGACGCGACGTTCATCTTCCACGAGGGGCAGCGCAGCTTCGGGATGAGCCGGGGCAAGCGGGTGGAAGTAGCCCACCGGGCGTTGCGGCGCCTCCATCCCGAGTATCTGGAGACGGTGGCCGCCTTCCTCCGCGAGGACCCGATCCGGCCGCTGCGCCAGCGGGTGCTGGCCGAGATCCGTCCGGTGCGGCGGCCGCAACTGGCGGGCCGGCCCGAGCGGGTCCTCCACCTGGTCCACGGCTGGCCCCCCTGGAGCCCGGCGGGCACCGAGCTCTACGCCGCCTGGCTCGCCCGCCGGCAGGCGCAGGTGCGCGAGGTGGCCGCCTACGCCCGGATCGCCGATCCGACGCGCGCCAAGGGGGAGGTGATGGAGCTCCTGGACGCAGGGGTGCGCGTCCGTCTCGTCGTCAACAACTTCACGCAGCGCGATCCGCTGTCGCGCAACGCGATCTACGACCGCGCCCTGACCGCCGACTTCGCGCGCCTGCTCGATACCTTCAACCCGCGGCTCCTCCATGTCCATCACCTGGCGGGGCACGCCGCGTCCCTGGTCGGCGCGGCGGCGCGGCGCGGGATTCCGATCGTCTTTCAGATCCAGGACTGGTGGCTGGCCTGCGCTCGCGCCAACCTCTTTGATACGCAGCGCCGGCTGTGCAGCGGTCCGGACGCCGGCAAATGCGCGGCCTGCCTGCCGCTGACCGGTCTGCCTCCCGGCCCGCTCCTCAACCGGCTGCTCTATGCGGTGCGCCGGCGGGCGATGCTGCGCGCCTTGCGCCATGCGGACGCGTTCGTCCTCGGCGGACGCTTCATCCATGAGAGCGCCCTGCGGCTCGGCCTCTTGCGGCCGGCCGATCCGGCGTATGTGATCCCCTACGGAGTCGAGGTGGGACCCCCGCCGCCGAGGCGCTCGGAGCGTCCAGCGCGCGAGCCGGGAGCGCCCCTGCGCTTCGGGTTCATCGGCGCTCTCCTCCCCCACAAGGGAGCCCATCTGGCGGCGGCGGCGTTCGCGGGGATCGATCCTTCCCGGGCGCGGCTGATCGTCTGGGGAGACCCGGGGATCTCTCCGGCCTACGCTCGCGAGCTGGAGCGGCTCGGCGGAGCGGGGCTCGAGCTGCGCGGCCGCTTCCCCGAGGAGCGCAAGGCGGAGATCTTCGCGGAGATCGACGCGCTCCTCGTCCCCTCGGTCGGCCTGGAGTCGTTCGGCCTGGTGGCGCGGGAGGCCCAGCACCACGGCCTGCCGGTCCTGGCGAGCGACCGCGGCGCCCTCTCCGAGCTGTTCGCCAGCGATCCTTCGGGAGGAGCGGGAGCTGCCGGAGCGCTCTTCGATCCGGACTTTCCGCATGCGCTGCGCGGCTGGATCGAGCGGCTGATCGCAGATCCCGGCCAGCTCGACCGCTGGGCCGCGGCGGTGCAGCCGGTCAAGACGTTCGACGTCCACGCCGAGGAGATCGAGGAGGTCTATGACCGCGTGCTGGCCCGCCGGTCGGCCGCCGACCGTCTGGAGCGGACCCTGTCGGGCACCCGCAGCGGGGGGAGGAGACGGCGGACGGCGTGAGCGCGGCGCACCGCGTCGGAGTCGCTTGGCGGGTGCTCCGGGCGGAAGGGGCAGGTGCGGTCCGCGACCGGGTGCGGGACCACCTCGCCGAGGCGATGCGCCGGCGGTCGTATGCTCCGATGCCCCCGGGCTGGCAGCCGGAGGCGCCGATCCCGGTCCTCGGGGTGACGGACAGCCCGCCCGTGCCCTGGCTGGGCGGCGTGCCGTCCCAGCTGCGCACCCGCCTGGAGGCGGAGGCGCGCGGCCGGTCGACCGCCCTGCTCTACCCCGAAGGCGGCGCCTGGCGCCTGGAGGTCCGTTCGGGAGCCGAGCGGTGGTTCCTCCTGGAAGAGCCCGCTTTCGAGACGGCGGTCCGCCGGGCCGCGGAGCGGGTGGGGGCGCGGGCGATCCACGCCGAGGGCATCGCCGGCCTGCCGCTCGACTCTCTCCTGACCCTGGCGCGGGAGGGACGGATGCTCCTCCTCTCGCTCCACGATTTCTCTGCCCTCTCTCCCCATCCTCACGAGTGGCCCCCCAAAGAGAGGCGGGCACTGGCCGAGGAGCTCCTCGCCGCGGCTGACGCCGTGATCTTCTCCTCGGACTTCCTGCGGCGGAGCCATGCCGAGCTGCTCCCCGGTCTCGCCACGGAGCGCTGGCACGTTCTGGAGCCGCCGGTCGCCTCGACCGTCGCCCTGCCGCGCCCGTCGCCGGGACCACTTCAGCATGTGGCCTTCGTCGGGAGCGTCCAGGAGCACAAGGGCGCCCTGGTCTTCGCCGAGACCGTCCGCCGGATGGCGGGGGCGGGGATCCGCTGGAGCACCTACGGGGGTGGCGATGCGCCGCGGCTCCGGGAGCTCCGGCGGCTCGGGGTGCGGGTGCGCGGCTACTACCGGAGCGGCGCCCTCCCCGCTCTCCTCCGGCGCGACGCGGTCGACCTGGCGCTCCTCCCCTCCATCGTCCCCGAGTCGCACAGCCTGGTGCTCAGCGAATGCGTGGTCGCCGGAGTCCCGGTGGCGGCCTTCGCTCTCGGCGCTCTCGCCGAGCGCATCCCCCATCTCGCCGCCGGCCGCCTGGTGCCACCGGAGCAGGGAGCCGGGGGGATGGTCGACGCGGTGCGGGAGATGCTGCGGGACGGTCCGCCCGCGGTGCCGGAGGAGTCAGCGCGCCACCTCATCGATCCGCTCTCCGCGGCGGCGGGGTATCTGGCGGTCTATCGGGAGCTGGGACTGCTTTTACTCGAATTGTAAGATCCTCGAATGCAGCGGCTGGGAGAGAGCCCTTCCCTCTGTAACATTCTTCCTATTTGCTTCGCCTGTAGCATTCCGAGTAGACTAATGGGCGCTCTGTCCCTCGGTCTGGGTTTGGATCATGAATGTGAATAGATAGTTGATTTCCCAAGGAGAAGACTCATGAGAAGAATTGCCCTCCCGCTGGCCGCCTTCCTCCTGTGCTGTCTCGTCTCGGCTTCCGCCCATGCACAGGCGACCCGCACCTGGGTCTCGGGCGTCGGCGACGACGCCAATCCCTGCAGCCGCACGGCGCCTTGCAAGACTTTCGCGGGCGCTATTTCCAAGACTGCGACCGGCGGTGAGATCAACGTTCTCGATCCCGGTGGCTTCGGCGGGGTGACGATCACCAAGTCGATCACCATCTCCAGCGAGGGCTTCGAGGCCGGCGTGCTGGTGTCCGGCACGAACGCCATCATCATCAACGCGCTGACGACCAGCACCGTGGTGCTGAGGGGCCTCGACATCGAAGGTCTCGGGACGGGCCTGGACGGGATCAAGGTGCTCGGCGGCCTGGCAGCGCTCCACGTCGAGAAGTGCACGATCAACAACTTCCGCGGCACGAACGGCTCTGGGATCGAGGTCGCGACGACCACGGCGGGCACCACCCAGGTTTTCATTACGGATACGATCGTCCGCAATAGCGGCCAGGGTGCTGTAGGTGGTGGCATCCTCATCAATCCCACGGGCGCAGGCGTCATCGTGAAGGCTTCGCTCGACAACGTCCGGCTGGAGCAGAACACTTTCGGTCTCAAGGTGAATGGCAACTCGACCGCCTCGGTCAGCCGCAGTGTCGCGGCGGGCAACCAGGCTGCCGGCTTCTCGGCGGGTCTCACTCCAGCGGTCCTGAACATCACGGACAGCGTAGCGGCCAACAACGGGACGGGAGTCGTGTGCGCTGCCAGCACGTCGGTCCGCATGGACGGCCTGAGCATCACCGGCAATGGAACCGCTGTAACCCCAGGCGCCTGCTCGTCGTTCCTGAACAACCACGTCGACGGTACCGTCTCGGTTCTCGCAATCAGCCCCGCCAATCAGTAGGGGCATCTCCCGCCTTCCCCTTTCCGGCATGCGAGTGCGTGCCGGAAGGGTGCTTCCGCCCTAGCCAGCAAATCCGCCGTAGAATTCCCCTCGGGGCGAACGGCCCCTTTCACCGCAGCGCAGCCTCCCGATGTGAACCAATCTTTGTTTCTACAAGGAGAAAAGCTCATGAGAAGAATTGCGCTCCCACTGGCGGCTTTCGTCCTGTGCGGTTCCCTCTCGTCCTCCGCCTACGCGCAGGCGACGCGCACCTGGGTCTCGGGAGTCGGCAACGACGCGGACCCGTGCAGCCGAACGGCTCCCTGCAAGACGTTCGCGGGCGCCATCTCGAAGACCGCGACCGGCGGCGAGATCAACGTCCTCGATCCGGGCGGCTTCGGCGGAGTGACGATCACCAAGTCGCTCACCATCTCCAGCGAAGGCTTCGAAGCCGGCGTGCTGGTGTCCGGCACGAACGCCATCATCATCAACGCGACGACGACCAGCACCGTGGTGCTGCGCGGCCTCGACATCGAAGGTCTCGGGACGGGCCTCGACGGGATCAAGGTGCTCGGCGGCCTCGCAGCTCTCCATGTCGAGAAGTGCACCATCGAAGGCTTCCGCGGGACCAACGGCTCGGGGATCGAGATCGCCACGACCACGGCGGGCACTACCCAGGTGTTCATCAAAGACACGATCGTGCGCCACAATGGCGCGGGCACGGGCGGTGGCATTCTCATCAATCCGACGGGCGCAGGCGTCATCGTGAAGGCTTCGCTCGACAACGTCCGGCTGGAGCAGAACTCTTTCGGTCTCAAGGTGAACGGTGCCACGACCGCCTCGGTCAGCAATAGCGTCGCCGCGGGCAACGGGGCTGCCGGATTCTCGGCTGGGTCCAGCCCTGCGGTCCTGAACATCGAGGACAGCGTGGCGGCCAACAATGGGACAGGAGTGGTTTGTGCTGCCGGCACCTCGGTCCGCCTGGGTACCATGAGCATCACCGGCAACCCGACCCCGGTAACCCCAGGTGCCTGCTCGTCGTTCGGAAACAACCACATCGACCAGAGCGTCGCCTTGCTCCCAATCAGCCCCGCGAATCAGTAGTAGGGATTTTTCTCGCCCTCCCTCCCGGCGCTGCAGAGTGCCGGGAGGGACTCAGCCCTTGCGCAGCGACTGCCAGCGATCAAGGGCGGTAGGCTGCCGCCGGCCCCACGAAAACACGCCGAGCAACCGCGTCAGCCCGAATCCCAGGCGCCAGCTGCGGGATGCGAACACGGTGGCAAGCAGCGCGTCTCGCTCGGCCACGGCCTGCTGCTGCCGGCTCCGCTCGGCTGTCAGATCGCTGTCACGGGCGGTGAACAGCGCTTCGAGGTGCTCGATGCGCTCGGCGAATCGGGCCTCCCGCTCCGCCGCCGCCGCCGTCGCGGCGCGGATCTCCTGCAGAGCCGCCGTGAGGGTCTGCTGGCGCTCCACGACGCTGTGGGCCAGAGCCGCCTGGACATTCACGACAGCCTGGCGCTGCGCGGCGGCCTCACGGGCCTGGCGCGCGTGCTCCTGGAGGACCTCCCGGGCTCCCGCCGAGAGCGCCGGCACCGGCTCGCGCAGCGCCGCGCCGCTCTCGAGAGCCTGGAGCAACTCGTGCTGCCAGGCGTTGAGATAGCCGAGATCCTCGTCGGGAGCAACCGCCTGATGCTCCAGGGAACTGTCGAGCAGCGCCCGGGCATCGGCTGGCGAGAGCTCGCGCAGCCCCTCCAATCCCCGCACCCCGCCAGCCGCGAGAGCCCGGACCACTCGCCACGCCACGCCCGCGGGATCGTCGAGCAGCTCGCGATATCCGACGAGCGCGCGGGGGAACCCCTGGCTGGCGGCGAGGGCCGCGCGGTTGTAGTGCTCCCAGAGCGCGATCCCGACGAGAATCGGAAGGCCGTTGCGCCGCGCGAGGGAGCGGGCGACCGAGAGCGGATCTCGGTGGATCAGGATGCAGAGAGGACGCTCGAGCAGCTCACGCCAGAAGGGCAGGAGAAGGCACAACCGAGGATCCTTGATCACCCACGGGCCGTAGGAGTCGAGCTGGCCGACGAGCGCCCGCGCGCGGGGCAGCAAGCTGGCGCGCGCCGCATCGCCGAGCCGCCGAGGGTCGATCGTGAGCACCTCCGTCCAACTGCCTCCGAGCGCCGCGAGCATCTCCTCGTCGATGGCGTAGAGCTCGCGATGCTCCCAGTAGCCTCTGGCGTTGTCCTCGTCGGCCGCCGCCAGGCTTTCGTCGGGTCCGGCGTAAAAGCCCAGCCGGTCGAGCAGGCTCGTCAGAGCGGACGTTCCGGAACGGTGCATGCCCAGCACGACGGCCTGAAGAGGTCTCCCTTCTCCTCGGCCGAGCGGCCCTAAACGCTCCTTCCTGAGTGATGGCATCCTAGGACGCTCCAGCGGTGAGGCGAGGCGCGAGTTCTTCCAGGTCGCGGTTGCGCGGCCGGATCAGCCGCGCGGGAACCCCCCCGTAGATTCCCCACGGAGCGAGCGGCTCCTTGACCAGCGAGAGGGCACCGACGACGGCCCCTTCGCCGAGGTTCACCCCAGGGAGGACGATGCTGTGAGCCCCCACCATGCTATACCGCCCGAGATGGATGCAGCCTCCCTGCACGTGGCGCAGCTCCTCCGGAATCATCGAGCCGGGCAGCCATTGACCCGAGAAGTCGTCGTTCCCTGACAGCAGCGTCGCGCGGGGCGAGACGTTGACGAAGTCTTCGATGACGATCCCGAACTGACCGCTCAGAAAGGCGAACGCGGAGATGTGGACGTAGGAGCCGATCACCACCGGCTCGCGTGCGGTGAGGATGACGAAGTCGTCGATCCGTACGTGGTCTCCGAGGCGGATCGAGCCGGCGCCGTAAATCGAGCAGCGGTCGCTGATCGCCACCCCGGTGCCCACGGCGGCGAGACCGAGCTGGGCGATCTGATCGGAAGAAAGGGTGCCCATACTCACGCCTCCGCCAACGCAGCCAGGGCGGCGCGCAGCTCGTCGTCCGGGACCTGGGACACACCCGGATGGCATGGAAAGCACACCACATGGGCGTAGAGCGCGTCGGCTCGCGGCCGGGATGCCACCGGCTGGTAGTACTTGTGAACGACCAGCGGACCACCGGACAGCCGCTCCGGTCCTACCGGATGCGGGAAGAGGATCGGCACCAGGTTCGGAAGCGACCCGTCGGTGCCGTCGTCGACGAGAACGTCGAAGCCGAGATCGCGCGCCATGCCGGCCAAGCGCCGGAACTGCTGCAGGTGGGCCGCGCGGATCGCCTCGAGATGGCGCAGCCGGTCCAGGATGAAGGCCGCCGCCACATCCGACATCTTGCCGTTGCTCGACTGCGCGCCGGTGTCGATTCCCTTGTAGAGCCCGAAATTGATCAGCGAGCGGAACGTGTCTGCGAGCTCGGCAGGCACCACGGCGCACCCTCCCTCGCCGAAGCCGCAAGGCTTGGTGTGATGGAAGCTGAAGAGCTCGCCCGCACCGAGGCTGCCGAATGGCCTGCCAAGATGAGTGGAGCCGAAGCAGGTAGCCGAGTCGAAGAGGAGGACCTTGCCAACGCGCGCCGCATGCTCCTCATACCAGTCGACGTGGGATGCCGTTCCGAACAGGTTGGTCACCATGATCCCGTCGTACGATTCGGCAGGCAGGGCGGCGAGCGCACTGGGGTCCAGGAACCCATGCGCGTCGCAGTCGAGGACCTGCGCGGCGGCGAGCGGACCCTGCAGCTGTGCGTGAAAGGTGAAGGCTGAGACGACCCAGCGCAGCGGGCGCCCCGCGAGGTGCTCATAGAGCTGAACGAGGCCATGGAGCGCCACGGTACCGCTGGCGCAGGCGATCACCCGGCGATCACCCGGCACAGCCGACAGCTCCGCCACGGTCTCTTCGAGCTGCAGCGACAGCGGGCCGAAGTTCGACCACACGCCGCTCGCTTCACTGCGCGCCAGCAGCTCCCGGATCTGCTCGTAATCCGGCCGCTTGGTCTCGACGAAGGCGATCATGCGCAGTGCCGCGCGGCCTCCTCGGCCTTGACTCGCGGGTGGAGCTCGGCGAGCAGGCGCTGGGCGAGCGCGTTGATCACCCGCAGATCGGTGCGGGCGAGCATCGCCTCGACGTTGTCCAGGCTGGCGTAAAGCTCGTCCTTGTAGAACTGATGATTGCGCAAGAGATGGATGATGCGGACATCGCCGAGCTCGCCGGCGTGGAGCGCCTCGAGCAGGGGATCGTTGGCGAAGTTCCAGCGAAACGGCAAGGCGCGGAAGGGCAGGCCGAACCGGGTCACCGCCAGAGAGACCGCGATCTGGACGCGGAAGATCGTCCGCTGCACGGCGTCGACGTCCGCCATCAGCTCGTAGATGGTACTGCCGATTCTCCGCATCAACCCGGCCGGAGCAGCAAGAACGCCGAGGTTGAAATACGGCGGACAACGGCGCAGCGACTCGTCCTGGAACATGTAGCCCCAGCCGGTGTGCTCGCAAGGGGTCTCGACCTTGCCCAGACCACAGGCACGATAGACCTCCTCCCACTGCTCGCGCCGGGAGAACGGCGGCATGTGCGCCACGACGCCGCACAGCGCCCCCGTCCGATGGGCCTCTTCGACCAGCTCATCGAGCGGCCCGGCGATCAGGGTGTCGGCGTCCAGCGCCAGCACCACGTCGCTCCTGAGCTCGTAACGGAAGCGCTCGCAGGCCGTGGCATACCAGCTCTCCTGCGCGAAGAGGGCCTCGTCGACCCAGCGGACCTCGACGCCGTTGTCGGCCATCCAGGGGTGGTTGCGGACGAGGTCGGGATCGCGCTTTTCGGCTCCCACGGTGAGGACGATCGGCGCGTCGCGATAGCGGCCTCCCCGGACGCGGAGCGAGCGCGTGAGGTAGTGCGCCATATGGAGAAACGTCCGGGTAGGGCTCACCGGGATGTGGACCTCGAGCGTGGGGTGCCGGCGCAGGAACTGCATATCGTGGGCGGATCTTATCCGAGGCTCACTTCAGAACGCCCGAGTGGAAGCCGTTGAGCGTCACGCCGAGGGAGCGGTCCGGGACCGCGCTATCTCCCTGGCGCAGCACTCCCTGATAGTACGGAGGATAGGTCCAGAGGGTCACGGCATTCCCCGGCAGGGCGTCGGCGGATTCGACGCGGATGCGGATCTCGCGGCCCTGGCAGTCGCGCAGCGGCTCGTCGAGCGGGATCTCGACCCAGCCGCTGTCCTTGAGATCGGAGGCGAGCACGGTGCGCGCCCCCAGCCGGCGCCCCCCGGTCTCGACGGTCAGGAGCACGTGCGAGGTGTTCGGCCGGGCGTAGGTTGCGAACACGACCGCCGCGTCCCGGAGCTCGCCAACCGGACAGACGAGCGTCTGCTCCACCGCGCGGCCAGGCAGGATCTCGCCCAGGGGGACCCCTTCCTGCCAGCGCACCAGGAGGAGGAGATCCTGCGGATCGGCGAACGAGGCGAGCCGCTCGTCGCGCAGGTAGGGCGCCACCTGCCGCAGGTGGGGGATATCGAAGAAGAGACCGGAGAGGTCCTGGTCTCTCTGGCGGTCGAAGGTCTGGAGGAGGAACTTGTCCTGTAAACGGCCCAGTCGCCACTCCAGGGCCTGCGCGAGGCCCTGGAGGTCCGCCGCGGCCAGGCCCGCGACCAGCAGGGTGAGCGCCGCCGTGAACCTCCCGACTGCGCCGCGCCGCAAGCCGGCGCAGGTCAACAGGTAGGCTCCGGCGATGGCGAGCGAGGAATAAGGAACGTAGCGCGATTGCAAGGGCGAGATCATGGCGACCCGCCCGACGGACACCATGGCGCACGACAGAATCCCGAAGAGGACCAAAGCAGCCGGCAAGGCCTCTTCCTGGATCTGGGCCCGCCCTCTCCGCCACCAACCGAAACCTGTCGCGGCGGCCGCGGCGACCAGCAGCCCTCCCAGCACGAATCCCCAGGGGATGCTCCCACCGGACAGAGGGGCACCCAGCAAGACCAGACCATAGCGCCCGGCCCTGACGAGGCCGGCGGGCGAAAAGTCCAGGGGCCGGCGGAGCGGGACCTGGAAATGGTAGCCGATCAGGTTGAGCGCCACGGCCGTGGCTCCGCTCAGCAACCAGGCCGCGCACACGGCGGGACGCCGGCCGCGGGCGAGGAGCAGGAAGAGGCCGACCGGCCAGACCAGGAACCCATTGACGATCGAGAACGAAGCGAGACAGCCGAAGAAAATGGCGGCCGCAAAGCCGCCGAAGCCGGGACGATCGAGGCAGACCAGGGCCCAGACGATCCCCAGGATCGTGAAGAAGTGGCAGCTCAGCAGACCGTACAGCAGGACCTCGTATTGGGCGAGGCTGCAGGCCAGCCACGCCACCGGCGCGAAGACCAGGAGATCGCGGCCGCCGGACCGCTGGTAGAGCCGCCAGAGGCCCAGCACGATGAAGAGGCAGAGGACCGCGCTGACGTACATCTCCGCGACGCGGCTCCAGTGCAGGAAGAGCGCGTTCGGGATCATCACGAGCTTGGTCGCGATCACCCGGTGCTCGTTGTGCTGCCACCAGAGCCAGGGCAGCCAGTCGCCTCCGTCGCGGACCGCCCGCACGAAGTCCGCGTAGAAGAACTCGTCCAGGCGCACCGCGTTGACCCCGAGGCGGGCGACGAGGAGGAAGGGCAGGAGGAGAGGAGCGAGCGTGAGCGCCAGACCCAGGCGCTTGCGACCGGTGGGTTCCATCGCTCTCAGGTCTTGCGCGCCACGGCGATGATGCCCAGGCCGCGTCCGGGCACCAGCGCATCGAGGCGCCGGACGGCCGGCACCACCATGTTGAAGATCTTCAGCTGGAAACGGCTGAAGTGCCGTCGCTTCAGGAGCTTGCCGTTCAGCCACCAGCCGGGGATGGCGAAGTGGTTGAAGTCGCGGAAGGACTCGACCGCGAAGCCGGTGGCGGAGAGCTCCTCGGTCAGCATCTCCCGGCTGTAGCGGCAGCGGTGGCCCAGGACCTCGTCGAGCGACGAGTAGAGACTCTGCCCCTGCGGCACATAGAGCACCAGCCGCCCGCCGGGCTCGAGCGCGCTCGCGATGTTGCGCAGCGAGAGCAGCGGGTCGCGCACGTGCTCCAGCACGTTCAGGCAGACCACGGTGTCGAACTGCCCCTGCCAGGGGGTGAAGCAGGCCGGATCCTCCAGATCGATGCGGTCGACCTGGAGATAGGGCTTGCCCAGCGAGAAGTTGCGGAGGTAGTGGAGGTAGTGCGGGTTGATGTCGCTCGCCACGAAGAGGTCGCGCGGCAGGAGCCAGCTCGTGATGTTGCCGATGCCGGCGCCGATCTCCAAGACGCGGGCGCCGACGTGCGGCGCGATCGAATCGGCCATCCAGCGGTTGAAGCGCTGCGCCCGCTCGAGGCTGTGCAGGATGTGCGAGCCGTACTCGTCCTCGGCATAGAGGTCGTCCATGAGCCAGTACTTGGTCATCGCCCGCAGCGCCTTGAAGCCGTCCTTCCAGCCGATCTTCTTGCCCTCGCGGTAGGTGCGGCCGAGATAGCTGATCGGCACCTCGAAGACGCGGCACTCGCGCTTGGCGATCTTTGCCGTGATCTCGGGCTCGATGGCGAAGTCGTTGGAGCGGATGGGGATCGACTTGAGGAGCGGAGCCCGGAACATCTTGTAGCAGGTCTCCATGTCCGTCAGGTCGAGGTCGGTAAACCAGTTGCTGAGCCCGGTCAGGAACCGGTTGCCCACGGAGTGGCGGTGGTAGAGGACGCGGCGGCGGTCGCTGGGCAGGAACCGCGAGCCGTAGACCACGTCGGCGCCGTCCTCCAGAAAAGGCCGGACCAGGCGGGCGTAATCTCTCGGGTCGTATTCGAGATCGGCATCCTGGAAGACGACGAGATCGCCGGTCGTATGGGCGATACCGGTGCGCAGCGCCGCTCCCTTGCCGCCGTTCTGCGCGTGCTCGATGTAGCGGATGGACTCCGGATGATCCGCGGCGATCTCCCGCAGGATGTCGCGGGTGCCATCCTTCGACCCGTCGTCGACGATGACGACCTCGAGCTCGCGGACGCCGGGGATCTCCACCGCCAGCACGCGCTGGACGAGCTCCCGGACGAGAAATCGCTCGTTGTAGACGGGGATGACGACGCTCAGCTTGAGCTCGTTCGTGACCTCGGTGCTCAACGGATTTCGGGCTCCTCTGGCAGCATCACGCCGGGGCCTCCGGGCCTGGGGCGGTCGGGAAGGCGAAAACCGCGGAAGGATACCATGGGCCGTCCGGCTGCGCACCGGGCGGGTCCCCCGGGCTCTCCGAACTGTGGAATCCCGTAGAACGAGCGGACCTTCTCGATCCCGCCCCGCCCTCCCCGCACCGCGATGCGCGCCGGACGCCAGTCCCGGCGCCACCACAGGTCCCAGGTGGGCGTGCTGCGGAAGGTGACCCCCCAGACCTTCCTCTCCTCTCCCCGCTCGTGGAGGAGCACCCGGGCCTGGAAGACCGCCGGCCAGACGCTCCAGTAATCCCCCAGAACGTGGGTGCAGCCGTCCGCCACGATCGCGCGCGCCTCCTCCGCGCCAGCCCCCCGGGCGAGCGCCGCACGCGCGGTGGCGGGAGACGGCCAACCGAAGAGCCAGAAGGTCAACGGCAGCAGGACCGCGAGGGCGAGGGCGTTGGCCACCCTCCCCCACCGCTCGGGCCGGCCCTCCAGCAGGAGGCCGCAGAGCAATGCCGGACCGGCGGTGGCGATCGCCAGGAGCGTCGCGGCCAGGAAGCGGATCCGGAAGCCGTTCATGTAGACCCACCCGCTCGTCCCCAGGATCAGCAGCTCCGCCACCGCGGCCCCGAGGAGGCAGAGGCTGGCGGCGAGGGCCGTTCGGACCCTGCCGTCGGGCCGCAGCGACAGCATTACGGCGGTCGCGAGGAGGACGGCGAGGACGCCGAGAAGGGCCGGCCCGAGATACGCGGCCGCCCGCTCGGCCATGGCGAGCCAGGCTCGCGGCCACGCGGCGACCGGCGCCATGCCGAGATTGGTCGACCGGTGGTAGTACGAGAGGCGAGAGGCCAGGAGGCTGCCGCCGAAGGCGACGCCGGAGATCGCGAACGGGAGCATGCCGCTCCTGGGCGCAAGTCCCAGGACCCGTCGCAACCAGAGCAGCGGGATCAGCCAGAAGAGCGTCACCGGCGCCACCCAGAAGGCGAGGGCGAGCAGCGCTCCCCCCAGGGCTTTGACCGCCGCCTGCCCCTCTCGCTCCAGCAGGGCCAGCCCCGCCAGGGCGAGGACCATGGACTGATAGTAGGGCTGCATCTGCTGGAAGCTGACCTGTCCGGCGCCCTTGCCGGCCAGAAAGAGAGCGAAGGTGAGCGCTCCCACCGCCGGCCACCACGGGCGCGGGACGACCGTCCGGGCCAGGAGGAAGAAGGACAGGATCAGGACGAACAGCCGCAGGCCCACCTGCACCAGCAGGTTGGCGAAAGGATCCCGCAACGGCAGAGCGAGGAGGGGCAGGAGCATGCCGAAGCGGTTCTGCTCCCAGAAGAACGGAGTCCACCGGTCCAGGCTCATCAGGACCGGAATCAGCGAGTCGCTGTTGTGCAGCCGGTGGATCGGCGAGAGATCGATCCACACGGCCAGGACGGCGGCCAGCGCCAGCACGGCGGCCCAAGTCGGAAAGGGTCGAGGTGTCGAGGAATGGAGGGACACGGCTCTGTTCGGGGAGGTTATCAGATCCTGGGCAGGTCGTGTATGCTGTCTCAGCACGTAGTAACATTCGCCTGCTTGATGAGCACTCCCCACGTCGCTTGTACGATCGTCTCGAACAACTACCTGGCGTACGCCCGGGTGCTCACCCGCTCGTTTCTCGACCATCATCCGGACGGCAAGGTCTACGTCCTGATCGTCGACAAGCCGGATCCGTCCTGCCGGTACGCGGAAGAGCCGTTCACGGCCGTGACCGTGGAGAGCCTGGAGATCCCGGGCTTCGCCCACTACTCGTTCCGGTACTCGATCCTCGAGCTCAACACGGCGGTCAAGCCCTGGTTCCTGCTTCACCTCCACCGTACAGGCGGCTACGACCGGGTGTGCTACTTCGATCCGGACATCCTCATCACCGGCGATCTGTCGGAGATCTACGAGCGGCTCGGCTCCGCCGACGCCTTGCTGACTCCGCACGTCACCGCGCCGGTCGAGGACGATCGCGTGCCGTCCGAGCGGGATTTCCTGCTGTCGGGGATCTACAACCTGGGCTTCCTGGGGATCGCCTTCAACCAGCGCACCCTCCCCTTCCTCGACTGGTGGCACCGGCGTCTCTACAAGGAGTGCCTGCACGAGGTCGAGCGCGGCCTGTTCGTCGACCAGCGCTGGATGGACTTCGCGCCCGCCTTCCTGCCAGGGGCGGTGATCCATCGGGATCCGGGGTGCAACGTGGCCTACTGGAACCTGATGCACCGCTCCCTCGCCCGGCGCGACGGCTCCTGGTGGGTGGACGGCGTTCCGTTGCGCTTCTTCCATTTCAGCGGCTACCGGCTCGACCAGCCCGAGACCATCTCGAAATATCAGAACCGCTTCCGTCTCTCCGAGCGGCCGGATCTCCAGGAGCTGTTCCGCGAGTACGGCGAGCGCGTCACCGCCGCGGGTCACGCCGAGCTGTCGCGCCTCCCGTACTGTTTCGATTGCTTCGACGACGGCACTCCGGTGCCGCCCCTGGCGCGCGTGGCCCTGCGGCGGGTCGATCCCGACGCGAAGCGCTGGCCGGACCCCTTCGCCACCTCGGGTCCGGACACGTTCCTGGCCTGGCTGGCCGCGCCGGACAACGCTGGAGAAGAGGTCTTCCTCCCGCGTTTCGCCCTCCTCCTCTGGGACCAGCGGCCGGACCTCCAGGAAGCCTTTCCGCGACCCGACGGGGAAGACCGCGCACGCTTCGCGTACTGGTTCTCCCACGGGATCGAAAGCAAGGCCTACGGCGAGATCTTCACGCGCCCGGTCGCGGAGACGCTGCACCGGGCGCGTCTCCTGCCCTCCGAGGAGGTCCAGACCCTGGGACGCAAGCTCTCGAGCGTTTACGGCGAGACTCCGTTCGCTGCCGACCTCCCCGAAGAGGAGATCGCCTGGCTCAGTGCCGATGCCGGCCACGAGCCGCAGCGGCGTCCGCGCGTGTCACGGCTGGCGCTGATGCTCCATCAGCGGCGCTCCGATCTGCGCGGCTCCTACCCGGAACCCCTCGGCGCGAGCCGCGAAGCGTTCGCGCTCTGGTTCGCCACCTACGGCCGCATGGAGTACCAGCTCCCCGGCCGCGTCATCTTCCCGGTGTTGCGCTCGCTGCCATGGCGCAAGGCCGTCTGGGCTGAGCTCTGGTGGCAGCGGCAGCGCCTGCGGCGCCAGACAGACGCCCGCCAGCCCCTGCCGGCCGCTGCGGCGACCGCCGCACCGCCGGCCGAAACGGTCCGCCGTCCCGCACCGCTGCCCCGTCACGACGACAGCCGGCCGGGGCTCAACGTGATCGGCTGGGCTTCAGCCCCCACCGGAGTGGGCGAGGCCTGCCGCGGTACGCTCCTCGCTCTGGAGGAGGCGCGCATTCCCACCGCCCTCTGGAATCTCGGCTCGAGCGCGGTCGACGATCCGCTGCGCGGCGGCAATCAAGGCCTCCCCTTCGACACCATCCTGTTCCATGTCAATGCGGACATGACCCCGATCGTCTGCCGGCAGCTGCCGCGTTCTCTGCTCACCGGGCGCTACCGGATCGGCTACTGGTTCTGGGAGCTTTCCCACTTCCCCCTCGCGTTCGCCGACTCCTTCCGCCACCTCGACGAGGTCTGGGCGCCGACCCGCTTCTGTCTGGACGCCTTCAAGCCGATCTCGCCGCTGGAGGTGCGCTGGATTCCGCCCTGCGTGGCCGTTCCCACCGCGGCGCCCGCCGACCGGCAGAGCCTGGGTGTGCCGGCGGAGAGCTTCCTGTTCTACTTCGCCTTCGACGCGCTGAGCATCCCGGAGCGCAAGAACCCGGACGGCCTGCTGCGCGCCTTCGCCCGCGCGGTGCGCGACAGTCCCCGGCCCCTCCACCTGTTCCTCAAAGTGAGCCATCTGGAGGCCGACGACGCGCTCGGCCGGCATCTCCTGCGCCGGACCGCCGATCTCCCGGTCACCTTGCTGACGCAGGTGGTGAGCCGCGCCGAGGTGAGCTCCCTGATGGCGGCCTCCGACGCCTACGTCTCACTGCACCGTTCCGAAGGTCTCGGCCTGCCGCTCATCGAGTCGATGTACCTGGGGCGGCCGGTGATCGCCACCGGCTACGGCGGGGTCACCGATTTCTTCGATGAGTCGACCGGCTGGGTGATCCGCCATTCGATCCGGGCGCTGGAGGAGGCGCGCGGCCCCTACCCGGTTGGAGCGGTCTGGGCCGAGCCCGATGCGGAGCATGCGGCCGAGCTCATGCTGCAGGTCGCCACGGCGGCGCCCCAGGCCATCGCGGGCCGGATCGAGGCCGCCCGCCACCGAGTGCACGAGATCTACTCCCCCGAGGCCGCGGGAGCACGCCTGCAGCGGGAGCTGGAGCGGATCCACAAGCTGCGCGACCAGCCGGTCGGGCACGCCGTCATCGCGTAGTCAGAGATCCGGATACACGAAAGCCCCGCTGCGCAGTGGAGACGATTGCGCATGCAGGGGCTTCGTGCAGCCAATGCAGCCCAGGCTCCCCCCTCAGGGGATGCAGGCGCCGCCGGCGTCGACCTTGCAGAAGTAGCCGGTCGTATCGAGCACCAGATGGGAGGTTCCGGTGCCGAGGAAGACATAGGCTGACAGATCGTTCGGGGGCGCAGTCGCCAGACCGACGATCGCGCCGTTGCCGAGCGCGGGCTCAGCGGCGCGGAAGGTCAGGTTCGCGGCCACGGGCCGGGCGACGTTCGACGGATACAGGGTGAGATAGCCGTCCGTCGCCGGTCCGACGATCGTGGCATTGAGGACGACCGCTTTGGCGTTGGTCGGAATGCCGCAAACGCCCTGGACCGTGAAGTTCCGGGTGGTCTGGGCGCTGATCGGGCCGCCGGTCTGGCGCGTGTCCGCGACACGGCACGGGGTGATCGGGAAGAACCGCAAAGGACCATTCTGGGCGAAAGCGGGAGCGGCCGAAAGGGCAAGAGCCGCACACAGAGCGAAACGGAATGTTCTGGACATCGATGAAAACCCTCCTTCGGGATCGACGCTGAAACCGTGGAATCTCCTGTGTCAGTATAACACGAAAGCAAGGGAGTCAACCCGTTTATTCCCCTCCAGCCAGGAGAGGATAACGGCGGACCCTCTTGACGTGAAGCTTGTAGCGGAAGAGCACCCCGAGCACCGCGAAGCCGTAGCGCACGCTCCGCCAGAACCCGATCTGCGACGCCTCCGGGAAGTAGCGCGTCCGGATCGGGATCTCCCGGATCCGCAGCCCGTGGTAGACCCCCTGGGCGATGATCTCGGTGTCGAAGACGAAGTCGTCCGAGTTGCTCTCCAGATCCACCGTCTCGAGATACCGCCGGCTGTAGGCCCGCAACCCCGAGTGGTATTCCGACAGAAAGACGTAGAAGGTGGCGTTGGCCACCACCGTGAGGAACAGGTTGGCCAGGTACTTCCATTTCGGCATCCCGCCCTCGAGCGGCCGCCCTCCCAGCATGCGGCTGCCGAAGACGGCGTCGCATTCCCCGCGCTCCAGCGGCCCCACGAGCTCGGGGACGTAGGCCGGGTCGTACTGGTGGTCGGGATGGACCATGACCACGATGTCGGCCCCGCGGGCGAGCGCCTCGCGATAGCAGGTCTTCTGGTTGCCACCGTAGCCCCGGTTGCGCGGATGGACCAGCACGTGGAGACCGAGGCGCTCTGCCACCTCGACGGTCCGGTCGCGGCTCGCGTCGTCGACCAGGATCACGTCGTCCACCCAGTCCATGGGCAGGTCGTCCCAGGTCCGTTCCAGGGTCTTCTCCGCGTTGTAGGCCGGCATGACGACACAGACCTTGCGGGTCCGCCGCAGAGCGGGCACGGTGTCGGGGGACGCCATGTCCTGGGGGGAGATCTCGGGCATCGCCATCGCGTATAGTTTAACAGCTTCCCGGGAAGGTCCACAGGTCGTGGCGGCGATGAAGCTCATCATCCAGATCCCCTGTTACAACGAGCAGGCGACCCTGCCCCAGACCCTCGCGGACATCCCGCGCCAGATCCCCGGCGTGGACCGGGTCGAGATCCTGGTGGTGGACGACGGCAGCACCGACGGCACGGCCGAGGTGGCCCGCCGCTGCGGCGCCGACCACATCGTCCGCCACACCCGCAACCAGGGGCTCGCCCGCGCCTTCCGCACCGGCGTCGACGCCTGCCTGGAGCTCGGCGCGGACATCATCGTCAACACGGACGCCGACAACCAGTACGCGGGGAGCGCCATCCCCGACCTCGTGCGCCCGATCCTCGACGGGCAGGCGGACTTCGTGGTCGGCGACCGCGGGCCGGGCCGGCTCTCCCACTTCTCGCCGGGCAAGCGGCGTCTGCAGCGGCTCGGCAGCCGGATCGTGCGGCGGCTCTCGGGGCTCGCCGTGCCCGACGCGGTGAGCGGCTTCCGGGCGCTGTCGCGGGCGGCGGCGCTCAAGATCAACGTCGTCTCCTCGTTCAGCTACACGATCGAGACCCTGATCCAGGCCGGATACGAACGGATGGCCGTGACCTCGGTGCCGGTGGCGGTCAATCCGCAGACGCGCGAGTCGCGCCTGTTCCGCAGCCTGCCGTACTTCCTGCTGCAGTCGCTCGCGACCATGATCCGCACCTACACGATGTACAAGCCGCTGCGGGTCTTCTCCTCGCTGGGGCTCGTCCTGATCCTCGCCGGATCGGTGCCGGTGGTCCGCTTCCTGATCTACTACTTCCTGGGCCAGGGGAGCGGCAAGGTCCAGTCGCTGCTCTTGGGCGGCGTGCTACTGACCCTCGGCTTCGTCTCTCTCCTGATCGGCGTGATCGCCGACCTGATCTCGGTCAACCGGCGCCTGCTGGAGATCCTTCTCCAGAAGGTCCGGCAGCTGGAACCTCCCGACACGCCATGAAGGTGGCGTTCTGGGGCACGTTCGATCTCGGCAAGCCGCGCAACCGCATCCTCCTGCGAGGCCTGCGGGAGAACGGCGCCGAGGTCCTCCTCTGCCACCGGCAGGTCTGGGCCGGCGTCGAGGACAAGAGCCGCCTCACCGCCGGAGAGCGCCTGCGCTTCCTCCTCCGCTGGCTCCTCGCCTATCCCGCTCTGATCGGACGCTATCTGCGGCTCCCCCGGCACGACGTGGTCCTCCTCGGCTATCTGGGCCAGCTCGACGCCCTGGTGCTCTGGCCGTTCGCCCGCCTGCGCCGGGTACCGGTGGTCTGGGACGCATTCCTCTCGCTCCACGACACGATGGTGGACGACCGCGCCCTGGTCTCGCCGCGGCATCCGCTGGCGCTCCTCCTCTTCGCCTGGGAATGGCTCGCCGGACGCGCCGCCGACCGCGTCCTCCTCGACACCCGGGCTCACGCGGAGGCGTTCGCGCGGACGTTCCGGCTGCCGTCTGCGAAGATGGGAGCGGTGTTCGTGGGGGCCGAGCCGGAGGTGTTCCCGCCCGCCCGACCCTCACCCCCTCGATCCCCCTCTCCCACGCACACTCACACCCGCCCGGGCGAGGGGGAGGAAGAAAAAGAAGAGACCGTGAAGGTGTTGTTCTACGGGCAGCTCATTCCTCTTCATGGAGTGGAGACGATCCTGCGGGCGGCCCGGCTGGCTCGGGAGGAGCCTTTCGAGTGGGTGCTGATCGGCCGGGGGCAGGAGGAGGAGCGGGTGCGGCGGATGCTCGCAGAAGAGCCTCTGCCGCGGCTGCGGTGGGTCCCCTGGGTGCCTTACGAAGAGCTCGCCCGGTGGATCGGCGAGGCCGACGTCTGCCTGGGGATCTTCGGCGCGAGCGGCAAGGCGGGACGGGTGATTCCCAACAAAGTCTTTCAGATCCTCTCTGTCGGCAAGCCGCTGGTCACCCGCGACAGCCCGGCGATCCGCGAGCTGCTCGCCCCGGGTCCCGGCGTCTCCCTGATCCCACCGGACGATCCGGCGGCCCTGGTGGAGGCGTTGCGCCGGTTCCGGGCTGAGCGCCCGGCTCTCGCCGGCACGGCGCTCCATGCGGACGTCCGGGAGCGGATCACGCCGCGGGCGATCGGGCGGGATCTGCTGGCGATCCTCGAGGGCTCGTGATGGAACGGCATCCGCTCTTCGGCCCGACCGCCCCCCACCTCGGCTGGGTCCCGGCCCCGCGCTATGCCCTGCGCCGCGCCCGCCTGCTCGACCTCGCCGAGCCTCTGGGCGGGGGACGGCTTCTGGAGATCGGCCCCGGCTCCGGCGCTCTGCTCGCGGACCTGACCGATCTCGGCTTCTCCTGCGAGGCCCTGGAGACCTCGGAGGAGGCCGTCCGGCTCGCCACGGCTCTCAATCCGGAGATCCGGATCACCCGCTCGCCCGATCCGGCGTGGCACGAAGCGTTCGACGTCCTCGTCGCCTGCGAGGTCCTGGAGCACATCGAGGACGATCGGGCGGCCCTGGAGGAGTGGCGCGGCTGGCTGCGTCCGGGCGGCCACCTGCTCCTCTCGGTGCCGGCCCACGCCCGGCGCTGGAGCGCCACGGACGTCTGGGCGGGCCATTTCCGGCGCTATGAGAAGGACGGCCTCCGCGGCCTGCTCGAGCGCGCCGGCTTCGCGGTGGCCGAGCTCGAATGCTACGGCTTCCCGTTGAGCAACCTCGTCGAACCGCTGCGCGCCTGGTCACACCGGCGGGCGCTCGCCCGGCGGGAGGGCGGGGGGCTCGCGGAGGCCACGGCGCAGAGCGGGGTCGAGCGCGGTCTCGAGGCGCGCCTCTGGCCGCTCCAGGCGAGCGCGCCGGGGAGGCTCCTCTTCCGCGCGGCCTTCCGCCTGCAGGAGATCTTTCGGAATCGCGACCTGGGGACGGGCTATCTGGTCCTCGCCCGCCGTACGGGCGGGCCCGCATGAAGGGCCGGCTTCCCCGCCTCCTCGGCGTCCTGGCCCTCCTTGCCAGCGTCGCCTATCTCGCCACCGTGGCCGTGCACCGCGCCTCGTCCTTCCCGGAGGTGGTCTGGAGCCCGCGCGCCATCGGCGCCTTCGCGGCGGCGACCGGGATCTACCTGCTGATGCTCCTCGCCGGCTCGGCCGCCTGGTTCCTGCTCCTGCGCTCCGCCGGCGCCGAGACGTCGCTCGTCACGGTGCTGGCCGTCTGCGGGTTGGGCCAGGCGGGCAAATACTTGCCGGGGAACGTCGGCCAGTACCTCGGCCGCGCGGCGCTGGCCCGGCAGCACGGCATTCCTCTTCACAAGAGCGTGCTGACCCTCGGCTTCGAGACGACCGGCCTGATCGTGACGGCCGCGGCCTGCGCGCTCCTGACGGGAGCGGGCGGGTCCCTGGCCGCGCCCTGGAAGATCGCCCTGCTCGCCGCCGCAGCGGTGGCCGCGCCGTTTCTCCTGGTACACGTCCTGGAGCGCTGGTTTCCCGGCATCTTGAAGGAACGGCTCGGCGTCGAGCGGCTCCCCCGCCCGTCGGTGGCTGCCCTGGGCGCCTGCCTGGCTCTCTACGCGGCCGTCTTCGCCGGCGGCGGCCTGTCGTTCGATCTCCTGGCCCGCGGCCTCTTCGGCGCCGGCTCGGCGGTCTCCTGGTGGCAGGCGGTCCCCGCCTTCGCCCTCTCCTGGGTGCTCGGCTTCATCACGCCGGGCGCCCCTGCCGGGCTGGGGGTGCGGGAAGCGCTTCTGGTCAGTGGCACGGCAGCGCTCTACGGGCCGGGGGCCGCTCTCTCGACGGCGCTCGCCTTCCGGCTCGTCACGGTGCTCGGGGACGGGATCGCGTTCCTGGCGGGAGCGGCCTTCAGGCGCGCTTGAGCTTACGGTAGAGATCGAGGAGAAGCGGCGGGGTGAGCTGGTGGATGGCGGTCTGCCAGGAACGGCCCTTGGGATTCCACCAGCGGCGCTGCCAGAGGGCGACTTCCTTTTCATAGGCGCCGAGGTCGAGCGTTCCGCCCTTGACGCCGATTCCGACCACGGTGTGCGGGAAGATCTCGCGGCCGGCCCAGTCGACCCGGACCTGGGTGAAGGGACGCAGGAGGCTGCGGAAGGCGTCCGGGGTGAAGCGCCAGTAGTCGTGCGGGTGGTCGTGGATATGGAAGTCCATGACAGAGGTGATCGCGAGATAGCCCCCCGGCCGCAGCACCCGGTACATCTCCTCGACCGCCCGGTGCGGGTACTCCACGTGCTCCAGGGTGTCGAAGCAGAGGACGGTCCCCACCATATCGGACCCCAGGTCGAGGCGGTGCAGGTCGAGGATCCGGTCCACCCCGCGTCCCGGCCGCATGTCGCAGCCGACGTAGGTCTTGCCGGGGAAGAGCGGCCGGAGGTCGGCGAAGCCTTCCTGCCCTTCCACCTGGAGGGCGCCGAGCTCGTAGATCGGCTCGGCGGCCGGGAGGGTCGCGGCGAGGAGGCGGGCGTAGTCCTTGATCGATGTGCGCATCAGAGCGGCTTGCGCAGCAGGAACTGGGCGTGCCAGGTCAAGACCTCGCCGATCCAGGGCCAGCGGATGAAGGAGACCGGGAGATAGCGGGTCGACATCTCGAGGCAGCGCAGGCTCGATGTCCCGAGCAGGCGGCGGAACTTGCGGATGGTCATCTTGAAGAGCCCCCAGCCGGCGAAGAGGTCGGCGAAGCTCGTGGCGTCGTCCTGCACCGGGTAGAGATCGCGCACCCAGCCCGGGACCTTCCGCCGGCCGCGCAGCCGCACGGCGATCTTCTCCCCGAGATAATGGAACGGCGCGTACTCGTGTCCGCCGAGCGGGCTGTAGTACGGCGGGAAGCTCACGTAGGCGGTGCCGCCGGGTTTCAAGACGCGCTCGATCTCGGCCAGGATCTCTTCGGGGTGGGGGACGTGCTCGATCAGGCTGGCGCAGAAGACGAGGTCGACCGCGGCATCGCGGAGCGGCACGGCGGCGGCGCTCGCCTGGATGCGATGGAGGCCGGGTCCCGCGAGGCGCGGCGGCGTCAGGTCCACGGCGAAGACACGGGCTCCCCGGGCCGCGAACTCGCGGCTGTATCCACCCAGGCCGCTCCCGAGGTCGAGCAGGGAGCTGCCGGCGAAGCAGACGCCATGCTGTTCCATATACTGAATGAGCAGGTCCGCCTGGAACGCCTGGAACTCGCGGTAGCTCTGCTCGGACTCCGTGCGTCGAACGGACAGGCGCCAGAGATCGCGGAATTCACCCAGCCTCAAAGCGCGCCGATGGTACCATGTGCCCCCGAACATGGAACGGATCGGCAGCGACGAACGCCCGGGCCCGCGGATCGGCGTCTGGGGGACGTTCGACCTCGCCGACTACGGTGATCTCCTCGTCCCCAGGATCTTCGCGCGGGAGATCCTCCGCCGGCTTCCCCTGGCGACGGTCCGCGCGTTTTCTCCCCTCGGGTCTCTCCATCCGGTCGCGATGGACGGCGGGCTGCCGGCCGAGCCGCTCGGTCCCTGGTCGCCGGGCCGGCTTGCGGAGCTCGCGGCGGACCTCGATTTCGTGGCGGTCGGTGGGGGCGAGCTGCTCCGGCTCGACGACGATGCTTACGGCATCCTCTATGGATGGTCTCCCGAGGAGACCGCCCGGCGGCAGCCGAGCCGGTTCTTCATCGAGGGCCTGGGGCCGGAGCTGGAGGCGGCTTGCCCCATGGCGTGGCAATCCGTGGGCGTGCCATTCGGGCTCGCCCCCGGGGAGGCGCAGAGGATCCGGGAGGCGCTCGCGGCGCGGGCGTACGTCGCGGTGCGCGACGAGGCCAGCCGGGAGAGCTTGGTGGCGGCCGGGGTCGACCGCGAGATCGAGGTCGTGCCGGACCCGATCCTCCTGGTGGGGGACTTCTTCCCCGCCGAGGTGCTTGCGCGGCGGTTGCGGTTCCTGCGGACCATGGGCTGGTATCCGGCGGACCGGGCTCCCCTGCTCCTCCAGGGTGGCGCGGATCTCGTCCGCCGCGCTCCCGGCGTCGCGGAGGCGGTGCGCGCGGTTCTCGGCGAGCTGGGGCATCCTCCTCTCGTCCTGATCGAGACGGGCCCCTGCCATGGCGACGGGGCGTTCCTCGATGCGCTGGCTCCGGCGCTCCCCGGCCCGGTCCACCGGATGCCGGCCGCCGTGTCTCTCGAAGACGTGGCTGCGGCTCTCGCCCATGCGCGGGCGTTCGCCGGCTCCTCGGTCTCCGGGTGTCTCACGGCCCTGGCTTATGGGGTGCCGTTCGTCCCGATCGGACAGGTGGCGGAGCTGCCGGACGCCTTGCGGCGGGCTTTCGCTCCAGACCGGCCGGCGGCGCTCCAGTCCCTCCTCCAGGGGATGCTTCCCCGGATCGCGGCGAGCTTCGACCGTCTGGCGGAGATCGCCGAGTGGTCGTGGGGCGATCGGGTGAAGCGCGGCGAGCGGCCGGGCCTCGCCGCGATGGCGCGCGAGCTGGCCGCGGCCCGGGAGCGCGAGCGCGCTCTGCTGCGGGACCGCGAAGCCCTGCGCGCGCGGCTCGTCGAGGAGCGTCTGCGCTTCGCCGAGATCGTCGATACGCTCGAAGCCGCGGGCGGAGGGGACGCCCGGACCGCGGAACGGGCGGCCGAGCTGCGCGGCTGGGTCGAGATCCTCGAGGCGCGCGCGGCGCGGGCGGACCACGGACGCGAGCAGGCCGAGGCGCGGCTGGCCGGTTACGAGCGGCTGCTGGGGACGCGGATGCTGCGGAGCGCGGCGGGCCTGCAGCGGCTCCTCGCGAAATGGCGGCCGCGGGCGTGAGCCCGCTCCGCTTCCCCGCCGTGGCGCGGCCGGAGGTCTCGGTCGTGATGGTCGCCTACGGCGGCCTGGCCTGGACCGGGCGCGCGCTCCAGGCGCTCCTCGACCACACCGGGCCGGTCTTCGAGCTGATCGTGGTGGACAACCCGGCCGGCGACGGGACGGCGGAGCTCCTGGCCCGCGAGGCCGAAGGGGCGACGCTCCTCCTCAACCGGACGAACGTGGGGTTCAGCGCGGCGTGCAACCAGGGCGCGGCGCACGCCCGGGGAAGACACCTGGCCTTCCTCAACAACGACCTCTTTGTCCATGCGGGATGGCTGCCGCCGCTCCTCGGAGCGCTCGAGAGCGAGGGCGTGGGGGCCGCGGGTCCCCGCTTCCTGAACCTCGACGGCTCGCTCCAGGAGGCGGGGGCGCTCCTGTCGCGCAGCGGCGTGCCGCTCGACTACGGAAGCGGAGACGAGCCGGGGCGGCCGGCATACCGGTTTCCCCGGACGGTCGACTACCTGGCCGGCGCCTGCCTGCTGGTCCGCCGCTCCGCCTTCTGCGCGGTGGGCGGGTTCGACGCGGTCTTCGGGCTCGGCTATTACGAGGACGCGGACCTCTGCCTCCGCCTCGCCGCGGCCGGCTACCGGACGGTCTACGAGCCGCGGTCGGTCGTCACCCACGTCCGGGGCGGCTCGGGAGCGGCCGGCTCGCTCCAGACGCTCGTCCTGCGCAACCAGTCGCTCTTCGAGGAGCGCTGGCGGCCGCTCCTCGCCTCCCGGCCCCTGCCTCCGCTCGCCGGGAACCCGCGCCGCATGCTGGCCGCGCGGGACGCTCCGGCCGAGGCGCGCTTCCTGGTGCTCAGCCCGGAGAATCCCGGCCCCGGCTCCCCCGCCTCCGTCCTTATCGATAGGTTGCGGAGCGAGCACCCGCGGGCGCAGATCACGCTCGCCGCGGTGGGCGAGGCGGGCGGAGGGCCGGAGGCCGAGCGGCTCCTCGGCCTCGGCGTCGAGGTGGAGGTGCGGGCGGAGGGCTGGAGCCCCTGGCTCCTCGCCCGGCGCTTCCACTACGACGCGGTCTACGGATCGGTCCCCGCCCTCGACGGCCTGGTCTGCCGGACCCAGCCGCAGGCGTTCTGGTGGTAGCGTACGCCGCCATGATCACCCCGGACGGTCCGCGCCGCGCCGCGCCCACGGTGCTCGGCTTCTGCCTCCTCGCCGCGCTCCACCTCGCTCTCGCAGCTCCGATGCGGGGGCCGATGCTGTTCGGCGACGAGACCGCCTATCTGGGGATCGCGCGGTTCCTGGCGGGGCACACGCCCTACCCCATCATGGCCAGCCCGGCGATGGGGGCCGTCCCTTTCTACCACTTCGGCTATCCGCTCCTTCTCGTCCCGGTCTCCTGGCTCTCCGGCGATCCGCTCACGGTCTACCGGACGGCTCTCGCCGTCAACTCCCTGCTGCTCGCCGCGCTCTTTCCCCTGCTCGCGGCGTTCGGCCGGCGCGTCCTCGGGCTCGCTCCCGGCGAGGCTGCGCTCGCGGGGATGGTGGTGAGCCTCTATCCGGCGTTCCTCCTGCAGTCGAACCTCACCTGGTCGGAGAGCCTGCTGGCGCCCCTGGTCGCCGCGGTGCTCCTGGCCTTCTATCGCCTGGCCGAGCGGCCCGCCGCGGGCACGGCCTGCGCCTTCGGCCTGGCCACGGTGTTCGCCGATGCGGTGCATGCGCGGATGCTGGGGCTGGTGCTCCTCGCCCTCCTGGCCTTCGGACTGCTCTGGAAGCGCGGCCGGCTGCGCTCCCGGGAGGCGGCCACCGCGGCGCTGGTCACGCTGGCCGGAGCCGGCGCCGTGCGGGCGGTCAACGGCCTGGTGGCCGCGAAGCTCTGGGTGGGAGATCCGCGGCGGCTCAAGGTCTCCGACCTGGCCGTCCATCTCAC
>WNGB01002559.1_pt1 | contig 39171 bp, 31 predicted proteins | sample 5400681 | NCBI WGS metagenome assembly WNGB01 (sample SAMN13153367, study PRJNA577476) | soil metagenome | isolation source: 115 cm soil or saprolite under grassland replicate 2 | place: USA:California | collected 2016-06-15 | reverse complement strand
ACCGAGGTGCCACGCTGGACGATCTGCGACAACCGGGCAAGCAAAGACTCCACCAAGTTGGGTGCCAACCCCAGGGACAACTCATCGATCATGAGCAGCTTGGGCAGGCTCATGAGACCTCGGGCGATGGCGCACATCTGCTGCTCCCCGCCCGACAGCCGACCGGCTATCCGTTCGAGATGTTGACGTAGATGGGGGAACAGCTCGAGGACCCACTCGATGTCCTCGCGAACCCTGGCGTCCCGTCGCTGGTATGCCCCCATCTCCAGGTTCTCGCGGACCGTGAGTCCTGCGAACAGTCGCCTGCCCTCGGGGACATGCGCGATCCCCAGGCGCACTACGTGCTCGGGTCGCATCCCGACGGTCTCTCGACCGCGCCACCGGACGGAGCCGGCAAGGGGGTGGAGGAGTGCGGAGATCGCCCGGAGGAGCGTCGTCTTGCCGGCCCCGTTCGAGCCGACCAGGGCGACGATCTCCTGCTCGCCCACGTCGAGTTCGACATCCCACAGGACCTGCACGCCCGCGTATCCCGCACTCAGCTCTCGGACTTCGAGCATCCCTATCCCTGTTCGCTCGTCCTTCGCGCGTATCGCTCCCCGAGGTAGGCGCTGATCACTCGCTCGTCGCCGGCGACCTCGTCGGGGCGACCCCATGCCAGCGTCCGTCCCTGATGAAGGACCAGGATGTGGTCGGACACAGCCATGATTGCCTTCATGACGTGTTCGATGGCCACGATCGTGATGCCTTCATCGCGCAGCGAGCGCACGAGGTCCACGGCGCGGTCGATCTCTTGAGGCCGGAGCCCCGCCATGACCTCGTCGAGCAGGAGGAGGGCGGGGCCCATGGCCAGGGCTCGGGCCAGCTCCAGCCGCTTCGCTTCGGCCACCGAGAGATCGCGGGCCATTGCGTGGATCTTCCCGCCCAGCCCCACCCGTTCCAGCACCTCGTCGGCCCGCCGAAGGCTCCGGGCCAGGGAACGCGCCCCCCGCGGACCGAACATCCCGCCGATGGCCACGTTCTCCCGAACACTCAGGTCCCGGAACGGCTTCACCACCTGGAAGGTCCTCGACACGCCCAGATGGGCGATCTTCCACGGCTTTGCTCCCGTGACGTCCTGGCCCTCGACCAATACCCGACCCGAGGAGGGGCCCAGGAATCCGGTGATGACGTTGATCAGCGTCGTCTTCCCGGCGCCGTTCGGCCCGATGACGCCCGTGATGCTCCCCTCCTCCACGTGGAAGGAGACGTCCGACAGCGCGTGCAACCCCCCGAAGCGACGACTGACCGCCTGGGTCTCGAGGATCACAGTCGATACTGACGCACGTTCGCCAACAAGGTCGGACGGCGCCGACGCCAGCTCTCCCCGGCAAACCGAACAGCACCCTCTGGGAGGAAGATCACCGCCACGACCACGATGGCGCCGAAGATGAACAGGTTCCACTGGAGGTAGTTCTGCCGGAGGTACTCGGACAGGAACTGGAGTCCCACCCCTCCGAGCAGGGGCCCGAGTACGGTGCCTATGCCGCCGATGACGACCATGACCACCATCAGCACTGTGATCTCCACGGAGAACGACCGCTCCGGGTAGATGGTCACCTGCTGGAAGGCGTACAGGCCCCCCGCCACCGCGGTGAGGAAACCGGATAGAGCGAAGGCGGCCACCTTCGTCCGCGTAGTATTGACCCCCATGGCCGCGGCCCCGTCCTCCTCCTCCCGGATGGCCCGGAGGGCATATCCGAACCGGCTTCGAGATACCCGCCATACGACGAGGAGTGCCGTGAGGAGTAGGACCAGGAAGTAGTAGTAGAAGCCGGTGTTGCCCGGATACGGTGTCGCGGCTTTCGTCCCTACTGCCGGGATGGTGATGCCCGATCCGCCCCCGGTGATGCGCGGCACGTTGATCACCAGCTCTCGCATCCCCTCCGCCACCCCCAGCGTGGCGATGGCGAAGTAGTGCCCGCGTAGCCGGAGTACGGGCAACCCCACCAGGGCCGCGAAGACGGCCCCGAACACGGCTGCCAAGACCAGTGCCGGCCAGAACGTCCATCCGGCCCTGGCCATCAGGGAGGCCACCGTGTAGCCGCCCAACCCGAAGAACACCACGTTTCCGAAGCTCGGGTACCCTGCCATGCCCCCGATGAGGTTCCAGGCAAGCGCCAAGGTGGCGAACATGAACACCCCCGCCAAGGTGCGCTGGAAGCTCTCGAGCAGGACCTCGGGAGCGTAGACGAGGTAGGCCGTCAGGGCCACGGCGGCTCCCCAGCCGAGGGCGCGGCGGTGGCGGAGCGCCGCCCAGACGAAAGGGACGGTCCGCTTGGTCCCGGTGTCGCCGGACCGTGCCTCGGCCACCTAGGCCTCCACGCGCGCCTCATAGAAGGGGCGCCCGAGCAGCCCGCTGGGCCGGACGATCAGCACCAGGACCAGCACTCCGAAGGCGATTGCGTTCACCAGGGCCCCCGACAGGTACTGCCCGCCCCACGCCTCCACGACCCCGAGGACCAGCCCTCCGGCCAGCGCGCCCCACATGTTGCCCAGCCCTCCCAGCACGCTGACCACGAAACTGCGGAGCGTGAGGCTCCCTGCTCCCACCGGGCTGAACGTCCCTACGATCCCGGTCATCGTGCCGGCGACGGCGGCCAGCGCCGCCGAGATCCCGAAGGTCAGGGCGTAGATGTGACGGACGTCCACCCCCATGAGGCGGGCCGTGGACCGGTCCATCCCGGTGGCCTTGATGGCTCGCCCGGTTCGGGTGCGGGCCATGAAGGTGGCGAGGAGGAAGGTGAGGCCCAGGGCCAGTCCGAACCCGAGCAGCCGCCCGTACGGCAACCGCACCGGGCCCAGGGAGAACCCGCTCGCCGCGTAGGACATGGGGATCGAGCGGAAGTCCGCGCTGAACCAGATCGTTAGCCCATTCACGATCAGGAGCTGGAGCCCGAACGTGAGCAGGAGCGTCATCCAGATCGGGGCGTTCACCACGAGGTTGATCAGGCCCCGCTGAAGGGCGTACCCGATCACGAACAGGGCCGCTGCGGAAGCGAGCATGGCGAGCCAAGGATCGAGGCCGGCGGAGCCCGTGAGCTTCCAGGCCACGTAGGCGCCCCCGATGGCCAGGGCCCCGTGAGCGATGTTCACGATGTTCATCACGCCCCACACCAGGGAAAACCCCAGGGCCACCAGGGCGAACAGCCCGCCCTGGAGGAGGCCGTTGATGGTCGCCTGGAGGAACTGGGTCAAGCGCCGGCCCCTACCGCTGTCCGAACGGAGGGGTGGGCCATTGCAGCGTTGCGCTGTTCGGGCCCTTGGGCCACACCGTCACTGCCTGGCCGTCCTGGATCTGGATCACCGTCATCGGCTTGTAGACGTTCTTCCCCTGGCCGTCGAACTTGATCTGGCCGAAGAAGGACATCGTGTCCAGGGAGGCCATCGCGTTGCGCACCGCTGCCGGCTCGAGCGATCCCGCCCTCTGGATTGCGAGCACCATGGCCAGGGCCCCGGCAGTGGCCTCCGCGTTGTGGTACTCGGCGTCGTGACCGAACATCTGCTTGATCCCGTTCGCGTAGTCCTGCGCGGTACCGACGTAGGAATCCTTCCCTTCCACGTCGGCCGACCATTGGGACGACCCCAGCACGAGCTCTGCCGCCTTGCCGAGGGACTGGACGAAGTCGGGAGTGGGCGGGGCCACGGTCTCGCCGAACCCGCCGGCGGGATTCAACCGGAGCTCCTCGGCTGCCTTGATCACGCCGATCCCGTCCTGGAGGTGGCCTGAGCTGAGGACTAGGTCAGGTTTCTTGGGCTTGATCTTCGTGATCTGGGCGGTGAGGTCCGTGGCCGAAGCGGGGAACGTTTCCTGCGCCACGACCTGCATGCCCTGCTTCTGGGCCTCCTGCGCCCCGGCCTGGGCAGCGGTCTGAGAGAATCCATCGTCGGCCGCCAGCACGGCGACGGTCTTGGGCTTGGGAGTGGCAAGCTCGGCCACGGCTTTCACGATGGAGGCCACGTAGAAGCTGGCCGGCGAGAGCACCCCGAACGTGTACTTGTAGCCCTGGGTGTAGATCTTGTCGTCGGCCCCGGCCGTGCTGACCATGAGCTGCTGGTTCCGCTCGACCACCGCGGACGCCGCCTGGGTCGAAGCCGAACCGTACGGGCCCAGGATGAACTTGATGCCGGCGTCGTTCATCTGGTCGACGAGCTGCGCGGCTACGTCGGGTGTGGAGCGGTCATCCTGGTACTTGATAGCGAGGGTGTAGGTCTTCCCTCCGACCTTCACCCCGCCTTTTTCGTTGATCACTTTCCGGAAGTACTCGTAGCCTTCCTTGGTCAGGATGCCTTCCCGGGCCAGCGACCCCGTGAGGGAAAGTGCGGCTCCGAACGTAAGCGTCCCTCCCTTGGCGGTCTCAGTTCCGCCTCCGCCGCCTCCCTTGCACGCCGCGCCCACCAGGGCCAGCACCGAGATCACAGTGAGGAACTTTCGGACGCTCATGCCACCACCTCCAGGCTGTGGACCGATTCCATCGCCGCCTTCGTGGGGCGCCAAACAAGGCAGGCCGAACGCCTGATTCTATGTCCGGAGCGAGGCAAGACGCGATTCTCGGTCCAGGGCGTCACTGGTCGGCTGTCGAGTAGGCCCTCACAGGAGCCCTGACAACGGCGCCACGGCTGAGGGTAACGCACGACCCGAGCTCCTGGCTGAACCCGATTGGCTCTAGGAGCACCGGGACGATACGAGCGTCCGCGTCCTGGACTGTGGAAGCACAGATGCCTATACGCGCGCACACATACGGTCTGCGGTCGCCCTGTCCGTCGACTGATGGCTGAAGGAGCCCGGAGGTGGCGTTCACGTGATGGGGGCGGAGACCTTTTGCGGCTCATGGGTCGTCTCCGTGTATCCGATGACACCACGGTGGTCGCCTACGACGACTTCAACACCACCTACGCCACGAGGCTTTGGTGGGTCCTGCACTACTACGGTCATACGGCCGCCAAGGTGCTGGACGGCGGCTGGCACCGATGGCTCAGCGAGGGACGGCCCATGACATTTCACGAGGCGGCTTCGAAACCACGACGGTTCACCCCTCGGGCCAACGAGGACATCATGTGTCGCCTGAACTACCTGAAGGACCGGCACAAGGATAGCGACGTGCAGATCCTCAACGTTTTGCCGAGTGCCCACTTCCGCAGCGAGGTGAATCCCTTCAGCAACAAGCGAGTGGGGCACATCCCCGGATCGGTGAACATCCCTATCGAGGAGTTCCTGACCGATGACGATCGTGGTGTGGTCAAGCCGGGATGGGAAGTCCGAGCTGTCCTCGACAAAGCAGGGCTCTCCCCGGACAAGGAGACCGTGGTCCACTGCCAGGCAGGTGTTCGGACCACCCTCGGGATCTTCGTCCTGTCGCTCCTAGGATGGGACCGCATCCGCGCCTACGACGCCGCGATGGCGGAATGGGCCGATCAAGACGACACCCCCCTGGTGCTTGAGGAGGCGTAGTCCCGCGACGCGCGGGTCCCTCGGAAGATCACAGGACCTCCTTGGCAACAATCAATAGCCACTCTAAGAATGGAGAGAGGAACTTCCGTAGGGCACTTGCCTGCTCTGGTGTCAGGGGGGCGAATCGAACCAGGCCTCAAGGTCTGGTGGCACTCTTGTTGGTCTGGTGTCGGAGGGCCGACTCGAACCATAAGCACATGTGTCGTCCTGCGTGGAGAGATCACTCTCGCAGCGTGACCGGCGAGGTGGATCGGAAGGACGAGAGTCTGCATGCACTCGAGAGCGGGTGACCCGGATCGAGGCGACCGGGGCCGGCCGCGACCCTGGGCAAACACGTGCGAATCCACTGGTCATCTCCGTGGTCAAATCGTTGGTCAGCCCATGAGATGACCATCCCGCAGCGGCCATCCTCGCAGTTCGGACGGGCGGAGGGGGGTTCCCCGGAACCGTGCTCCCCGTCGCTTTTCGTTCTCCTCCCGCTCCCCGGGACTCCTCCATCTCGAGGTGATCCACGGAGTCCAGGAAATGGGAGGTGCGCATCCTCTTCGAACCAACGGGTCTTCCTCGCAATCAGCGAAGAAGCGCCTGAAGGATCGCCTCTTGGACGCAGAACCTACGGGCGTGTCGGTAGCCGTATCGGTGGGCGTATCGGTAGCCGCATCGGTGGGCGTCCCATGAGGCGGCCATGCTGGAGAGGGCAAAGGCCCAGGTGGGAGGGTGGGCACCCTAGGCGTATCGACTCCCAGACTCGTGTACGCACTCGCACTAAGCGCGCTCGCGCGTCTGCTCGATTTCTATTCTCCTGGAGGTTGACCGAACCGACTAGATGTTCTCGATGATATGCGCAGTGAAGGCTGCTCCCGCTCCCTCTTCACGGAGAACGTCCACAGGTTTGGCCGCTTCGGTGGTTACAAGATCATGCTTCCATCCAAGGGGGCCGCCACGTCTGCCGGTGACCAGCCATTACCAGGCTCCGCCCCTCGGGCCGGTCGATCGGTATCCGGCGCAGCTTCATTGATCGAATGGCCTTCGGTCCGATCGAGAGGAAGTTGTCGGCGAGCGGCACCGGATCCTCCGCCTCGAGGATCTGGAACTCGCCACCGAGGTCTTGCACCAGCCGCTGGACGGCGACGATCCAGTCTGGGTCGGGTCCCTTCTCGTCGGCGACCACATGGACTACCAGAAGGTCGCCGCCCGTCCGCCGGGCGATCCTGCTTCCCCGGCGGATGAGGTCCTCCGACACATCCGGCCGTGACACGCACACAAGGACCCGCTCCCGGGTCTCCGGAGTTCCTCCCTTCGACCATCTCCTCAGGAGCTCGTCGTCGACCTGGTTGGCCACCCGCATCAGGGCCAGCTCCCGCAGGGCGGTCAGGTTCTCCATGGTGAAGAACCGCTGAAGGGCCAGCTCGCACTTGCGCGGATCCGGGTAGACGTTCCCGTGGATCATCCGGCGCTGCAGCGCGTAGGGCGACATGTCGACCAGCTCCACTTGGTCGGCCAGGTCGAGGATCCAGTCGGGGACGGTCTCCTGCTGCTTGATCCCGGTGATCTTGGCGACCACGTCGTTGAGGCTCGCTAGGTGCTGGATGTTCAGCGTGGTGATGACGGAGATCCCCTCGGCCAGGATGTCCAGCACGTCCTCCCACCGCTTGGCCCGCCGGCTCCCCGGGATGTTGGTGTGGGCGAGCTCGTCGACCAGCATGGCCTCTGGCCGTCGCTCGATCACCGCTTCGGTATCCAGCTCCTCGAAGGTCCTGCCCCGGTACTCGAGCTTTCGAGGTGGGACGGTCTCTAGCCCTCCCATCATCTCCATGGTTCGGGGGCGTCCGTACGTGTAGACGATGCCCACGATGACGTCCGTCCCGCGGGATCTCCGGCGCTGGCCCTCCCCCAGCATGGCGTAGGTCTTCCCCACTCCCGGCGCGGCGCCGAGGTAGATGCGGAGGGGAGCCCGCTTGCGGCTCTCTGCCTCCTCCCTGGTCCAAACGGTGTCGAGGACCGGTTGCGCCACCTCCCGGCCCGCCAAGGCCTCGACCGATTCGGACGCGGCCTCGGCTGTCGGCAGCGGGGTGTCCTCCATCACCTGCCCATTTTCGGAGCCGATTGCACGGCCTGCCAGGGAAACCGGGACGGCGACTGGGCTGGGCGCTGACTGGGTCCCAGATGCGACCCGGCGATCCCGTCCCGCCCGGCTCAAGGAGGCGTACGGGACCGCCTGGAAGGAACGGTCGGCGCGCGGCCGACGGGCTTTCCTCCCCAACGCTCGCTCTATCCTCCTCCGTTCCGATCCCGACGCCAGGATGGTGACGTCGTCGCCGTCCCGAAGGTGCTCCGGCAGCTCCTCGGGCTTCGTCACGAGCACGGCGTCCATCCACAAACGAATCTCCGCCGCCAAGCGCAACGCTTCCCCCAGCACGGCTGCCTGGTTGGCTCCAGTGGGATAGCCCAAGCTCAAGAGGACCAGCTCCGCTCGTTCGGCTACCACACCGCGGGCCACCGCTTCCACGTCCAGGGTGGCTTCTCGCCCCAGGACGAAGACCCGACGAGGACGGGGCGGGGTCTCGTCCATCTACCCTTCCAGCCGCCGCAGAGCGAGGTTGAGCTCGAAGACGTTGACTCGGGGCTCGCCCAGCACCCCAAGGACCTTTCCTTCGGTGTTCTCCTGGATCAGTCTTTGGACTCGCGCCCGGGAGAGGTGACGGACGGCCGCGATCCGAGCGGCCTGAAATAGGGCGGCGGCGGGCGAGATATCCGGGTCGAGCCCGCTGGCCGATGCGGTGAGCAGGTCGACTGGGATGTCGGCTGCTCTCAGGCCGGGATGGTAGGGCCCCTCCACCTTCAGGATGGCCGCCACCCGCTCCTTGATGGCGTCCGCCAGGGCTCGGGAGCGAGGGCCGAGGTTCGATCCCGACGAGGCCGCGGCATCGTAGTTCGCGGCGGAGGGCCGCCCGTAGAACCACTCCGGTCCTTCCCACTGCTGACCGATCAGGGAACTCCCGACCGCCGTCCCGTCGACGTTGACCAGCGATCCGTTAGCCCTGTCGTGAAACGCCACCTGCGCCAGCCCCGTCATCACCAGGGGGTAGACGAGCCCGGTGAGAACGGCGAGGACGATCGTCGCCATCAGAGCGCGGGTCGCATTACGGATCACGGGAAGTGCACCAGGGCCAAGAGGAGGTCGATCAGCTTGATGCCGATGAAGGGCGCGACGAGCCCTCCCAGGCCGTAAATGAGGAGGTTGCGTCGAAGCAGCTCCTCCGCCCCGACCGGCCGGTATCGGACCCCCCGCAGGGCCAGCGGGACGAGCAGCACGATGATGATCGCGTTGAAGATCACCGCCGACAGGATGGCCGACTCAGGCGTTCGCAGGTCCATGATGTTGAGCGTGTTCAGCGCCGGGTACGTCGCGGCGAACATCGCCGGGATGATCGCGAAGTATTTCGACACATCGTTGGCGATCGAGAACGTCGTGAGGGCCCCGCGGGTGATCAGGAGCTGCTTGCCGATCTCGACCACGTCCATGAGCTTGGTCGGATTGGAGTCGAGGTCGACCATGTTCCCGGCCTCCTTGGCCGCGGAGGTCCCGGTGTTCATGGCCACCCCCACATCCGCCTGAGCCAGGGCGGGGGCGTCGTTCGTCCCGTCGCCGGTCATCGCGACCAGGACCCCCCCTGCCTGCTCCTTCTTGATGAGGGCCATCTTGGCCTCGGGGGTGGCCTCGGCCAGGAAGTCATCCACCCCGGACTCCTGGGCGATGGCCGCGGCGGTGAGCGGGTTGTCGCCGGTGATCATCACGGTGCGGATGCCCATCTTCCGCAGCTGGGCGAACCGCTCGACCAGACCCTCCTTGATGACGTCCTTGAGCTCGATCACGCCGACCGGATGGCGGTCCCTGGCCACGGCCAGCGGGGTCCCGCCCGCTCGAGCGATCCGTTCCACCTCGGCATCGAGCTCGGGCGGTAGTTTGCAGCCCGACCAGCCAACCACGGCATCCACCGCCCCCTTCCGGATGGGGGTCCCATCCAAGTCCACCCCGCTCATCCTGGTCTGGGCGGTGAACGGGACGAACTGGGCCCGGGCCTCCAGCAGGTCGCGCTCCCGAAGCCTGTACTTGTGCTTGGCAAGCACGACGATCGATCGCCCCTCCGGCGTCTCGTCGGCCAACGAGGCGACCTGAGCGATCTCGGCGAACTCCCGCTCGTCCACCCCAGGCGCCGGGATGAACGCCACGGCTTGGCGGTTGCCCAGCGTGATGGTGCCGGTCTTGTCCAGCAGCAGCGTGGACACGTCACCGGCGGCCTCCACCGCGCGGCCGCTCATGGCCAGGACGTTTCGCTGCACGAGGCGGTCCATGCCGGCGATGCCGATGGCAGAGAGCAGTCCTCCGATGGTGGTGGGGATCAGACAGGGCGATCTCGTTCGGGGTCTTCCGCCGCTCCGCCCCCTCGACCAGCCTGATCATGCGGTCGATGAACGACTCACCGGGCTGGGCGGTGATCCTGACCTTGATCCAGTCGGAGAGCACCTTCGTGCCGCCGGTCACGGCGGAGCGGTCCCCTCCAGATTCCCGGATGACCGGGGCGGACTCACCGGTGATGGCCGATTCGTCCACCGAGGCGATGCCTTCGATGATCTCCCCGTCCCCCGGGATGAGCTCGCCGGCCTTGACCATGACCACGTCGCCGGCCCGGAGCTCCGATGCCGGGACTGTCTCCTCCCTACCGGCGTCGGTCAGCCTCCGGCCGACCAGGTCGGCCCTGGTTTTGCGCAGCGAATCGGCCTGGGCCTTCCCCCTGCCTTCCGCCATGGCCTCGGCGAAGTTCGCGAACACGACGGTGAACCACAGGCCGATCCCGATCCCCGTGTCGAAGGCAACCGGGCCCCCGCCCACGACGTCGGCAACGATCCGGATGGTGACCACCAGCGACACGACCTCGACCACGAAGATCACCGGGTTGCGCAGCAAGGTTCGGGGGTCCAGTTTCCTGAAGCTGTCCACGACGGCCCGCCTGACGATGGGCGGGTCGAACAATGGCCTGGCTCGGACCGCGGACACCCGCTCGTCCTCCCTGGGGGGCGAGGTGACAGCCATCAGGCCAGACCCCCGTGCATGAGGTGCTCGACGATCGGCCCGAGGGCGAACGCCGGCAGGAACGTCAGCGCTCCGATAATCACGATCACGCCGATCAGCAGGCCGACGAACAGCCCGGTGTCCGTCCGGAGGGTCCCTGCGGTGAACGGAACGGTCTTGTCACGACCGACGCTGGCCCCCAGGGCCAGGGCGGCCAGCAGCGGCACGAACCGCGCCACCAGCATGGCGATGCCGCCGCTGATCGCATACCAGGGCCCGCTCGCGGTGATGCCCGCGAAGGCCGAGCCGTTGTTGTTGCCCTGCGACAGGTAGGCGTACAGGATCTCGCTGAACCCGTGCGGTCCTGAGTTGAGCCTCCCCTTCAACCCCGCGGGGATCACCACGGCGATGGCGGTGAAGGCAAGCACCACCAGGAACGGGACCAAGATGGCGATGACGACCAGCTTGACCTGGCGGGCCTTGATCTTCTTCCCCAGGTATTCGGGCGTTCGGCCCACCATCAGGCCGCCGATGAACACGGCGACGACGACGTAGAAGATCATCCCGTACAGGCCGCTGCCGACCCCGCCCCAGATGACCTCGCCTACGGCGATGTTGAACATGGGGGCGACCTGGCCCAGCGCCTGGTAGGAGTCGTGCATCGAGTTGACGCTTCCGTTGGACGCGTCGGTGGTGGCCACGGCCCACAGGGAGGACTCGTCGGGCCCGATCCTCACCTCCTTGCCCTCCACGTTCGGAGCGGAAGCGGAGATCCCGGCCGCCTGCATGGCCGGGGTGGCGTGGCGCTCACCAGGGACCGTGGTGGCGAACCCCGCGACCATCAGGATCCACATCGCGGCGAACAGCACCCATCCCTGCCGGCGATTGCCCACCATCTTCCCGAACGTGTAGGTCAATGCGGCGGGGATCCACAGGATGGCGAACATCTCGACGAAGTTCGAGATTGGGGTGGGGTTCTCGAAGGGGTGCGAGGAGTTCGCGTTGAAGAACCCACCGCCGTTGGTTCCCAGCTGCTTGATGGCGATCTGGCTGGCCGCCGGCCCCCGGGCGATGAGCTGGGTGAACCCCTGGATGCCCTTCACCGAGACGTAGTGCCCGAGGGTCTGCACCACCCCCTGGCTCATCAGGACGACGGCAACGATCGCCGCCAGAGGCATCAGGACATAGAGAACCCCTCGGACGGTGTCTCGCCAGAAGTTGCCGAGGTTCTCGGTCCCCGTCCGGGTGAACCCTCGGATCATCGCGACGAGCACCGCCATTCCCACCGCGGCGGAAAGGAAGTTCTGGAAGGTCAGGGCGAGCATCTGGCTGAGGTAGCTCATCGTTCGCTCGCCGGCGTACACCTGCCAGTTGGTGTTGGTCATGAAGCTGGCGGCGGTGTTGAACGACACGTACGGGTTCACCGGGGGAAGGCTCTGGGGGTTGAGCGGGAGGAACTGCTGCAAGCGGAACAGCAGATAGATGAAGAGCATGCTGATCCCGCTGAACCACAAGACGGATGACGCGTACCGGCGCCAGGACTGCTCGGCATCGGGGTTTACCCCGAGCAGGCGGTACACCACGGCCTCGATGCGCCCGCGTCCCGGCCGGGTGTAGACCCGGTACATGTAGGCCCCCAGGGGTGGGGTGAGCAGGATCAGTAGAATCGAGTACAGGACAATGGTGGCCACCCGGCTAGAACCTCTCCGGCCGGATCAGCACGTACCCCAGGTAGACGAGCAGGGCGACCGCCAGGATCAGTTCGAGAACATCCGCGACGCTCATATCCGGTCGAACCACCTGACCGTCGCGAAGAAGAGCGCGAAGTACGCCACCGAGATTAGGACCATCACCACGTCTGGCACGTCCAGCCCCCTTCGATCACACCCGCCCACGCTAGGTGCAGGCTCTAAGGGACCTGTAAGGAAGGGGGGCTGGGACCTATGGGATTCATAAGGGTTGGGACGGCACCGAGTTCGCGGACTCGTGGCCCAGCGCCAGCCCTGCAACACTTGGAGCTGACATGGCTGTGACGACGCCGCCGCGGAAGGTGGCATCGGAGGGGAGCCGGGTCCGGCCCCTGGTCGCGCCCCGGCTGGCCCGACTGACCTCCCTACGACCTCGTCGCAGGCTGCTCGGCTACGCCGTCGCAACGGGAGGCTCGGTCGCCCTGACCCTGAGCTTCCTCCCCATCAGAAACGACATCACCCCCCTGTCCAAGGGATTCGGCTTCCTGGTCATTGTGGTGATCGCCGCCGCAGTGGGCGGTCTCTGGCCAGGGATCCTCGCCTCGTTCCTCGGGTTCCTGAGCTTCAACTTCTTCTTCCTGCCGCCGTACGGGACCTTCGTCATCGCCCGGGCCGAGGACGTGGGGGTCCTGTTCGTCTTCCTGGGGCTTTCGATCCTCATCTCCGCGTTGCTGGCCCGGGCCGCCGAGCGGGCCGAGGCCGCCGAGGCACGGGAGGCCGAGCTGCAGACCCTGCAGGCCCTGAGCGCGCAGTTGGTGGCGGCGGTTCCCGGCCCCGAGACCTACCAATCCATCCTGTCTCGCCTGGTCGAGGCCTTCGGGTTCTCCGCCGGCTCGCTGTTCGTGCAGGATGCGAAGGCGCGCCAGTTGGTCGAAAGGGTCACGGTCGGTGCCAGCTCGGGCGACCTTTCACCGCGGTGGGATCCAGCCACCGACGAACATCCGCCAGAGCGGCTGCCGCTGTCGGTGGGGGGACACAACCTGGGCCTGTTGGTGCTTCGAGGTGCGCGGCCCCTGGCCCCCGCCGAGAGCCGGGTGTTGCGGGCGTTCTGCGATCAGTTCGCCCTGGTGCTGGAGCGGGACCGCCTCCTCCGTACGGCCACGGAGGCCGAGGTGTACCGGCAAAGCGACAACGTCCGGCGTTCGCTCCTCGCCGCGGTCTCTCACGACCTGAGGACTCCCCTGGCCGCCATCAAGGCATCCGTCACCGACCTGCTGGGCGAAGACACCGAGCAGGGAGCCGAGTACTCGAAGGAAGCGCTCGAGACCATCAACAAGGAGACCGACCGGCTCGCCTCGCTGGTGGCCAACCTCCTGGACATGTCCCGGATCGAAGGCGGGATGCTGAAGGCGCGAGTACAACCGGTGGACTTAACGGAGGTCCTGGCCACTTGCATCGACCGGATCGAGCGCCAGTGGCCCCGGCTTCGGATCCGGATGGGGACGAACGACCAAACGTCGGTCGTCCGCGCAGACCCAGTGTTCATGGATCGGGTGCTGACCAACCTGCTGGACAACGCGGCCAAGGCGGCCGGGGAGAGCGGCACGGAGCAGATCGAGCTGGAATCGGAGCGTTCGGATGGCCGGGTCGTGGTCCGGGTCATCGACCACGGGCCCGGCGTCCCGGAGTCGGTTCGGGAGCAGCTCTTCTATCCCTTCTACCAGGTCAGCGAGCGCCATCCCCGCTTGGGGACCGGACTCGGATTGGCCATCGCCAAGGGGTTCCTCGTCCTCATGAACGGCGAGATCTGGATCGAGGACACCCCGGGAGGAGGAGCGACGTTCGCCTTCTCGCTCCCCGCGGGCGGTGACCGATGAGGAAGGGTCGGATCCTGGTGGTCGACGATGAAGAGGAGATCCGCCGGGCGGTCGGGCGGGCCCTAGCGGCCCGCGACTACGTGGTCGAGACGGCGGAAGACGGCGAGCAGGCCGTGGCGGCTGCCCGTCGGTTCGACCCGGACCTGGTGGTGCTGGATCTGAACATGCCGGGCCTCGATGGATTCGCGGTCTGCCGCCAGCTAAGGACGTGGAGCCAGGTCCCCATCCTGGTGCTCTCGGTCCGGGAGGACGAGACCGATAAGGTGACAGCCCTCGACCTTGGCGCCGACGATTACCTGACCAAGCCCTTCGGTACCGACGAACTGATGGCGAGGGTTCGAGCCCTGCTGCGTAGGGCTGGAGCGCAGGGATCGCCGCCGGCCGTCCGGTTCGTCGCGGAGGGCCTCGAGATAGGCCTGGATGCGCACCGCGTCATCCGCTCGGGCGAGGACGTCAAGCTGACCAAGACGGAGTGGTCGCTCCTAGAGGAGCTATCCAGGCATCCCGGGAAGCTGCTCACCCACAACTGGTTGCTCGAGCACGTCTGGGGACCGGGGTACACGGGCGATGTCGACGTGTTGAGGGTCTTCATCAGTCAGCTCAGGGGGAAGATCGAGCCCGATCCAGCTCGGCCCAGGATCATCGCCACCGACCCCGGCATCGGGTATCGATGGCTGCTTCGACCCGCCGAGGAAACCGAGCAGTTGACTTCGTAACAAGATCCTCCCCCACGGCCACCGGGCATCGTCCGAAGCCGGAGACTGGCGGTATCCTGAGCCCGAGATGACTGAGCGACGGGCCCTTCGCGGGTTCCCGTTAGCCGGTGTGGCGTTGTCCGGAGTGGTCCTCGGCCACTGGCTGACGTACCTCTTCGCCATCCCCGAGCCTCACGTCCGAGCCGAGATCCTGGCCGCTTCGGGCCACTCGTATTGGCTGCTCGCGATCAAGTGCGCGGTGGTGCTCGGTCTCACCGCGCTTGGAACGGTCTTTCTCCGCCATCTCGGCGGCGCGTTGCGGAGAGAGCACCGCGGCCCCGAGCGCTTCTCTTCAGTGGTCGTCCGGCTGTCGGTCCTCCAGGTCGTGGCCTTCATGGCGATGGAGATCGCGGAGCGTCTGGCCGCCGGAGCGCCGGTCGCCGAGATGTTCCAGCATCACCTTCTCTTCCTCGGCCTAGCCGTGCAGGTCCTCGTGGCCTTCGCTGGCGCTCTCGTTCTCCTGTGGTTCGGTCGAGCGGCCGCGCGTATACCCACCAGGTCGTGGAGACTCAACGTGGAGCGATTCCGGAGGCCTCCCTATGAGCCTTCTGGCTGCGGAGACAGCGTCGGATAGGCACCACCCACGGTCCCTTGATGCTCAACCTTCGTCACGCTCCAGATGCCGCTGCGGTCGGGCCGAAGCAGGCGCTGAATGGTGACGTGGGCAGATGGGCAGGTGACTCCCGGCCCGAGCGCGTCGCAGCCGGCGATGATGAACCGGAACGGCCCCGAGGCGTCTGGATCGGAGAGGTCGGACTCGTTGTTGTAATCGGGCGGCGGTTCCGAGCTCGAGCTACTTGCATGAATCTCAAGGATGGTGAACCCCCTCCACTCAAGTTCATCGAGCGCGAACCGCCGGAGGACCGTCTTGCCGTCGAGTTCCCAGGTGTAGGCGGGGTCTCCCACATCGGCGCGAGCTTGTGCTGCCTCCGCCTCTGAGAACGAGCCCTGCGGCCAGATGCCTGCCCACGATTTACCGTCGGTGGGCTGGGCGTTCCGAGCACCGCGGAACGCGGCGAATGCGCCAGCCAGGCCTCCCAAGGCTAGGGAAAGCGCCAAGGCGATCGTCAGCGTCCTGACCCTTCGGCGTCGCCGATGTCCCCACTGGAGGGTAGCTTCTAGGGCCTCCGGCGGCGCGGAGATTCGCCGGGCCTCTTGATCCAACAGAGCTCGCAACTCAGCCATTGTCGTCACCTCGCTTCAGCTGTTCTCGCAGGCGCTGCCTGGCACGCGACGTCCGCATTCGGACCGCTTCGGGACTGATCCCGAGTATCTGGCCGGCCTCTCGGTCGGACAGGCCTACCCACTCCATCAGCACCAGGGCGGCCCGCTGGCCGGCAGGTATCCGCGCCAGGGCCCGGCGGATGGCATCTCGTTCGTCAGATGCCTCGACCGGATCCGGCTCGGACCGTCGAATCGTTCTTCGAGCGGCGGTGGCAAGCCGCCGGAGGCGGCTGCGGTGAGCGTTCAGCGCGACCCGGTAGGCGTAGCCAGCGGGATTAGCCGTGCCGCGAAGACGCCCCCACCGTTCGTACACTCGAAAACAGGCCTCCTGCGCGAGCTCCTCCGCCTCGTGGCGATCCCCGGTTACTAGGTACACGGACCGAAGAAGCGGCTCGTAGTGGTTGGCGAAGAACTCCTCGAAGGTCTCAAACGAGTCTTGGGTGAGCGGATCGGTCCACAGCGTCCCTCCCCGTTTCATGGCCACCAGTCAGTAAACGCCAGGCGTGGAACCCTTGTAACGGAGGGCCCGCTTCACAGGTCCCGATCCCAGAGGTGCACGCACCCAGGATCAGAAGGGGCGAGCCGAGGGAACTACTGGCCGCGATCGCGGATACGTTGAGGGCGAACCTATCCGGGCGGGAGTGCGTCTGGATGGGTGGCAATGAAGGCAGGCCTTGCCATGCAAGAACTCGATGAACAGGGGCGGCCCCCGGACGAGAACGGCGGGCCTGGCCAAGGGCTTCGGAAGGTCCGGCAAGTGTGCGGAGCATCGCGCCGCGTACTCCCCCGGGTCCTCATCCTCGTTTGCGCGACCCTGATGGTTGTCGGCCTCGCCCCGCTTCCCCCAGCCAGCGCTGACATCAGCGCGTGCGCTTCAGTGCTGGTGCATGGGCCAGATCGGCCGGTCGAGGGAGGTGATGCCTGCTACTGCTGCGGCGATTGCGTGGGTCGGTGTGGATTGACCGTGATGAAAGTCCACCGCTTGACCGGGCAACACCTGCATGCACCCAGGATCGGAGGACCGGAGCAAGGATAATCAGACCTCGCACCCGCAGTCTCGACTCACCGAACGGACGCCTGAGGGGCTTGGGGGGGTTCTCGGCCGCCCCCCTCCTCCCCCATTCCTCCCCCCCGCACGACCGCGCCCCGCCCGGCTCGCCGTGGACTCGCCGGGGACTCGCCGAGGACTCCCCCAGCGGTCCACTGGCCCGCGGGGGTGCCTGTGGGGCCTCTCGTCTTCGGATTGAGACGTGGGGATCACGGTGGGAGAGATTTCGGGGAGTGGCCGTACCCATGATCTGAACATGAAGTACGTCGGTGTATTCGCTGGCCTTCGATGCCCGGCGCAGGGGCATCAGCAACTGTGGTCCGCCGCCCAGGTTCGGGCTTCGAGGGATGCGGGGCATTCTCCCCGGACAGTCCGCCAGTCAATCCGCCAATCAGCCCGCCGTCCAATCCGGGGACCGTTCGCGAACGGACGGGTCGATACGCCGCATCTCCGCAGGACAAAGACGGCGATGACACGCTCAGTCCGTGGTCCGACTCGCGTACACAACGCGCGTGCGCTCTTGGCGATTCAATTGGATGTGATTCGATTTCCGAACTGTCGCGTTTCCTGTCTCGCGCCCCATTGCTCCCATCACGGGAGGCCCCGTATGAGTGAGTGACGCCAAGTGACTCAGCGAGTCATGAGGAAGCCCTTCCCTGCGACGAGGGAGAACAGACTCCTTCCATCTCCCCTCCCCGGTCGAAAGCTTGGGCGGGTTCGGAGCGCCTCGGTCACCTGACCGTGGAGGTCCCTCCCACTCCCCCGGCCCTGCCACCCCACGCCGCGCAGATCCTCCTGAAGATCCTGCTTGAGGCCAGGCGCGGGCTGAACGAGTAAACGTGGCGTGACACAGGCCCGTCGTAGGATGACGCAACCCGGAGGCCGGAGCATCTCTCCGAGGAGTTCTCGGCCTACCAGCACGCACGGCAAGTTGGGGCAGGAGGGGGACGTGAGGCGGTTCGCCTTCTACGGACGCGTATCAACCGAGGATCAGCAGGACCCTCAGTCCTCGCGCGCCTGGCAGCTCAGGCGGAGCAAGGACCTCATCGAGCCCTCGGCGAGCGTGGTCGTCGCCGAGTTCTTCGACGTGGGGCAGTCTCGGGCGCTCCCATGGAAGCGGCGACCCGAGGCTGCGCGCCTGCTGGAGTCCTTCCGGGATCCTGATCGGGGCTTCGAGGCCGTGGTAATCGGGGAGCCCCAGCGGGCCTTCTACGGGCCCCAGTTCGCCCTCACCTTCCCGCTGTTCGAGCACTACGGTGTGGAGCTCTGGGTCCCGGAAGTTGGGGGTCGCGTGGACCCTGGGTCGGAGGCCCATGACCTCCTCATGACCCTGTTCGGCGGGATGAGCAAGGGGGAGCGAGCGCGAATCCGCACGCGGGTTCGGGCCGCCATGGCCGCCCAGGCCGCCACGGAGGGGAGATTCCTCGGCGGTCGCCCCCCGTACGGCTACCGCCTTGTGGATGCAGGGCCTCACCCCATCCCGGCCAAAGCGGCCCAAAGCATCCGGCTCCACGGCCTCGAGCCGGACCCGCTGACCGCTCCGGTCGTGGTCCGGATCTTCGAGGAGTACGTCTCCGGAACGGGCTTGTACGCCATCGCCGAGGAGCTCACCCGCGATGGGATTCCCTCCCCTGCCGCCTACGACCGGCGGCGCAACCCCCACCGGTCTGGCGAGGCCTGGAGCAAGAGCGCAGTGCGGGCCATCCTCTTGAACCCTCGATACACGGGAATCTCGGTATGGGGACGCCAACGCCGGGAGGAGGTGCTCTTGGACGTCGAGGATGTGGCTGCTGGCCACCGGACCAGGATGGTGTGGAATGCGCCGGGGGCCTGGGTCCGTTCCGTCGATTCCTCGCACGAGGCCGTGATCAGCCAACAGCTGTTCGAGCATGCCCAGCGGCGTCTGGTGGCTAATCGGGGGGTGCTAGCCCATCGGAAACCGCGCGCCGGCCGCCACCCATACGTTCTTCGCCGATTGATCCACTGCGGCCTGTGCCAGCGCCGCATGCAGGGGAACTGGAACAATGGCCAGCCCTACTACCGGTGCCGCTACCCCTCCGAGTACGCCCTGGCCAACCGGGTGCGGCACCCGAAGACTGTGTACGTGCGGGAGGCGCAGTTGGTTCCCGCCCTGGATGGGTGGCTGGTCACCGTGTTCGATCCCGAGCACATCGAGGAGACGTGCGAGGCCCTGGCCGACGCCCAGTCGCTTACGGTGGCAGACGAGGCCCGCCTGGCGGCGGCTCGGCGGACCCTCGCGGAGTGCGACGAGAAGCTCGGGCGGTACCGGGCGGCCCTGGAGGCCGGTACCGATCCAGCCATCGTGGCCGGGTGGATTCGGGAGGTGACCGAGCTTCGACGCCGTGCCGAACGGGAGACTCGAGCGGCGACTATCCGAGCGGTGTCCGTCGGGGAGATCCGTGCCCTAGTGGAGGAGCTGGGGGGTCTGATCAAGGTGCTCGAGCAAGCCGATCCAGCCAAGAAGGCCGAGCTTTACGAGAGCCTCGGGCTGAACCTCGTGTACCACCCGCAGGATCGGCGAGTCACTGTGGAGGCGGACCTGAGCATGTGCAGAGTTCGTGTCGGAGGGGGGATTTGAACCCCCACGGGCTATGCGCCCACTAGGCCCTCAACCTAGCGCGTCTACCTAGTTCCGCCACTCCGACCAGGTTCCGCTGGCGATTCTAGCTGTGCCTGGCTACTTCCACTTCCAGGCGAGCCAGAACGTGGTGAACGCGAAGATGACTGCCGTGACAACCGTGATCTGGTCCAGGCGGCGCTCCACCGAGGTGCCTCCGGACAGACCGGACGTGCCGCCGAACATGTCCGACAGTCCAGAACCCTTCCCCGAGTGCAGCAGGATGAAGATGATCAGGAAGAGCGCGGCCACCAGATGGATCACGATGACCCCGACGTTGATGAAGTTCGAGATCGCGATGAACATCGGCAAGCATGATACCGGCTTGTGAGCGGCCTGCCAGCGAGCTACCAATGCATCACCGCGATCCCCGGTGCGGTCGATAACAGCCGGAAGCGACAAACTCCCCGAGATCGTCCTCTCGTATACCAAGTGGAGGTCGAATGGATCGCTTTTCACGAACCGCTGAACACTGCCCGGTGCGGCGATGATGGAGCTGCGAGGCGCTACGCTGGAGCAGACCGAGGGCCGAGGAGGAGAGGCCGGGTGAGCTGTCTGGAAGTACGGGAGCGCCTGACCGAGTACGCCCTGGGCTTGCTGCCGGCGGCTGAGGCAGAGCAGATCGAGCAACATCTCGGGTCTTGCCCCGGGTGCCGGAAGGAGGCGGCGGACCTGGCCGAAGGGGCGGCCTCGTTCGGGCTGGCCATTCCGCAGGTACGGCCCCCCGCAGCCCTCGAGGCCAAGGTCCTGGGGCGCCTGCGGGCGGTCACCAGGCGGACCGGCGAGCACGGGCATCGGCAGGCGCGAACCCTGGTGGGAGCGACCCTCATCGCCGCCCTGGTCGCGTTCGGTGCCGTTGGATGGGCACTTGCCGAGCGCAACCACGCCCTCACCCTGGAAGAGCGCCTGAGCGGGATGCGGGCCCGGGTGGAGAACTTCGCTCAGGTGCTGAGCTCAGGCGGGGGGAAGACGTTCCAGGCGGCCCTGCTTCCTCCAGAAGGTAAGCAAGGGACCGGGTTTGCGGTGGTGTTCAGCGCGCCCCGCCGGGACGACCTGCTGTTCGTGGACGTCATGTTGCCGGAGAACTCGAAGGGACCCTTCGTGGTCCAAGTGATCCACTCCAACCGCGTGTGGGACGCAGGCACGGTGAAGAAGACGGCGTCCGGGGAATGGGTCCTGGCCCAGCGGACCGGGATAGATCTCCGCCACCCCGTGGCGGTCACCGTCCTGGACCAGGAGAGCCACATCGTGGTCACGGGAGCCGTCCACGCGTACGCTGGGACCTGAGTCGGCAACCCGGCACGGGGATGTGACCGTAGGGGGGGCTAGCAGGGAAAGATGTCCTTGGTGCTACGGGGACAGAGGTAGGGGTTGCTCGGCGCAAACCGTCCCCAGACATTGGGCAACCCCGGTACCACCCAGGCGTGCAGCATCCAGAGGTTCCTTCCGCTCAGCCAGTATCCGGAACATGCGGCCCTATTGGGAACCTCCTGGCCGGTGAGCCACCCGCTCCGCGTAAAACAGAGACCCGAGTGCCGATGCCAGTGATCATTGGGGCCGGCAAATCCGGCTGGCTCCTGGTTGCTCTCGACCCAGTAGGAGAAGCCGACCAGTCGAATGGGCCGCCCGGGAATTCCGTCGAAGAGGAGCATGGCGGGGGAGGCGGGGTCGAAGGGACGACCTACGAGCGACCACTTCACCCAGTGCGTTCCCACTCCCTCATTGAAGGGTGCGGCCTGCTGGTAACCGGCCATTCGGGCCTGCTCGGGAGTCAGGAGGGTAGAGGAGGCGGCGACCGCCGCTCGCCATTGTTGGTTGAAAGAGATGCTCTCGTCCGCAGACAGCGGCCGCTCTTCGACCGGACCGAAGACGTCGTGGCCGGGCCCGGCATGCCCCAGCTTGCCCGGGCTTCTCGTGCAGAGCAGGATGAGCGCGCGAAGTTCCACTGGAGGAAGCTGGACCACCGAGACGGAATCCGCACCCGCTGAGTTCTGAACGGTGCGGGCGCCGGACGCAGGGACCGGGACATGTTGGGTGCCAGCGCCATCCCGTAGTGTGGCGAATGCAGCCAGCCAGATCAGAGACGCCGCGAGAGGGACGGCTCTTCGCACCCGAGTCCCCGCAACCTACTCGTCCGCCGACGTTGCCACGTCCAGCACGGCGCGGTCCTCCAGCGGAAAGTGGCACGCCGCCACTTGGCCGGGGTGGTGCGGCAGGAGTTCCGGCTCCACCTCTCGGCAGATCGGGAACTGCGCCCGCGGACAGCGGGGATGGAACCGGCACCCCGACGGCGGGTCGATGGGCGAAGGGACATCGCCCTCCAGGACAATGCGCTTCTTCTGCGCAGCCAGGTCGGGGTCGGCGATCGGAACGGCCGACATCAGGGCCCCGGTGTAGGGGTGCTTGGGATTCTCGTAGATTGTGTCGCCTGGGGCCAGCTCGACGATCTTGCCCAGGTACATCACGGCCACTCGGTCGGACACGTGCTTGACCACGGACAGGTCGTGGGCGATGAACAGATAGGTGAGCTTGAACTCCTCCTGGAGGTCTTCCAGGAGGTTCAGGATCTGGGCCTGGATCGATACGTCGAGCGCAGAGACCGGCTCGTCCGCCACGATGAGCTTGGGCCGGAGCGCCAGGGCCCGAGCGAAACCGATCCGCTGGCGCTGGCCCCCGGAGAACGCGTGCGGGTAGCGATTGTAGTGCTCGGGGTTGAGGCCGACGAGCTCCATCAGTTGCTTGACCTCACCCTTGACCTTTTGGCGGGGCACCGTGCCATGGAGCCGGAACGGCTCCCCGATGATCGTTCCCACGGTCTTCCTGGGATTCAGCGACGCGTAGGGATCCTGGAAGATCATCTGCATGTCGCGACGAAGTCGCCGAAGGTCTCTCCCCTTGAGGCGGGTGATGTCTTGTCCCTGAAAGTGGATCGTTCCTCCGGTCACGTCGTAGAGGCGCATGACCACCCGGGCGAGGGTGGACTTGCCGCATCCCGTTTCCCCAACCAGGCCGAGCGTCTCACCCGGGTAGATCTCGAGGTCCACACCGTCGACCGCATGAACGTGGCCGATCGTATTCTGGAGAATGATGCCCCTGGTCAACTTGAACCATTTCCTTACGCCCTCGAGCTTGACAAGGGGCGCGGCCTTGACCGGCTCCTCATGTCCAACACGCTCGTTGACCTGGATGCTCATCTGGCCCTCACCGGACCAGCACCTCCTCGCTCATGATCCGTTTCTTCTCGGAGATAGGCAGATGGCACGCGGAGGCGTGGTGTCCGTCGGCGGGCAAAAGTTGCGGCACCTCGACCTTGCAGATGTCCATCACGTAGGGGCATCGGGGATGGAACGGACATCCAGGCGGGACCCGGATCAGCGAAGGGGGTTGACCCTTGATCGGGCGTAGTCGCTCTGTCCTGGCCTGATCGATCCGGCTGATCGACTGAAGCAGTCCCCATGTGTACGGATGGTGGGCCCCGTAGTAGATGTCCCGACCCTCGCCCATCTCGACGACCCGTCCGGCGTACATAACCATGATGTCGTCACAGTGCTCGGCCACCACGCCCAGGTCATGGGTGATCATGACAACTGCGGCGTCGAACTCTTCTTTCAGCCGATCGATCAGGTCCAGGATCTGTGCCTGGACCGTGACGTCCAGGGCCGTGGTGGGCTCGTCGGCGATCAGGAGGTCGGGGTTCAGGGCAAGGGCCATTGCGATCATGGCACGCTGGCGCATCCCCCCGCTGAATTCGTGCGGATACTGCCGGGCTCGCTCCCTCGGCCGCGGGATCCCCACCAACTGGAGAAGGTTGACGGACTCCTCGAGTGCTTCCTTCTTGGATGTCCCCCGGTGGATCTGGAAGACCTCCGCGATCTGATCCCCTACACGGTGGACAGGGTTGAGAGCAGTCAGAGGGTCCTGGAAGATCATGCTGATCTTTGCCCCTCGGACGTTACGCATCTCCTCCGGTGGAAGCTTCAGGAGGTCCTCGCCCCGGAAGAGCACCTGGCCCTGGATCCTGGCCTCCCGCTTGGTGATCAGGCCCAGGACCGTGAGGAAGGTCACGCTCTTGCCGGACCCCGACTCGCCCACCACGCCGAGAGTCTCGCCCGGGGAGACGAGGAGAGAGACTCCGTCGACCGCCTTTACCAGCCCGTCCTCGGTGGGGAAGTGGACCTTGAGATCCTTGACCTCGAGGAGCGGCTCAGGCAAGGGATGCTCCAGACGCTTCAGCTACTCCTGCCGAGGCACCCGTGGCGAGCCGGGCCCGACCGTGTCCAACTCCCCCGCCTCGACCGGTCATCTCCGATCCATCCGCGGACCCCGTGGTCAGGCCGCCGGTCCGACCCGCTGGTGCGGGTCGAGCGCGTCTCGGAGGCCGTCTCCCAGGAAGTTCACGCACAGGACCGTGATCAGGATCATGAGTCCCGGGAACCAGACCAGCCATGGGGCCAGGAGCATGAACGTCTGGCTGTCGTTCAGGAGGTTCCCCCAGGTGGGGGTGGGCGGCGCGACCCCGAAGCCCAAGAACGAGAGCGCGGACTCGGTGATGATCGCGGCAGCCACGGTGAGCGTGACGTTGACGACGATGGGCCCCAATGCGTTGGGCATGATGTGGTAGAAGATGATCCTTCGGTTCGAGGCTCCGGAGGCCCGGGCGGCTTCGACGAACTCTTTCTCTTTCAGGGATAAGAAGACCCCCCGGATGATGCGGGCGGCCGGCATCCAGAAGATCAGCGAAAGGAGGAGCACCACGTCGAAGACGGTGCCTCCCAAGAGCTTGGATCCGATGATGAGCACCACCAGGAAGGGGATCGACAGGAACAGATCGGTGACCCTCATCAGCACGTTGTCCAGCCAGCCTCCGTGGTAGCCGGCTAGGCCGCCGACGACCGCCCCGATGGTCCCCGAGGAGAGCGCCACAGTCAGCCCGACCAGAAGCGAGATCCTTCCCCCGAACATCACCCGGATGAACTGATCGCGCCCCAGGTTGTCGGTCCCGAACCAATGTCTCGCGCTTGGACCCTGCAGCGTGTCCTTGAAGATCTGCTCGTGGAAGTTGAACGGTGAGATGACGTTGGCCAGGATGACCGTGAGCCCGAGGGCCAGCAGCACGATCGCGCTGCCGATGGCCAGCTTGTGATGCTTGAACCGCCGCCAGGCCAGCTGCTTCGTGGTGAGGACTCTCTCATCGGCTGCCGCCACGATGCCGGGGGTCCCGGGGCCCGACTCGAGTACGCCTATCTGGGCGGGTTCGGCCTCGCGCTCGGGTGTCCTACGCATAGCGGATCCTCGGATCCAGGAAGGCGTAAGCAATGTCGGCCACCAGGTTGAACAGGATCACGAAGGCCACCGTGATCATCACCCATGGAAGGATTTGCGGGTAGTCGCCGTTGGCGAACGCCGTGATGAAGAACTTCCCCATCCCCGGCCACTGGAAGACCTGCTCGGTGATGATCAGTCCTCCCGCCAGCGTTCCGACGTCGATGGCCAGCTGGGTGGTGATCGGGATGAGGGCATTCCGCATGGCGTGGCGGAAGATGACCCGTCGCTCCGGCAACCCCTTGGCTCTGGCCGTCCGCATGAAGTCGCTCTGCAGGACCTCGAGCATGCTCGCCCGCATGTACCGGCTGTACACGGCGATGATCTGCACGGCGAGGACGAGGGCCGGCAACACGATGTGGCGGATGCGGTCGACCAGATGGAAGCCGGTCGTCCCGGCCTTGAACATCCCGGTGATATAGAAGATCGGGTCGCTCAGATGTAACCACTTCACCAGGTAGATGCCGAAGAAGATCTGCAGCATGAGGCCGAACCAGAAGTTGGGGATGGAGATCCCAAAGAAGGCCGCCCCGGTGGCCACGTGATCGAACAGGGAGTATTGCCGTAAGGCCGAGTACACCCCGATCGCCACCCCGATGACGAGCGAGAACGCGGTGGCCACGGCCCCCAGGACTATCGTGTTCCAGAGCGCCTCCCGGATTTCCTTGGCCACCGGTTGGCTGGACAGAAGAGAACGGCCCCACTGTCCCCGGACGAAGTGGGTGATCCAGCTTACGTACTGCTGGTACCCGGACTTGTTGAGTCCCAACGCCTCCCTCGCTGCCGCGATGGCCTTGGGATCTGATCGCGGATTCTGCCCAACCGACCGGAGGAAGTCGCCGTTGGCCCGGATCACCGCAAACACCAGGATGCTGGACACGAGCAGCACCGGGATGGAGAAGATCACCCTGCGCAGGATGTAGCGGAACATGGCTCTCCTCTCGCTACGCTCGTGGGAGGATTATAGGTAACGGACCCGGCAAGGTGCTGCCGGGTCCGTTACCGCTCTCCGTTGCCGTCTCCTTCCCGGCTTTTGTTCCCTACCTCCTCGACCCTACACCTTGTACCAGAAGTCCATGTTCCAGTACGTCGCATAGGGCGCCTGGTTCCACTCGCCGATGGGTCCGGCGATCTTGTCCGTCCGCCATGCGGTGATGTTGATGAATGGGTACAGGGGCAGAGCCGGGATGTCCCTGTGGAACTGGGTGTATACCTGGTCAATCAGCTGGTGGCGCTTGGCCGGATCCAGCTCCTTGTCAGATTGCTCCATGAGAGGGTCCAGCTGCTTGTTACAGTAGCGGATCTGGTTGGCACCGGAGTACTTGTTCGCCGCGGTCGGGATCTGCCTGCACAGGTAGCTGTAGACGGCCGGGCTCGGGTCCACAATCGTCCCCGATGCGAACTCGATCACCTGGAAGTCCCCCTTCTGGAGCTTGTTGGAGAAGAGGTCGGTGGCATCGTTCGGCTTGGGCACCCACTGGATCCCAGCAGCCTTCAGGCTTTCCTGGGCAATGGCCCCCACCGCCTGACGGCGCGTGTTCCCCGCGGTGTAGTACGCGATGATCTTCAGAGGCTTCCCGTCCTTGGTGCACGGAGATTTGGGAGCCTTGGAGCAGTCGTATCCGTCGCTCTTCAGGATCTCCAGAGACTTCTGGGGATCGTAGTTGTACTTGGCCATCTCCGCCTGGATCACGTCAGAGCACCACGCGTCGATCACCGGAAACAGCGGTGGCAGGCAGTTCAACACTGTGGCGTTGGGGTCGTTCAGCTTGATGACCTGATCGACGATCTTCTCTCTGTCCACCCCGTAGGCGATGGCCTGCCGTACCTTGAAGTCCTTCAGCACCGGGTCCCTGTTGTTGAACCAGAACCCGTCACCATAGTTTGTCGGTCCGCTCACAGACTTCGCGTTCGAGTTCGCCTTCAGGCTGTCGATCACGCTGCTGGCGCCGGCCTGTGGGTTGATCACGTCGACCTGCCCCGACAGAAGCGCGGCTATCTCCTGGGGCTGCTCCTCCAGCGGGACGAACGTCACCTGGTCCAGGAGCGGCTGGTGGCCCCAGAACTTGGGGTTGCGAACCAGGATCTCCTGGCTCTTGCTCCAGGATGTCATCTTCCAGGGGCCGCCCGAGAACGGGATGATGTTGTTCATCTCGTCCTTGAGGTCGGGCTTGGCTTCGTCGGCGTTGGGGAACGCCGCCTTCTTCAGGACATAGCCATTGGTGGTGCCGCCGCCGAACAGGTCGGCCCAGTCGGCGAACGGCTGCTTGAACAGAAGCTTGGCTGTGTGAGCGTCTGACGTGTCGATGGAGGTGATCAGGTCATAGCCCACCGTGGCAGTCGTGCCGGTGGTGTACAGGATGGCCTTCCAGGTGAACTCGATGTCCTTCGACGTGATCGGGGTCCCGTCATCCCACACGGCCTTCGGATCGAGCTTGTAGGTGACCGAGAAGGGATCCGCGGTGATTCCCCCGTTCTCGAGGCTCGGCAGCTCGGTGACAAGATCCGACTTCGCGTAGTTCCCCTTCGCATCGAGGATGACCGTCCTTGGCAGCGTCGGCTGGGGTCCGACGATCTGCATCCAGGTCGAAGTATTGCATGACGTGATGATGTTCAGGCACTGAGGCCACTGCTCGGCGCCAAACACGGCCGATCCGCCCTTCTTCCCAGCGGTCGCAGTCGCCCCGGGCGTTGGCCCGGCCTTCTTGCCGCCTCCGCATGCCGAGGCGATCATCCCGACCGCCCCGAGGACTGCGACGAGGCGTATTACACGCCGTAACTGCATGTCCCCTCCTCTCTTCTCGCGCCGCCCCCTCTGGGCGCGCGCGAAAGCGTACCTATCTTGCGCTGCTGGTTCAATTCCAGAAGCGTTACCTGTGTATACGCAAGGAGGACTGCGCTGGGATTGGGGCCTCAGGTGGCCGGACCGAAGTCAGCTGCCCAACTAGGCCCTCAGCAGTTTGACAAGCTGAGGCACGATTTCGACGCCTCTCAGCACACCGAGCGAACCCCCTCGGGCGACGGACTCCCCGAAGCTCTGGGCCCCGTCCGATCCGATCCCCGGGCCCGCCACCAGAAGGGGAACGGGATCGGCCGTGTGGGCCTTGCGCACGCACGACGTGGAATGGTCCGCCGTCACCGCGAGCACGGTGCGGCCCGTGGGGATGCGGGGCAGGAGCTCGGCGAAGAACAACTCGTCGATGTCCTCGATGAGCTCGAGCTTGTCCCGGGCTCGGCCGTCGTGGGCCGGGACGTCCGGACCCTTGATGTGGATGTACAGGGCGTCGTAGCCGCCGAGCGCCTCGGCCGCCAGATCCGCCCACGCGGAGTACTGGTCGCGCGGGGGCATGCCGGTGGGAGCGTGGACCGGGGCCATCCCCAGGACCAGGGCGATCCCCCGCTCCACGGGCATCTCCACGAAGCAGCCCCACTCCGGGCCGAACCTCTCCTTGATCGGCTGCAGCCGGGGAACGTGATCTCCCCCGTCGCGGGTGAGGATGAGGTTCGCCGACAAGCGACCTTCCTTCCGGCGACGGGCGTTCACCTCGGACGCTTCCAGGATCCGAGCCGCGCCCTGGACGAACGCGTTGGTCAAGTCGGCCGCTCGGCGAGCCTCCTCCGAGTCGTCCAGCGGCCGGCACTCGGCGACCCGGTTCTCGAAGGTCTCCAGGGCCACGCCGAGGCTCCCCTCCTTGCCGTAGGCGGGGTCGGTGTTGGTCACGTTGGACGAGAGCGGGCCTTGCGTCGATCGGATGACCAGCGCGCCTCTGTGTTCCACGGTCGCTTCCAGGTTGAGGTCGGCGCCGGGGAGGGTGAGCGTCCCGTTGAGCTCCTCCGCCAGCGCGCGGGCATCCTGGCTGGGTAGGTCCCGGCCGACCCGCCGGTCGACGATCTCCCCGTCCTCCTGGGTGGCGAAGTTGACCCGATAGGCGAGGTCGCCATCGCGGAACTCCATCCCGGCGCCGAGTGCCTCCAGCACGCCCCTGCCCGGATGCTCCTCCCGAGGGTCGTAACCCAGGATGGCGAAGACGGCGATGTCCGACTCTGGCGCGATGTCCTCGCCGACCGTGTGAACGAGCCCGAGCGCTCCTCTTCGGGCCAGCCCGTCGAGCACGGGTGTCCGGGCGGCCTCCAGCGGGGTCCGGCCGTCGAACTCGGGGATGGGATCGTCCCCCAGCCCGTCAAGACAGACGTAAAGAAGTTTGTTCACGGGTCTATTTGAACTTGACGATGAGCGCGAATTCCTCGGGATCGAGGCTGGCCCCGCCGACCAGGGCGCCGTCGATCTCCGGGTGCGCCATGAACTCCCGGATGTTGCCGGCCTTCACGCTTCCCCCGTACTGGACCCTCATGGACTGAGAGGCGGAGTCGGACGTCATCGACGACACCACGCGTCGGATCAGCCCGATCACCTCCCCGGCGTCGGCCGGGTTGGCGTTGCGGCCCGTTCCGATGGCCCAGATCGGCTCGTACGCCACCACGAGCGAACCGACTTGCTGTTCCTCCACCCCGGTCAGAGCCGCCCTGACCTGGCCGACGACCTTGTCCTCGGTTCGTCCCGCGTCGCGCTCCTCGAGGCTCTCCCCCACGCACAGGATCGGAACCATCCCCGCGGCGAACACCGCACGGACCTTCTTCTGCACCACCTCGTCCGTCTCACCGAAGTGCTGCCGGCGCTCCGAGTGGCCGACGATCACGTAGCGGCATTTCAGCGCGGCCAGCATGGCCGGGGCTATCTCTCCCGTGAAGGCTCCCTTCTCCTCCCAATGCACGTCCTGGGCGCCCAGGCCGTAGGGGAGCCGGTCCGCGTCGAGGAGAGTCTGCAGCGACCGGAGCGCGGTGAACGGCGGGCAGATCACCACCTCGACGGCCTCGGCGTCCTTCTTGTCCAGCAGGTATGAGAGCTTCTGCACGGCCTGGATGGCTTCCAGGTGCGTCTTGTGCATCTTCCAGTTCGCAGCGATGATCGGAGGGCGTACGTCCGCGGCCACCTATGCCTCACCCATCAGGACGGCGATGCCCGGCAGTTCCCGGCCCTCCAGGAACTCGAGCGACGCCCCGCCACCCGTCGACAGATGGTCGACCGCGCCGTCCAGGCCGAACTTCTTGAGTGCGGCCAGGCTGTCGCCGCCTCCCACGACGCTGAACGCGCTGGCGCCGGCCACCGCCGTGGCCACGCCTCGGGTGCCGGCCGAAAACGGCTCCAGCTCGAACATCCCCATCGGCCCGTTCCAGAAGATGGTCTTGGCGTCGGCGATGGTTCGGGCGAACTCCTCCACGGTTCGGGGGCCGATGTCCAGGCCCATCAGGCCACGAGGGATCTGCGCGGCCCTGACCGTCTCCCGCTTGGCCTCGACCGAGGGCTCCGGCGCGGCGACCACGTCCTCGGGAAGCTGGATCAGCACGCCGCGCTCCTCGGCCTTGCTCGTGGCCCGCCGGACGTCGTCGAAGCGCTCCCGCTCCACGCGTGACGTGCCCACCTCTCCCCCGGCTGCGGCGATGAACGAGAACGCCATGGCCCCGCCGACGAGCAGGGCGTCGACCCGCTCGACGAACGAGTTGACGGCGGCCAGCTTGTCCGACACCTTCGCACCGCCGAGGATCGCCACGTAGGGTTCCTCCGCACCCTCCAGCAGCTTCGAGAGGACTTCGACCTCTCGCTGCATCAACCTGCCCGCAGCTGAAGGCAGCCGCTCGGCCACCCCGACCACGGAGGCGTGGGCCCGATGAGCGGCCCCGAACGCGTCGTCCACGTACGCGTCGGCCAGCGCGGCCAGCCTTTCCGCGAACCCAGGGTCGTTCGCCTCCTCCCCCGGATCGAACCGAAGGTTCTCGAGCAACGTGACCGACCCGGCTCCCGCTGCCATCACCGCCTTCTGGACGGTTGAACCGACCACCTCGTCGAGCTTGTCCACCTTCTGGCCGAGCGCTTCCGCAAGAGCCTCCCCCACGGGATCCAACCGGAGCAAGTCGACCGCCTTGCCTTTGGGGCGGCCCAGATGGGAACAGACGACCAGCGTCGCTCCCTTGCCGAGGAGCTCCTGGAGGGTGGGGACGCTCGCCCGAACTCGAAGATCGTCTGTGACCTTGTCGTCCTCCAACGGGACGTTCAGGTCGCAGCGAACCAGGACCGTCTTCCCGACGAAGTCATCCAGGTCCTCGATGGTACGAAGCCGGCGGGGACTCACCGGCCTACAGCTTCGACGCGATCAGCTCGACCAGCTCCACCAATCTGTTGGAGTAGCCCCACTCGTTGTCGTACCAGCCGATCACCTTGACCAGGTCTCCGATGGCCATGGTCGAGAGGGCGTCGAAGGTGCACGAAAACGGGCTGCCCACGATGTCGCTCGAGACGATGGGGTCCTCACTGTAGGCGAGCCTGCCCGCCAACTGGCCCGACTCGGCCGCCTTCTTGAAGGCGGCGTTCACCTCATCCACGGAGACTTCCTTCCCCAGGATGCACACCAGGTCGGTCACCGAGCCGTCCGGCACGGGGACCCGCATGGCCAGCCCGTCCATCCTCCCTTTCAGCTCGGGGAGGGCAAGGGAAGATGCCTTGGCCGCTCCCGTCGACGAGGGCACGATGTTGATGGCAGCGGCCCGGGCCCGCCGGAGGTCCTTGTGCGGTAGGTCCAGGAGGTTCTGGTCGTTGGTGTACGCGTGGACCGTGGTCATGAAACCGCGGTCGATGCCGAAGGCGTCTCCCAGTACCTTGGCCATCGGCACCACGCAGTTCGTCGTGCAGGACGCGTTCGACACCAGGTGGTGCTCGGCCGGCTTGTAGTCCTGTTCGTTCACCCCGAGTACGATCGTGATGTCCTCGCCCTTCGCTGGAGCGCTGATGACCACCTTCTGGGCGCCCGCCTCGAGGTGCTTCTGCGCGTTGTCCCGGTCGGTGAACAGGCCGGTGGACTCGACCACGATCTCGGCGCCGAGCTCCTTCCACGGAAGGTTGGCGGGATCCCGTTCCGCGGTGACCTTCAGCGGGGTCCCGTCGACCACCAGCCCGGCCTCATCGAAGGCCACCTCACCTTCGAACCGGCCCAGCACTGAGTCGTACTTCAGCAAGTGGGCCAGGGTACGGGCGTCGGTGATGTCGTTCACGGCCACGAACTCCAGGTCGGCCCCCTTTTGCTTGGCTGCCCGGTAGAAGTTGCGGCCGATCCTGCCGAACCCGTTGATCCCGATCTTGGTGGTCATGCCAGCCTCCTCATGAGTTGTTCTGGTAGACGACCCGGGCTCCCGCAATCCTAGTACCCGGCGAGATGGCGGCCACTCGCGCACGGTTCGCGGAGCGGGAATGAGTAGGGAGAGGCTCAGTCTCGGTCGAGATCCCGGTGATCAACGGCGACCGAATGCCCGTGGCCGCGGAAATAGTCCGCGAGCTGATCGGCCACCACGACCGACCGATGGCGTCCGCCGGTGCACCCCACCGCGATGGTGAGATAGGCCTTGCCCTCTTGGACATAGCCCGGGACGAGTGTGTTGAAGAGCGACCTGATCTTCCGCATGAACTCGTCGAAGGCGCGCTGGCCGGTCACGTAGGCGCGGACCTCGGCGTGGGTGCCCGGGAGAGGCCGGAGCCGCTCGATCCAGTGAGGGTTGGGGAGGAACCGCACGTCGAACACCAGGTCCGCATCGCGGGGGAGTCCGTACTTGTACCCGAACGAGATGAGCGAGACCTGGACGCGGGTTTCCTCGGGACGGCTGGCGAAGATGTCCCGGATGCGATCGCGGAGGTCGTGGGGAGACATCCCCGACGTGTCGATGATGAGGTCGGCACCCTCCTTCAGGGACTGCATCATGAGCCGCTCCTTGCGGATGCCCTCCACGACCCGGTCCGCGGGGGCCAGCGGATGGCGCCGGCGGGTCGCCTCGTATCGGTTCACCAGGTCCTCGTCCGAGGCGTCCAGGAACAGGATCCGATAGGGGATTCTCAGCTCCTTGAGGTCCTGAAGTCCGCGGGACAGCTCGGTGAAGAACACCCCTCCCCGCACGTCGGCCACGATGGCCACACGCGCGGGGTTTCCGGACGACGAAGCGAGCTCGGCCATCTTGCCGATCAACGCCGGCGGGAGGTTGTCGACCACGAAGTACCCGAGATCCTCGAAGGACTTCGCCGCCTCGGAACGCCCGGCCCCCGACTGCCCGGTGATGATGGTGAAGTCGACCGCCCTCTCAGGCCGGAGGAGCGGTTCCTTGATCCTTTGTGTGCGGGCCGTGGCCACTCAGCCCACCGCCCTTCTCTCTACGGGCTGGAGCCGGTGCAGGTGGTCATGGACAGTGCTGGCCAGCGATGAGCTGACGCCGGGCGTGGCGGCGATCTCCTCGGGCGAAGCGGCGCGCAGCCTGGACAGCGAACCGAAGTGTCTGAGGAGAGCCCTCTTCCGCGCGACCCCCACGCCGGGGATGTCATCCAGCGCGGAGTGGATGGCCCGCTTGGCCCGCTTGGCGCGGTGGTAGGTGATGGCGAACCTGTGGGCTTCGTCCCGGATGTGCTGCAAGAGGAACAGCGACTCGGAACCCCGGGGGATGGTGAGGGGCTGAGGCTGTCCCGGGATGTACACCTCCTCCAGGCGCTTGGCCAGGCCGACGGCGGGGATCGACAGCCCATGTTCGGCCAGGACTCGTTCGGCCACTGACAGCTGGCCCCGGCCTCCGTCTACCACGATGAGAGACGGCGGATAGGCGAACCGTCCGGGGCGCTTGCGTTCGCCGTCCCGGTCGACCGCGTCGGTCTGAAGGCGGGCGAAGCGGCGACGCAGCACCTCTTCCATACTCGCGAAATCGTCCTGCCCAGGCACGCCCTTGACCTCGAACTTTCGATAATCGCTCCGCTTGGGCAAGCCGTCCTCGAACACCACCATCGAGCCGACCTTGTCGGTCGGCCCGAGGTTCGAGATGTCGTAGCACTCGATCCGCAACGGAGCCAGGGGAAGTCCCAGGACGTCGCCCAACTCGGCGAGAGCCCGCGAGCGCGCGGCGAAGTCCTGCGCCCGTTTGAGCTTGTGGCGGACGAACGCCTCCTTGGCGTTCTGCGTGACCATCTGGAGGAGCCGTCTGCCGTCTCCCCGGGCCGGGACGGCGATGCGCACCCGGGTCCTGCGGAGTCCCGACAGCCACTCTTCCAAAAGATCTCGATCGCTCGCCCACGCGGGTACCAGGATGCGTGGCGGGACGTCCTCGTCCCGGTCCATGTACAGCTCACGGAGGAACGAGGACACCAGACGGGGTGTGTCGATGTCCTCGACCTTGTCCACCACCCATCCCCGCCGCCCCATGACCCGGCCGCCCCGGACGTAGAAGACTTGGAACGCAGCTTCCAAGTCGTCCTCCTCGATCCCCACCACATCGAGGTCGTCCCTGCGGCCCAGGACCATCTCCTGGCTCTCGATGGCCTTTCGGGCCGCGGCCAGCTGGTCTCGAAGCTTGGCCGCCCGCTCGAACTCCAGGACGTCGGCGGCCAGGCGCATCTCGGCCTCCAACCCTGCCAGGACCGGCTTATGGTTGCCCGCCAGGAAGTCGGCCAGTCGTTCCACGATCTCCCGGTAACCCTCGTCGGTCACGCCCGTCGTGGTGGGGACACATGGACCTGCGCAGCGACCGATGTCGTAGTAGAGGCAGGGCCGCCCTGCTCGGGCGCGCTGGTCGAAGAAGGCGTTCGAGCAGGTCCGGCAAGGAAACACCCTGGTCAGTGCGTCGAGCGTCTCCCGGATGGCGTAGGCGTGGCCGTACGGCCCGAAGTAGCGGACTCCCTTGCGCTTGGGCCCCCGCATCACCCGGGCCCGCGGCCACTTCTCCCCCACCGTCAACGCCAGATATGGATACGACTTGTCGTCGCGATACCGGACGTTGAACCGCGGTCGGTGCGACTTGATCAGGTTGTATTCGAGCATCAGCCCGTCGACCTCGGTGTTGGCCACGATCCATTCGACCGAGGCGGCAGCGGCCATCATGGCTTCGGTGCGCGGATGCAAGGGACGACCCCAATAGGAGGCCAGCCGCTTGCGCAGTGACATGGCCTTCCCCACGTAGACAACGCGGCCGTCTGCATCCCGGAACAGATAAGCACCGGGAGCGTCAGGGATGATCGCCGCTTCCGGACGAGGCACGCTCATACGCTTTCGGGCCCCATTGTAGGCTCGAGGCGTGACGATTCCCTGCGCTATTCATTGAATTGCTGGCAGTTTTCGCCGGGACGACTCGGGATGTTCACTTCACTACGAACGTGCCGGTCATCACCGTGGGGTGGATGTCGCACCGGAAGAAGTACGTGCCGGCTTTGAGGGGATCGACTTGATAGGTAGCGGTCGCCCCCCCGGCGATGAAGTCACTCGCGTCCTTGGCGCCCCCGAGGCGGGTCGTCGCCGAGGAATCGGTGAAGATCTCCACGTTGTGGATGGTGGCGTCCAGATTGTTGAAGTCGATCGTGAGCGGCTTGCCGGCCGGAGCACCCAGGCAGTTCTTGTCGAAGCCAGATGTGGATGCGCCTGCCGGGGCCGAGATCTGGAGCTTCGTCCCGTCCGGCTGGCACGTTGCGGCCGACGGTGGCGAGGTGGCCCCTCCGGTCGGCACGGCGGGAGTTGGATGGGCGATGGCGAGGCCGCCGGAGGCGGCCTGGGCGACCTCCAGGTTCGCGTTCACGCTGTCGAACCAGGCCAGGGCCTGGAACTTCCCATCCGGAGAAACCGCCAGGCTGGGGTTGGTTCCGTTCGCGCTGCCGGAGACGGGCCGGGAGCTGAATTGACCGCTCTGGTTGTCGGCCTGCACGATCTGCTTCGACTTCGTGTCGGACCACGTGGCGAAGACGGTGCCCTTGTCGTCGAGGGCGATCCCAGTTGACCAGCCCGGGTCGCTCTTCCCACCGGCTGCTGGCGCCGTGGACCCCAGGTCCGAGACCTGCCACCCCGCGCCAATGGGAAGAGCAGTGGCGCCGGCGGCGCCAGTCGATCGGGCATAGTGAACGGTGCCCCCGACGTCGTAGTACGCGACGTGTGGGTTCCCGTTTTTGTCCAGGGCCAGCGAGACTCCGTATCCACCGTCACCGGGAACCTGTTCGGTCTTCCAAGAGCCGCCGGAGCGACGAGCCACCACGGTTTTGCCGTGGTCCCCGTACGCCACGATGGGCTCGCCGCCGGAGGCCACGCTGATCCCGCTAACCGTGGCGGGAGCGGATGAGGGGCCCGCGTTGGTCTGAACGTTCTCGATCTTCCACTTCTTGGGTGCCGTCCTCTCTGCAACCCTCAAGCTGCCTCCGGAATAGAACGAGACCCACGACGTGCCCTGCGACCCAACCGCCAGCGACGCGCCGAATGCAGGGCTGCTGGTGATCTTCTCCACCTCGCCGAAGCTGCCGCCCGTGTCGTCGGCATAGAAGACGCCGCCTTTCGGGGTGCTCCAGGCCAGATGATGCTTGTCCTGCTCGTCGACGGCGATGCTTGTTCGGACACCCGCGATGGACCTCCCCTGGTCGTTGGCCAGCTCGGGTGCGTCCCCCTGTGCCGGCTTGGTCTTCTGCGGAGTGACGGAGGTCCGGTTCCATATTCCCTTCGCGAGCGTGGCGAAGATGACCGCGGGAGGCTGAGGCTGCCCGGGCAGGACCGGTGGCGGGATGTCGCCCTTCTTGAGGACGGGGTTGTACAGGAGGTACGAGACCGCCGGCGTGCCGTCCTTCTGCAGCGCCACCGAGGCCCCGCGCCCGGCGTCATACAGCTGGTCGACCACCTGAACGAGGAGCTGACCGACCTGCCTCACCGGGATGGCCGGGGGCTCCTCGGCGGGGGCACAGGCCGCCGTCGCGAGGGCCGAGACGGCAAAGGCGACCCCGAGCCGACGCAGAGCTCGTTGCTTGAGGATTGCTGGCAAAGCGGCGCTCATTCTATACAGGCACAAACGGCGCGGCCGCTGAGGTGCGCAGGATCAGGCTCTGGCTCCGACCGGTTCGCGAGCTTCGCGCTGCACCCCGAGGACCTCGGCGAGAAACCACCCCGTGAAGGAGGCTTCGCTCCGAGCGACTTCCTCCGGGGGTCCTGCAACCACCACCTCGCCGCCGGCGTCGCCACCCTCTGGGCCCAGGTCGATGATCCAGTCGGCCGTCTTGATGACGTCCAGGTTGTGCTCGATGACCAGGACCGTGTTGCCGGCCCCGACCAGCCGTTCCAGCACCGCCAGCAGCTTGCGGATGTCCTCGAAGTGCAGCCCGGTGGTGGGCTCGTCCAGGATGTAGAAGGTGCGGCCCGTCGCCCGCTTGGAGAGCTCTGACGCCAGCTTCACCCGCTGCGCCTCTCCGCCGGAGAGCGTCGGCGCCGGCTGACCCATCCTGACGTAGCCGAGCCCGACGTCCGACACGGTCTGGAGGTGCCGGGCGATGACGGGGATGTTCCGGAAGAAATCGAGGGCCTCGTCCACGCTCATGGCCAGGACGTCCGCGATCGACCGGCCCTTGTACTTCACCTCCAGGGTCTCTCGGTTGTAACGCCTCCCCTTGCATACCTCGCACGTGACGTAGACATCGGGAAGGAAGTGCATCTCGATCTTGATCTGGCCGTCTCCCGCGCATCCCTCGCAGCGGCCACCCCGAGGAGGCGGGACGTTGAACGAGAACCGTCCCGGTGTGTACCCGCGGACCCGGGCTTCGGGGACCTGCGAGTACAGCGTCCTTATGTGGTCGAACACGCCGATGTATGTGGCCGGGTTCGACCGGGGGGTCCGGCCGATGGGCGACTGGTCGATGTTGATGACCTTGTCGATCTCCTCCCACCCCACCAGACGCTTGTGCTTCCCGGGCACCACTCGCGATCGGTACACCTTCGCCTGCAGGGCCCGGTGCAGGACCTCCTCGACGAGCGTCGACTTCCCCGAACCACTCACGCCCGTCACGCACACGAGCGTGCCCAGCGGGACGGTGACGTCGATGCTCTTCAGGTTGTGCTGGCGAGCCCCTTCGACCCGGAGGGACTTCCCCGAGGGCTTCCGCCGGACCTGTGGTGTGGGGATCGAACGCCGGCCCGCCAGGTAGGCGCCCGTCAGCGACCGGTCCTCTCGGAGGAGCCCGTCCAGCGATCCCGAATACACGATCTCTCCGCCCAGCTCACCCGCGCCCGGGCCGATGTCCACGACGAGGTCGGACGCGTCGATGGTCGCCTGGTCGTGCTCGACCACGATCAACGTGTTCCCCAGGTCTCGCAGCCGGATCAGCGTGTTGATCAGCCTGCGATTGTCGCGCTGGTGCAGTCCTATGGATGGCTCGTCCAGGACGTACAACACGCCGGTCAATCCCGACCCGATCTGTGTGGCCAGCCGGATCCGTTGGGCCTCTCCCCCGGCCAGCGTGGCCGAGGCGCGGTCGAGGGTCAGGTAGTCCAGGCCTACGTCCAGGAGGAACTGCAGCCGGGACCGGATCTCCTTCAGGATGCGCTCGGCGATCATGTGCTCGCGATCGGTTAGCTGGAGCCGGTCGAGGAACGCCACTTCGTCGCGAATCGATCTCCTGGTGAGCTCCCAGATGTTGATGCCGCCGATCGTCACGGCGAGGGTCTCCGGGCGGAGCCGGGCTCCCTTGCACGCCCGGCACGGCACCTCCCGCATGTACTGCTCGAGGCGCTCCCGGGCCGAATCCGACTCTGCCTCCAAGTGGCGACGCTCGAGGTTGGGGATGACGCCTTCGAACGTGGTCCGGTAGGAGCGGAGACGCCCGAACCGGTTCCGGTAGCTCACCTCGACCGGCTCGTCCGATCCGTACAGGATCGCCTCCCGCGCGTTCTTCGAGAGACGCCGCCAGGGGGTGGACGTCGAGGCGCGGTGGCCCCGGGCCACCGCCTCCAGCAGTCGCTGCCAGTACCCGAGCCGATTGCCGGACCACGGGGCGATGACACCCTCCTCGATCGAGAGATCCGGGTCGGCCACGACCAGCTCCGGGTCGACCTCCAACCTGATCCCCAGCCCGTCGCAGGTCGGACAGCAGCCGTACGGCGAGTTGAACGAGAAGTTCCGGGGCGCGAGCTCGTCGAACGAGATGCCGTCGTACGTGCAGGCCAGTTTCTGGCTGAAGTTGACGA